>Ga0153931_100050_pt1 | contig 60548 bp, 58 predicted proteins | sample TSNJ015MetaG_FD_104730 | JGI IMG/M metagenome (GOLD analysis project Ga0153931, IMG submission 104730) | Attine ant fungus gardens microbial communities from New Jersey, USA - TSNJ015 MetaG | ecosystem: Host-associated > Fungi > Mycelium > Unclassified | place: USA: New Jersey, Wharton State... | reverse complement strand
TGTACTTGGAGGAGGCTTGCATAACTAAACGATCAGGCTTGCAAACATAGACTCGGACTTTTCGCAAAAGTTCTCCCCCTCCAAGCAAGTTTCCGGCGCGCACTGATTTGGCACACACGAAAAACGCAGCACGGGCATTGCCGGCTGCGCGAATAATCTTGTCGCCGGTTTTCTGACGCGTCCAATGCTCCCGACGGGCCAATAAACTCAACGTTTTCCCAGCTTTCGGGCAACCTGCTATTGAGTCGGGGCTTATGCAAAAAGTTCCCGCCTCAATAACCAGCCGATTTTACCCAAGCTGCGCACCGTAATCTCACATTGCCACGAATGCCCGGCTATTGTGCCGCTCCCCCCCTCTATATACTAGTGGCCCGTGTGACCCTTTGATTCGCCGATCCAGGCGTCCTGTTCGCGCCGCCCCTTTGGATCGCTTTTTGCGGAATCCTGCTAATGAGCCAACAGTTTCAACACGATGTCCTGGTGATCGGTAGTGGCGCGGCCGGCTTGAGCCTGGCGCTGACGCTCCCCAGCCACTTGCGCATTGCGGTCCTGAGCAAAGGCGATCTGGCCAACGGCTCGACATTCTGGGCCCAAGGCGGCGTCGCGGCAGTGCTGGACGACACTGACACCGTGCAATCCCACGTCGAAGACACCCTTAACGCCGGCGGCGGCCTGTGCAACAAAAACGCCGTACGCTTCACCGTCGAGCACAGCCGCGAAGCTATCCAATGGCTGATCGACCAGGGTGTGCCGTTCACCCGCGACGAGCATGCCGGCAGCGACGACGGCGGATTTGAATTCCACCTGACCCGTGAAGGCGGTCACAGCCATCGCCGCATCATCCATGCGGCCGACGCCACCGGCGCCGCCATTTTCAAAACCCTCCTCGACCAGGCCCGCCAACGCCCCAATATCGAGCTGTTGGAGCAACGGGTAGCCGTCGACCTGATCACCGAAAAACGCCTGGGCCTGGCAGGCGAACGCTGCCTCGGCGCCTACGTGCTCAACCGCGCCAGCGGCGAAGTCGACACCTACGGCGCGCGCTTCACCATTCTCGCCTCGGGCGGCGCGGCCAAGGTTTATCTCTACACCAGCAACCCCGACGGTGCCTGCGGCGATGGCATTGCCATGGCGTGGCGTTCGGGCTGCCGCGTCGCGAATCTGGAATTCAACCAGTTCCACCCCACCTGCCTTTATCACCCGCAGGCCAAGAGTTTCCTGATCACCGAAGCCCTGCGCGGTGAAGGCGCGCACCTGAAACTGCCAAATGGCGAGCGCTTCATGCAACGCTTCGACCCTCGCGCTGAGCTCGCGCCACGGGATATCGTCGCGCGCGCCATCGACCACGAAATGAAGCGCCTGGGCATCGACTGCGTCTATCTGGACATCAGCCACAAGCCCGAAGCCTTCATCAAGACCCATTTCCCCACCGTCTACGAGCGCTGCCTGGCGTTCAACATCGACATCACCAAAGGCCCGATCCCGGTAGTGCCGGCCGCGCACTACACCTGCGGCGGGGTCATGGTCGACCAACACGGTCGCACCGACGTGCCTGGCCTGTATGCGATCGGCGAAACCAGCTTCACCGGCCTGCACGGCGCCAACCGCATGGCCAGCAATTCGCTGCTCGAATGCTTCGTCTATGCCCGTTCCGCCGCCGCCGACATCCTCGAACAACTGCCCCGCATCCCGGTGCCCGCCGCCCTGCCCCGCTGGGACGCCAGCCAGGTCACCGATTCGGACGAAGACGTCATCATCGCCCACAACTGGGACGAGCTGCGCCGCTTCATGTGGGACTACGTGGGGATCGTGCGCACCAACAAGCGCCTGCAACGCGCGCAACACCGCGTGCGGTTGCTGCTGGACGAAATTGACGAATTCTACAGCAACTATAAAGTCAGCCGGGACCTGATCGAATTGCGCAACTTGGCCCAGGTGGCGGAATTGATGATTCGCTCTGCCATGGAGCGCAAGGAAAGTCGCGGCCTGCACTACACCCTCGACTACCCGCAGATGCTGCCCGAGGCCCGTGACACTATTCTGGTGCCAGCCACCTACGGCGGCTGAACTTCAAGCGAACCCGCAGGCGCCGATGCACATCGGCAGCCTGCGCGTCCCTCGGCACACAGATCGAACGCACCCGCCATTCCCCTTGCACCCGATAGCGCAGCACCACGATCAGCGGTAATGCCAGGCTGTCGGGACGCAGTTGCACAGGGTGCCAACCGCGCTCATCACACAATAATTGCCAGCCTTCTTCATCGCGGCGCAGGCCACGAATCGACGAACGGTGGTTTAACAGGATATGACGCGGTAAAACCCACACGGCGTGAGCCAGACACAGCAGAATGCCGAGGCCGTAGAACGGTAGATCCCCAAGCAGCAAGGCGCCCAACGCGAACAGTTGGGCAAGCAAGTAGGCCGCCAGCAATAGCCGTGAGGCCTGCCAGCGGCATTCGAAGCGATTACTTGGGCTGGACACGATCCAGAATCATCCGAACCATGCGCTGCAGCTCCGGATCTTCAGATTCGGCGCGCTCCATGAACCAGCCGAACATGTCCTGATCTTCGCAAGTCAGCAGCCTGACGTAGAGGTCGCGGTCCACCTGATTGAGCGTCGCGTATACCTCTTTGGTGAAAGGCACCAGCAACACATCCAACTCCAGCATGCCGCGACGGCTGTGCCAGTAGAGGCGATTGATTTCTACATCTTCGACCATGGAGCGCTCCTCAAATAGAGCGCAAGTATACAGGCCCGACGGCACCGGACCAGTCGGCTTTGGTCGCACCATACGGAAACTATCCATTTGCCGGGCGCCCCTCTATGATGCACCCATGACTTTTTGACCTGCGATGACCCATGGCTGACTCTGCTTTTTTCTGCCCCTTGTCACACGAAGGCGTTCTCGCCGTCCGCGGCGCCGACGCTGCCAAGTTCCTGCAAGGGCAACTGACCTGCAACCTCAATTACCTGAGTGACACCCAGGCGAGCCTCGGCGCTCGCTGCACGCAAAAAGGCCGCATGCAGTCGAGCTTTCGCATCCTGCTGCAAGGCGACGGCGTGCTCCTGGCCATGGCTAGCGAACTGCTCGAACCGCAACTGGCAGATTTGAAAAAATACGCGGTGTTCTCCAAATCCAAACTCACCGACGAAAGCGCCGCCTGGGTGCGTTTCGGCCTGTCGAATGCGGATCAGGCCCTCGCCTCCCTTGGCCTTGAGCTGCCTGCCGAAACCGACAGCGTCGCGCGCAGCGACACATTGATCGCCATTCGCGTCTCCCCTGGCCGCAGCGAACTCTGGGTGCCCGTCGAACACGCCGAAGCCGTAAGCGCTCAGCTGGCCACACAGCTGCAACCTGCTGACTTGAATCAATGGCTGCTGGGCCAGATCCGCGCTGGCATCGGCCAAGTCATGCCCCAGACCCGCGAACTGTTTATCCCGCAGATGCTTAACCTGCAGGCCATCGGCGGCGTCAGCTTCAAGAAAGGCTGCTACACCGGCCAGGAAATCGTCGCGCGCATGCAATACCTGGGCAAACTCAAGCGTCGCCTGTACCGCCTGAGCCTGGATGCAACCGAATTGCCCGAGCCGGGCACCCCGCTGTTCGCGCCCAGCCACAACAGTGCTATCGGTGAGGTGGTGATTGCAGCAAAAGCTGACCAATGCGTTGAACTTCTGGCCGTGCTGCAAGCCGAAGCTGCCGACGGTGGCGATGTGCACTTGGGCGCTCTGGAAGGCCCCGGCTTACACCTGCTTGACCTGCCGTACTCACTGGATCGCGATCGAGAGATCCAGCGTTAATCGCCGTACTTTTTTGCAACACCCTAGAGAGCATGAATGAACAAGCTGGCGGAAAAAGTCCAACAGGCTTTAGTGACGGCCATCGACAACGATGACTTGGTTCTGCCGACATTACCGGAAGTGGCCCTGAACATACGACAGGCCGCCGAAGACCCGGAAATCAGCATCAGCCACTTGAGCAAAGTGATCGGTCGCGACACCGCCCTGTCGGCACGCCTGATCAAAGTGGTCAACAGCCCGCTGCTGCGCGCGACCCAGGAAGTCACCGACCTGCATACCGCAATCACCCGGCTGGGCACCAACTACAGCAGCAACCTGGCCATCGGCCTGGTGATGGAACAAATTTTCCACGCCCGCTCCGAAGTCGTCGAATTGAAAATGCGCGAAGTGTGGCGCCGCAGCCTGGAAGTGGCGGGCGTGAGCTACGCCTTGTGCCGCAGCCATAGCCAGCTGAAACCTGACCAGGCAGCGCTCGGCGGTCTGGTGCATCAGATTGGCGTGCTGCCGATCCTCACCTATGCCGAAGACCATTACGAACTGCTCTCCGACCCCGTCAGCCTCAACCATGTGATAGAGAGCATTCACCCGCTGCTGGGGGACAAACTGCTGGGCGGCTGGGATTTCCCGGAGATGCTCGCGAAGCTGCCAGGGCAATACCTGGACCTGGAACGCGACTCCGCGAGCCTGGACTACATCGACCTGGTGCAAGTCGCCGTGCTGTATTGCCACCGGGGCACTGATCATCCGCTGGCGAATGTATCGGTTGCCAGCCTGCCGGCGATCCAGAAGTTACGGGTCGACCCGTACAGCAATGCCCTGCGTGCCGAACTGGATGAAGCGCGCTCGATGTTTTACTGATCAGCCCGCGATAAAGCTCACGCGCACCTTCAACCCCGCCAACTCGCCGTCATGCAGGCTGATCTGCGCCAAGTGTGCGCGGCAGATCTCACCAACAATCGCCAGCCCCAAACCTGAGCCCATGCCCTGTTGACTGCGGCGGTAGAAACGCTCGAATACCCGGTCCCGCTCATCCAGCGGGATACCCGGGCCATCATCCTCCACCTCCAGGATCGCGGGCGCCGTGACCCGCAAAATCACATTGCCTCCAGGCGGTGTGTGGGCCAGGGCGTTATCGACCAGATTGCTCAGCAACTCGTTCAACAAGGTCGGCTCACCCCGCAGCCACACCGGCTCATCCGCCTCCAATGCCAGCGCAACGCCGCGCGCATGCGCCAGCGGCGCCATGGCCATGCCCAATTCCCGCGCCAGCTGGCTGAGGTCGAGCAATTGCGCCCCGCCTTCGGCAATCGCCCGCGCGCCGTTTTCAATGCGTGCCAGCGACAGCAGTTGGTTGGCCAAATGGGTGAGACGGTCGGTGCCTTGGGCGGCGGTTTCCAGGGTGCTGTGCCACGTCGCCGGGGCGTCGCTGCGCAGGCCGAGTTCCAAACGCGCCTTCAGTGCCGCCAGCGGGGTGCGCAATTCATGAGCGGCGTCGGCGATAAACTGCGCCTGGCGCTCGAACTGGCCGCGCAGGCGCTCGGTAAAGTGGTTGAGGGAGCGCACTAGGGGACCGAACTCATGCTGCACTTCCACCAACGGCAATGGCCGCAAGTCGTCGGGTTGACGCTCCTCCACGGCAGTGCGCAAGCGCTCCAGAGGACGCAGCGCCGCGCTGACGGCAAACCACACCAGCAGCAATGCGCCAACGGCCAACATCCCAAGGCGCAGCAAGGTGTCGGCCAGCAGGCTACGGGCCATGCTTTCGCGCGCTTCATCGGTTTCTGCAACGCGTATTTCGGCCATGCCATTCATGTTCGGTTCGGAGACAGCCTTGAGCAAACTCACCACGCGTACATGCTGGCCCTGGTAGGTGGCGTTGTAAAACCGCGCCAGCGCTGGGTAGTCGTCCGTGCGCGGCGTGCCCGGCGGCGGGCCGGGGAGGTTTTCGTAACCGGAGATCAGCTTGCGATCAATGTCATTGACCTGATAGTAAATACGCCCGGCGCTGTCGTAGGCAAAGGTGTCCAGCGCCACATACGGCACGTTCGCGCTCAGGGTGCCATCCACCTGGGTCAATCCGGCGGCGATGGTGCGCGCTGACGCCAGCAAGGTGCGGTCATAAGCGGTGTCGGCGGCTTCGCGCCCATTCCAGTAGGCGCTCATGCCGCTGGCCAGCATCAACACCACCAGCAACAGCGCCAGGTTCCACAGCAGGCGCCAGCGCAGGCTGCTGGGCTTATGCATCGCGGGCTTCCAGCAGGTAGCCAAGGCCGCGGAAAGTCACGATGGCGATAGGCTGGCCGTCGAGCTTCTTGCGCAGGCGGTGCACGTAGATTTCGATGGCGTCGGGGCTGGCCTCTTCATCCAGGCCGAACACCTGCGACGCCAATTGCTCCTTGCTCATCACCCGACCAGGGCGTGCGATCAGCGCTTCAAGCACCGCCTGCTCGCGGGAAGTCAACGTCAGCAGCTCGCCACCCACGGTGAAACGCCGGGTATCCAGGTCATAGACCAGCACACCGCACGCCTGCTGGCGCTCGCCCCCCAAGACGCTGCGGCGCAACAGCGCTTTGACCCGCGCTTCCAGCTCGGTCAATTCAAACGGCTTGGCAAGGTAGTCATCGGCGCCCAGGTTCAGGCCATGCACGCGGTCTTTCACATCACTGCGCGCCGTGAGCATCAATACAGGCAGATTTTTCCCACGCGCGCGCAGGCGCGCCAACACTTCAAAACCGTCCATGCGCGGCAACCCCACGTCGAGGATCACCACCGCATATTCCTCACTGTTCAGGGCCAGGTCAGCGGCCACGCCATCGTGCAACACGTCGACAGTCAAACCCGTGCTCTTGAGCGCCTGGGCGACACTTTCAGCGAGTTGCAAATGGTCTTCAACCAGGAGGACACGCATGGATTTTCACCTCATTCGGGCATGGTCGACGCCACGCTTTGCGGGGCAGTTTACAGGCGCCGCCTGCCCTGTGAAGCCCGAAAACATTGAAAGGCAACTGAAAGGTTAGTGAAAGCTTCGCCCTTTAGCATCCAGCCACGGTGGGTCATGCCCGCCGAGCTACCTGATCCGTAGTGCCAGAAAAACGCCTCGAAGCGTTTTCGCCAAAATAAGAACAATAACGGAGTACACAACGATGCTGTCGACACAGCCACAGGCTTACCCGCCTGTTCGTTTTTCTCGCCTTGCCCAGACCGCCCTTGCCAGTGCCGCCGCCCTTGCCGGCTTTTCGCCACTGAGCCAGGCCGCCTTCTTCGAAGACAGCAGCGCCACCCTCGAAATTCGCAATATGTACTTCAACCGCGACTTTCGCGACGGTACCAGTGCCCAGCAATCCAAGCGTGACGAATGGGCCCAGGGGTTCATGCTCAACCTGCAATCGGGCTACACCGATGGCACTGTCGGGTTGGGCGTGGATGCGTTGGGCATGCTTGGGGTCAAACTCGACTCCAGCCCCGACCGCACCGGCACCGGCCTGTTGCCGACCCACGACGACGGCCGCGCCGTCAACGAATACTCCAAGCTGGGCCTGACCGGCAAAGTGAAGATCTCCGCCACCGAACTGAAAATCGGCGCGCTGATCCCCGAACTGCCGATCCTCAAACCCAACGACGGGCGCATCCTGCCGCAGACCTTCAACGGCGGCTTGCTGACCTCCAAAGAATTCAAAAACCTGGTGTTCACCGGCGGCCGCCTCGACAAAGCCAAAGACCGCGACGACACCCACTACGAAGACATCGCCCTCAACAACAAAAACAGCCGCTTCGTCAGCGGCGCCACCGGCAAGCACTTCAATTTCGGCGGTGCGGACTACAAGTTCGCCGACAAGATCACCGGCAGCTACCACTTCGCCCAGCTCGACGACGTCTACCGCCAGCACTTCCTTGGCCTGGTGGCCTCACGCCCAGTGGGCCCCGGCACTTTCGGCGCCGACCTGCGCCTGGCCATCAGCGATGACACCGGCAGCGCCCGTGGCGGCAACATCGACAACAAATCCCTCAACGGCCTGTTCAGCTATGCCCTCAATGGCCATAAGCTCAGCGCCGGCTACCAGCACATGTCCGGCGACAGCGCCTTTCCCTACGTGGATGGCAGCGATCCGTACCTGGTCAACTTCGTGCAGATCAACGACTTTGCCGGCGCACAGGAGCGCTCCTGGCAGGCGCGCTACGACTATGACTTCGCCAAGTTGGGCATTCCCGGCCTGAGTTTCATGAGCCGTTATTTATCGGGTGACAACATCAGGCTTCGCAACGGCGAGACCGGCAAGGAGTGGGAGCGCAACAGCGAGATCCGCTACGTGGTGCAAAGCGGCACGCTCAAGGATGTCGCCCTGCGCCTGCGTAACGCCACCTACCGCTCCAACTATTCGGCACGTGATGCCGACGAAGTGCGTGTGCTGGTGAGCTACAGCATTGCGCTTTGGTAGTCGCAACTCATAACAACAAAGAAGGAGATAACCATGACCTATTCACTGCGTAAATTGGCCCTCGCCGCCGGCTGCATGCTGTTCGCCGGCCAACTGCTGGCCGCCGACGAACCCAAACGCCCGGAGTGCATCGCCCCGGCCTCGCCCGGCGGTGGCTTTGACCTGACCTGCAAACTGGCGCAAAGCGCGCTGGTCAACGAAAAGTTGCTGAGCAAGCCGATGCGCGTCACCTACATGCCAGGCGGCGTGGGCGCGGTGGCCTATAACGCGGTGGTCGCCCAACGCCCGGCGGACGCTGGCACGCTGGTAGCGTGGTCCAGCGGTTCGCTGCTGAACCTGGCCCAGGGCAAGTTCGGCCGCTTTGATGAAAGCGCCGTGCGTTGGTTGGCGGCCGTCGGCACCAGCTACGGGGCCATCGCGGTGAAAGCCGATTCGCCCTACAAGACGCTCGACGATTTGGTCAAAGCCCTGAAGAAAGATCCGGGCAGCGTCGTCATCGGTTCTGGCGGCACCGTCGGCAGCCAGGACTGGATGCAAACCGCACTGATCGCCAAGGCTGCCGGGATCAACCCGCGCGACCTGCGTTACGTGGCACTCGAAGGCGGCGGTGAAATCGCCACCGCACTGCTCGGCGGTCATATCCAGGTGGGCAGCACCGACATCTCCGACTCCATGCCGCACATCCTCAGCGGCGACATGCGCCTGCTCGCCGTGTTTGCCGAAAAGCGCCTGGACGAGCCGGAAATGAAGAACATTCCGACCGCCAAGGAGCAAGGCTACGACATCGTCTGGCCGGTGGTACGCGGCTTCTACCTCGGGCCAAAAGTCAGCGATGCCGATTACGCGTGGTGGAAAGAAGCGTTCGACAAACTGCTGGCCTCCGAAGAGTTCGCCAAGCTGCGTGACCAGCGCGAGCTGTTCCCGTTCGCCATGACCGGCCCGGAGCTGGACACCTACGTGAAGAAACAGGTGGCTGACTACAAAGTGCTGGCCAAAGAGTTCGGCCTGATCCAGTAATCGCCTCGCTTTCGCACGGCCGCGCCCTCCTCGACGGGCGGCGCGGCCCAGGAGTTTCACATGCTCTTACAACGCATTTTCGCCTCAGTGATGCTGCTGGTCTGCGCCGGCCTCGCGCTGATGGCATGGCCGTATCAGGCGGCGTTTTCCTACGAGCCGGTCGGGCCTCGCGCCTACCCGCTGCTGATGCTCGGGCTGATGAGCCTGGGCCTGATCTACATGCTGTTTCGCCCACAGCCCACCAAGCACACCGAAGAAGAACCGGCCCTGGACCGCGACACGCTGATCAAGATCGGCATCTGCGTGGCGCTGCTGATCGTGTTTGCCGGCACGTTCGAGGCTCTGGGCTTCATCCTCAGCAGCATGCTGATCGGCATTCCGATGGCGCGCCTTTATGGCGGCCGCTGGGTGCCGAGCGTGGTGATCGTCACGCTGATGGCCATTGGTCTTTACCTGCTGTTCGACAAAGCCATGGATGTACCGCTGCCCCTCGGCCTGCTTGAAGTTCTGGAGAACTGATATGGATACGTTCAGCTATTTGGGCCAGGGCTTCGGCGTTGCACTGACCCCTTACAACCTGGTGACCGCCCTGTGCGGCACCTTGATCGGCACCGTGGTCGGCCTGCTGCCGGGCCTGGGCCCGATCAACGGCGTAGCCCTGCTGATCCCCATCGCGTTCGCCCTGGGTCTGCCGCCGGAATCAGCCTTGATCCTGCTCGCTGCCGTCTACCTGGGCTGCGAATACGGCGGCCGCATCAGCTCGATCCTGCTGAACATTCCCGGCGAAGCGTCCACCGTAATGACCACCCTCGACGGCTACCCGATGGCCCGCAAAGGCCTGGCCGGTGTGGCACTGTCGTTGTCGGCGTGGAGTTCGTTCATCGGCGCGTTCATTGCCACCTGCGGCATGGTGCTGTTTGCGCCGCTGCTGGCCAAATGGGCGATTGCCTTCGGCCCGGCGGAATATTTCGTACTGATGGTGTTCGCGATTGTCTGCCTCGGCGGCATGGCAGGAGACAAACCGCTGAAGACCTTTGTGGCGGCACTGATCGGCCTGTTCCTTTCAGCCGTCGGCATCGACGCCAACAGCGGCGTGTACCGTTTTACCGGCGACAACATCCACCTCACCGACGGCATCCAGTTTGTCGTATTGGTCCTGGGTTTGTTCTCCATCAGCGAAATCCTGTTGCTGCTGGAAAAAACCCACCGCGGCCAGGAAGCGGTAAAAGCCACCGGACGAATGATGTTCAACCTGAAGGAAGCGTCTGCAGTCTTCGTGGTTAACATCCGTTGCGGCCTGCTGGGTTTCATCATGGGCGTGTTGCCGGGTGCCGGCGCGACGCTCGCCTCGGCCGTTGCCTACATGACCGAAAAACGCCTGGCGGGTGCCAGCGGTAAATTCGGCCAGGGCGACATGCGCGGCCTCGCCGCTCCGGAAACCGCAATCGGCGCCTCCGCCTGCGGCGCGCTGGTGCCGATGCTGACCCTCGGCGTACCCGGTTCAGGCACCACCGCTGTGATGATTGGCGCATTGTCGCTGTACAACATCACCCCTGGCCCGCTGCTGTTCCAACAGCAACCGGACATCGTCTGGGGCCTGATCGCGTCGCTGTTTATCGCCAACATCATGCTGGTGATCCTCAACATCCCGATGATCCGCATCTTCACGCGCATCCTCGCCGTGCCGAACTGGGCGCTGGTGCCGGTGATCGCCATCATCACCGCTATCGGTGTGTACGCGGTTCACGCCACCACCTTCGACTTGTTCCTGATGGTCGGCATCGGCATCTTCGGCTACATCCTGCGCAAGCTGGACTTCCCGCTGTCGCCCGTGCTGCTGGGCTTCATCCTCGGCGGCCTGATGGAGCAGAACCTGCGCCGCGCGCTGTCGATTTCCAACGGCGCGCTGGACATCCTCTGGTCCAGCCCGATCACCTTTGGTGTGTGGGTGCTGACCGCGCTGATGCTGGCTTTCCCGCTGGTGCGCATCTACCGCAAACGTGCCCTGCAGCGTCGTGCCCTGGCCGATGTCTGAGGTCACCTTTAAGCAATGGTGGGCAACACCGCTGGTCGGCCTGGCCGGCGGTTACCTGGCCAGCCTCGTCGGCTGGCCTTTGCCTTATATGGTCGGCTCGTTGCTGGCAATTATCCTGGTGCGCTGCCTCACGCCATGGCAACTGGCGGAGATTCCCGGCGGGCGCAAATGCGGCCAATGGGTGGTGGGCATCGGCATCGGGCTGCACTTCACCCCGGTGGTGATCGAGCAAGTCATGAGCCACTTCGGCCTGATCTTCTTCGGCGCGCTGATCACCAGCCTGTCGAGTATTGTCGGCGTGTGGTTGATGCGCCGCAGTGGGGAAGACCGCGCCACCGCATTCTTCTCGAGCATGCCGGGCGGTTCCGGAGAGATGGTCAACCTCGGCGCACGCAATGGCGCGGTGCTCAGCCGTGTCGCGGCCGGGCAGAGTCTGCGTGTGCTGGTGGTGGTGTTGTGTGTGCCGGCGATCTTCAAGTACGTGCTCGAAGGCGGCGCGCCGCAGTTTCATCCGGCGCCGGTGAACTGGGCGTGGCTGGCGCTGCTGTTTCCGCTTGGGGCGCTAATGGCCTGGGGCTGGCAGCGTTTGCGTCAGCCCAACCCGTGGCTGTTCGGCCCGCTGTTGGTCAGTGCGACCGCCAGTGTTGTGTGGGATTTGCACATCGGCCTGCCCGATGGCGGCAGCCAGATCGGCCAATGGCTGATCGGCAGCGGTTTGGGCTGCCACTTCAACCGTCAGTTTTTTCGCCGTGCACCGTCGTTCATGGCGCGTACGCTGCTAGGCACGGCGTTGACCATGGCGCTGGCGACGTTGGCGGCGGTGGGCTTGAGTGCATTGACACATCTGGACTTACGCTCACTCACGCTGGGCATGATGCCGGGCGGTATTGCTGAAATGAGCCTGACGGCCGAAACCCTGCAACTGTCGGTGCCGTTGGTGACGGCGATGCAGGTGATGCGCTTGTTGTTTGTGCTGTTTCTGGCGGAGCCGTTGTTCCGGCACTGGAACCGTCAGCCGGAAAAAATCTAAGCCTTCACAAAATTCCAATGTGGGAGCTGGCTTGCCTGCGATAGCGGTGGTTCAGTCAATAAATATATCGGCTGACAGATCGTCATCGCAGGCAAGCCAGCTCCCACATTGGGTTGCGGTTAACCTTTAGAGTGGCGGCAACCGCCACTCAATCGGCGTCTCGCCATTCTGCTCAAGAAATTTATTGGTACGGCTGAAATGCCCGCAGCCCAGGAACCCGCGATACGCCGACAACGGTGACGGGTGCACCGACGTCAGTACCAGGTGCTTGGTCGCGTCCACCAGCTTCTGCTTGCTTTGCGCATGGGCGCCCCACAGCAGGAACACCAGGTGCGGCTGATGTTCACTGACCACCTCGATAATCCGATCCGTGAAGAACTGCCAGCCCTTGCCCGCATGGGCGTTGGCATTGGCGCGCTCAACGGTCATGGTGGTGTTGAGCATCAGCACGCCCTGATCCGCCCAGCTTTGCAGGCAACCGTGCTTGGGAATATCGATGTTCAAGTCGCGCTTGAGTTCTTTGTAAATATTGACCAGCGAGGGCGGCGTCGGCACGCCCGGCTGCACCGAGAAGCACAACCCGTGGGCCTGACCGGGCCCGTGGTACGGGTCCTGGCCCAGAATCACCACTTTGACCTTGTCCAAAGGCGTTGAGTTGAGCGCATTGAAAATCAGCGGGCCTGGCGGGTAAATCTCTTTGCCAGCGGCGTGTTCCTGGCGCAGGAACTCGCGCAGTTGGGCCATGTAGGGCTGCTCGAACTCATCCCGCAGGGCGTGTTTCCAGCTGGGTTCGAGTTTGATACGGTCGCCTTCGGTCATGGTGTGTTCGTCGCGTAGAAAAAGAATGGGCGAACCCTAGGAAAGCAGGCCCCGCTTGTCAATTGATCTGACACACCACCAGCACTTTCCGTTGAACCGATCATACTGATCCTTCACTTTCTCGATTGAGGTCACGATGAACCTGCACTTCGAAGAGCTGACCGGCAGCGACGGTGCCCGCCTTGGCATCGCCAGCCTGGACGCTGAAAAATCGCTCAACGCGCTTTCCTTGCCGATGATCCTGGCCCTGACCGAACGCCTGGATGCGTGGGCCAAAGACCCGAATATTGTCTGCGTACTGCTGCGCGGCAACGGGCCAAAGGCCTTTTGCGCCGGCGGTGAAGTACGCAGCCTGGCCCAGGCCTGCCGTGAACGGCCCGGCGTTGTGCCAGCACTGGCCGCCGATTTTTTTGCGGCCGAATACCGCCTCGACTATCGCCTGCACACCTACCCGAAACCGCTGATCTGCTGGGGCCACGGCTATGTGCTGGGCGGAGGCATGGGCCTGCTGCAGAGCGCAGCAATACGCATCGTCACCCCCAGCAGCCGTTTGGCGATGCCCGAAATCAGCATCGGCCTGTACCCGGATGTGGGCGCAAGCTGGTTCCTGTCACGCTTGCCCGGCAAGCTGGGATTATTCCTGGGCCTCACCGGCGCGCATATGAACGGCCGCGACGCAGTGGACCTGGGCCTGGCCGACCGTTTCCTGCGCGATGACCAGCAAGACGAACTGATCGAAGGCCTGCTGCAACTGAACTGGCAGGAACAGACCGCGATGCAGCTCAACAGCCTGCTCAAGGCACTGGCCCAGGAAGCCGTCAGCCAGCAACCGGAGGCGCAATGGCTGCCCCGTCGCGCACAGATCGATGAATGGTTGGATGTGGGCGATGTGCGCTGTGCCTGGCGCGCCTTGAACCTGCTGCGCGACCACACCGACCCGCTGTTCAGCCGTGCCGGCAAGACGCTGGCCGAAGGTTGCCCGCTGACGGCGCATCTGGTGTGGGAACAGGTCGAGCGCGCCCGGCACTTGTCATTGGCTGAGGTCTTCCAGATGGAGTACACCATGAGCCTCAATTGCTGCCGTCACCCGGAATTTGCCGAAGGCGTACGCGCACGCTTGATCGACAAGGACCAGCAACCCCACTGGCATTGGCCCGATATCAACACGGTGCCGGAGGCTGTGGTGCAGGCGCACTTCACCAAGGTGTGGGAAGGCAGGCACCCTCTGGCAGACTTGTCCGACTACTGACAGGCAATCAATTCAGGCGCCCGACCGTAAATGCACAATTGTCCGGCTGGCTGTCCTGGCAAATGTAGACGTCTTGCTTGAGTGGATCGGTGGCGAGTTCCCAGTGCAGGGACTTGGTCAGCGACATCGTGCTGAGGGCCCCCGGCATGTCATACCGCAACGCCAGGCTTCGCCCGCTGCCCATCAGATAAACGCAGCGGTCCAGGAAGCCGTTCTCGCGATCCTGGCCCTTGCCGGGGGTGAAGAGCGCACCGATAAACCGATCCGCGAAGTCATGGGCGTCGACCTTCGGGCTTCGCCAATGAGACTGTTTATCCGACGCTTGAAAATAGCCGCTCACGTACTTGACCGATGACGGGTAGGGACAGCCCTGTTCCGCATTCGCTTGCGCGACGCCACCCACCCACAATAAGAACAAGCACACACGTTTGATCAAAGAGCATTCCATAGACCCACTGCCTCCTCAGAGACGCACAACGGCGTCCCCAGCAGTGGAATGCAGATCAAACGCTTGCGATAGCTGTTAGAAATGACAGTGCCGACGAACGGTCTGCATAAAAAAGCGGCGCCTGGGGCGCCGCTTGAGGTCATGACCTGTCAACGATGGCCGCCACCGCCGCCGCCGCGTCCACCGCCATGGCCCGACCCGCCATTGCCCCAACGATTGTTCCAGCCCTGGCCTGGATAAGGCCGGTAAGCGGGCCGTGGGTAATAATGCGGGGCCGGTTGGTAATAGCGCGGCGCCGAATAGTAACGTGGCGGCGGCGCATAGTAGCTGCGCCCATATTGATAGTAAGCGGGGCCGCCGTAGTAATAGGCCGGTGCCGGCGCGGTGTAGACCTCGGAGCGATAGTAAGTAGCACCGCCATCGTAATAGGGCACACACGCAGAAAGGGTCAACCCGAGTAACGCAGTGAGCAGCAGTCGTCGATACATGGCGGCCTCCTGGACCGCTTGAGAGCACCTCCAGCGACGCTGGAGAGCGGCATTCGTCTTTCATTGAATGACGAAATATCTGACATCGAAATCCGAATCTGGTGCGTTTCAGACACAGGTTGTAACACCTGTTTCGGACGAGCTGAGCACCTCATCACCCGTGCGTAGAAAGGTGCAACTCGCTGACGGCCAGTGGAAAACCCGCCTCATCGGTGAGCCTGAAGGCCTTGCCGATACCGTAAACATCAGCCACTTCAGCGGCCGGCGCGGTAACCTGCGCAGCTTGCAATAGCGGGACGGCGCTGTATCGTGCTGAAAACTGCGCGATACAGCACGAACCCACATGACCACGCCAACCCTCTGCCCCGCCTGCGGTGCCCGTAACGACTGCGCGCTGGCTGACCCGCGCACCGCCGACCAGGCCTGCTGGTGCTACAGCGTCACCCTCGATCCGGCGGTGCTTCAAGCCTTGCCCGATGAACTGCGCAACACCGCCTGCCTGTGCCCGCGCTGTGCCCAAGTGGATGCGCAATTGCGTGAGGCGGCGATTGAGTAATGCGCGTTGATCGTTTCCTCAGCAACCTGCCGCGTTTCAATCGTCAGCAAGTGCGCGTGCTGCTGGTAGAGCGACGGGTGACCGTCGATGGCGTGGCGGTCAGCGATCCGCACCATGAGGTGCGTGAGTTCAGCCGCGTGTGTGTCGACAATGACGTGCTGCAAGCCGGCAAACCGGCGCGCTACTTCATGCTGCACAAACCGCAAGGCTGTGTAAGCGCTACCTCAGACCCGCAGCACAGGACGGTCCTCGACTTGCTCAATGAACCGGACAAAGGCGAGCTGCATATCGCCGGTCGTCTGGATTTCAATACCACCGGGCTGATGCTGATCACCAACGACGGCCAATGGTCACGGCGCCTGACGCAACCGCAGACCAAGCTGCCCAAGGTTTATCGCGTGGAAACCGAACAGGCCATCACGCCGGCGTACGCGATCACCTTCGCAGCCGGTGTGTATTTCGCGTTTGAAGACCTCACCACGCAGCCCGCCGAGCTGGTCCTGCTGGGGCCGACGACTGCGCGGCTGAGCATCATTGAAGGCCGCTATCACCAGGTCAAGCGCATGTTCGGGCACTTTGATAACAAGGTCATCGGCTTGCACCGTGAGCGGATGGGGCCATTGGCGCTGGATGACTCGCTGGCGCCGGGCGAATATCGGGCACTGACTGAAAACGAAATCCTCGCGGTCTGATGACCGTTCGGCCGGTGCTGGCAATAAACCAGCTGGTCGCCTTGCGACCTGGCGTCTGTGCTGCTTGAATCAAACCGTCAGCCAAATCATGACTGGCGAGTCGCCTTATAACCTCCAAGAAACACCTTGCCCCGCCCGCGCGTGATCTACGGGCCTCTCAGGCAAACAGCCCGCCCTGACAACAGCCGTCGGCCAGCCGTCATCGGACCGACATGGGCGCTCCTCTTCCAGGCGTATGCCTACCTGTCATAAAGCTCGTGCAGAGTGATCTGCGCGCCCTACCCGCTTGCCAGGAGTCTTACGACATGAGGCCAGAAATCGCTGTGTTGGATATACAGGGTCAGTATCGGGTTTACACGGAGTTCTATCGCGCGGATGCTGCTGAAAAGACCATCATCCTGGTCAACGGCTCGATGGCCACCACGGCGTCCTTCGCCCAAACCGTGAAAAGCCTGTACCCGCAGTTCAACGTGGTTTTGTACGACCAGCCCTACGCTGGCCGCTCTAAAATCCACAACCGCCACGAGCAGATGCTGACGAAAGAAGTCGAAGGCCAGATTCTGCTGGAACTCATCGACCACTTCGCCGCCGAACACGTGCTGTCATTTTCCTGGGGCGGCGCTGCCACCCTGGTCGCCCTCGCTGCGCGCCCGCGCCGCGTGGAAAAGGCCGTGATCAGTTCGTTTTCCCCGGTGATCAATGCGCCGATGCGCGATTACCTTGAACGCGGTGTTGACTACCTCGGCAACCTTGACCGCGACCGCGTCGGCCACCTGGTCAACAACACTATCGGCAAACACCTGCCGTCGCTGTTCAAGCGCTTCAACTACAAGCACGTCAGCAGCCTGGCCGAGCACGAATACGGGCAGATGCACTTTCACATCACCCACGTGCTCAACAGCGACCGCCTGTGCTACCTCAAGGCAGCGCGGCAAATCGACATCCCAGTGCTGTTTTTGAATGGCGAATGGGACGAGTACACCAGCGCCGAAGACGCCAAGCTGTTTGGCCAGCATGTGGCCAAGAGCAGCTTCAGCACTATTCAGGCGACCGGGCATTTTCTGGATATGGAGCACAAGGCGGCGTGTCGGGACAGCCGGGACGCGGTGGTGGGCTTTTTGAAACCGCAGCGACAGGCCAGTCGCTTGCGCTACCACCAGGGCCAGACGCAGCATGCCTTTGCGATTTGAAATGACAGAGCTGAAACGCCCGCTTGGGCGGGAGCCGGGCTTGCCCGCGATGCAGGTACCTGTGTGTCAGTCACACAGGCGATGTATCGCAGGCAAGCCAGCTTCCAACTGAGCTTGAGCGACGCAACCCACACATTTTTCGAAGAAAAACTTCAAATCCCGATGAACATCTGGTACAAAGTCAGCCGCTCTGAGCGGGTATAGTTTAATGGTAGAACAGTAGCTTCCCAAGCTTCCGACGAGGGTTCGATTCCCTCTACCCGCTCCACTCACATTTCGCGCCTACGTCGGTTACGACGCAGATGCCAAAAAAAACCGGTCCCTGTGACCGGTTTTTTTATGGGCGCAATTTGTGCATTCGTCACTTGCCGCGCGCAAACCTGTACAAATCAATATTTTTGTACAAGTATAAATACCAAGCGTTGGCGCTTCGCCGCGCGTGATCCCGGAGCCCGGCAATGACACGTCTACTGATTTCATTGTTGCTGGCGTTGAGTTTGAGCAGTTGCGGCAACGTCGAGGTCGCCCACTACGCCGACCAGAAACCGCAATTGGACCTGGAGCGTTTCTTCAGCAAGCCCGTCAAGGCCTGGGGGATTTTCCAGAAGCGTTCGGGCGAAGTAGCCAAGCGCTTTGAGGTCGATATCGCCAGCCGCCGCGAGGGCAACGCCCTGATTCTCGACGAGCGCTTTCTGTACAGCGATGGCACGCGTCAGCAGCGCGTCTGGACGCTGACCCCGGATGGTCCGGGACGCTGGCGCGGTCGGGCGGGTGACGTGGTCGGCGAAGCGATCGGCGAAGTTGCGGGCAATGCACTGCGTTGGCGCTACCGACTCAACCTGCCGGTGGACGGTTCGGTCCACGAGGTGAGTTTTGATGACTGGATGTACTTGATGGACGAGGACACGCTGATCAACCGCTCCAGCATGACCAAGTTCGGCGTCGAATGGGGCCAGGTCACGCTGTTCTTTCGTCGCCAATGAAACAACCCACCGTGAGGGTGAACTATGAACCTGAAAATGCTCACTGAATTGGCCGAGAAAGGCGAGATACGGGAGTTGGAGCTGCTGTCGCTGGAGGGTGGCTTCTACATCGCGCGGGTCAGGTTGGATCATGTCGAAATGACGCTGGTGGACGATGACGCCAAGCCCATGCGCATCGGCTCGACCACGCACTTGCGCGACCTGTTGCAGCGGGTTCCGCCGTTCCCGTGTGTGCTGGTGCAGCACAGCGTGCACGATGAAATGTGCGGTGCGCGCGAAGGGCCGATCGGCGCGTTGCGCATACCGTTTACGCTGGCCTCGCCCCTTTAACCAGGAAATGTGCGGTTAAACCCCATCGCGTATTCCTCGCTGTACCACCCACGCCAACGGCAAGGTCAGCAGCAACATCCCCGCCAGTACCATCACCGCCACCGGCACACCGAGCGCATCGCCGACCCCGCCGAACACCAGCGGCGCCAGCGCTCCGCCGCCAATGGTGCCGGTGTAGAACACCGCAAAAGCCTGTTCGCGCCTGCCTGCGCTCGCCAGGTCCGGGACGGCGCCGTAGAGCACAGAAGACGTGCCGTTCAGCGCCAAACCCAGCAGCGGCAACATCACCATCAAGCCACTCAGCGGCAGGTACACGGCCGTGACGATCAACAGCGCGGTGCTGGTTTCGGTCAACCAGACGGTTTTCATCATGCCAATGCGAGCCCCCAGGTAGCCGCAAAGCAATTTGCCAAACGCACCGCCAATGAACAGCATCGTCAGCGCCAGCCCAATGCCCGCCGTGCCTGCGCCTTTGGCTTGCAGCAGAAACGGCAGGAACGTGAGAAAGCCCATGCGCACAGCGCTGTCGAGCGTACCGGTGAGGATCAGCGCACGCAGGCCTGCCACCGAGCCCGTGCCACTCGGTGGCCGGGCTTTTCTTATCGCACTGGACTCGCGAACTTCAGCCGGCACCACCCACCACAGCATCCCCGCTGCCGCCAGACCGAGCAGCCCCAGCAGTGTGGCGCTGGCGCGCCAGCTGACGACGGTCAGCAGCAGGCCCACCACCCCAGGAATCAGGGTTTTGCCGATATCGCCGCTGAAGTTGTACTGGGACAGCGCCTGCTTGACGCCACCACCGTCCTCATAAGCGTCGGTGATCATCGAGGAGGCCAATGGGTGTTGGGTGCTGGCCCCCAAACCGCCCAGCAGCAACGCCAACAGCAACAGGCTCAGCCCGGTGGCTTGCCCCACCAATAAGTAAGCGACACCCGCAAGCGCAGTGCCGCCCACCAGCAACGGTAAACGGCCCCAGCGTCGGGCGGCGCGGCTGGCCATCAGTTGGAACACGGCCATCATTCCGGAATAGGCGCCACGCAACAGGCCGATCTGGGCGTAGGACAAGGCGAACTGCGCCTGCCAGATCGGCAGCAACACGTAGATAACGTCCGTGAGGCCATCGTGTACGGCGTGAGCGCTGCAACCGGCGATCAGCGCGCGGCGCCGGCTGGAGGTTTCGCGGACAGGCACGGCTACAGTGTCATTCATGGTGTCGGCACCCGCTCAGGTTTGAGTGGCTTCCAGCCCGTCAGGGCGATCAGCAGCGTCAGCAGTTGAAAACCGATAATCAGCGCCACACAGCCGGCCCAGCCCCAGCGTTCCCAGATCAATGCCGGGACGATGGCACCGCAACTGCCGCCCAGGTAATAGCACGTCAGGTAAACCCCCACGGCGCCAGACTTGCTCTCACCGGCGGTGGCACTGATGAAAGCATTGGCGGCGGCCTGGGCCAGGAACACACCGGTGGAACTGAGCGCCAGGCCCACCACAATGCACCCCAGCGACGGCGCCAGGGTCAGCGCCGAACCACCGACACCGAGCGCGGCGGCGACCGCCAGCAGTTCGGCGTGAGGCCTGGCTTTGCTGAGGCGCCCGGCGAGGGGAATCACAATCAACGCCAGCAGAAACACCATGTAAAGCGTGCCCAGCGCCGCAGGCCCCAAGTTGAACGGTGGCAGGCCAAGGTGCAAACCTGCGTAAGTAAATGCCGCAACCTGGGAGAACAACACGCAAAAACCTACGCCGTACGCCGCCAGCAAAGGTCGGCTAAAAACACCTGAAGCAACCGCTCCAAGCCGTTCGCCGCGCTGTCGATTGGCGGGCAACAGGAACTGAATAAACCCACCCACCATCAAGCTCAACACCGCCAGCAGTTCGAACGCTTCGCGCCAGCCGACGTATTGCGTCATCACACCGGTGACGAAACGCCCGGCGAACCCGCCCAATACCGTGCCCGCCACGTACAGGCTGGTGACCTCGGTCACCGTCGCGCCACGCCAGCGATCGCCGATGTAAGCCACGCTGGTGGCAAACACCACCGGGATCACCATGCCCTGCACAAACCGCCACACCAGCACTTCGGCAAAACTGCCGGCGTAGGCGGTCATCAGCGCAGGGGCGGCCAGCAGCAGCGCGGCCACGGCGATGACCGTGCGCTGTTCGAAGCGCCCGGTCAGCCGGCTGACAAAGGGCGCGGTGATCGCCACCGCCAGGGTGGTGACCGTGATGCTCCAGCCCGCTTCCTTGGCGCTGATATGAAACTGTGCGGCAAAGGTCGCGAGGATGCTTTGGGTGGCGTAAAGGTTGAGAAACGCAGCGCAGCCACACAGGAACAGGGCTAGACGGGCACAATGCAGGCGCGGTTTCATGAAACCTCTCGTTTTATTTTGTAACGCCTTTATAGAATGGCCGTCGGGTCTTAAACCAATACCGATTTCGAACCGATCAATACCCAAGGATCAGGATGCTCGACCTACGCAAGCTGCGTTACTTTCTGACGGTCGCCGAAGAATTGCACTTCGGCCGCGCGGCACTGCGCCTGCACCTGGCCCAACCGCCGCTGACTCGGCAGATTTCAGCGCTGGAGACAGAGCTGGGGTTCAAGCTGTTTGATCGCACCAGCCGCACGGTGTCTCTCACCGCCCAGGGGCGTTCGTTCTTGCCCTACGCGCGTGGCGTGTTGGAGCAGGTTGAATTGGCACAGGTCATCGCCGGCAAACTGGCAGCGGGCACCGCAGGCCAATTGGCACTCGGGTATGTCAGCTCGATCGCTTTGTCGGACCTGTTCAGCCAAGCGATCCAGGCCTTCGCCCAGCGCTTGCCCGATGTGCAGTTGACCCTGGTGGAGTGCGCCTCTGGCAGCCTCGGCGCGCAGGTGGCTGACGGCCGGCTGGATATCGGATTGAGTCGGCTTTTGCCGCACACAGCAGACGTTCACGCGTTGTCGTTGGGCGAAGAGCGGCTGGTGGCCGCGGTGTCCAGCGACAGTCCGCTGGCCAAGCTGGCGCAGGTCAGCTTGACGCAACTCAGTGCGTATCCGCTGATCCTGTTCCCGGCCGACTACGGGTCGGGTCTGAACCAATCCATCGAGCAACTTTACCGCCGCCACGCCCAGCCTTTGCGCGCGGGGCCAACCGGGCGGCAGATCACCTCGATCATTGCCTTGGTGGCCGCCGCACAAGGCGTGGCGTTGGTGCCCGCCTGTACCCAAAGCCTGATGAACAAGGGTGTGACGTATCGGCCGCTGGTGGAGGCGGATGCGTGCGCGCAATTGTTGGTGTTGACGCCCGCGCAAAGGAAAAATGTATTGGCTGATGCATTTCTCGCCATCCTTGCGCAGGTGTTACACAGCGGGTAATGCCTTAAAAAAACCGCAAACCTCTTTCCAATACTCCACCAGGGCGCTCATTCAACACCGACCGAAACCCGCTCATCGACCGTCGTGAGCCGGCGGTTTTGTCGCTCGGTAACGGGTATTTCCATTGCCCCGACGGGCGCTACTGGAACGGCAAGCCCCTTGAGGAATTTGATCGCAAGAAACGCGGTTTCCTGACAGGCAGATGGCATTACAGTAGCGTCCTGGCTTTTAACACCCGTCCTTCGAGGAGCCCGCTCATGCCGTACGAATACACGCTCATGCCCTCCCCCGTCGGCCAGCTCACCCTGGTGGCCCGCGACGGCAAGCTCACCGCGATCCTGTGGGAACAGGAACGCGTCAACCGCGTACGGCTGGGCGAGTTGCGCGAGGCCAACGACAGCCCGGTGTTGTTGGAAACCGCGCGCCAGCTACGCGAGTATTTCGCCGGCGCACGCAGCCAGTTCGAGCTGGAACTGGACTTCAACGGCACGCCTTTTCAACAACAGGTCTGGCGCGCGCTGCTGACCATCCCGTTCGGCGAAACCCGCAGCTACAGCCAGATCGCCGAGCAAATCGGCAACCCCAAGGCCGTGCGCGCGGTGGGTGCCGCCAACGGGCGTAACCCCATCTCGATCGTTGCGCCCTGCCATCGGGTCATAGGCGCCTCGGGTGGGCTGACCGGGTTCGCCGGAGGGCTTGGCGCCAAACACTATCTGCTCGCGTTGGAAGGTGCAGGCCAGGCAGAACTGGGCTTCTAAGGCGAACCGCGACAAAAACGTACAACTTTGCTCACCGACGCTTTTGTAAAAAGAAATTTCAAAGAACCGCTGCGGTCCATAATTTCATCACCCACCCATTAAGGAAAAACGGTCATGAAATTCTCCGCAGTCTCTCAATCCTTGTCCCGCTGGGCAGGCAGCGCCCGGACGTTCTATGCGGCCGTCGCGTTGATATTCCTGTGGAGCCTGAGCGGACCCTATTTCCACTACAACGACACCTGGCAGTTGATCATCAACACCTCGACCACCATCATCACCTTCCTGATGGTCTTCCTGATCCAGAACACACAAAACCGCGACAACGACATCCTGCATATCAAGATCGACGAACTGCTGCGCGTCTCCAAGGATGCCCAGAACGCCGTGTTGAGCCTGGATGGCCTGGACCGCAAAGAACTGGAACAACTGCGCAAGCAATACCGCAGCATCGGCGACACTGGCACGGTCAGCTTGAGCACCAGTTGTGGTGAAAGGGTCGACGATGCGCACCCCAACAAAACCGATCTGAATCAAGCCTAAAAAAAACGGCGGTTGGAAATCATCCAACCGCCGTTTCTCACTTTCAGGTAACGCAATCAACCGTCGCCTTGATGACCTTTACCGTAAGTCGAGGCCAGGGCACGGGCTTTTTGCAGACGCTCTTCAAGCTTGGGCAGCGTCTCGTCCACCAGCGCTTTTATCTCTGGCACATCCGACGCCGCGCCTTCTTTCTTGAACAGGGCGATGGCGTCTTCGTTTTCCTTGACCTGCTGCGCGGTGTAGGCGGCGTCAAAGGAGTCGCCGTCCTTGAGTTCAGGCATCAGGGTTTCGGCCTTGTCGACGATCTTCTCGCGCGGGGCCACGGGCAAGTCGAGCTTCTTGGCGATGGCCGCCAAGTGCTGGTTGGCCAGGGTGCGTTCGTTGATGACCTCGATGGTGTAGTCCTTGATTTCCTGGGACGACGTCCTGGCGTGGGCCATGCGACTGGTTTCGATATCGGCCATCCCTTTGGCCGAAGCCTGCTCGATGAATTCAGCAGGCGACTGGGCGAAAGCATTGCTGGCGCCGAGGCCCAGCAGCATCGCGAAACTGGCGGTGCGTAACCGGATAGCCATGCGGCTCATGATGGGTTCCTCCAGGGCAAAAATAGGTGCGGGGAAATACGCCCCGCCCTGAATTCGAATTTTCAGGGCGGCAAAGGTTTAGAAAAAACTCGCCAGTGCGACGAACGGTCGTCGTCGCCTCAAGCCGGTTTGCTGCCGAACAGGCCCGGCAACGCGTGCGCCAGGGCGTTAATGGCGAAGCCGATAAACATCACGCCGCACAGGCGGGTGATGAGGATTTCATGCCGCTGGTACACCGTGCGCACACGCTGGGCGCCCACCACGCCGATCAGAATCGCGTAAGCCAGCAGGCCGCCGATGAAACTCAACAAGATCAACGACGGCAGCATTGCCCATGTCAGCAACTCGGCACGGCTGGACAGCAGCGCGGTAAAGGTTGCAACCGCCACCGGGTAGGCCTTGGGGTTGGTCAAGCCGAACAGGATGCCGTGCCAGAACGGATGGCGCGCCGCGCCCTGAGGCGCATCGCTGCTGCGGCGCTGGGTGCGAATTGCCCGCCAGCCAAGCCAGAACAAGTACACACCGCTGAGCACGCCCAGCACATCAAAGGCGCTGCTGCCCACTTCCCGCGCGCCCACAATGGCGACCAGCGCCGTACTGCACCACACCACATCACCCAGCAAGTGCCCGCACAGAAAACCCGCCCCGGCGCGACGGCCACGAGACGCGCCGATCCCAAATACCGCCAGGACGCCCGGCCCAGGCGTGATCCCATAGATAAAACCCGAAGCAAGAACGGCGAGCAGCAAGGAGGGGGTCATGGACGCGACTCTGACAGGCGATTGAAAGGTGCAGCGATTCTGCACGTTCTGGCGCTACGGGTAAAACTGCATGCCTGCATAAGGCTTGGCGCGGCAGGCCTGAAGGCGCGAAGCCAGGTCGCCGACATGCGCCTCGAGCTTGTGCCCATCCGGGTCGAGAAAGTAGAACGAGGCACCTTCGCTGCGGTTGTCGCGCCACTCCTGCACCTTGGCGTCTCGCAAGCGCGCCACCAGCGCGGCGAACTCATCGGCGGCGGCGGTGAACGCGTAATGGGTGTAATCCACCGCAGGTGTGGTTGAACGCGAAGGATCGAGCGACAGGCACAGCCACAAACCGGGCAATGAGAGGTAGGCGCCCTGGTCCCAGGTGGCGTCGAGCTTAAGCTGCAGCAGCTCATGGTAGAAGCTGACGCTGCGGTTCAAGTCGGTAACGGCAAGGGTCAGGTGGTTCAAGCCTGAGAGCATGAGTTTTTTCCTGTGATCGATAGCCTTAGGACAGCACACCTTGCACCTGCCCAATCAGCCACTGCAACCCCGAATCGCCGCCCCGCCGTGCATGCCACGCCAGTTCGACGGCGAACGAGGGAATATGAAACGGTGGCGGCACGGCCAGCAGAAGCTGTTGATCGATGTTGAGCAACCCCCTGGATGACACCGTCAGAATCAGGTCGGTGCCCTGAATCAGCTGCGGCGCCACGCCCCAATGCGGCAGGCTGATTGCCACATGGCGCCGTTCACGAATCGCCGTTAACGCCCGCTCGATTTCCGGGGTGCCACTGCCGCGCATTTCCAACAGCACGTGCGGGCGCGACAAATAGGTGGGCAGGTCAAGCACGCCACTGGACGGCAGGCTGTTGCGGTCGACCAGGCAGGTGTAATGCTCCTCAAACAAAAGCGTGGTGCGCAGTTCGGCGGGCATATCGGGGAACACCCCGGCGGCCAGGTCGATGTCGCCGTTGAGCACGGCGTCTACCATGCCTTCGCGACTGGCCTGGACGATTTGCAGGTCGATGCCAGGGGCTTCACGGCGCAGAACGCGGACCAGCTCCGGCAGGAAAATCGCCGCGCTGTAGTCCGACATCGCCAGGCGAAACCTGCGCTTGGCCGACGCCGGGTCAAACCGGTTCGGTGCCAGCAGTGCGTGCACCCGGGCCAGGGCTTCAGCCAAAGGCGTCGCCAACTCCAGGGCTCGCGCGGTCGGCACCAATGTTCCGCCCTGGCGCACCAGCAAGGGATCACCCAGCAGATCCCGTAAACGCGCCAGAGCGTGGCTGACTGCCGGCTGGCTCAGGTGCAAACGCTCGGCGGCGCGGGTGACGTGTTGCTCACTGAGCAAGGCCTCCAGGATCACCAGCAGGTTGAGGTCGACGCGACGCAGATCATTCATCGGCTGCATGCCCAGCATAAGAATTTGGAATTTAAATTTGCGCGACGAATAGCCTAGAGTCCAGCAAAACCTCTGGGAGATTCGAAATGACGACGTTGCATTGGCTGGGTTTGCTGGCGCTGGCGGTGATCGCCGGGGCGGTGGTGCCGTTTCAAAGCGCAATCAACGCCAACCTCGGGCGCGGGCTCGGTCACCCGTTGTGGGCCACGCTGGCGTCACTGTTGGTGAGTATTATCGTGCTGCTGCCGGTCATTCTGGCGCTGCGTCTACCCCTGCCGAGCCTGGCCTTTATCACTAAAGCGCCGGTGTGGATGTGGGCCGGGGGTGCATTTGGCGTGTGCTTTATTTCCCTGGCGCTGATGCTGTTGCCCAAGCTCGGCGCGTCGGGGTTCATTGCCTTGGCCATGGCCGGACAGATTCTCGCCTCACTGGTGCTCGATCACTTCGGGCTGTTCGGCCTGGTGGAGCGCCAACTGACAACGCCCCGTGTGTTGGGGGCGCTGTTGTTGATTGGCGGCGTGGTGTTGATTCAGTTCAGCAGCACGCCTGCCCGAGCATTGGCAGCGACAGGCTGATCAGGCCTTGTCGAGCGTGCGCAACTTGTGTGGCAAGCCCCACAGCAACAAAGCCGCGGCCAGCAGGGCGCACACGCCAATCACATACAGCGCCGGGGTGGTGCTGCCGGTGAGGTCCTTGATCCGCCCCACCATCACCGGGCTGACAATGCCGCCGAACTGACCGAGGGTGTTGATCACCGCGATGCCGCCGGCCGCACCGGCTCCCGCGCCCGCCAGCAGTTTGGGCGGCAAGGTCCAGAAAGTCGGGATCGAGGCGATGATGCCCGCCCCCAGCATGCCCAGGGCGATGATCAGGAACGTGGTGTGGTCGGCAAAAATCCCGGCGCTGAAAAAGCCAATCGCCCCCAACACCACCAGGCCGCAGACAAACTTGCGCCGCTCGCCGGTGGCGTCCGACAGCCGCCCGATCACCACCATGCTGATCGCGCCGCACACATAGGGAATCGCGGTGAGCAGGCCGATCATCACCGGGCTCTGGGTGCCGGCGCTGCGAATCAACTGCGGTGCCCAGAAGTTGAGCCCGTAGGACGCGACCTGGATCAGGAAGTAGATAAAACCGAGCATCAAGAAGCCTGGGATGCGGATCGCCGACAGCAATGAACCACCGTGGGTGTTGGGCTCATGCTTGGCAATTCGGCTGGACAGCAAGGTCTTTTCCGCTGGCGTCAGCCACTGCGCGTCTTCGATACGGTCTTTGAGCAGCGTCAGCACCAGAAAGCCCAGGCCGATGCAGGGCAAGCCGCCAAGCAGAAACAACCAGTGCCAGCCGCGCAGTTGCAGCACGCCGTCGAGATGCTCCAACACCAGGCCGGAGAACGGCGCGCCAACCAAGCCCGCGAAGGCCGAAGCCAGAAACAGCAGCGAGGTGATGCGTCCACGAAAGTGCTGCGGAAACCACAACGTCAGGTAATACAGTACGCCCGGTGCGAAGCCAGCTTCCATGGCGCCAATGATGAAACGCAGGCCGTAGAACTGCCATTCGGCGGTGACAAACACCATGGCCGCCGTGGCCAGGCCCCACGACATCATGATCCGCGCGATCCAGCGCCGCGCGCCGACCTTGTACAGCATCATGTTGCTCGGCACTTCGAAGATTACATAGCCGACCACAAACAGCCCGGCGCCGAGGCCGTAAGCGGTGTCGCTCAGGCTCAGGTCGGTTTGCAGTTGGAACTTGGCGAAGCTGATGTTGATGCGGTCAAAAAACGCGAACAGGTAGCACACCATGATCAGCGGCATCACGCGCCAGGCGATCTTGCTGACCAGGGCTTTTTCGGCATCGATCTCAGCGGCCGGGCGCGCGCCGGCCTCTAACGTATTAGTGCTCATGCTTTCTCTCCAGCGGGCAGCTCAACGGCGCCCGATTGTTTTTGTTGTCTGGTGCGGTGTTACAGGGTGGCGATGTAATCGGGTGGCGGATGCAGGTCGCCATTGCGCCCGGCCTTGGCGACCTGGCCGGGCAGCTCATGGCCAAGCAGCGCCGGCAGTTGGCGGGACATGTGCAACAGGTGCGGCAGGTCGATACCGGTGTGAATCCCGACCTCGTCGCACAGGTTGACCAGGTCTTCGGTGCAGATATTGCCCGACGCCCCCGGCGCGAACGGGCAGCCGCCGAGGCCGCCCAGGGCCGCATCAAATCGGCGCGCGCCAGCCTCGTAGGCCGCCAGCACATTGCACAAGCCCAGGCCACGGGTGTTGTGAAAATGCAGGGTCAGATCGCTGGCTGGCACATGCTGCAATACACGTTTGACCAGGCGCGCAACTTGGCGCGGGTTGGCCATGCCGGTGGTGTCGGCCAGAGTGATGCCCTGGATGCCCAACTCGCGATAGGCATCGACGATATGCAGCACGCGGTCTTCATCCATCTTGCCTTCGAACGGGCAGCCGAAGGTGGTGGCGATGCTGCCGTTGAGGCGCACCGGGTAGTCGGCGGCGAAGCTGACGATGTCTTTAAAAGCCGCCAACGAGGCCTCGCAACGCATGCGCATATTCGCCAGGTTGTGGGTCTGGCTGGCGGACATCACCAGGTTCAACTCATCGGCGCGGGACTCGATGGCGCGCTGGGCACCCTTGAGATTAGGGATCAGCGCCACATAGATCACACCGGGTTTGCGCGCGATGCCCTGGAACACTTGCTCGCCATCGCGCAATGCCGGAATGGCCTTGGGCGAGACGAATGAACCAGCCTCGATTCGCGAAAACCCGGCCAGCGACAGCTGGTTGATCAACGCGATCTTGTCGGCGGTTTCAACCCAGGTCGGTTCGATTTGCAGGCCATCGCGCGGGGACACTTCCTGCACGATCAGCGGGTCAGAATAATCGGTGATCATTGCACCACTCCCGAGGTTTTCAGGCGTTGGATATCGGTATCGGTCAGGCCGAGGCTGCCGAGGATGTCGTCGGTGTGCTGGCCCAGGCTCGGGCCTTGCCAGTTCACCGCGCCGGGGGTTTCGGACAGCTTGGGCACGATGCCCGGCATTTTCACCGACACGCCGCCAGGCAGTTCGGCATTGAGCAGCATGTCGCGCGCCTGGTAATGCGGGTCGCTGACGATATCAGCCACCGAGTAGATGCGCCCGGCCGGCACTTCGGCGGTTTCCAGGGCAGCAAGCACTTGGTCGATGGGCAGGCTGCTGGTCCAGTGCGTGATCGCCGCATCCAGCAAACCACTTTTCGCCGCGCGGCCATCGTTGTGGGCAAACTCCGGCGCGTCGGCCAGGTCGGCGCGGCCGATGGTGGTCATCAAACGCTTGTAGATCGGGTCACTGTTACCGGCGATCACCACATAGGCACCGTCGGCGGTCAGGTAGGTATTGGACGGCGCGATGCCGGGCAAGGCGCCACCGCTGCGCTCGCGCACGTGGCCGAGCATGTCGTATTCAGGCACCAGGCTTTCCATCAGGTTGAACACGCTTTCGGCCAGCGACACATCGACAATCTGCCCGTCGCCCTGGCCGGTCTTGACCCGCAGCAGCGACATCAGCGCGCCGATCACGCCGTGCAATGACGCAAGGGAATCGCCCAGGCTCACGCCCACCCGCGCCGGTGGCGAATCGGGGTTGCCGGTGGTGTAGCGAATGCCGCCCATGGCCTCGCCGATGGCACCGAAGCCTGGACGGTCGCGATACGGGCCGGTCTGGCCGTAGCCGGAGATGCGCACCAGGGTCAGCTTGGGGTTGAGGGCGTGCAACACGTCCCAGCCCAGGCCGAGTTTTTCCAGGCCGCCGGGGCGCAGGTTTTCGATCAGCACGTCGGCGTCGCCGAGCAATTGCTTGATCAAACCCAAGCCTTCCGCTGACTTGAGGTCCAACGCCAGGGACTTCTTGTTGCGCGATTGCAGGTACCACCACAGCGAAGTGCCTTCGTGCAGCTTTCGCCATTTACGAAGCGGATCGCCCTGGCCCAGGGCTTCGATCTTGATCACCTCGGCGCCAAACTCGGCCATCAGCCGGGCCGCGAACGGCGCGGCAATCAGGGTGCCGATCTCAATCACCTTGATACCGCTCAATGGAGCCGTCATGGGGTGTGCCTCTTATTCTTGGAATGTGTGGCCAAGGCTAGAGGACAGCCGTAGGAGAAATCCAACCGTCAGTTGGCAAGCAGCGTTCGTGGATGGCGAACGGTTACGCCCTGTCGGCGCCATTCAGATCGCTATCGCGGCAAGCCCGGCTCCCACAGATGAGCGGGTTTCCATGTGGGAGCCGGACCTGCCCGCGATGAGGCCCACTGCGCTGGTCTACTTCAGCGACGTGCGCAGATAGTCAAACAATAACCGGCTCACCGGCGACAGCTGCGCTTGATCACGTATCACCACAATCAAACGGCGATCCGACCAGGCATCCGTGAGCGGCACGGCGTGCAATCCCAACGCGCGGCCGAACAGCTCGTAAGCTTTTTGCGGCAGGATACCGATGCCCATGTTCGCCTGAACCATCCGGCACATCGCATCAAACCCTGGCACGTGGATGCGCAGGCGCAGCATCTTGCCGGCCTCGCGCGCGGCCGCGTGGGTGCGCATATTGATCGAGCTGGCGGCATGCAGGCCAACGTAATCACTGTCGAGTGTTTCGGCGAACGCCAGGGTCTCGCGTGCGGCCAACGGATGCGCCGCCGGCATCAGCACCACCAGTTTGTCGTGGCGATAGGTCACGCGGGGCAGGCCTTTGGTGTCAGTGTCACTGGAACAGATCCCAAGGTCGGCCACGCCGTCCAGAACGCCCTGAACCACGCCATTGCTGGGGCGTTCTTCCAGGTCGGTTTTCACCTCGGGGTGCAGCGCAGAAAAGTCCCGCAAGTCTTCCGGAAGAAACTGAATGATCGCCGACAGATTGGCCAGCATGCGCACATAACCGCGCACGCCATGGCTGTGCTCGCCCAGTTCCAGGCCCATTTTTTCGACGTTGAACAGCATCTGCCGCGCGTGGTGCAACAGGGTTTCGCCCGCCGCCGTCAGGTCCATGCCCTTGGCCCGGCGCACAAACAGGCTCACGCCCAGCACCTGTTCCAGCTCCATCAGCCGCTTGCTCGCGGCCGATACCGCAATGGCTTCACGGGCCGCCGCGCGAGTCAATGTGCCCTCTTCAAACACCGCAACGAACAGCTGCAAGGTGATCAGATCCAGGCGACGCACCAGGCTCTTGTGCAACATCAGTGACGCTCGGCAGCCAGGCGATTGATCTCGCCCTGCTCCACCACCGCGTGCGGCGCGCCATGGCGCACGGCCGCCAACATGGCCTGACCGACGGTCTCGGTGCTCACTACCCAGGCGGGCTTGACCCGGCGCACAAAGGTGAGCAGCGGCCCGAGCACGGAATAAAAGGATTGGTACAACGGCGTTTTCGAGCGCACGCCATGCAGCGGCTGGATCACCCCCGGCCGAAACAGGTACACCGCCTTGAACGGCAAGCGCAGCAAGGCGTTTTCGGTCTTGCCCTTGACCCGCGCCCACATCGACTTGCCCGCTTCGGAGCTGTCGGTGCCGGCACCGGACACGTAGATAAAGGTCATCTGCGGATTGAGCCGCGCCAGGGTACTGGCGGCGACCAACGTCAGGTCATAGGTGAGGTGGGTGTACTTGGTTTCATTCATGCCCGCCGACGAAACGCCGAGGCAGAAGAAACACGCATCAAAGCCCTGCAGCAAGTTTTCCAGCGGCTGGAAATCCAGCATGTCGCTGTGCAGCACCTGATGCAGCTTGCCATGTTCCTGGGTCAAGGGCGTGCGGCCAACGGCGACGATTTCCTGCACATCTGCGGCCAGCAGGCACTCGCGCAGCACGCCTTGGCCGACCATGCCGGTGGCGCCGAATAACAGAACTCTCATGGGGGGACCTCAGCGGCAAGCCGCAAGCTTCGTGCTCAAGTTGAATGCAGTTGAGCCTGTAGCTTATCGCTTGCCGCGTGCGACCGCCCTCTTTAGAACGCGCTGCGGAAAATCTCCTCGATCTGGCGCTGATCGGCGCGGCGCGGGTTGGTCAGCCCACAGGCGTCCTTCAACGCATTGGTGGCCAGCAGCGGAATGTCTTGCAGCTTGGCCCCCAGCTCGCGCAAGCCGGCCGGGATCTCAACCTCCTGGGCCAACGCACGGATGGCAGCGATCGCGGCCTGGGCGCCCTCTTCCGGCGTGATCCCCTTGATGTCGGCGCCCAGGGCGCGCGCCACGTCGCTCAAACGCTTGGCGCAGACGCTGGCGTTGAAGCTTTGCACATGGGGCAGCAACACCGCGTTGCACACGCCATGGGGCAGGTCGTAAAGGCCGCCAAGTTGGTGGGCCATGGCGTGCACAAACCCCAGGGACGCATTGTTGAACGCCATCCCGGCTAGGAATTGCGCGTAAGCCATGTTTTCCCGCGCGACCTTGTCGCTGCCGTCGCGTACCGCCAGGCGCAGGTTGGCGCTGATCAGCTCGATTGCCTTGATCGCGCAGGCGTCGGTGATCGGTGTGGCGGCGGTCGACACGTAGGCCTCGATGGCGTGGGTCAACGCGTCCATGCCGGTGGCGGCGGTCAGGCCCTTGGGCATGCCGACCATCAGCGTCGGGTCATTGACCGACAGCAGCGGCGTCACGTTGCGGTCGACGATGGCCATTTTCACGTGGCGGGTTTCGTCGGTGATGATGCAAAAACGCGTCATCTCACTGGCAGTACCGGCGGTGGTGTTGATGGCCACCAGCGGCAGTTGCGGCTTGCTGGATTGATCGACGCCTTCGTAGTCGCCGATATGCCCGCCATTGGTGGCGCACAAGGCAATGCCCTTGGCGCAGTCATGGGGCGAACCGCCGCCCAGGGACACCACAAAATCGCAGTGGCTGTGCTGCAACAGCGCCAGGCCTTTCTCGACGTTTTCCACATTCGGGTTGGGCTTGGCGCCGTCGTAGATCACCGAGTCGATGTCCTGCATCGCCAGCTTCTCGGCGATCATGCTGGCCACGCCCGCTTTGGCCAGGCCCGCGTCGGTGACGATCAGCGCTTTGCGAAAGCCGTAATTGCGGATGGCAGTCATGGCTTCGTCGAGGCAGTCGGTGCCCATGATGTTGACGGCGGGAATGAAGAAGGTGCTGCTCATGGCGAATCCTCAGAGGCGTTATGCCTACAGGATCAACCTGAGTGGGCCGTGGCATCTTGATCAGGATCAACGCCGGCTCGTGATAAAGTCACCACCCAGCCGATTTCGAGTAGACCCGCCGCAATGAAGGATTTCCAGGATATTGACGCCCACCTTGAAGACTGGAGCGCGCTGCGCAGCGCTGTCGACTTCAGTGGGATTCTGATCGGTAACGGCGCGAGCCGCGTGATTTGGGAAGACTTTGCCTACGACTCGCTGTTTGAAAACGCCCGCACCGTCGAAGAAAAACCCCTCAGCCAATCCGAGCTGAGTGTGTTCGACGCCCTTCAAACCCGCAGCTTCGAGCAAGCGCTGGGCGCACTGAAAACCACCAGCCGGGTCAACAAGGCGCTGGCGGTCAGCTCGGCGGCGCCGCGTAATCGCTACTACGCGATCAAGGAAGCGCTGATCAATACCATCCACGCCGTGCACATTCCGTGGCGCCTGGTGCAGCCGTCCACGCTGGCGACGATCAACGCGGAACTGGCCAACTACGCCACCGTCTTCACCACCAACTACGACCTGCTCAACTACTGGGCGATCCTGCACACGCCGGGCATCGATGACCTGTTTCGCAGCGCCGACTCAAGCTTCGACCTGCGCAACACCCGCACCGATGCCACGCGCATTCTGTACCTGCACGGCGGCCTGCACCTGGTGCGCAACCTCGATGGTACGGCGCGCAAATTGCCGTCCACCGACAGCACGTTGCTCAGCAGTTTTGCGATCAACAACACGATCAAGACCCTGGACGACGTGCCGCTGTTTGTCAGCGAAGGCAAGGTGGAAGAGAAGCTCAAGACCATCCGCAGTTCGGACTACTTGTCGTTCTGTTATGAGCAGTTGCTGACCCATACGGGCGCGCTGTGCATTTTCGGCCACGACCTGGGGCCGCAGGATAAGCACTTGGTGGATGCGCTTTGCCAGGCGAGGATCACGACCCTGGCGATTTCGGTGTCGGGGCGCAGCGACGGGTTTATCCGCCAGCAGAAGCGCCGGTATTCGGAGCTGTTTGAGGGCAGCGGTGTGGAGTTGAAGTTTTTTGCGGCGCGCACGCATCCGCTGGGTAATTCGGCATTGTCAGTGCCGGTCGAGCGCTGATCCCCCGCCCACATTTTGACTGAGTGCATCGGTTACATAGAGACAAATGACAATGGTTCTCGATATCATTCGCGACTTTTCTACGTCGTGCTTCGTCAAGAAGGATATCCATGTCTCGTCCCAAGCCCGACCCGTTGTCGGCCGATGCCTTTCGCGGGTTTTATGCAGACATTCTGTATTTCCTGCGCAAACGCACGGACAACGCCAGCGACGCGGCGGACATGACCCAGGATGTCTTCACCCAATGGCTGGACTACCGCGACCGCGCCAAGGTCGAGCAGCCACGGGCGTTTCTGTTCCAGATGGCGCGCAATCTGCTGCGCGATCACTGGCGTAAACAGAAGGTACGGCAGACCGTCCACTCAGACCCGGCCGCAAGGGACGCCGAGCCGGTCACCGATGAGCAAAACGACCCCATGGCCGCCGCGCAACGCTTGCAACGCCTGGACCAGTTGAAAGAAGTCCTCGCCGAGCTCTCGCCCCGCAGGCGAGAAGCCCTTATGCTGCACCGCTTCGAAGGCCTGAGCCAGGCGCAGATCGCCGAGCGCATGGGCATTTCGACCAGCATGGTGGAAAAGCACATCGCCTTGGCCCTGCTGCATTGCAAGCGACGCCTTCAACACGAACCCGGCACGGAGCAGCCAGAATGAACCGCCTGAGCGACCTTGACGCGCTGGACATCGAAGCGAGCGACTCCATCGATGCCCAAGCCGCCAGCTGGTTTGCCCGCAACCGCAGTGACATGGGGCGCGCCGACCGCAGGGCCTTTGCGGCCTGGCAGGCCGAACCCGCCCATGCGCGCGCCTATGCCGAGTTCGAACAACTGTGGGCCGACCTCGCCCAGTTGCAGCAATTGAACAAACCGGTGCCGCTGCCCAAGCGCAAGCCGTCGGCCTGGCGCCCTGCCCTGGCGGCGGCGGCCGCGCTGGTGTGCGCCGTGCTGACCACACCTATCGGTGCACCGCGCGAGCTTTATCACAGCCAGGTTGCCGCTCATGCCAAAGGCATGCGCACCCTGAACCTGCCCGATGGCAGCACCCTCTACGTGAATGCCAACACACGCCTGCGCGTGGATTTCAGCGCCCACCAACGCATCCTTCACCTGGACAAGGGCCAGCTCTACATCGAAGTCGCCGCCGACAAGGAACGGCCGCTGTATGTGCAAGCCGGCGAGGCGAATGTGCGGGTAATCGGCACCGGTTTTGATGTGCGCCGCAGCCAGCAGCAGCTGGTGGTGAGCGTCGCCCATGGCCAGGTGGCGTTCGAGCCCGACCGCAAAAGCCCGGTGAGCGTGCTCGGCGCTCAACAACGCGCCATCTACAGTTACGCCAAGGGCACAGTGCAACAACAAACCCTGAGCGCTGAAGAAGTGGCGGACTGGCGCAGCGGGCACCTGTCGTTTCGCAATCGCGACCTGGCCAGCCTGATCGACGAGCTGAGCCTCTATCGGCCGCAGGCACCGCTGCAGGTCAGCAAATCAGTGGCGCAACTGAAGGTCTCGGGCAATCTGGATGTGAATGACCCGGACGCCCTGCTCAACGCACTGCCTGCCCTGCTGCCGGTGAAAACCGTGGCCTCGGCCGATGGTGTGGTGAGAATCGAACCCATCAAGTAAGACCGGCACCGCCACACTTGAGAATATTTTGCATTCGCATGTGTGGTTTTTTTGGCCTGCCCCGTCTTCCTCCCGACTGTGTTTGATACGCACACCTTTTTGGCTATTTAGCCACCCCGGGGGATTTCATGTTTCGCGCGCCTTGCCACGCTTCGCACCTGTTTCTTCGACCGACGCTGATTGCCACCTGCCTGGCGTTCAGCCTCAATGCCCAGGCCGAGTCCTTCAAGCTGCAACTGCCCGCCCAGTCGCTGGCCACGTCCCTGAGCCAAGTGGCGCAGCAGGCGAAAATCCAGCTGCTGTTCGATGAAACACTGCTCAAGAACGTGCAGGCGCCCGCGCTCAATGGCGACTTCACCCCCGAAGTGGCGATTCGCAGCCTGCTCAAAAACGGCGAGTTCACCCTGATCAAGGTTGGCACCACCTACGTGGTGCGCCCCGACGAGGGCAAGACCACCCACAGCAGCGCGATCCAGCTGGACGCCCTCAGCGTGATCGGCACCGGTAACGAAGTCGACTCAAGCACCGTCAACCGTTCCACCCTCAGCCAGGCCGACATCGACCGCTACCAGTCCAATAACATTCCCAGCCTGTTGCAGACCTTGCCCGGCGTGAGCCAGGGCGGTTCGCTCAAACCCGGTGGCCAGACCATCAACATTCGCGGTTTCGGCGATGCCGAAGATGTACCGATGACCGTCGATGGCGCCACCAAAAGCGGCTTTGAGCGCTACCAGCAAGGCACAGTGTTTATCGAGCCCGAGCTGATCAAGAGCATCGAAGTGGAAAAAGGCCCCAACTCACCGTTCACCGGCAACGGCGGTTTCGGCGGCACGGTCAATATGACCACCAAAGATGCCCCGGACCTGCTCCAGGACGGTCGCAACAGCGGCGCGATGCTCAAGTACGGCTACTCCAGCAACGACCACGAACAGGTCTACAGCGGTGCCGTGTATGGCCGCACCGACGACGGCCGTTTCGACGCGCTGGCCTACCTGACCCAGCGCGACGGCGGCGACATGAAAGTGGCTGCCAAGCTGCCCAACGACAACAACCAATACCCGGTCAACCCGCAGCGCCTGCCCAACAGCGCCCAGGATGTGGACGGCAAGTTGTTCAAGGTCAACGCCCACTTGACCGAAGAGCACAGCGTCGGGCTCTCCTACTCGCGTTCCCACAGCAATCGCTGGACACCGTTTTCTGCTGCCAGCTACCCGACGCCGCCGACCCAGGCCAACATCGATCGCTACGGCTATGAAGGGGCGTTGAAGCGTTTTTTAGCCCAACGTGACACCGTCGACACCACCTGGTCGGGCAAGTACGAATACCAGCCCGTGGACAACCCGCTGGTGGACCTGACCGTCAAATATTCCCAGTCCAACACCGACCAGACCGACGAGCGCGACGCCACGGCGTTTTTCCAGCTGGCCACCGGCGGGCGCAAGATGGACACGTCCTACACCGACAAAAACCTCGACATCCGCAACGTCAGTCTGTTTGACACCGGGCCCCTGCAGCATGCCGTCACCGTGGGTGGCCAGATCCGCAAGCACATCCGCGAAACCGAGATGTGGATGCCGGGCACTGCCTACAACACGGCGCGCTACAACTACGGGCATTTCCAGCCGGGTTTCATGCCCCACGGCAAGGTCGATACCCACAGCTTCTTTGTCCAGGATGCAGTGACCGTGGGCGACGTGACCATCACCCCGTCCCTGCGCTACGACCACGTGCGCAACCGCGGCGAAGGCAACGATGCGCCGTACTACAACAACCCGGACCCCTCGTTCGGCCACGACTACAGTGACCGCACCTACACCGGCTGGTCGCCACGCCTGGCGTTGTTCTGGAACGTCACGCCGAACCTGGGGCTGTTCGCCAACTGGAGCAAAACCTGGCGCGCGCCGGTCATCGACGAGCAGTATGAAGTGCAAGGCCTGGGCAGCCGCACCGCCACCAGCGTCGACCTCGACCCGGAGCGCATCACGTCGATCACCGTGGGCAGCGTCGTCAGCTTCGATAACCTGATTGCCCATGACGACAACCTGCAAGTGCGCACCACGTTGTTCCACAACAAAGTCGAAGACGAAATCTTCAAGGCCACCGGCGTCGGCTGCCAGAACCAGGCCGTCAACGGCGGCACGATTTCCAGCGCCTGCCCGCCTGGAGCGATGTCCAATTACCGCAACATCGGCGGCCTGACCATCAAGGGCTTTGAACTCGAATCGTTCTATAACTCCACCTACCTGTTCGGCTCGGTGTCGTTCGCCTACGCCAAAGGTGAACACGAAGGCGCCTACACCAACCCGTGGGGGCCGGATGTGGCGGCACGTGACATTCCACCGACCAAATGGGTGCTGGTGCTGGGCACCAATATTCCGGCCTGGGATGCCCAGGTAGGCTGGATAGGCCAGTTCATCGGCGCCACCGACCGCTTGCCCAGCGATACATATTCCGGCGGACCGGGCAGCAGCGTGGGCGACCTGTTCTACGACCAGTACGGTAACAAGGCCTACAACACCCAGGGTCTGTTCGCCAAATGGAAACCGCAACAGGCTTACCTGAAAGGCACCGAGGTGAATTTCACCGTGGACAACTTGCTCAACAACAACTTCCGCCCGGCCCTGAGCGGCGACCGTGCCTACACCAAAGGTCGCGATGCGAAGATCAGCATTACGCGGTTCTTCTAAGGTTAGGTGCTGCGGGTGTGTGGGTTTGTCTGCACGACCGAGGCGAACCCTTCGCCGCCTCGCTAAAGCTCGACAGCTCCCACATGGATCTCCATTTGCTCGCGATCTTCTGTGGGAGCCGTCCAGCCCTGGCGAGGCGGCGAAGGCGGCGGCACTGCCAACCCGAGCGATTGAAACTGTACGGATAAATCCGCACCCAGCTGTAGGCCAGCAATCGGCGAGGGTTGTGGCTAGATGGGCTTCCCTTGAAGCCCTCTAGATTCGGGTCGCCCTCATGAGCTCGCGCGAAAACACCGGCATGGCCCTCGGCCTGCTGGGCGTCATCATCTTCAGCCTCACCTTGCCGTTCACCCGCATCGTCGTGCAGGAGGTCCATCCGTTGCTCAACGGCCTGGGCCGTGCCTTGTTCGCGGCAGTTCCGGCGGCGGCGCTGTTGCTGTGGCGCCGCGAGCGCTGGCCCACCTGGCGCCAGGTGCGCGGGCTGTGCCTGGTGATAGCCGGCGTGATCCTCGGTTTCCCGGTGTTGTCGGCCTGGGCCATGCAAACCTTGCCAGCCTCCCATGGCGCACTGGTCAACGGCCTGCAGCCGCTGTGCGTGGCGCTGTATGCGGCGTGGCTGTCCCACGAGCGGCCGTCAAAAGCCTTCTGGGCCTGTGCGGCGCTGGGCAGTGCATTGGTGTTGAGTTACGCGCTGATCACCGGTGCCGGCAGTGTCCAGGCAGGCGATTTGCTGATGCTTGGCGCGATTGCCGTGGGCGGCCTGGGGTATGCCGAAGGTGGCCGCCTGGCCAAGGAAATGGGTGGCTGGCAGGTCATCTGCTGGGCGCTGGTGCTGTCGACGCCGGTGTTGATCGGCCCGGTGTGGTACTTGGCGGCGCAGCATCAAGGGGCAATTTCGACGCGTGCCTGGTGGGCGTTTGGTTACGTGTCGCTGTTCTCGCAGTTCCTGGGGTTCTTCGCCTGGTACGCCGGGCTGGCCATGGGCGGCATCGCGCGGGTCAGCCAGATCCAGTTGCTGCAGATCTTCTTCACCATCGCGTTTTCGGCGTTGTTTTTTGGTGAGCATATCGAGCCGATCACCTGGCTGTTTGCCTGCGGGGTAATCGTGACGGTGATGCTGGGGCGCAAGACCGCGGTGCAGCCCGCGCCTGCGCCCAAGCCGAACGCTATCTAATGTGAAAGCACACGTGTGTGGGCGCCGGGCTTGCCCGCGATGGCATCACCGCGGTTTAGCTGAAAGACCGAGTCGCCTGCATCGCAGGCAAGCCAGCTCCCACACAAGCCCGGCTCCCACAGCGTCTGTGTTCAGTACAAGAAGCCATCCGCGCGCAGCAGGGTTTCCAGGCAGTGCTCGCTGATCTGGTAGAACGCCTTCAGCGCCTGGATTTTCTCCAGCAACTGCGCGTTGTCCACCGGCTCGCTGCGCTTGATCGCCAGAATCATCTTGTTCTTGTTGGTGTGTTCCAACGAGATGAACTCGAACACCTTGGTCTCATACCCACAGGCCTCGAGGTACAGCGCACGCAGGCTGTCGGTGACCATTTCCGCCTGTTGGCCCAGGTGCAGGCCGTATTGCAGCATCGGCTTGAGCAGCACCGGGCTCTGGATCTGCAAGCGAATCTGTTTGTGGCAGCACGGCGAGCACATGATGATCGACGCGCCCGAACGGATACCGGTGTGGATCGCGTAATCGGTGGCAATGTCACAGGCATGCAGCGCAATCATTACGTCCAGGTCACTGGGCGCCACGCTGCGTACGTCACCGCACTTGAACACCAGCCCAGGGTGTTCCAGGCGTGCGGCCGCGCTGTTGCACAACGTCACCATGTCTTCGCGCAGTTCCACGCCAGTCACTTCGCCCTCGGCCTTGAGGGTGTTGCGCAGGTAATCGTGGATGGCGAAGGTCAGGTAACCCTTGCCCGAACCGAAATCGGCGACGCGCACCGGCTGATCCAGTTTCAGCGGCGACGAGGTCAGCGCATGGCTGAACACTTCGATGAACTTGTTGATCTGCTTCCACTTGCGCGACATCGACGGGATCAGCGCCTGCTTGGCGTCGGTCACGCCCAGGTCGGCGAGGAATGGCCGGCTCAGGTCAAGGAAGCGATTTTTCTCGCGGTTGTGCTCGGCGGACGGCGCCTCACGCAGTTGCTGGGGCTTGCTTTTGAACAGCGAGCTTTTGTTCTTCTTGCTGTATTCCAGCTGGGCTTCGTCGGTCAGCGACAGCAAATGCGCATTCTTGAACGAGGTGGGCAGCAGCGCAGCAATCGCTGCCACGCCCTCGGCCAGCGGCAAGTTCTTGGTGATATCGCGGGTCTTGTAGCGGTAGACGAAGGACAGGCAGGCCTGCTCCTTGACCTCTACCGGCTTGATGATCAGCCGTTGCAATTGGGCTTCCTCACCCACGTACTTGGCCAGCACCAGCTTGATAAACGCGTTCTGCGCCAGGCTTGCGCTCAGCAGTTCGATGAACTGGGCGTGATGATCCGGCGCAGGGCGGGCAGGTTGAGCGGTGACGGACATGAACAAAAACGCCTCGGGCTGGGAATGCCGGGCATTTTAGGGGGGATGAAGGTTTAGGGCACGGGGTTATTTGATCAACGGTCGATTCGTCCAGCCTGCACAGATCCAAAGGTGGGAGGGGGCTTGCCCCCGATGGCGGTGTATCAGCTCCAAATGAGTTGCTTGACACACGGCCATCGGGGGCAAGCCCCCTCTCACATTTTGGTTCAGTGGTGTTTGGGTTATTCGAGTACGACCAACCTGTTGGGCAGTTCATTACGGGTTTGCGTCACCGGCACATGCACCTTGAGCAACTCGCCGCAGGCCTCAATGCACGCGATAAACCCGGCCAACGTCTGCCCTTGCTTCACCTGCTGGGTGAACGCCTTGACGATGGTGTCCCAACTGCCGTCATCCAGGCGCTTGGAAATGCCCTCGTCCACCAGGATTTCCACATAGCGCTCCGCCTCGCTGACAAAAATCAGCACGCCAGTGCCGCCCAGCGTGTGGTGCAGGTTCTGCTCCAGGAACTGGCGGCGCGCCAGGTTGGACGCGCGCCAATGCCGTACCGAGCGCGGGATCAGACGCGTGGTGACTTTCGGCAGGCGAAACACCAGGCACAACACGATAAACGTTGCCCACTGTGCCAGCAGCAAGGTGTACATGGTCAGGTAGCCCGACAAGTAATGCACCACGCCGGGCACCACCAAGGCGATCAGACTGGCCCAGAGCAACGGGATGTAAGCGTAATCATCGGCACGCGCCGCCAGCACGGTGACCAGTTCGGCATCGGTGGTTTTTTCGACCCGAGCGATCGCCTCAGCGACCTGGCGTTGCTCGTGTTCACTCAGTAGTGCCATGGTTGTAGATGCCCCTTTCTAGTTATTGTCATTACCAGCCACCCGAGGCCCCGCCACCGCCAAAACCACCGCCGCCGCCTCTGAAGCCACCACCGCCGCCCCCGCCACCGCCGCCGCGCCCGCTGCTGCTGAGAATCGCCAGCAGAATAGCGCCAACCGGCAGGCCCAGGCGGTTGCACAGCCACAGCACGCCAATCAGCAAGATGAACAAGCCGATGGAAAACCCCGGGTTGTTCTTGGCGAAATTCGCATCGGCCACATGCGCCGGCACGGCCAGCGGCTCGCCACCCACCACCTGCACCAGCGCCGCCACACCGTCGCTGATGCCCTGGCTGTAATTGCCCGCCTTGAACTTGGGCGCGATCACCTGGTTGATGATCACCCACGACTGCGCATCGGTCAGCACACCTTCGAGGCCATAGCCGACTTCGATGCGCAACTTGTGCTCATCACGGGCGACGATCAACAGCGCGCCGTTGTCCTTGCCCTTCTGCCCGATGCCCCACTGGCGACCCAATTGGTAACCGTAGTCCTCAATGGGTACGCCTTGCAGGTCGGGCACGGTGACCACCACGATCTGGTCGCCCGAGGTTTGCTCCAGCGCCTGCAACTGCTGGGTGATCTGCGCGCGGGTTGCCGGGTCGATCATCTGGGCGCTGTCCACCACCCGTCCGGTCAAGGCCGGGAACGTCAATGCCGCCTGGGCGGCACCCACGCAGGCCAGCAACCACAGCGCCAAGCCTATCCGTAATAAACGCATCGACACCTCAGAGAAGCCTTATTTGAACTTCACTTGTGGCGCTTTATCGGCATCGGCGCTGGTGGCTTCAAACGTGGCGCGGATCGGCAAGTCGCTGTACATCACGCTGTGCCAAAGGCGGCCAGGGAAGGTCCGGATTTCGGTGTTGTAAGCCTGCACGGCCTGGATAAAGTCACGGCGAGCCACGGCAATGCGGTTTTCTGTGCCTTCAAGTTGCGATTGCAGGGCCAGGAAGTTCTGGTTGGCTTTCAGGTCCGGGTAGCGCTCGGACACCACCATCAAACGGCTGAGGGCGCCGCTCAAACCATCCTGGGCTTGCTGGAACTGCTTGAGTTTTTCCGGATTGTCGAGGGTGCTGGCATCCACCTGAATCGAGGTGGCCTTGGCCCGCGCTTCGATCACGGCGGTGAGGGTATCTTGCTCATGCGCTGCGTAACCCTTGACCACTTCCACCAGGTTGGGGATCAGGTCGGCGCGGCGCTGGTACTGGTTCTGCACCTGGCCCCAGGCCGCCTTGGCCTGTTCATCCAGAGTCGGAATGGTGTTGATGCCGCAACCGCTCAGCACTGTGCTGATCAATAGCAGAGCGGCGGCTTTCAAGCCCCAGCGGTAACCTTGTGCTGCTTGCATGGTGTTTCTCCTGCCCAAACTTGATGGAAGTTGACGACTAACCCTTTAAACCACGCGCTTGGGGCATAATCCGCCGCCACCACTGGATTGCATTGAGCCAATCAGCTAAAAAGATGCCCAGCGCGAATAAGAGTTCACAAGTGTCGTGCATTTACTGCAATAACACTCGAACAACAACATATGTTCCCCACATTTTGGCAGAGCGGCGCATTTTCGCTGTGCAGTAGCCGAAAAAGGATATTCATGAAGAAGCTGTGTTTGCTCGGCCTTGTTGCCACTCTGGCCACTCACCCCGTCTGGGCAGAAACAAAGCCTGCTGCGCTTAAAGACAAGGACGCCTTCGTCAGCGACCTGCTCAAGCAGATGACCCTGGATGAAAAGATCGGCCAATTGCGCCTGATCAGCATCGGCCCCGAAATGCCCCGCGAGCTGATCCGCAAGGAAATCGCCGCCGGCCGTATCGGCGGCACCTTCAACTCGATCACCCGCCCGGAAAACCGTCCGATGCAGGACGCGGCCATGCGCAGCCGGTTGAAGATCCCGATGTTCTTCGCCTATGACGTGATCCACGGCCACCGCACAATCTTCCCGATCAGTTTGGCCCTGGCCTCCAGCTGGGACATGGACGCCATCGGCCGCTCCGGGCGCATCGCCGCCCAGGAAGCCGCTGCCGACAGCCTCGACATCACCTTTGCGCCGATGGTCGACATCTCCCGCGACCCACGCTGGGGCCGTACATCCGAAGGCTTCGGCGAAGACACCTACCTGGTCTCGCGCATTGCCGAGGTCATGGTCAAGGCCTTCCAGGGCGCCAGCCCCGCCAATGCCGACAGCATCATGGCCAGCGTCAAGCACTTCGCCCTGTATGGCGCGGTAGAGGGCGGTCGCGACTACAACGTGGTCGACATGAGCCCGGTCAAGATGTACCAGGACTACCTGCCGCCGTACCACGCGGCAATCAAGGCCGGTTCCGGCAGCGTGATGGTGGCGTTGAACTCGATCAACGGCGTGCCCGCCACCGCCAACACCTGGCTGATGAACGACTTGCTGCGCAAGGACTGGGGCTTCAAAGGCCTGGCCGTCAGTGACCATGGCGCGATCTTCGAGCTGATCAAGCACGGCGTGGCCAAGGACGGGCGTGAAGCCGCCAAGCTGGCGATCAAGGCCGGCATCGACATGAGCATGAACGACTCGCTGTATGGCAAGGAACTGCCGGGGTTGCTCAAGTCCGGCGAAATCGAACAGAGCGACATCGACAACGCCGTGCGCGAAGTGCTCGGCGCCAAGTACGACATGGGCCTGTTCAACGACCCGTACCTGCGCATCGGCAAAGCCGAAGATGACCCGGCCGACACCTATGCCGAGAGCCGCCTGCACCGCGCCGACGCCCGTGATATTGCGCGCCGCAGCCTGGTGCTGCTGAAAAACCAGAACGACACCCTGCCGCTGAAAAAGTCCGCGACCATCGCGCTGGTCGGCCCGCTGGCCAAGGCCCCTATCGACATGATGGGCAGCTGGGCTGCCGCCGGTAAGCCTGAACAATCGGTAACCCTGCTCGACGGCATCAATGCCGTGATCGGCGAAAAAGGCAAAGTGATCTACGCGCGTGGCGCCAACATCACCAACGACAAGGCCGTGGTCGACTACCTCAACTTCCTCAACTTCGATGCGCCGGAAGTGGTGGATGACACCCGCCCAGCCCAGGTACTGATCGACGAAGCGGTGAAAGCGGCGAAGGACGCTGACGTGGTGGTCGCGGCCGTAGGCGAGTCGCGTGGCATGTCTCACGAATCCTCGAGCCGCACCGATTTGAACATTCCGCAAAGCCAGCGCGACTTGATCAAGGCCCTCAAAGCCACCGGCAAACCGTTGGTGCTGGTGCTGATGAACGGCCGCCCACTGTCGATTCTCGACGAGAACCAACAAGCCGACGCGATCCTCGAAACCTGGTTCGCCGGCACCGAAGGCGGCAACGCGATTGCCGACGTGCTGTTCGGTGACTACAACCCGTCGGGCAAGCTGCCGATCACCTTCCCACGTTCGGTGGGGCAGATTCCGACCTACTACAACCACCTGAGCATTGGCCGGCCCTTCACGCCGGGCAAGCCGGGCAACTACACCTCGCAATACTTCGATGACGTCACCGGGCCGCTGTTCCCGTTTGGCTATGGCCTGAGCTACACCACGTTCAGCCTGTCCGACATGGCGCTGTCGTCCACGACGCTGAACAAGACCGGCAAGCTCGACGCCAGCGTCACGCTGAAAAACACCGGCAAGGTCGACGGCGAAACCGTGGTGCAGCTTTATATCCAGGACGTGGCCGGCTCGATGATCCGCCCGGTGAAAGAGCTGAAGAACTTCCAGAAGGTCATGCTCAAGGCCGGTGAAGAGCGCACGCTGCACTTCACCATCACCGAAGAAGACTTGAAGTTCTACAACACCCAGCTCAAGTTCGCCGCGGAACCGGGCCAGTTCAATGTGCAGATCGGGCTGGATTCCCAGGATGTGCAGCAGCAGACGTTCGAGTTGCTGTAATACCTGCAGCCCCCTCTTCGTTGCAGAGGGGGCGTGCGCCCTTCCCCGTCTCAGTCAGTAAAAAGTCAGCGTTCCCTCCCCGCTTCAAGCCAAGTCCTACATCAGGCGCCCGGCCTACTCACGCACGCTATTGACCCGAAATAACTGTGCAGGTGTGTGGACCATGTCGCCCCCGAAAACCGTTCGAGCACCCGCAACACAGGCGCCCGCTCAATCATCATTCAAGCCAGCGGCGATCGCCCTCTGTGTGCTCGGATGCCTGTCGAGCCTGGCGGCCCAGGCAGCCAGCTACGTCGAACAAGGCCGGTTGCACGATGCAGCCAGTTGGCACAGTCAAGAGTTCAACAAAGACTGGGGGCTGGGTGCAATCGGTGCCGACCACGCCTACGCCAGGGGGTTGAGCGGCACAGGGGTGCGGGTGGGCGTTTACGATTCTGGAACCGATATGCGCCACCCTGAATTTGCCGGCAAACCCCATTCCGGCGTGCGCCTGGCCGACCCTGGCTGCATGAGTGAGACAGTGCTGGCTGATGGCTGCTTTTTCAGCGAGGGTGACCGTTCCGCGGTGAATGTCATCGACTCGCTGCCTACCGAAGCCTTGCTCGGCCTGGAGGAGGCCATTGCCAATGGCGACATCACCCGCGAAGAACTTGATAACTATCTGAAAAATGTAAGCACTCACTACAACGCTCACGGCACGCACGTGGCCGGCAGGATAGTCGCCAACCGTGATGGCTCTGGCGTGCAGGGCGTGGCCTACGGCGCGCACATGAGTGCCGTGCGCAAATTCAGCAACAGCTACTTGGGCGGGCCTGGTTTAAGCCCTTTCAGCGTCACCAACGTAACGCCTGCAGCCGTGAGCAGGGCCTACGCGCAACTGCACGAACAACAGGTACGCGTGGTCAATCACAGTTGGGGCACACCTACGCCGCTGGCGGGTGAGGCAGAACTCGACGCCTTCCTGGCCGAGATAAATCAATATCAAGAGCTCAAGGCCACAGCCGAGGGCGCGATCAAATACGGCATGCTGCAGGTTTGGGCAGCGGGCAATACCGACACGGCCAACGCCTCGCCCCAAACAGCACCGTTTACCGGCGTCCATTCGAGCCTGCCCCGCGCAATCAAGGCGCTGGAGCCTTATTGGCTGACCGTGGTCAACCTCGATCAAAGCCTGACATTAAGCGATCGCTCCTACCGTTGCGGTTTCAGCAAAGACTGGTGCCTGGCCGCACCCGGAACGGGTATCACCTCAGCCTGGGTGTCGGGTTCGATCACCACCGAAAACCACCATGACGCCGACGGCGAAGTCGATGGTTTCAAGGTGACCGGCGACAATCCCGCGTTCAACTACCTGACCGCCTCCGGCACCTCCATCGCCGCCCCGCACGTGACCGGCGGCCTGGCCCTGCTGATGGAACGCTTCCCCTACCTCGACAACCCGCAAATTCGCGACGTGTTGCTGACCACCGCCACCGACCTGGGTGAGCCTGGGGTAGACGACGTCTATGGCTGGGGCCTCATGAACCTGAAAAAAGCCATCGATGGCCCTGGCCAACTGCGGGTCGACACCGTGGTGAACATGGACCGCCCCGCCGGCGGCGCCAGGGTCTGGCAAGGCGGCGCCTGGGACGACTGGCGCAACGACATCAGCGGCCCGGGGCACCTGGAAAAAACCGGCATCGGCTGGCTGCGCCTGAGCGGCAACAACAGCTTTGCCGGCGTCACGCTCAAAGAGGGTGTGCTGGAGCTGGACGCCACCAATACCCTCAAAGGTGACGTTAACCTCGAAGGCGGTCTGCTGCGCCTGAATGGTTCACTGGCCGTCGAGGGCGACTACCGACAAGCAGCCGGCTCCACCCTGATGACCGGGCTGACCAGCCAGACAGCCCCGGCCACATTGCAGGTCCAAAAGCAGGCGTCCATCAACGGCGGCTCGTTGTACCTGAGTGCGCAACCCAACCACTATTACCTGGGCCAGCGTTACAGCATCCTTCAAGCCCAAGGTGCGTTGAATGGCGAATTTACCTCGGTAGACCGCCGCGAGTTCTCGCCTTTTCTCAGCGTTTCCCAGGTCAAGCAAGGCAATAACTTGCTGGTGGAGTTTGGCCGCGGTCAGTCACTGGCGTCAGCGGCGCAGACTGCTAACCAACGCGCCGTCGCCCATGCTGCGGATGCTGAAACCCAACCCTCGCCGCTGCTGCAACGCCTGACCGCGCTGTTTCCCGAGCAAGCACCTGCAGCCCTGGACCAGTTGAGCGGCGAACTGCATGCCAGCACCCAAGCGTTACTGATTGAAAACAGCCGTGTCGTGCGCCAGGCCGCGCTCGACCGTCAGCGCCTGGCGCAAGACAGCCGCGACGCCGCACTCGACGCCAACAACCAAGGCATCTGGGTGCAACTGCCGCGTCAATCCGGCCAATTCGCCGGCAACAGCAACACCACGCGCACTCACCACAACAGCACGGGCCTGCTGTTGGGGTTCGATCACACGCTGGAGCAAGGCACTCGCGTGGGCGTGGTCGCCGGCAGCGGCCGCTCGGACGTGAAGGCCGGTTCGCGAGGCAAAGCCAGCGTCGACACCTACCAATTGGCCCTGCACGCCGGCCACACGTGGGACGCGTTCGGCGTGTATGGCGGCATCGCCTATGCGCAACATGAGATCGAAACAAAACGCCGCGTCAGCTTCCCCGGCGTAGACAACCGCCTGACCGCCACATACGCCAGCCGCACCGTGCAGACGTTTGCCGAGGCCAATTACAAGTTCAGCCATGACTTCTGGAACTGGCAGCCGTATCTGCAACTGGCCAATGTGCAACAGCGCAGCGAAGGCTTCAAAGAGCGCGGCAGCATGGCTGCACTGAAGGGCAAACGCTCGAAGGAAAACGTCAACCTGACCACCGGCGGTGTGCGGGTCAACCTCGACCTGGGCAAGGCGCAGATCGGCCCGTCATGGCTGAGCCTGCGTGGCGGCCTGGCCTATACCCATGCTAGCGGCGACCTGCAACCGACCACTCAGGCCGCCTGGGACGGCGGCCGCGTGATGAGCGTCAGCGGCGCGCCGTTGGATCGCCTCAGCACTCGTCTGGAACTTGGCGCCACCGCGCGCCTGAGCCGCGACAGCACCTTGGACTTCGGCTTCAGCCAACAGCGCGGTGAGCGCACACGCGACCAAAGCCTTACAGCGCAGTACACATTGCAGTTTTAGTCAGCAACGGCGGGGGCGCCCTACCCTCGCCGATCCAACAGATTCACCACCAACCGATCAATCCAGCCCCACACCCGCTGCTTGACCCGCCGCCACAACGGCCGCGACTTCCATGCTTCCAGGCTCACGGCCTGGCTCTTGGCAAAATCGCGTTCGAAACTGCCGGCCACGGCCAGCGTCAATTGCGGGTCCAGCGCTTCCAGGTTGGCTTCCAGGTTGAAGCGCAAATTCCAGTGGTCGAAATTGCACGAGCCGATGCTCACCCAATCGTCCACCAGCACCATTTTCAGGTGCAGGAAGCACGGCTGGTATTCGAAAATCTGCACACCGGCGCGCAACAAACGCGGGTAATAACGGTGCCCGGCGTAGCGCACGGAGGGGTGATCGGTGCGCGGGCCGGTGAGCAGCAAACGCACATCCACCCCACGCCCGGCCGCGCGGCGCAAGGCACGGCGCACACTCCAGGTCGGCAGAAAATACGGCGTGGCCAGCCAGATTCTTTGCTGGCCACTGTTCAAGGCGCGGATCAGCGACTGCAGGATATCGCGGTGCTGACGCGCGTCGGCATAGGCGACGCGCCCCAGGCCTGGCCCGGTGGCCGGCACCTTGGGCAGGCGCGGCAAACCAAAATGGGTAGCGGGCTTCCATTCACGGCGAGCGGCATTGGCGTGCCATTGCCGCTCGAACAGCGCTTGCCAGTCCAGCACCAACGGGCCGCTGATTTGCACCATCACTTCATGCCATTCGGCCGTGTCTTGCCCTGGCGTCCAGAATTCGTCGGTCACGCCGGTGCCGCCGACCACGGCAATGCTCTGGTCAATCAGCAACAGCTTGCGGTGGTCGCGGTACAGATTGCGCATCCAGCGCCGCCAGCTCAGGCGATTGTAGAACCGCAGCTCCACGCCCGCGTCGGTCAGGCGCTTACGCAAGCTCAGGGTAAACGCCAGGCTGCCGTAATCATCAAACAAACAGCGCACCCGCACGCCGCGCTCGGCGGCGAGTACCAGCGCCTGCACCATGGCGTCGGCACAGGCGCCGGCTTCCACCAGGTACAACTCCAACTCGACTTGCCGCTCAGCGCGGGCAATGCCCGCCAGCATCTGCGGGAAGAAACGCGGGCCGTCGATCAGCAACTCGAAACGGTTGGCGCTGCGCCACGGGAAGACTGCGCCGCTCACGTCAGCGCGCCGTAAAAATCAGTACCGCACCCACCGGCACCGATAAACTGATCGACTTGAGCCCCGCCGCTTTGCGCAAGGTCGCCACGCCCGGCGCCAGGTCAAAATCTTCGGCATGCAACACCACCGGCTCCAGGGTCACCACCTGAAAGCGCCGGTCATCCAGGCGCGTGGCCAGCAGTTCGGCGCTGTAGGTCTGAGTCTTGCCGTGCAACGTCACACTCAACGGCAGGCGCAATTCCAGCTGCGCGCCGGGAGCCAAATCGTTGATGGGTTGCAGGTTGATTTGCGCAGTGATCAGCGCTTCGGGGAAGGTCTTGATGTCGAACAGGTCATTGCGCATGCGCTCATCACGCAGCGGGATGCCGCTGTTGATCGACTCCACCTCCACTTCCAACTGGGCCGCGCCCTGGCTGTCGACCTTGCCGTGCAACACCAGAAAGCGATGCACTTCTGCAATTTCGGTGTTCTTGGTGGTGACGAACGACAGGCGTGAGGATTCGTTATCCAGATACCAGTCGGCATGGGCAGGCAGAGCTGCAGCCGTCAGCAGCGTGAAGGCCAGGGGTTTGACGTTGAACATAAAGACTCGTGAGGCAAAAAACCTGGACGAACCTTAACTGTGCCGGGTGCCGGGCGCAATGTAACTGACAAAGCCGATCAAGGTGGGAGCTGGCTTGCCTGCGATAGCGACAGGTCCGTCAACATTCTGTCGCCTGTGCCGCCGTTTTCGCAGGCAAGCCAGCTCCCACAGGGAATTTGGGGTGTGTCAGGGATTCAGGCGGCAGCCTTGGCGATCACCCATCCAGCGCGCCGTATGCGTGCGCCCCAACCCACTGGCCGTCACTTCACTGCGCTCCGGGTTGTCGTTGAACGCGCTGGTGGGCACGTACTGCTTCACATACCCCAGGCAATACTCGGCCGGATAGTTCTGCACATACCGGCACGAGCAATATTCCTTGGCGGTGTACGCCGCGATGATGTCAGGGAAGGCTTGCAGGTTGACGCGCTCATGCCAGACCCAGCCCAGCAACGCGAGCAACAGCAGTAGAAACAGGCTGATGAACGGGTGACGACGAATCATGGTTGCACCGCCGCGAGCACGCGTTTGAGCAATTCGTTGTGGCGGTAGCTGCCGTCGCGGTCATCGCCGTAGCGCACGATCACCAGGTGTTCATCGGGCATCACAAACAGCGCCTGGCCCCAATGGCCGAGGGCGGCGAAGGTGTCGGCCGGGGCGTCGGGCCACGGGCGGGGCGCGCCTTGTACTTCGCGGTTCAGCCACCACTGGCCGCCGGGTACGGCTTCGTCCTGGCCGACTTTGTAGTTGTCGAAGGGTTGGCGGTTGAAGGCGACCCACTCTTCAGGCAGCAATTGCTGCGCGCCCCAGCGCCCATCGCGCGCCATCAGCAGGCCGACGCGCGCCAGGTCGCGGGCGGTGAGGTAGGCGTAAGAGGAGGCGACGAAGGTTTCGTCGGCGTCGGTTTCCCAGGTGGCGTTGTGAATGCCCAGCGGCTTGAACAGCGCGTCCCACGGGTAACTCATATAGGCCTTGTGGCCGAGCATGCCTTTGAGGGTGGCGGAGAGGATGTTGCTGTCGCCGCTGGAGTAACGGAAGGCTTGGCCCGGTGCCGCTGCGGCCTCGGTGTCGGCGGCGGACTCGGCCATGTCGGCGCGGCCACGGGTGTAGAGCATCGCCACCACTGAGGATTTCAGCGGCGCGTATTCGTAATCTTCCTGCCAGTCCAGGCCCGAGGCCCAGTGCAGCAGGTCGGCCATCGTCACCTTGGGGTGCTGCTTCATCGGCGGGTAAAAGCGTGCGGCGGGGTCGCTAAGTTTGAAGCGATTTTCGCCATAGGCCACGCCGAGCACGGTAGCCATCAGGCTTTTGCTGATCGACCAGGTCAGGTGTGGCGTGCTCGCGGTAGTGGGTGCGGCGTAGCGTTCGTAGATGACTTCGCCGTCACGGATCACCAGCAGCGCGTCGGTGCGAATGCCTTGGCGGGTGGCGTCGTCACGGGTTGGGAACGCATAGGCAGTCAGCGCATCGACAGCGGGGCCGGTGAGTGCTGTGCCCTGGGCCCAGTCCTTGTCAGGCCAGGTGTCGGCGCGGGCGGCAACGGTGACAAACAGCAGGGCAACGCACAACAAGCCTCGGACCATGGACGCGAACTCAAGGGGGCATTCAAGCCCGCGAGCCTAGCCCAGGCGCATGACAGATTGGCGACATCAACGGCTGTCATCTAAGCGTCACCGTAACTTCATGGCGCTGACACCGAGCCTACATAGCCTGAGTTTGGACAAACAAGTCGACCGGCCGGAACGTGGCTGGCACTCGGAGATTCGCCATGACTCAGATCGCCCGCATCAGCGACACCGGCAATGAACGCCGCCTGCAAGCCGAACGCCTGATTGGCGCCAAGGCGTTGCAGGAAGCCCAGGCCCTGCGGTTCAACGTGTTCAGCGGCGAGTTCAACGCCAAGCTGAAAGGCGCGGAACTGGGTCTGGACATGGATGACTATGATGTTCACTGCAGCCACATCGGCGTGCGGGATTTGAACAGCGGTCGATTGGTCGCCACCACCCGTTTGCTCGACCACCAGGCCGCCAGCACCCTGGGTCGGTTCTACAGCGAAGAAGAATTCAGCCTGCACGGCTTGCTGCACCTGCAAGGCCCGATCCTGGAAATCGGTCGCACCTGTGTCGACCCGGCCTACCGCAACGGCGGCACCATTGCCGTGTTGTGGGGCGAGTTGGCGGAAGTCTTGAACCAGGGCGGCTACAGCTACTTGATGGGCTGCGCGAGCATCCCGATGCACGACGGCGGCATCCAGGCCCACGCGATCATGCAGCGCCTGCGCGAACGCTACCTGTGCAACGAACACCTGCGCGCCGAGCCGAAAAAGCCACTGCCGGCACTGGACCTGCCGTCCAACGTGATCGCCGAAATGCCGCCACTGCTCAAGGCCTACATGCGCCTGGGTGCGAAGATCTGCGGGGAGCCGTGCTGGGATGAAGATTTCCAGGTGGCCGACGTGTTCATCCTGCTCAAGCGTGACGAGCTGTGCCCACGTTACGCCCGCCACTTCAAGGCGGCCATGTAATGGCCCGCCTGCGCGTGTACGGGCGCATCGCCCGGGTGCTGCTGGTGGTCGCATTGGGGCTGAGCATGGCCAGTGTGTTTGGCGTGTTCGAGCGTTTGGGCGTGGCCAACTCGATGGTGCGCCGCCAGCGCTGGTCGCGATTCTTTATGGCGCGGCTGACCCATGCCCTGCCCTTTCGCGTGACGGTGCACGGTGAGTTGCCCAAAACGCCGATGCTGTGGGTGAGCAATCACGTGTCCTGGACCGATATCCCACTGCTGGGCGCTGTGGCGCCGATGTCCTTTTTGTCCAAGGCCGAAGTGCGCACCTGGCCGGTGGCCGGCTGGTTGGCGGCCAAAGCCGGCAGCTTGTTTATCCGCCGGGGTTCGGGCGACAGCCAATTGATCCGCAAGCAGATGACCCGTCACCTGGCGCAACAGCACCCGCTGCTGATGTTCCCCGAAGGCACTACGACCGACGGGCGCAGCCTGCGCACTTTCCACGGGCGGTTGCTGGCCAGTGCGATTGAAGCCGATGTGTCGCTGCAACCGGTGGCCATTCGTTATCTGCGTGATGGGCAAGTGGACCCGCTGGCACCGTTTATTGGTGACGACGATTTGCTCTCGCACCTGATGCGCCTGTTTTCCAACGACCAGGGCGATGTCGAGATTCATGTGCTGCAGCCGATTGCGTGTGCTGGGCAGGAACGCGCAGCGCTGGCGTTCCAGGCGCAGCAGGCGGTGCAGAAGGCGTTGTTTGGGCCGTTGCCGGAGGCTGAGCAAGTGGATGCTCGACCGGCGTTCGCAGCTTGAGATGAACTGAACACAGTTCAAAATGTGGGAGCTGGCTTGCCTGCGATTGCGATCTACCTGTGAATGCATCTGTTGCTGACACACCGCTATCGCAGGCAAGCCAGCTCCCACATGTTTTAGAGCTCACTGATCAGATGGGCTCGTGCAAATTCCTGCAACTCGGGGTAGAACACCCGAAAGTCCTCACTCAACGGCTCATACAACACCCGCAACTCCTGCATGGCATGCCTCAATTCCTCGGGCTGGGTAAGACGCCGTGAGATCCCGCGCAACACCTGTTCCATCACCGCGAACTCGCGGTACGAACCCAACCAATCATCCGCCGCCATATAGGGTGCGATCTGCGCCAGCCGTCCCGGCAACTGCGGCTCGGCCGCCAGCACGCGGTACACCTGCGCCGTGAAGCGCTCCAGCGGCTGGTCGGCATACAGCGCCCAGTCCCGCGCCAGGCAGTGATCGAAAAACACATCCAGGACAATCCCGGCGTAGCGCTTGCGGGTCAGGCTGAAGCGAGACAACGCCTCGCCTACCAAGGGGTGGCTGTCGGTGAAGCGATCGATGGAGCGATGCAACTGGATCGCCGCCTCGATTTGCGGGCTGAACTGGCCCTGCAGGCGGCCTTTGACGAAGTCGCCATAGAGGCTGCCCAGCAATTGCGCAGGAAGTTGGCCGCCCAGGTGCAGATGTGCGAGATAATTCATGGCGCGCAGTCTACCACTGCCCTCCATGTATCGTTATAACCCGATATACCGAAATAGCCGGTCTTAAGACCAAAAGCATATTGGTGTATCGGGATGTAACGATTTAAAGTTCGCCTCATCGCGATATAACGTTTTACGAAAACGAGCATCTGCCATGTCCATCGACCTCGACGAAATAATAAAAGCCCTGGCGCACCCAGTACGACGAGACATCCTCACCTGGCTGAAAGACCCGAAAGTGCAGTTCCCCGAGCAATTGCACAACCACGAATACGGTATCTGCGCCGGGCAGATCGACCAGCGTTGCGGCTTGTCCCAGTCGACCGTGTCGGCCCACCTGGCAACCTTGCAACGGGCGGGTTTGATCAGCAGCCAGAAGGCCGGGCAGTGGCACTTTTTCAGACGCAATGAGGAAGTGATCCAAGCCTTTCTCACGGCGCTTATTACAGAACTCAGCGCACCGGCGCTGTAACAAGGAAACGCAAATGCCCCTCTCGCTACTCATACTGGCCCTGAGCGCCTTCGCCATCGGCACCACCGAGTTCGTCATCATGGGCTTGCTGCCCGATGTGGCGGCGGACCTTGGTGTGTCGATTCCCGGCGCCGGCTGGCTGGTCACCGGCTACGCCTTGGGCGTGGCCATCGGCGCACCCTTCATGGCACTGGCCACCGCCAAGCTGCCGCGCAAGGCTGCCCTGGTCGCGTTGATGGGCATCTTTATCATTGGCAACCTGCTCTGCGCCCTGGCCAGTGACTACAACGTGCTGATGTTTGCCCGTGTGGTCACCGCGCTGTGCCACGGTGCGTTCTTTGGTATCGGTTCAGTGGTCGCCGCCAACCTGGTGCCGGCCAACAAGCGCGCTTCGGCAGTGGCCTTGATGTTCACCGGCTTGACCCTGGCCAATGTGCTCGGCGTGCCGCTGGGTACCGCGCTGGGCCAGGAAGCCGGCTGGCGCTCGACCTTCTGGGCCGTGACGGTGATCGGCGTTGTGGCGCTGATCGGCCTGATCCGCTTTCTGCCGGCCAAGCGTGACGAAGAAAAACTCGACATGCGCGCCGAACTGGCCGCCCTCAAAGGTGCCGGTATCTGGTTGTCGCTGACCATGACCGCGCTGTTCGCCGCCTCCATGTTCACCCTCTTCACCTACGTCGCGCCGCTGCTGGGCGACGTCACCGGCGTGTCGCCCAAAGGCGTGACCTGGACCCTGCTGCTGATCGGCCTGGGCCTCACCGTGGGCAACATCATCGGCGGCAAGCTGGCGGACAAACGCCTGGCGGCCACCTTGATCGGTGTGTTCATCAGCATGGCGGTGGTGTCCACGGTACTGACCTGGACCAGCGTCGCGGTGATCCCGACTGAAATCACCCTGTTCCTGTGGGCCACCGCCTCGTTCGCCGCCGTACCGGCGCTGCAGATCAACGTGGTGACTTTCGGCAAGGCCGCACCGAACCTGGTGTCCACCCTGAATATCGGCGCCTTCAACATCGGCAACGCCCTCGGCGCCTGGGTCGGCGGCAGTGTGATTGCCCACGGTTTCGGCCTGACCAGCGTGCCGTTGGCGGCTGCGGCCCTTGCGATCCTGGCCCTGCTGGTGACCCTGATTACTTTCCGTCAGAGCGGCGATGCCGACCTGGCCCCTGCGACCAACTGATCAATCCACTTAAAGAGAAGGGTGTTATCCCATGACGACTATTTTCGATCCGATCAAACTGGGCGACCTGCAATTGTCCAACCGTATCATCATGGCGCCGCTGACCCGCTGCCGTGCCGATGAAGGCCGCGTACCCAACGCGCTGATGGCCGAGTACTACGTGCAACGCGCGTCTGCCGGGCTGATCCTCAGCGAAGCCACCTCCGTGACGCCGCTGGGCGTGGGCTACCCGGACACCCCGGGCATCTGGTCCAACGACCAGGTACGCGGCTGGGCCAATGTGACCAAGGCCGTGCACGGCGCGGGCGGCAAGATCTTCCTGCAACTGTGGCACGTCGGCCGCATCTCCCACGAGTCGTACCTGAACGGCGAAACCCCGGTGGCACCGAGCGCGATCCAGCCCAAGGGCCACGTTAGCCTGGTGCGTCCGCTGGCCGACTACCCGACGCCACGCGCGCTGGAAACCGCTGAAATCGCCGATATCGTCGACGCTTACCGCGTCGGCGCCGAAAACGCCAAGGCCGCAGGCTTTGACGGCGTGGAAATCCACGGCGCCAACGGTTACCTGCTCGACCAATTCCTGCAAAGCAGCACCAACCAGCGCACCGACAACTACGGCGGCTCCCTGGAAAACCGTGCGCGCCTGCTGCTGGAAGTGACCGACGCCGCCATCGACGTCTGGGGCGCCGGCCGCGTCGGTGTGCACCTGGCACCGCGTGCCGACTCCCATGACATGGGCGACGACAACCTGGCCGAAACCTTCACCTACGTCGCCAGTGAACTGGGCAAGCGTGGCATCGCGTTCATCTGCTCGCGCGAAAAAGAAGCCGGCGACAGCCTCGGTCCACAACTGAAAAAAGCCTTCGGTGGCCCGTACATTGCCAACGAACGCTTCACCAAGGACAGCGCCAACGCCTGGCTGGCCTCGGGCAAGGCAGACGCGGTGGCCTTCGGCGTACCGTTTATTGCCAATCCGGACCTGCCGGCCCGCCTGAAGGCCGACGCGCCGCTGAACGAAGCGCACCCGGAAACCTTCTACGCCAAGGGCCCGGTCGGCTACATCGACTACCCAACCCTGGCGCTTTGATCGTCTGAAACGCAAAAAGCCCCGGTTCGCAGGAACCGGGGCTTTTTACTGCACGCTGGAATACTCAGCGATCTGAATGTGGGAGCAGGCTTGCGTGGGAGCTGGCTTGCCTGCGATAGCAGCGTTGCGGTGCGTCTGGCGGACCGAGGTATCTGCATTGCGGGCAAGCCCGGCTCCCACACAAGCCGCCACACCTTCTTGATTTGCGCCAGCTTTGGAAACATTCCTTCACAGGCTTGCAACAATATTGCTACAAAATACTTAGGCGGCTACCTATCAACCGGCCGCCAGCCCGTATATAAAGTCACCCCACCCTTCAGGCGCAAGGACGATTGACTGTCTCTCGTCTTTACTGTTGACACAACTGGACGCAATTACGCATTTTGTCTTAATTGCGCAGGCTGGGGCTCAGGCGCAGCATGTCCAGCCCTGCATCAACCCAGCGCTCAGCCTCTTGATGCAATTGAAAGCTGTCGGGCACCAGAAGCCATTGGCCGATCAGCCCATTGATGTAGGCATGCATGCACACCGCACCACGGGTGGTGTCGAGATTTTCCGGAAGCTGCCCGCGATGGACCGCGTTACGCAATGTCAGGCCGATACGCAGGTTGCATTCCAGGCTATGGGTCTGGCGCTGGCGACGCATGTCACACATTTCATCGGTGAACTCGCACTTATGAAACAAAATCTCATTGATGCGCCGGGTTTTCGGGTCCAAGGCCACCTGATGAAACAAATGAATCAGCAGCTTGCGCATACAGCCAAGCGGATCGACTTCATCTTCGCTTTCGCTCGCCCGGGCCAGTTCGTCCAAGGGTTCGTGCAGCGTGTCCAGCAATGCCTGGAGCAAATCGGACTTGTTGCTGAAATGCCAGTAGATGGCACCGCGCGTCACACCGGCCAGCGCCGCGATGTCCGCGAGCGTCGTGCGCGCAACGCCGCGCTCATAAAAGGCCTGTTCAGCGGCTTCGAGAATCTGGCTGCGCGTTTCCTGAGCTTCCTCTTTGGTGCGACGAACCATGGCAGTAAAACCTCAATCAGAACACTTGGGACTATCGGTAACGCAGCTTTAATAGGCGGTAACGATCATCTGAATAATTGTGGGACGACACCGTCATGGGCGCCGAACGTACTAAAATCGAGGCTTTTGGACATGCTTTGTCAACATTCCGCGAAGCCTGTCAAGAGTTTACAAACAACCATGAACGTAAGTATATTGCGTAGCAAGCTACTTATCTACTCACAGCTTGTTTTTTACCCTTCCACACTTCTTGTGCGCATTCTGCGCGCCTGACCCGAGGATCTTCATGCAACTTAAGCCAGCTGTTACCGCTCTGGTCACTGCCGTCGCCCTGGCATCGCTGCTCAGCGGATGTAAAAAGGAAGAAGCGGCTCCGCCCGCTCAAACCCCTCAGGTCGGCGTGGTCACCATTCAACCGCAAGCCTTTACCCTGACCTCCGAATTGCCGGGGCGTACCACCGCCTTCCGCATTGCGGAAGTTCGGCCTCAGGTCAACGGCATCATTCTCAAGCGCCTGTTCAAGGAAGGCGCCGACGTGAAGGAAGGGCAACAGCTCTACCAGATCGACCCGTCGGTGTATGACGCGACTCTGAAAAGCGCACAAGCCAGCCTGACCCAGACCAAGTCCATCACCGACCGCTACAAGCAGTTGGTCGATGAGCAAGCCGTCAGCCGCCAGGAATACGACACGGCCGTCGCCAACCGCATGACTGCCGAAGCAAACGTTCAAACCGCCCAGATCAACGTGCGCTACACCAAAGTGTTCGCGCCGATCTCCGGGCGAATTGGCCGTTCTTCGGTCACCGAAGGCGCACTGGTCAGCAATGGCCAGGCCGATGCCATGGCCGTCATCCAGCAACTGGACCCGATCTACGTCGACGTCACGCAGTCTTCGGCTGAGATGCTGAAACTTCGCCGTGACCTGGAAAGCGGCCAGCTGGAAAAAGCCGGCGAAAATGCCGCCAAGGTCAAGCTGACCCTGGAAGATGGCAGCGCCTATGGCCAGGACGGCAAGCTGGAATTCTCTGAAGTGTCGGTCGACCAGACCACCGGTTCCGTGACCCTGCGCGCCGTGTTCCCGAACCCTGATCACACCCTGCTGCCGGGCATGTTCGTCCACGCCCAGCTGCAAGCCGGTGTGAACAGCAAGGCCATTCTGGCCCCGCAGCAAGGCGTGACCCGTGACCTCAAGGGCATCCCGACTGCGCTGATCGTGAACAAGGACAACAAGGTCGAGCAACGTCAGCTGGTCGCCAACCGTACTGCCGGCGCCTACTGGCTGGTGGAAAAAGGCCTGGACGCCGGTGACCGCGTGATCACCGAAGGCCTGCAATTCATCAAGCCGGGCATCGAAGTCAAGGTCAAGGACGCAGACAACGCCAAACCCGCCGGCACTGCCGCAGCGCCTGCTGCCGATGCTGGTAAAGGGGAGTAATCCATGTCGAAATTTTTTATCGACCGTCCCATTTTCGCCTG
>Ga0153931_100049_pt1 | contig 61239 bp, 51 predicted proteins | sample TSNJ015MetaG_FD_104730 | JGI IMG/M metagenome (GOLD analysis project Ga0153931, IMG submission 104730) | Attine ant fungus gardens microbial communities from New Jersey, USA - TSNJ015 MetaG | ecosystem: Host-associated > Fungi > Mycelium > Unclassified | place: USA: New Jersey, Wharton State... | reverse complement strand
CAACGATAAAAGTATTCGAACGATAGAAACCAACGGGGTCGAGCAGATCCCGGACCACGAACGTACTGCCGGGCCCAAGGATCTGTTCCGACTGATCTTCGGCGGTGCCAATACCTTTGCCACCGCCGTGCTGGGTTCGTTTCCGGTGCTGTTCGGCTTGTCGTTCCAGGCCGGCGTCTGGGCGATTGTGCTGGGCGTGCTGGTGGGCGCGCTGATCCTGGCGCCCATGGGCCTGTTCGGGCCGATCAATGGCACTAACAATGCCGTGTCGTCCGGCGCGCACTTTGGTGTGCACGGGCGCATTGTCGGCTCGTTTCTGTCGCTGCTGACGGCGATTGCCTTCTTCTCATTATCGGTGTGGAGTTCGGGTGATGCGCTGGTGGGGGGTGCGAAACGTCTGATCGGCCTGCCGGAAACCGACCTGACGCTGGGCCTGGCCTACGGCCTGTTCGCCTTGCTTGTACTCACCGTGTGCATCTATGGCTTTCGCTTCATGCTGTGGGTCAACCGCATCGCGGTGTGGGCGGCGAGTATGCTGTTCCTGCTGGGCATCTTCGCGTTTGCGCCCGCCTTCGACAGCCACTTTGCCGGCACCGTCGGCCTCGGCCAGAGCGGCTTTTGGGCGGCCTTCATCGGCGCTGCGCTGGTGGCGATGAGCAATCCGATTTCCTTTGGTGCATTCCTCGGTGACTGGTCGCGCTACATCCCGCGTGAGACGCCGAAAATGCGCATCATGCTGGCAGTCGTCCTGGCTCAGATCGCTACGTTGATTCCGTTTCTGTTTGGCCTGGCCACGGCGACTATCGTGGCGATCAAGGCCCCGGACTACATCGCCACCAATAACTATGTCGGCGGTTTGCTGGCGGTGGCGCCTACCTGGTTCTTCCTGCCGGTGTGCCTGATCGCGGTGATCGGCGGCATGTCCACTGGCACCACCTCGCTGTATGGCACCGGCCTGGACATGTCCAGCGTGTTTCCGCGCCTGCTGTCGAGGGTCAAGGCCACGCTGCTGATCGGCGTAATGTCGATTGCCTTCATCTTTATCGGACGCTTCGCCGCCAACCTGGTGCAAAGCGTGTCGACTTTCGCCGTGCTGATCATCACCTGCACCACGCCCTGGATGGTGATGATGATCATCGGCCTGATTGTGCGCCGCGGCTTCTACTGCCCGGACGACTTGCAGGTGTTCACTCGCGGTGAAACCGGCGGGCGCTACTGGTTCAGCCATGGCTGGAACTGGCGTGGACTGGGGGCATGGATCCCGAGTGCGCTGGTGGGTTTGTGCTTCGTCAATTTGCCGGGGCAGTTTGTCGGGCCGCTGGGCAACCTGGCCGACGGCATCGATATCAGCCTGCCGGTGACGCTGGGGTTGGCCTCGGTGGTGTACCTGAGCTTGCTTCGCCTGTTCCCGGAACCGGCGGCTGTTTATGGCCCCCAGGGGCCGCTTCGCAGCCCAACGGGAGCAAATTCCCTCGCCACAAAAAGCGCCTCAATAGCCTAAAAAAATAATCGGAGACCCGCCGTCATGGCTTTGGATTTATTCGTCGTACTCATCTACGCCGCCGGCATGCTCGTGCTCGGCTATTACGGCATGCGCCGCGCCAAGACCCACGAAGATTACCTGGTGGCCGGCCGCAACCTGGGCCCGTCGCTGTACATGGGCACCATGGCCGCCACGGTATTGGGCGGTGCGTCCACCGTCGGCACCGTGCGCCTGGGTTATGTGCACGGCATCTCCGGCTTCTGGCTCTGCGCTGCGCTGGGTGCCGGGATCATCGCGTTGAACCTGTTCCTGGCAAAACCACTGCTGAAGTTGAAGATCTTCACCGTCACCCAGGTGCTGGAAAAGCGCTACAACCCGATGGCCCGCCAAGCGAGTGCGGTGATCATGCTGGCCTACGCGTTGATGATTGGCGTGACCTCGATCCTGGCCATCGGCACCGTGCTGCAAGTGCTGTTCGGCCTGCCGTTCTGGGTCTCGGTGCTGTTGGGCGGTGGCGTGGTGGTGGTGTATTCGACCATCGGCGGCATGTGGTCGCTGACGCTTACCGACATTGTGCAGTTCGTGATCAAGACCGTCGGGCTGATGTTTATCCTGCTGCCGATCTGCCTGTACCGCGTCGGCGGCTGGGATCAACTGGTGGCCAAGTTGCCGGCGTCGAATTTCAGCTTCACCGAAATCGGCTGGGACACGATCATCACCTACTTCATGATCTACTTTTTCGGCATCCTGATCGGTCAGGACATCTGGCAACGGGTGTTCACCGCCCGTGACGAAAAGGTCGCGCAGTACGCAGGCACCTTCGCCGGCTTCTACTGCATTCTCTACGGCCTGGCCTGCGCGCTGATCGGCATGGCTGCTCATGTGCTGTTGCCGAATCTGGACAACGTCAACAATGCCTTCGCCGCTATCGTCAAAGCTTCATTGCCGGACGGCATTCGCGGGCTGGTGATCGCCGCCGCACTGGCAGCGATGATGTCCACCGCCAGCGCCGGTTTACTCGCCGCCTCCACCGTATTGACCGAAGACCTGCTGCCGCGTTTGCGCGGTGGCAAACAATCGAGCCTGAACATCAACCGCTTGTTCACGATGCTGACGGGCATTGCCGTGCTGGGTATCGCCCTGGTGGTCAACGATGTGATCAGCGCCTTGACCCTCGCCTACAACTTGTTGGTGGGTGGCATGCTGATCCCACTGATGGGAGCGATTTTCTGGAAGCGGGCAACCACCTCGGGGGCGATCGCATCCATGGCCCTGGGCTTTGTGACGGCATTGGTCTTCATGTTCAAGGATGGCTTGGACGCGAACACGCCGATCTATTACAGCCTGGCGGTTGGGCTGGTGAGTTTTGTTGGGGTGAGTTTGTTGTCGCGACGCCCGCAGGCTGCGGCGGCTAGGGCAATTTAAGGCAGCACCGGCATCAGAGCGGTTTCTTCAGCGGGTGCGACGTCGGATGTCGCACCCGTTTTTTTTACCTGCCACAAACAACGATGGGAGCGGGCTTGCTGACGAAGGCGGTGTGTCAGTCAACATGTGCGTTGACTAACAGACCCCCTTCGCGAGCAAGCCCGCTCCCATCTGTTGAATTCTGCTGGAACCCGAGCTTATCTGCGACGGGGCCGGCGCTGCTCGTCATCCGTGCGAATCGGCACCGGTTGCAACGGAGGCTCGATCAGTCCGAGCGCGACGCCAACGTCATGGAGCCAGTTTTGGATTTTCTCTTTCATGGTTGCCCCCTTTGCGGGTAATGCGGGTCGGCGCGAGTTTTGTCGCCTTTTCCTACAGTGATAGTAGTCCTAAGTCCTACGTAATGCTTGAACGAAACCACAACGAACTATTACTGAATTGATTCAAATCCTGACGGATCGTTCAAGCAATCGCGCGCGTGTCCTGCAATAACTCGGCTTTGCCTTCCTGCTGCAGGTCAATCCATGCATTGAGGTTAGCGCCGAGCATACCCTTTCGCCACATCAGCCAGGTCGTTGCGGTCGCAAAAGGCCCCGTCAGGGGATGAACGGACACGCTGTCCTTGCCTGGCAGGCTCTCCAGCATGGATTCAGACATTAATGCCACACCGGAACCGGCGATCACGCAGGCGAGCATGCCCTGATAGGACTCAATCTCGATGGCCCGGCCCATGGCCACGCGCTCGTGGGAAAACCAGGTCTCCAGCCGCGTGCGGTACGCGCAACTGCGGCGAAAGGTGAACACCGAGCGCCCCGCTACATCCTGCGGCCCGCGCACGGGCGGGTGATCAGCCTCGCAGATCAACACCAGGCGCTCTTCGCACAGTGGCACACCGTCCAAGGTCGCGATGGTCAGCGGGCCATCCACCAATGCCGCATCCAGTCGCCCAGTGATCAAGCCTTCCAACAGTTCACCGCTGGGCGCCGACTGCACCTGCAGGTTCACCATCGGATAAGCCTTGTGATAGCGCGCCAACAACCTCGGCAAATGAATCGCGGCGGTGCTGTACATGCTGCCCAACACAAAATCGCCGGCCGGTTGCCCGCCCTGGACGGCGCCGTGGGCCTCATCGTGCAACGCAATCAGACGAGTGCTGTAGTCCAGCAGCACCTTGCCGGCGGGAGAAAGCTGCAAGCGTTGACGCTCGCGCACAAACAATTCCACCCCCAGTTGCTCTTCCATCTGCTTGAGCCGTGTCGACAGGTTCGACGGCACACGGTGCAGGCGCTCGGCTGCGCGGGTGATGGAGCCCTCTTCTGCCACGGCCTGGAAAATCCGCAATTGACTGAACTCCATACCTTTCTCCAAAACTGAACAAGTTACTCACTATTATTCATTTTTACAGAAAGTCAATTCGCCTTAGCCTGAAGGTCTTCGCTTGCTTGCAGGAAACCAGAACATGTCACCGCTGATTCGCTTACTCGCCAGCTTTGTCGCCCTGATGATGGCCATGGGCATTGGACGCTTCGCCCTCACGCCACAGATGCCGCATCTGCTCAGCGAAGGGCAGATCGACCTGACCGGCGCAGGCCTGATCGCTGCCGCCAATTACCTGGGTTACTTCGTTGGCGCGGTGGATTCGATCTTCGCCCGCAGCCATCACCACGTGCGGGGGCGGATGTACGGCGGGTTGTGGTTGTGCGTACTGCTGACGCTGGCCTCGTACTGGGCGCAAGGGTTTTGGCCGCACCTGCTGCTGCGCTTCGGCACGGGTGTCGCAAGTGCCTGGGCGTTGGTGATGATCACCAGTTTGAGCCAACCGCTGGCAATTGCCGCCGGCCGTCCACGCTTGGGAGCCTTGGTTTTCGCAGGGCCGGGGCTGGGGATTTTGCTCACCGGTCTGCTGGCTTTGGGCTCTAACCTGCTGGGACAAAGCTCGGCCACGCTGTGGCTGGTGTATGGCGTGGTGGCGTTGGTCATGCTGCTGGCAATCCTGCCGTTCTTGCCTCAGCCGATGCCCGCCGTCGCACACACTGCCAGTGCCGGCAGCAATCAAAGCATCACGCACCTGTGCTGGATCTACTTTCTGTACGGTCTGGGCTACATCATTCCGGCCACCTTTCTGTCGCAGATGGCCAGCGCGCAATTCAACGGCGCCTGGCAGGCGGATCTGTTCTGGCCATGCTTTGGTCTGGCGGCTGCCATTGGCGTGGTAGGCGTGAGCTTGCGCCGCAACAACACGCACACCACCCGCCGCTGGCTGATGACCACCTTGGGGCTGCAAGCGACCGGCGTGTTTGCCTGCTTGCTGGGCAACGGCTGGGGCCTGGCGCTGGGCGTTTTGCTCTGCGGTACGCCGTTCCTGGCGTGCATGATGCTGGTGATGCAGCGCCTGCGTGAGGTCGCGCCCCACGGCTATCAGCGCAGCACCGGGTTGCTGACCGCCAGCTTCGCCATCGGTCAATTGAGCGGCCCGCTGCTGGCCTCGGTGAGCAGCCACCTGAGTGGCGGCCTGCAACCGGCCCTGGTGATTGCCGGCGCGGGCCTGCTGGTAGCCGGCGCGCTGCTGCTGCGCCCTACTGCCGCGGTCAGCCAGCCACCAGCGGCGCCGGTACGCGAACCTGTTCTCGCCGCGCCAGCACCAGGAAGAACAGCCCACCCAGCAAGCACCCGGTAAACCAGGCGAAGTTGGCCATGCCCTGCAACGCCGAGGTGAAGGTGATCGCGACGCCCGCCAGCGTCGCAGGCACCAAGGCTTTGACCGCGGTCCAGTTCACGCCGCCGTCGAAGTAATAGCGCCCGTTTGGGCTGTCATCGAACAAGGCGTCCACATCGATCTTCTGTTTTTTGATCAGGTAGAAGTCCACCAACAGGATGCCGAACAACGGCCCGATAAACGCCGCGAGAATATCCAGCGTGTAGTGAATCATCAGTGGGTTGTTGAACAGGTTCCACGGGGTGATGAAGATCGACGCCACCGCTGCAATCATCCCACCGGCGCGCCAGCTGATTTTGCTCGGCGCGACGTTGGCGAAATCAAACGCAGGCGACACGAAGTTGGCGACGATATTGATGCCGATGGTGGCGGTCACGAAGGCAAAGGCGCCGAGCAGCACGGCCATGCTGTTGTCGATACGCGAAACGGTGGCAATCGGGTCATGCAGCATTTCACCAAACACTGGCAAGGTGCCCGACACAATAACGACGGTGACCAGCGAGAACGCTAGGAAATTCACCGGCAGCCCCCAGAAATTACCGCGACGCACGTCGTGCATGCTGCGGCAGTAGCGGCTGAAATCGCCGAAATTCAGCGTTGGCCCCGAGAAGTAGGACACCACCAGCGCCGTCGCCACGATCACCTGCCCAAAAGCCTGCCAGCCCGAGAGGGATTTTTCCGCCAGGGTAAAGCTGATATTTACCCAGCCGGCCTTCCACACAATCCAGCCGGCCAGGGCAAACATCACCGCGTAGACCACCGGCCCCGCCCAGTCGATAAAGCGCCGGATGGATTCCATGCCCGCCCAGAATACGGCCGCTTGCAATACCCATAAGCTAAGGAACCCGAACCAGCCCAAGTAGGACAGGCCTGCAAAATGCGGCTCTGCATATACCGCCATCTGTGGGAAAAAACGCAGCACCACGATGATCAAGGCACTCGACGCCAGGTACGTTTGAATCCCGTACCAGGCCACGGCAATCAGGCCGCGAATCACCGCCGGAATATTTGCTCCGAACACGCCAAAGGCCAGCCGGCAGATGACCGGATACGGCACCGCCGCTTGCTGGCTCGGCCTGGCGACAAGATTGGCAATCAACTGCACGATACAAATACCCGCGAGCAAGGCGATCAGCACCTGCCAACTGGCCAGCCCAAGCGCGAACAGGCTGGCGGCGAACACGTAGCCGCCGACGCTGTGCACGTCACTCATCCAAAAGGCGAAGATGTTGTACCAGGTCCACTTTTGCGGCAGTGGGCCCAGGTCCTGGTTGTACAGGCGCGGGCTGTAGCCTTTGGGCAATTGTTCGGTCATCGCTTGGCTCCTCGAAATACCGGCCTGCGCTGCCGTAGCAGTGTGCATACGGGAGGCGGCGGGGTTTGTATACGAGGTGTTCAGCAGAATGCGTGCCAATGGCACACAATCCCTCTGGAACGGTGCTCCAAAGGAATTTAGGAAGCGCTAGCGGATAGGGCTCCGCTCAGCAACGGTGCACATGAATCGTGTACACAATCATCGTTGCACCCGATGTGCACATAAGTACCCGACCGTGCAACAAATGCCAGTGAGGACGGTACCCCAGGCCATGTCCATGAGCGCCAACCCAGCAGACCAGCCCTGCAGCGTCGCCCAATTGCTCAGGTCATACGTGCCGTAGGCCACCAGGCCAAGCAGGGCTCCCAGCCGCGCTGCGCGCTGCCAACTGCCGCTCGGCAGGACCACAAACACCACACAACCGATGGCATACAGCAGGTAGAACACCACGGCAGGGAACAGCCGCGGCTGATCAAGCATCAGCGAGCCGAGCAGGGATTTGTAGGTCGGGCCCATGAGGACGCCGAGCCAGAGGCCGTCGAGCACCAGAAACGCAAGCAAGGTGCCGAGGTAAGCGAACAGGGTTTTCTTGGACATTGAAGCGACCTCTGCAGGAGCTGGCTTGCCAGCGATGGCATCCAACAGGACACCACGAAAACCACTGGCCTCGTCGCCGGCGAGCCGGCTCCTACAGAAGAACAAAGCGCACTCAGCTTAGTTCAATGCGATCCGCGTGAATCACAATCTGACCTTGCTTGTAGAGCGCACCAATGGCCTTTTTGAAGTTGCCTTTGCTGACACCGAACAAGTTGCTGATCACCGCCGGGTCGCTTTTGTCGCTGACCGGCAGAGTGCCGTTGTTTTCGCGCAACTTGGCGAGAATCTTCGAGTTCAGGCTGGAGGCCGCTTCTTGCCCAACCGGCTGCAGGCTCAGGCTGATGTTGCCATCGGCGCGAATCTCTTTGATAAAGCCTTTCTCTTCCTTGCCCGGGCGCAGGAACTTGAACACTTCGTTTTTGTGGATCAGGCCCCAATGCTTGTTGTTGATGATTGCCTTGAAGCCCATGTCCGTGGCTTCGGCCACCAGCAAGTCGACTTCCTGGCCCACCTGGTAGTTGGCCGGTGTCTTGTCCAGGTAGCGATCCAGCCGCGCGGTGGCAGTGATGCGCTTGGTGTGCTTGTCGAGATAGACGTGCACCACGCAGTATTCGCCCGCGGTCAGCTGACGTTTTTCTTCCGAATACGGCAGCAACAGATCCTTGGGCAAACCCCAATCGAGGAATACACCGATGCTGTTGACTTCAACGACTTTCAAACTGGCGAATTCGCCGACTTGAACTTTCGGCTTTTCAGTCGTTGCGATAAGTTTGTCGTCACTGTCCAAGTAAATGAAAACGTTAAGCCAGTCTTCATCTTCACTGGGAATATCTTTGGGGATATACCGATTAGGCAAGAGGATTTCGCCATCTTGCGCACCGTCCAGGTACAAACCAAAGTTAGTGTGTTTAACCACTTGCAAGCTGTTGTAGCGCCCGACTAAAGCCATTTCCAAATACCCTCGTTACGTGGGCGGCATTCTACCCGAGTTGCGCCCGGCACGCGCGCGCACCTGAAAAATCGCGGGCTGGCGTGGCGCTCCAGTGGCACTGCCCCACTCGTCAGATCAGATCCTTGAATTTTGCCGCCCGTCAGGTACTGACTCCTCAAGTGGTTTCGAATTAAAACAGTAAGTTAGGCGCCTATTTCACAGGCAAACTTCGACAATTACCGCCTGACCCAACAATTCCCGGAGGATATTTGCCAAGCAATTGTCAAGTATTTCCTGTACGATGCCTGGCCAAGTTAATTTTCTACAGGTTAGTGGCCGCCATGCGCGTAAAAGCATCCAACAGCAAAGCAAAGCCAGCTCCAGCCGTTGAAACCAGCGAATCGATCAACAGCCAGATTGCTGCGTTCCTCAAGTCCGGCGGCGAAATCCAGCAAATTGCCAAGGGCGTCAGCGGCCAGACTTTCGGCCCGTCCAAGCAAATCAGCCTGGGCAAAAAGTAAAACTCGCGCAACATCCGCCCGCGTTGCACCTAGTCCCTAAGCGTCTTGCCCTCAAGGCGCCAGGACTAGAGCTCGAAACACCCTCTGTGCATCACTCTATAGTGCGTTAATCGACGAACGGGCCTCACCTTCAGGCGTTCGCCGGTATGCTTGCACACGTCTAGAACGGGCATCTGCCCGATTTCCTCTGTCACTGCTCCTCGCTTTTCATGGAGTGAAGCATGCTCAAGCCCTGCTTTTTTCTGATAGCTGCCCTTGCGGCAACCCCTTTAGCGCAAGCGCAGGTTTTCCAGCGTGAACTGGGCGATTTCGACCTGAAACTGGGCACGACGCCCAGCCGTAGCATGGCCCAAGGCCTGGTAAAGCCGACCGCCCCAGGCAGCGGCTCATTTCACGGCGGGTTGGACCTGAGCCATGACAGCGGCCTGTATGTTGGCCAGTTCTCACCCAATATGGGGCTGTCGTCGGCCGATAACCTTGAAGTCGATTCTTACCTGGGTTTCAAACGCCCCTTCGACAAAACGCTGGGCTATGAAGTCGGCTTGATTCACTACAGCTATCCCAAGCTCAGCCCTCTGGACAGCCAGGAGTTCTACGGCGGCCTGAACCTGCTGGGCAACCGCTTCGGCGTCTCCTTCAGCAACGACCCTGATCGCCAGGACAGCACGTTGTTTGCCGACCTCGGCGGCACGCAGCCTTTCGGCATCGGCGTCAGCATGAAGTACACCACCCATCAACTGGGCACTCCTGCTTCGGTGGAAGGCGGCTCGATCAGCAGCTTCAGCGATTGGTCGGTGCAGTTCTCGCGTGCGTGGAAAGGCATCGACCTGGACCTGATCTACAGCGATTCCAGCCTCAGCGGTGGCGACTGCTCGGCCTACTCCGGACACAATTCGCAATGCGACGGCCTGTTGACCTTGAAGGCGGCGCGGTCGTTTTATTGACGGGCTGAACTGTCGCACCTCGCTCAGGTTCACATGCATTAACCCCCTCTGCGCAAGGACTCGCCCATGCTGCGTCGGCTCAAATTTCTGGTGGTATTGCTGACCCTCAGCCTGGTGCTCGCCGGCTGCAATCGCGTAGGCCTGGCCTACCGCAATCTGGATGTCATTATTCCCTGGACCCTCAACGACTACCTGGACATGAACGCCGGGCAGAAGAGCTGGTTCAACGACACACTCAAGGAACACCTGGCCTGGCATTGCACCACCCAATTGCCGGGCTATCTGGACTGGCTCGATCGCCTGCAACAGATGGTCGACAACAATCAGGTCACCGACGCCGCACTGCAGACCCGTACTGTCGAGGCCAAACAGGCGATAGCCGAGGTCGCGCGGGAAATCACGCCGTCAGCCATCCAATTGCTGCAAGGGCTGGATGACCGGCAGGTCAAGGAAATGAGCGACGCCCTGGCCAAAGACCTGCGCAAGCGCCAGGACGAATACCTCAAGCCGCCCTTGGCGCAGCAGATCAAGGAGCGCGCGCAACGCATGAGCAAACGTCTGGACGCCTGGATCGGCCCGCTCAGTGACAGCCAGCAGAACCGTGTGACGGCCTGGTCTATCGCTTTGGGCGAACAGAATCAGGAATGGATCGGCAACCGCGCCCGCTGGCAGGCGCAATTCATCGCCGCGGTGCAGCAGCGCCACAGCGCGGACTTCCCGCAGAAGATGCAGCAATTATTGGTGGATCGCGAAAGTCTGTGGACCCCGGAATACAAGGCTGCCTATGCGCGGACGGAAACAGCGGCACGCAGTCTGATTGTCGACCTGATGGCGGAAAGTACGCCGCAGCAGCGCATGAAGCTGACGCAAAAAATTGACGGTGTGCGCAGCGACTTCAAGGCCCTCAAATGCCTGAAAGCTACCGCCAATTGAGGTTGGCAAGGGGGACAAGTCCCCCTCGCTCAATTGATCGACGGGTTGCCTGTCAGGCAATCTGCGCCTTCGAAGCCACTTCATCAAACGTCGCCGGCTCCAGGGCATCCGCCTGGTCATCGAGCACCTGACGCGGGTGATCATTGCCGGGGATGGAGCTGTCAATCAGCGCCAGCAGTTGCGCGCCGCGCGCGGTCAGGATGAAGTTCTCACCGTTTCCGCCCTCTTCTTCTGGCCGCGACTCAATAAACCCACGCTTGAACAACAGTGCCTCATAGTCCGCGGCGGTCTTTTTCAGCGTGTCCAGGTTACCGGTGGCTTCACCAGCCGTGGCCTTCTCGGCAGCTTCCTGCTCGGCATACTTGCGCGGGGCAAAGCTGCCTTCGCCGTTCTGCACTTCATGCAGCAAACGTTCGATCAAATCCCAATTGTAAGTCGTCATCCTGATTCCTCCTGCAGGCCGGTAGAAAGTAGCCCGTCTACAGGTGTGACATGCCCCGTCACTGGCCGTTCAGCCGGATAGACCGCCGTCATTTCTCTGAACTTTCCAGACGTTCGCCACCTCAACTGAACACACTGCCAAGGAGGTCCGACCATGAAAACCCTGATGAACCTGGCCATCGCCGCCACGCTGCTGACTGCCCTGCCCGCGTGGGCCTGTACGCCTGAAGAAGCCACGGCGAAACGTGAACAACTGGCGCAGGAAGTGACCAAGCTCACCCAGCAGAACCCCACCAAAGCCAAGGAAATGAATGCAGAGCTGCAGAAAATGGATATGGATACAACCTCTGCCGACCTGCCTGACAAATGCCAATTGATCGATCAGCGCCTCAAAGACCTGGATAAAGCAGCCGCCGAGACAAAAAACTGAAGACCAAAAAAAACCGGACATCGTCCGGTTTTTTTATATCGGTGCAGCCTTACTCGGCAGCCGGCGCTTCTGGCTTGCGGCGCTTGAGCGGCGCCATGCCGTCCTTGCTGACGAGCGACAGGTTGTCGGTCTTCGGCCGGTTGGCAATTTTGCGCTTGGTCGGCGACTTGGCACCGGCTTTCTTCTTGTCGCCCTTGGCGTCGACTTTTTTCTTCTTAACGCCAACCGCCTTGCCCGACGCCTTGACCTTCTTCGGCCCGGTGTAGGTGCCTTTGACTTCCTTGATAGTGCGGCGCTCGAACGACTGCTTGAGGTAGCGCTCGATGCTCGACATCAGGTTCCAGTCGCCATGGCAGATCAGCGAGATTGCCAGGCCATCATTGCCCGCACGCCCGGTACGACCGATACGGTGCACGTATTCGTCGCCGCTGCGCGGCATGTCGAAGTTGATGACCATGTCCAGGCCATCCACGTCCAGACCGCGCGCTGCCACGTCGGTGGCCACCAGGATCTTCACGCCGCCAGCCTTCAGGCGGTCGATGGCCAGCTTCCGGTCCTTCTGGTCTTTCTCACCGTGCAGCACGAACGCTTTGTAATCCTGTGCCACCAGGCGACCGTAGATACGGTCCGCCGCAGCCCGGGTGTTGGTGAACACGATGGCCTTCTGATAGGTCTCGTTGGCCAACAGCCAGTTGAGGATCTGTTCTTTGTGCACGTTGTGGTCGGCGGTAACGATCTGCTGACGCGTGGTGGCGTTCAGGTCGCTGACGTTGTTGACCTGCAAGTGCTCAGGGTTGTTCAGGACCTTGGCGACCATGTCACGCAGGGTCGAGCCGCCGGTGGTGGCGGAGAACAGCATGGTCTGCTGACGATTGACGCATTCAGCCACCAGGCGCTGCACGTCATCGGCAAAGCCCATGTCGAGCATGCGGTCGGCTTCGTCGAGCACCAGCACTTCAACTTCCTTGAGGTCAAGGTTGCCGGCGTTGAGTTGCTCGATCATCCGGCCAGGGGTGCCGATCAGAATGTCCGGGACCTTGCGCAGCATGGCGGCCTGGACCTTGAAGTCTTCGCCACCGGTGATCAGGCCGGATTTGATGAAGGTGAACTGCGAAAAGCGCTCCACTTCCTTCAAAGTCTGCTGGGCCAGCTCGCGGGTCGGCAGCAGGATCAGGGTCTTGATGCTGACGCGGACTTTGGCCGGGCCAATCAAGCGGTGCAGAATCGGCAGGACGAAAGCGGCGGTTTTGCCACTCCCGGTTTGAGCCGTCACCCGCAGGTCACGCCCTTGGAGCGCGAGCGGGATGGCCGCTGCTTGCACAGGCGTAGGCTCGACAAATTTAAGCTCGGCCACGGCTTTGAGCAGGCGTTCGTGCAGGGCGAATTGGGAAAACACGGGTGCTACCTCGAAGAAATACAAAATATCAGCTGCATAGGGTAACGGTTTCGGGCGTCCAAACCGAGTTTCTTTACGCGAACGGGGCTAATCAGCTGCTTTTTTGTCAGCTCATTTGTCTACAACGTCAACTTTGTCGCACTTAAATGCTCTAATCGGCCCGTGTTGTCTTACAGAAGAATCGGTTTCACCCATGGATATCAAACAGTTCTGGCTCAACGTCCAAGACCTTTGGGGCGCCCTCGATCAACACCCGCTGCTGCATGCGAGCCTGGGTTTACTGGTGTTGCTGGTAGTCGCCCTGCTGCTCGGACGGGTCGCGCGCTACCTCATCCTCCACGCCGTCAAATTGCTTGGCCGGCAACCGGCGCTGCACTGGCTCAATGACCTGCGGCACAACAAAGTCTTCCACCGCCTGGCACAGATGACGCCGTCCCTGGTGATTCAGTTCGGCCTGTACCTGGTACCGGACCTGAGCAAAACCGCCACGCTGTTCATCGGCAATGTCGCCCTGGCGTTCACCATCCTGTTCATGACGCTGGCCGTGAGCGCCCTGCTCAACGCGCTGCTGGATATCTACGCACGCACCGAACATGCCCGCACCCGCTCGATCAAGGGCTATGTGCAACTGGCGAAAATGGTGCTGTTCGTGTTCGCCGCAATCATTATTGTCGCCACGCTGATCGACCGTTCGCCGCTGTTGCTGCTGTCGGGGTTGGGTGCAATGTCGGCGGTGATTCTGTTGGTGTACAAGGACACGCTGCTCTCGTTCGTCGCCAGTGTGCAATTGACCAGCAACGACATGTTGCGGGTCGGCGACTGGATCGAGATGCCTCAAGTCGGCGCCGACGGTGACGTGGTGGACATCACGCTGCACACGGTCAAGGTGCAGAATTTCGACAAGACCATCGTCTCCATTCCTACCTGGCGCTTGATGTCAGAGTCGTTCAAGAACTGGCGCGGCATGCAGGCATCCGGCGGTCGCCGCATCAAGCGCAGCCTGTACATCGACGCCAGCGGCGTGCGGTTTTTGCGTGACGATGAAGAAGTGCGCATGACCCAGGTGCACCTGCTCACCGACTACATCAGCCGCAAGCAGGCTGAGCTCAAGGCGTGGAACGAGGCCCAGGGCAATAGCGCGCAACTCTCTGCCAACCGCCGCCGCATGACCAACCTCGGCACCTTCCGCGCTTATGCACTGGCCTACCTGAAAAGCCACCCGGACATTCAGCCGAACATGACCTGCATGGTGCGCCAGATGCAAACCACCGCTCAGGGCGTGCCGCTGGAAATCTACTGCTTCACGCGCACCACGGCGTGGGCCGATTACGAGCGCATCCAGGGGGATATTTTTGATTACCTGCTGGCGGTGCTGCCGGAGTTCGGCTTGAGCCTGTATCAACAGCCGAGCGGTAATGACTTGCGTGCCGGGATGTTGCCGGCGGTGCTGGGGGCCAGTCATTTGCCGACCCTGGAACACAGCGCGGTATAACACCACCGACCTTCTGTGGGAGCGGGCTTGCTCGCAAGAGCGCAGGATCAGTCACCCCATCAATGACTGACCCACCGTCTTCGCGAGCAAGCCCGCTCCCACAAAGGTGTTCAAGATTGGGCTAACGGTTTACGCACGCCCAACCGGCTGATCCACACCGCCCCCAAAATCACCAACCCGCCCAACGCCAGCCGCCCCAGCGGCTCATGCTGATTCCAGATCAGCAAGTTCAGCAACAACCCCACCGGCACATGCAGGTTGTTCATCACCGCCAAGGTGCCGCCGTTGACCAGGCACGCACCTTTGTTCCACCAGTACATGCCCAGCGCGGTGCTGACCAACCCAAGGAACACCAGCACGCCCCACTGCAGCGGCGCTTGCGGCAGAAAGTCGGCCTTGCCGAACAGCAGGAATGCCGGCAACACCACGATCAAGGCGCCCAGGTAGAAGTAGCCGAAACGTCGGTAATGCGGCAGATCGCTTGGATAACGCGCCACCAGATGTTTGTACATCACCTGCCCGGCGGCGTAGGTGAAGTTGGCCAGTTGCAACAGCAAAAAGCCGCCGAGGAAGTGCGGCGTGATCTGGTCAAAGCGAATCACTGCCGCACCGCCCACCGCCACCAACGCCGCAATCAGCGCCCAAGGATTGAAGCGACGGTTAAGCGCGTCTTCGATGAGTGTCACGTGCAACGGCGTGAGGATGGTGAACAGCAACACCTCCGGCACCGTGAGCACCCGAAAGCTCAGGTACAGGCACACGTAGGTCACACCAAACTGCAGCGCGCCGATCACCAGCATGCCACGCATGAACCGTGGCTCTACCGAGCGCCAGCGGGTCAGCGGGATGAACACCAGCCCGGCCAGCACCACGCGCACCAGCACGGCGAAATAGCTGTCGACGTGACCGGCGAGGTATTCGCCGATCAAGCTGAAGGAAAAAGCCTGAATCAGGGTGACAACCAGTAGATAGCCCATGCGCGCCTCGTTTCGAATGGGCGCGACTTTAAGGGTTTTCGGTGTTTGAAGAAACTCGAGGCAAAAAAAACCCGACCTCGCTAAAGCGGCAGTCGGGCAGGAGCACTCAGGAGCAACAAGTGCAAAGGGAGGTTCGATACGCGTACTTGAAGGGTTTGCGTGGAGCGATATAAACACCGCGCGATTATGTGACGATTAAACGATCAAGCGACCTGTGCCAGCAGCGCCTTGGCGTGGTTAATGCCTTTTTCCTGGAAGTCCCCGCTCAGGTTCACCCCTTCAGCGTGAATGAACGTCACGTCGTGAATGCCGATAAAGGCCATGACCTGACGCAGGTACGGTTCCTGGTGATCGGAGCTGGCGCCGGTGTGGATACCGCCGCGTGCGGTCAACACAATGGCGCGCTTGCCAGTGAGCAAACCCTGAGGGCCGGTGGCGGTGTACTTGAAGGTCACACCGGCGCGCAACACGTGGTCCAGCCAGGCTTTGAGGGTGCTGGGGATCGCGAAGTTATACATCGGCGCAGCCATCACCAGCACATCGGCGGCGAGCAGTTCGTCAGTCAATTCGTTGGAGCGGTCCAGGGAGGCCTGTTCGATGCCGCTGCGCTGTTCGGCGGGTTTCATCCAGCCGCCGAGCAAGTTGGCGTCCAGGTGCGGAACCGGGTTAAGCGCCACGTCACGCAGGGTGATCTGATCGGTCGGATGAGCGACCTTCCATTGGCTGATGAACTGTTGGGTCAGCTGACGGGAGATCGAATCCTGTTGGCGTGCGCTGCTTTCGATGATCAGAACATTGGACATGGCTAGGTAGGCTCCATCTGTAAATGCTGTAAGGCGATGGAGAAAAGATTAACCAGGGCTCATTCGATAAAAAAGCGCAAAAAACTGCTACAACCCATCTAGAAATTTGTTTATAAGCGGAGTATTGCTGTGAGCATGCTCCGCTGCTGCTTTATTTTGGGGCACATGCCAGCGCGATACGCATCTTGATAATGGCGCGACTGAACTTGACCGTGGTGTTGGTGCTTTTGCCCGCCGCCACCGTGACCTTGCGATTACGCGGCGATTCCGGGCCGTTGGTGAAGGTTACCGAACACACTGCGTCGTTGGTGCCGTAGTTGTTTAGCCGGATCGAACTGATGTCGCCGTCCACGTCGGACGCGGTGTAGTCCACTTGCACGCCATCGATCTTTTTCGTGACATCGATGGGGTAGGCAAATGCGCTCATCGGCAGCAGCGCCAGCAACACACAACAGAATTTTCTCATTCGGCAGTCTCCAATAAGGACCGCCAGCTTAGGACAAGAGGAGCTCATCTTGAAAGCGCCCCGCGTTACCCTCGATCAATGGCGCACGCTGCAAGCCGTGGTCGACCACGGCGGCTTCGCCCAGGCGGCTGAAGCGTTGCACCGTTCGCAGTCTTCGGTGAGTTACACCGTCGCTCGCATGCAAGACCAACTCGGTGTGCCGCTGCTGCGCATCGACGGGCGCAAGGCGGTGCTCACCGACGCCGGTGAAGTGTTGCTGCGCCGCTCGCGGCAACTGGTGAAAAACGCCAGCCAACTGGAAGACCTTGCCCACCACATGGAACAGGGTTGGGAGGCTGAAGTGCGGTTGGTCGTGGACGCCGCCTACCCCAATGCACGCCTGGTGCGCGCCCTCACCGCCTTTATGCCGCAAAGCCGTGGCTGCCGCGTGCGCCTGCGTGAAGAAGTGCTGTCGGGCGTCGAAGAGTTGCTGATGGATGGCATGGCCGACCTGGCGATCAGCGGGTTCATTATCCCCGGCTACCTGGGCACGGAAATGAGCGATGTGGAATTTATCGCCGTGGCCCACCCGGACCATTCGCTGCATCGCTTGAACCGTGAGCTGAGCTTCCAGGACCTGGAAAGCCAGATGCAGGTGGTGATCCGCGACTCCGGCCGCCAGCAACCGCGAGACGTGGGCTGGCTTGGCGCCGAACAGCGCTGGACCGTCGGCAGCCTGCCCACCGCCGCGACATTCGTCAGCAGCGGCCTGGGCTTTGCCTGGCTGCCCCGACACATGATTGAGCGCGAACTCAAGGATGGCCTGCTCAAGCAGCTACCCTTGGAAAAAGGCGGCAGCCGCAACCCGACGTTTTATCTGTACGCGAACAAGGACAAACCTCTGGGCCCAGCCACACAGATCCTCGTGGAATTGCTGCGCACCTTTGACACCGCTCCCCTGGACGCGCCTTACGCCGCTCCCCAGCAAGCCTGAAACGGAGTTCATGCATGGCCTGGTTCGACCATGAAGGCTGCAGCCTGCATTACGAGGAATACGGCCACGGCAGCCCGTTGATCCTGATCCACGGCCTGGGCTCCAGCAGCCAGGACTGGGAACTGCAGATTCCGGTGCTGGCCCGCCATTACCGCCTGATCGTGGTGGATGTGCGCGGCCACGGGCGCTCCGACAAACCTCGCGAGCGCTACAGCATCAAGGGTTTCACCATCGACCTGCTTGCCTTGATCGAACACCTGAACCTGCCGCCTGCTCATGTCGTGGGCCTGTCCATGGGCGGTATGATCGCTTTCCAGTTGGCGGTGGACGAACCTGGCCGGGTCAAGAGCCTGTGTATCGTCAACAGTGCGCCTGAAGTCAAAGTGCGCAGCGCCGATGATTATTGGCAGTGGGCCAAGCGCTGGAGCCTGGCGCGAGTGCTGAGCCTGGCCACCATCGGCAAGGCCCTGGGTGATCGGCTGTTCCCCAAACCGCACCAGGGCGACCTGCGGCGCAAGATGGCCGAACGCTGGGCAAAAAACGACAAACGTGCTTATCTCGCCAGTTTCGACGCGATTGTGGGCTGGGGCGTACAGGAACAACTTTCCCGGATCACCTGTCCAACCCTGGTCATCAGCGCCGACCACGACTACACACCCGTGGCGCAAAAAGAAATCTATGTAAAACTGCTGCCCGATGCGCGACTGGTGGTGATCGAGGATTCCCGCCATGCCACGCCTTTGGATCAACCCGAAGTCTTTAACGCTACCCTGCTCGATTTTCTAAAGACAGTCGAAACCACTACCCAGGATCACTGACCCATGTTGAAAAAAATCGCCTTCTTTGCCGGTTCTGTTTTGTTCGCCGCCAACCTGATGGCCGCCGAGCCCGCCAAGGCGCCTCACGTCCTGATCACCACCACCAATGGCGACATTGAAATCGAACTGGACCCGGTCAAGGCGCCGATCAGCACCAAGAACTTCCTGGCCTATGTCGACAAAGGCTTCTACACCAACACGATTTTCCACCGCGTGATCCCGGGCTTCATGGTCCAGGGCGGCGGATTCACCGCGCAGATGTCGCAAAAACCAACCGAAGCACCGATCAAGAACGAAGCCAGCAACGGCCTGCACAACGTACGCGGCACCCTGTCGATGGCCCGCACCAATGACCCGAACTCGGCCACCAGCCAGTTCTTCATCAACGTCGCCGACAATGCTTTCCTCGATCCGGGCCGTGACGCCGGTTACGCCGTTTTCGCCAAAGTGGTCAAAGGCATGGACGTGGTCGATATCATCGTCAACTCGCAGACCACCACCAAGCAGGGCATGCAGAACGTGCCTATCGATCCTGTTCTGATCAAGTCGGCCAAGCGCATCGACTGAGGTCTGCAGGTAGCTCCGCGCATGGCCCACAAGGCCACGCGCGCATTTGAACAGGAGAGCCCGCCAGGCGGGCGTCAACCTAATGCTCTATCGTCGTTTTGAACAACTGATCGATATTTTCCGCGCTGCCCCCAGCGACGCCCCGCCCGACAAAGTCCTGCCCTTCTACCTCTATTACCTGCGCCAGGTGTGGCCAAGCTTTGCCGCCTTGCTGGTGGTAGGCCTGATCGGTGCGTTGATCGAAGTGGCGTTGTTCAGCTACCTGAGCCGCATTATCGATCTGGCCCAAGGCACACCGCCCGCCAACTTCTTCCAGATTCACAGCGCCGAGCTGATCTGGATGGCCGTGGTCGCCCTGCTGTTGCGCCCGATCTTCAACGGCTTGCATGACTTGCTGGTGCACCAGACCATCAACCCCGGCATGACCAGCCTGATTCGCTGGCAAAACCACAGCTACGTGCTCAAGCAGAGCCTGAATTTCTTTCAAAACGATTTCGCCGGGCGTATCGCCCAGCGCATCATGCAAACCGGCAACTCCTTGCGTGACTCGGCGGTGGCGACGGCTGAGGCCATCTGGCACGTATCGATCTATGCGATCAGCGCCCTGGTGCTGTTTGCCGAGGCCGACTGGCGGCTGATGATCCCGCTGATCACCTGGATCATCTGCTACAGCCTGGCCTTGCGTTACTTCGTGCCGCGCGTGAAAGAGCGCTCGGTGATCTCCTCTGAAGCGCGCTCCAAACTGATGGGCCGCATCGTCGACGGCTACACCAACATCACCACCTTGAAGCTGTTCGCCCATACGCAGAATGAGCAGGAATACGCCAAGGAAGCGATCATCGAGCAGACCGAAAAAACCCAGCTGGCCGCCCGCGTGCTGACCAGCATGGACGTGACGATTGCCGTCTTGAATGGCCTGCTGATCGTCACCACCACCGGCCTGGCCCTGTGGCTGTGGACCCAGTCGCTGATTTCCGTGGGTGCGATTGCCCTGGCCACCGGCCTGGTGATTCGTATCGTCAACATGTCCGGCTGGATCATGTGGGTGGTCAACGGCATTTTCGAAAACATCGGCATGGTGCAGGACGGGCTGAAAACCATCGCAGCACCGCTGGCGGTCACCGACCGCGAGAATGCCCCGCGCCTGAACGTGCCCCATGGCGAAGTACGCTTTGAGCAGGTGGATTTTCACTACGGCAAAAAGAGCGGGATCATTGGCGGCTTGAACCTGACGATCAAGGCCGGGGAAAAGATCGGCCTGATCGGCCCGTCCGGTGCAGGCAAGTCGACTCTGGTCAACCTGCTGCTGCGCCTGTACGACCTGCAAGGCGGGCGCATCCTGATCGACGGGCAGAACATCGCCGAGGTCGCCCAGGAAAGCCTGCGCGCACAGATCGGCATGATCACCCAGGACACTTCGCTGCTGCACCGCTCGATCCGTGACAACTTGCTGTACGGCAAGCCGGATGCGACCGATGAAGAACTGACGGCCGCCATCCACAAGGCCCGCGCCGATGAATTCATTCCGCTGCTGTCGGACGCCGAAGGGCGTACCGGGCTGGACGCCCATGTGGGTGAGCGCGGGGTCAAACTCTCCGGTGGGCAGCGCCAGCGCATTGCCATTGCGCGGGTGCTGCTCAAGGACGCGCCGATTCTGATCATGGACGAGGCCACCTCGGCGCTGGACTCGGAAGTGGAAGCGGCGATCCAGGAGAGCCTGGAAACCTTGATGCAAGGCAAGACGGTGATAGCGATTGCGCACCGGTTGTCGACCATTGCGCGGATGGACCGGTTGGTGGTGCTGGAGAAAGGGCAAATCGCCGAGACCGGCAGCCATGCTGAATTGCTGGCCCACGGCGGGCTGTATGCCAGGTTGTGGCAGCATCAAACCGGAGGCTTCGTCGGCATCGACTGACCGCTTCCGGGGAAAACACCTTCCAGACTGTGGGAGCGGGCTTGGTCGCGAAAGCGGTGTAACCGTCGGCCTATACGGTGACTGACACTGCGCCTTCGCGAGCAAGCCCGCTCCCACAGTTGATCGCATTGCATCGCAGCATTGGCCTATCGCGCCAGCACCCAAAGGGTTCTGGCGCTTTTTTATGGCCTGGATTTGCCACAAAAGCCTGCTTCAATCAAAGCAGTGCCCAGACGGGCGCTGAAGTAAATCTGCAGGGAGCATCATTGATTTACTGATTGGGTAGAGCGATCTATCAAGGACGTGTTGCATGTCTTTGTTCAAACGTTCAATCACAGAGGGATTGGGTACGTTTTGGCTGGTGTTGGGCGGTTGCGGGAGTGCGGTGTTGGCCGCAGCGTTTCCCGCCGTCGGGATAGGGCTGTTGGGCGTAGCCCTGGCGTTCGGGCTCACGGTGTTGACCATGGCGTTTGCCATCGGGCACATCAGCGGCTGCCATCTCAACCCGGCCGTATCAGTAGGCTTGGTAGTGGGCGGGAGGTTCCCGGCCAGGGAGTTACCGGCTTATATCATCTCGCAGGTTATCGGCGGCACGGTCGCCGCTGCGCTGCTGTACTTCATTGCCAGCGGCAAACCCGGGTTCGATCTGGCATCGGGCCTGGCTTCCAATGGCTACGGCGAGCATTCGCCGGGCAGTTACTCAATGGCAACGGGGTTTGTCTGTGAGCTGGTGATGACGGCGATGTTCGTGCTGATCATCCTTGGCGCCACTGACCGTCGTGCCCCAGCGGGCCTCGCGCCTATCGCCATTGGCCTGGCCTTGACCCTGATCCACTTGATCTCCATCCCCGTGACCAACACCTCGGTCAACCCGGCCCGCAGTACCGGCCCGGCACTGATCGTCGGCGGGTGGGCGCTTCAGCAGTTGTGGATGTTCTGGCTGGCGCCCATTTTCGGTGCGGTGATCGGCGGCGCGACCTATCGATGGCTGGGCGAGGAGGACCCAGCCTGAGGTCAAGGGTTCAGCCCTGCCGATAAGGCAGGGCTGTCCTCGCCTCTTCGGCATACGCCAGAATCCCTACGCGCTCGCGCTCGAGGAAATCTTCCACGGCGTTTTTCAGACCTGGGTGGCGCAGGTAGTGCCACGACCGGGTGATCACCGGTTCAAACCCGCGAATCAACTTGTGCTCGCCTTGGGCGCCGGCGTCGAAGCGCTGCAAACCGTGAGCAATGGCGTAATCCATGCCTTGGTAGAAGCAGGTTTCGAAATGCAGGCGGTCGAATTCCGCCAGGCAGCCCCAATAACGCCCGTAGAAGCTGTCGCCACCGATCAGGCTGAAGGCCATGGCAACCGGGCGCGTGCCCTGTTTAGCCAGCACCACGCGAATCGCTTCGGGCATGCGCTCGGCCAGCAGGCTGAAAAACGCCCGCGTCAGGTACGGCGACTGGCGGCGCACGGCGTAGGTGTTGGCGTAGCAGGCGTAGACAAAATCCCATTGCGCTTCGCTCAACTCATGGCCTTGCAGCCATTCGAACTCGATGCCCTGCCCCGCCACTTGCTCGCGCTCTTTGCGCATTTGTTTGCGCTTGCGTGAGCTCAAGGCGTCGAGGAAATCCTGGAAGTCGCGATAGCCGCGGTTTTGCCAATGAAACTGACAGCCCAAACGCTGCAACCAACCTGGATGCTGCGCCAAGGCTTGGTCGGCCAAAGGGTCAGTGAAGTTGATGTGGGCGCTGGAGAGCCCTTCGATTTCCAGGTAGCCCGGCAGGCTGTTCAGCAGCTCGAAAGCGTCTTCGGCGCTCCTGGCCAGCAAGCGCGGCCCGCTGACCGGGCTGAACGGCACTGCCGTCAGCAACTTTGGGTAGTAATCAATGCCTGCCCGCTCACAGGCGTCGGCCCAACCGTGATCAAACACGTATTCGCCGTAGGAATGCCATTTGCGGTAGCTGGGCATTGCCGCCACCAGGCGATCGCCTTCCCAGTGCAGCAAATGCTCAGGTTGCCAGCCCGATTGCGGCCCCAGGCTGGCGCTGTCTTCCAGCGCGCTCAGAAATGCATGCCGCACAAAAGGTTGGGCCTGCGGCACGAGGGCATCCCATACCTGCGGGGCGATTTCGGACAGGGCGTCCAGGCGTTGCAACGGCATCGGCATCCTCACTACTTCAGGGCGTGAAAGCCTGGCGAGTATCGCTTATCGGTGGCTTTCGCACACGCCCAAATGGCACGACAAAGGCCAACTCAAATAGTTCCTTCTTAAATATTTTGTCATCTACATGACATCACTTAGCCACTGTCCCGTCATAAGTGATCGTGATACTGACGCCTGTTTTTAGAGCGCCTGGTTCTAGCAGGCGGCTATTTTCCGTCCGTCATCGGTCGGTTGTGTCCTGGATGGTTTGCCATCCCTCCTCACTTTCGGAGATTGATATGCGTCTTGCTTCCACTAAAACTGCGGCGGCCCTGTGTGGCGGCCTGTTGCTGGCCCTGAGCGTTCCGGCCAGCGCTGCAGTCGACGCTAAATTGCTCGACATGCTCAAGGCCAACGGCCAGATCACCGCTGCGCAGTACACCGAACTGCAGGCGGAATTAGCCAAGGACCAGAAAGAAAAGCAGATCGCACAGCAAGCTCAACAAGAGACCAACGAGCAGATCGCGGCTACCGCGAAAAAAACCAACGACCTGAGTGTGTTCGACCAGAAACTGGCCTGGGCCGCGCGCACTCAGCTCAAGGGTGACGTGCGCTTCCGTCAGGAAACCGTGAAGATCCAGGGCGAATCCAACAACGGCGGCCGTGACAAGGACCGTCAGCGCATCCGTGCCCGCCTGGGCGCCTACACCGAGGTCAACTCGCAGGTCGACACCGGCATTCGCATTGCCACCGGCAGCAGCGACGACGCGCGCTCCACCAACCAGGACCAGGACAACTACTTCGACAAGAAGTCGATCTGGCTGGACCTGGGCTACATCGACTACCATCCGGACCAGATCAAAAACCTGCACGTGATCGGCGGCAAGATGTTGCAGCCGTGGGTCAACATGGGCGACGTGATCTGGGACAGCGACATCAACCCGGAAGGCCTGGCCCTGACCTACAAATACCCACTGGGCAGCAGCGCCGAGTTGTTCGGCAGCATCGGCAACTACAACCTCAAGGACAACGTCGACGGCGACGGCGTGCAATTTCGTCACGACCTGCGCCTGACGTCCGGCCAGTTGGGCACGCGGTTCTCGCTGACTGACAACTTGAAAATGACCCTGGGCGGTAGCGTCTACGCCTACCAGAACGACAAGGACAGCCGTTGCACGACCACCACCACGCCTTGCGCATTGGCGGTCAACGGCAACTCGGCCGACAACCAGTTCCGCCTGTACGAAGGCTTCGCCCAGGCCGACATCGGCGGCCTGGCAGTGCCGTTGGCGTTCTATGGCCAGTACGTGAAAAACAACGACGCGGTGACCGATCAGGACACTGCCTGGTTGATCGGTGCCAAGTCCAAAGTGTTCGGCTTGAACCTGGACTACAACTACCGCGATATCCAGCGTAACGCCGTGGTGGGTGCCTTCACCGACTCGGACTTCGCCAACGGCACCACCGGCTCACGCGGCCACAAGATGAAGGTCAGCTACGACATCGACAAGAACTTCGCCCTCGGCGCCACGTACTTCCTGACCAAGGCGGACTACGCCAGCCGCACGCAGCGTGATGCCAACACCAACACCCTGCAGTTGGATGCTGAAGCCAAGTTCTAATGGGTGTGCAATAAATCTTGGGCCAGGACGGCCCGAGGTGGTTTCAACAGCCTTGCGTGGGTGGGTCGCCCCTCATCATCCGTTCGCCCCACCCACGCGAGTCTGCATTGTTCGCGCTTTTACTGATCTTTCAGCCGCTCGGCTACCAGCCGGTCAGCCAATGCATCCACGTCCTTTACCGGTTCTTCCGGCATGATTTTCAAAGTCGCCTGCATCAGGCGCATCTGACGGATAAATCGCCGGCAGTTAGGGCAAAACATCAGGTGATGACGCACCAGCAAACGTTCGCGAAAGGTCAATTGCCCATCGAGGTAGTCACTGGAACGTGCCACTTGTTCTTTGCAGGTCAACATTCGCCCGTTTCCTCAAAATGCTCCACCGTGGCGAAGACTTTAAGCCGTGCCCGATGCAACAGCACACGGACATTGGAGAGCGAGAGCGTCAGAAGATTACAAATCTCTTCCAACTCCAGGCCTTGGCGCTCACGCAGCACCAGCACGCTGCTTTGCAGCTCCGACAAACTCAGCAACGTATGCTCCAGGCACTTGCGCAACTCATCCTCGGTCAGCAACGCTTCCGGGGTGTCCTGGTGCCAGGCGTACGGGGCCACGGCCCAGTGGCCATCGTCGGGGACGAAGCGATCATCACCGATGGTGCCGTGAGGTGAGGGCAAATCGTCGAGCAACACTTCCCGGCGATTTTGTTTATAGCGGCCCTTGGCAGAGTTGGCGGTGATGGTCAGCAGCCAGGTCTTGAGGCTGGAACGCCCTTCGAACTTGGCCAGGTTGCGCACCACCGACAACCACGCGTCCTGCACCACTTCGTCGGCGTGGCGCTGGCCGACAATGGCATAGGCCACTGCCCGCATGGCGCTCTGGTAGGTGGTGACCAATTCCTTGTAGGCCCGCTGCTCGCCCTTGAGCAGCCGTTCCAGCAGGTGCGCGTCGTCGGCTGCTGCCATCGTTTACCTCAATCCTGCTGTGGAAATCCGATACCGGTGGGAGCTGGCTTGCCTGCGATAGCGGCGGTGGCTCCACTATCGTCATCGCAGGCAAGCCAGCTCCCACATTAAATCTGGCCAAATCCAAAGATTAGCGTTTGCGCAGGATCACGCTGCCGATCGAGTAACCTGCACCGAACGAACTGAGCACCGCCACGGCTCCTTTTGGCAAGTCGTCCTGGTAGGTGTGAAACGCGATCACCGAACCTGCCGAACTGGTGTTGGCGTAGGTGTCGAGAATCACCGGCGCTTCTTCCACCGAGGCTTCGCGGCCCAGCAGTTTTTTCACGATCAGGTGGTTCATGCTCAGGTTGGCCTGGTGCAGCCAGAAACGCTTCACATCGGCCACATTCAGCTGGTTTTCGTCCAGATGCACGCCGATCAGTTCCGCCACCATTGGGCAGACATCACGGAAGACCTTGCGACCTTCCTGTACGAACAGCTTGTCCGGCGCGCCGATGCCTTCTTCCGCCGTGCGGTTGAGGAAGCCGAAGTTGTTGCGGATGTTGTTGGAAAACTTGGTCAGCAGTTTGGTGCTCACCACATCGAACTGATGCTCGGAAGTCGCCAGGTCGGCGCGCTCGAGAATCACGGCCGTGGCCGCATCACCGAAGATGAAGTGGCTGTCACGGTCACGGAAATTCAGGTGGCCGGTGCAGACTTCCGGGTTGACCATCAGGATCGCCCGCGCCTGGCCCAGCTGGATGCTGTTGGCGGCGTTCTGGATACCAAAGGTCGCCGACGAGCACGCCACGTTCATGTCGAAACCGAAACCTTCGATACCCAGCGCTTCCTGGACTTCGATGGCGATGGCCGGGTAGGCGCGCTGCAGGTTGGAGCAGGCCACGATCACGCCATCGATGTCGGCGGCAGTCTTGCCCGCGCGCTGCAGGGCCTGTTCGGCCGCGCCAACGGCCATCTGGCACAGCACCGACCACTCGTCATTGCTGCGCTCGGGCAAACGCGGAGCCATGCGCTGCGGGTCGAGAATACCGTCCTTGTCCATGACAAAACGGCTCTTGATGCCCGATGCTTTCTCGATAAAGGCTGCGCTGGACTCAGTCAGTGCCTGGACCTCGCCGCGCTCGATGGCGGCGGCGTTGTCAGTGTTGAACTGCTGAACATAGGCATTGAAAGACTGCACCAGCTCTTCGTTGGAGATGCTGTTGGCCGGGGTGTACAGGCCAGTGCCGCTGATGACGACGTTATGCACGGTCGTTCCTCTAAATCTGTCAGGCAGAAGATATTGGTACCGTCGTACCAAACTTTAAGTCGTTCGATTCCGTCCAGCGGGCATCAAACTGGCAACGCTTTATTCCGTTGCGCCGCGGCTGCACACCAGCCCATCACGACGATCCCGGCATTTATGACCGCGAAGTTTGCCACAACCTCGGGGATTTGGCGCCATTTCCGGATAAACCCCATGCTGACGGTGCGAGCTGGCTTGCCTGCGATGCAGACACCGCGGTGTATCAGTCAAATCACTGGGATGCCATCGCAGGCAAGCCAGCTCCCACAATCTCGCTAACCGAGAGGGCTTCAGGCGTCCACCTGGCTCCATTGCTTGCTCAAACGCTTATCGGAAATCGGCACTTTGGTGCCCAACTGCTGGGCAAACAACGACACGCGATATTCCTCCAGCCACCAGCGATACAGCTCCAGCTGAGGGTCGCGCTTGCCTTCCTGGGCGTGTTTGTTCAGGCGGTTCTGGTACTGCGCCCACAGGCCGCTCAGCTCAGTGCTCCACACTCGGTCCTTTTGCACCTGGCTGGGCAGTTTCTCCAGGCGCAGCTCAATGGCCTTGAGGAAACGTGGCAGTTCCTTGAACCACTGCGCCGGGGTTTCCCGCACAAAACCTGGGTACACCAGATGGCTCAGCTGCTGCTTGATGTCATTCAAGGCCACCGCCTGGGCCAGGTCGATCTTGCCCTTGAAGCGCTTTTGCAAGCCATGCCACAGCTTCAGCACTTCCAGCGTCAGGCGGGCCAGGCGCTCGGCGTGCTCGGTCCAGCTGCCGCGCTTGCGTTCAGCCAGGGCCGCCAAACCTGCACCGTCACGCGGCAAGCTGGCTTCGCCTTCCAGTACGCAGGTGTCGAGGCTGGCCAACAGAATGTCTTCCACCAGTGCATCGACGCGCCCCAGTTCGCGGTACATCAGGCCCAATTCGGTCAGGCCGGGCAATTTGCCGCGCAGGAATTTCGCCGGCTCGGCCAATTGCTGCAGCAGCAGGCGCTGCAACGCGCGACGATGCTGGAACTCCGCCTCGGCGGCCGTCGAGAACCGCCCTTCCTTGACCGTGCCATTTTCTTCGACCAGCGCCGGGTAGACCGTCATCGACAACCCCGCGATCTTTTGCTGGGTCTTCTCGGCCACCGCCGCAAACACCTTGGCTTGCACCGGTTGCTGGCTTTTGGCGGTTTGCGGCACGGCCAACGCGGCCTGGCTGGCCTCGGCAAAACGCGCGGTCAGCTCGGCCAGGTCGCGCCCTTCGCCGAGGAACTTGCCTTGGCCGTCGACCACTTCCAGGTTCATCTTTAGGTGGTTTTCCACCTGCTGCGCCGCCTCGGCCCAGGCTTCATCGCTGACCCGTGCGCCGGTCATGCGCAGCAGTTCGCGCCCCAGCGCCTGGGGCAGCGAGCCCTGGCCGAATTCGATGCGTTGCAGCGCCGCCTTGACGAAATCCGGCACCGGTACAAAGTTTTTGCGCAGCGCCTTGGGCAGGTTGCGCACCAGGGCAATGCACTTGGCTTCGATCACCCCCGGCACCAGCCATTCCAGGCGCTCTGGCGGCAATGCCGGCAGCAGTGGCGCCGGTACGCGCAGGGTCACACCGTCGCGGGGGTGGTTGGGTTCGAAGTGATAACTCAGCGCCAACTCCAGATCGCCCAGGTGCAAGGTGTCCGGATAATGCAGGGCCGTGACTTCACTGGCCTCGCGGGCCAGCACGTCTTCCTCGCGCATGATCAGCAGTTGCGGGTCTTTCTGGCTGTTGACCTTGTACCAGCTGTCGAACGTCGCGGTCTGGTGGATCTCCGCCGGCAAGCGCGCATCGTAGAAGGCGTACAGGGTTTCTTCGTCCGCCAGGATGTCGCGACGGCGGGCCTTGGCCTCCAGTTCGTCGAGCTGCTCCAGCAGTTGCTGGTTGGCCGCCAGGCACTTGGCCCGCGACTGAATCTCGCCGCGCACCAGGCCTTCGCGGATAAACAGCTCGCGCGACACCACCGGGTCAATCGGCCCGTAATGCACCGGCCGGCGCCCAACCACAATCAGCCCGAACAGGGTGATTTGCTCAAAGGCCACCACTTGGCCGCGCTTCTTCTCCCAATGCGGCTCGAAGTGGTTTTTCTTGATCAGGTGCCCGGCCAGCGGCTCGATCCAGTCGGCATCGATCTTTGCCACCATGCGCGCGTACAGCTTGGTGGTTTCCACCAGTTCGGCGGTCATCAGCCATTGCGGGCGCTTCTTGCCGATGCCCGAGGACGGGTGAATCCAGAAACGCCGCTGACGCGCGCCGAGGTAATCGCCGTCTTCGGTCTTCTGGCCGATCTGGCTCAACAGGCCAGACAACACAGCCTTGTGCAGCTTGGCAAAGTCCGCCGGCTCTTTATTGACGGTCAACTGCATGTCGCGACAGATCAGGCTGAGCTGGCGATGGGAATCGCGCCACTCGCGCAGGCGCAGGTAATTCAAGAAGTTCTTGCGGCACCAGTTGCGCAACGGGCTGGCGGTCAGCGCCTGGCGCTGCTCCTCAAAACCGCGCCACAGGTTCACCAACCCGGCAAAGTCAGAATCGGCGTCCTTCCACTGGGCGTGGGCTTGATCAGCCGCTTGCTGACGCTCTGGCGGGCGTTCACGCGGGTCCTGGATCGACATGGCACTGGCGACGATCAGCACTTCCTGCAAACTGCCGAGCTTGGCGGCTTCGAGCAGCATGCGGCCCATGCGCGGGTCCACTGGCAGGCGCGCCAGTTGGCGGCCCAGCGGCGTGAGCTGGCTGTTGCGGTCGACCGCCGAGAGCTCTTGCAGCAGGTTGAAACCGTCGCTGATGGCCTTGCCGTCCGGCGGCTCGATAAACGGGAAATCGGTGATTTCGCCGAGGCGCAGGTGCAGCATCTGCAGGATTACGGCGGCAAGGTTGGTGCGCAGGATTTCCGGGTCGGTGAATTCCGGACGGCCGATAAAATCCTCTTCGCTATACAAGCGGATGCAAATACCGGGCTCGACCCGACCGCAACGGCCTTTACGCTGGTTGGCGCTGGCCTGGGAAATTGCCTCGATCGGCAGGCGTTGCACCTTGGCGCGGTAGCTGTAACGGCTGATGCGCGCGGTGCCGCTGTCGATCACATACCGAATGCCAGGCACAGTCAACGAGGTTTCCGCGACGTTGGTCGCCAGCACCACACGGCGGCCCGGGTGGGATTGGAAAATGCGCTGTTGTTCAGCCGGTGACAGGCGCGCATACAGCGGCAGAATTTCGGTGTGCTTGAGCTGGGCCTTGCGCAGCATCTCGGCGGCGTCACGAATCTCGCGCTCGCCCGGCAAGAACACCAGCACATCGCCAGGGCTGCGCCGCTCGCTGCGTTCATAGGCGGCGATTTCATCCAGGGTAGCGAGGATCGCCTGGTCGACGGTCAAGTCGTCCTCGACGCGGTTGCCCTCCTCATCCTGCTCCAGGGTCAGCGGGCGATACCAGGTGTCCACCGGGAAGGTACGGCCCGAGACCTCGACAATCGGTGCATCGTCGAAGTGCTTGGAAAAACGCTCCAGGTCGATGGTCGCCGAGGTGATGATGACTTTCAGGTCGGGGCGACGCGGTAACAGGGTTTTCAGGTAGCCGAGCAGGAAGTCGATGTTCAGACTGCGTTCGTGGGCTTCGTCGACGATGATCGTGTCGTAGCGTTCCAGGTAGCGGTCGTTCTGAGTTTCCGCCAGCAGGATGCCGTCGGTCATCAACTTGATCAGGGTGTTGGAGTCACTCTGGTCTTCGAAACGCACCTGATAGCCGACCAGCGCGCCCAACGGCGTGGCCAGTTCTTCGGCGACGCGGCTGGCGACGCTGCGCGCGGCGATTCGGCGCGGCTGGGTGTGGCCGATCAGGCCGTACTGGCCACGGCCGATTTCCAGGCAGATTTTCGGCAGTTGAGTGGTTTTACCCGAGCCGGTTTCACCGGCGATGATCAGCACCTGATGCTTTTGCAGCGCCTCTTTGATCTCATCGCGCTTGGCGGCAATCGGCAGGCTGTCGTCGTAGCGAATCACCGGCAGGCTGGCACGCCGCGCCGTGACCTGTGCGCAGGACGCCTGCATGCGCGTGACCCACTGCGCCAGCTTGTCCTCGTCGGGCTTCTTGCGCAGCTCGAGCAACTGGCGCCGCAAGCGGTGGCGGTCGGCGAGCATGGCGTGATCGAGGTTTTTCAGCAGTTGGTCGATAGCGGGCGCTTGGTCAGTCATCAGGTACTTTGAAGGTCGTCATTTATGCACGGCCGGCAAGTGTGGCAGAAAAGCCGCTATCAGCGTCAAGCTTCAAGCGGCAAGTAGACGCAAAACCGCTTACCCGTGGCTTGCCGCTTGAGGCTTACAGCTGCTCTTTTCTACGGTACGGGAACACATCGATGACCTTGCCGGCGCGAATCGCTTCCTGCAGGCCTTTCCAGTAGTCGGCGTTGTACAGCTCGCCGTGCAGCTCGTCGAACAGCTTGCGCTGGCCGGCGTCGGCAAACAGGAACGGCGGGAATTCTTCGGGGAACACATCCAGCGGACCAATGGAGTACCAGGGCTCCGAGGCCATTTCGTCCTCGGGCGTGCGCGGTGCCGGGATGTGGCGAAAGTTGGCTTCGGTGAGAAAGCAGATTTCGTCGTAGTCATAGAACACCACGCGACCGTGGCGGGTGACGCCGAAGTTTTTCAGCAGCATGTCGCCGGGAAAGATGTTCGCCGCCGCCAGTTGCTTGATGGCCAGGCCGTAGTCCTCCAGCGCTTCGCGCACTTGGGCGTCGTTGGCATTGTCGAGGTAGAGGTTGAGTGGGGTCATGCGCCGTTCGGTCCAGCAGTGGCGGATCAGCACGGTGTCGCCTTCGACTTCCACGGTGCCCGCAGCGACCTCCAACAGCTCGGCCAGGCATTCAGGCTCGAACTTGCTCAAGGGGAAACGGAAATCGGCGAACTCCTGGGTGTCGGCCATGCGCCCCACGCGGTCGACGCTTTTTACCAGGCGGTACTTCTCGATGACGGTGGCGCGATTGACGTTTTTCGACGGTGAAAAGCGGTCCTTGATGATCTTGAACACCGTGTTGAAGCCCGGCAGCGTGAACACGCTCATGACCATGCCGCGCACGCCGGGCGCCATGATGAAGCGGTCATCGGTGGTGGCCAGGTGGTTGATCAGCGCGCGGTAGAACTCCGACTTGCCGTGTTTGTAGAAACCGATTGAGGTGTACAGCTCGGCGATGTGCTTGCCGGGCAGGATGCGTTTGAGAAACCCGATGAATTCCGCTGGCACCGGCACGTCGACCATGAAATACGAGCGCGTGAACGAGAAGATGATCGACACGTCGGCTTCGTCCGTGATCAGCGCGTCGATCTGAATGCCGCGCCCTTCGCGGTGCAGCAGCGGAATCACCAACGGCCATTGTTCGTCACGGGTGTAGATGCGTCCTACGAGGTAGGCGCCTTTATTGCGGTAGAGCACCGAGGAAAACAGCTCAACATTGAGGTCCGGATCTTTGCACACCCAGTCCGGCAGGTTTTCGCGCAATTGCGCTTCGAGCCGGCGCAGGTCGGTCGCAAGGTCTGCGTAGGGTTCGCTGAACGCGTAATCGGCGAAGACCTGCGCCAGCATCGCCGTCAGGTCGCCCGCCGGCTGATAAACGCGGGTTTGCGCCGCACGCGCACGGCGCAGGCTCGGCCGCGTGGTGTGGATGAACATGCAGGCATCGCTGATCAGGTCGTGACTGAACAGGCTGCAGAAGATCGAGTTGTACCAGGTCTCGGACAATTCATCGTCAAAGCGCAGGTCGATCAGGCCGATGTAGGCACGCTTCACCAGCGGCCACGCGTCCACTTCCAGCAGCGTGGCCTCGTCGAACTGGGCACGCAGGCGCGCCGTTACTTCAGCGACTTTCTCTTCGTACAAGTTGATCCGCGCCGCCGAAGCCGCCTGCCCTTGCTGCCACTGGGCCTTCTCGAAACGTTCACGGGCGCCGTCAGTGATCTGGCGGAAGTGCTCACGGTAATCGTCGAAGCCATCGAGGATCATGCGGGCGATGGCAAGCGCGGACTGCGGCATACGGGAAACCTCGAACGGGCGTCTGGAAGCCCTGAGCTTAGCCAGTGAACGGGGGCACGAGAAGGATGATTTTTTGGGTCACGCTGTACAACTGTCGACACATTGTAGGATTTTTTCAAATTTCATAATTCGACCGTATGGTCAGTAAACGCAGCCAAAGGCGCCGGCACCTTTGGCTACAGGCCTGCAATGCCGTGGCTTGCCGCCTGCCAGGGTAAACAGCAGCGCGCTTGCGCTTCACAACTTATGTAACCGAATTGATACACCGTAAGGGAAACCCTGATTACCTCCTTAGTGGCACTTTGATATATAGCGCGCCCTCTCCCAGCCTAACAAGGTCTGAAGACCGATCCGGGAACAGGTTCTAATCGCCTAAGGAGCATTGAGATGTCATTGAGGAACATGAGGATCGGATTGCGCGCCAGTCTGAGTTTTGCGCTGTTGGCCGGTTTGCTGGTGATTGTCGGCCTGTTTGGCCTGGGCCAGATGGCCAAGCTGCGAGAAAGCGCGCTGGTCATCGAAGAGTCATGGATGCCGAGCATCGAGAATATCCACGACAGCGCGGCCTATGTGGCCAGTATCCGCTTGGAGGCCTTGCGCCTGGCGACCACCGACGAATCGCGGATTCGCGACAACAGCAAAAGCCTGATCACCCGCCAGAGCACTGAGCTGCAAACGCTGCTGACCCATCACGAAACCCTGACCAGCGGCGACGAAGAAGCCGCTCTGCTGAAAAAACTCAAAGCCGATGTGGCGACCTATCTCAGCATCGTCGGGCAGATGGTGGCCTTGGTGGACAAGGATCAACAGCAAGATGCCATCGACCTGCTGACCAGCCGCCTGGCACCCCAAGGTACGGTCCTCAACAAGAGCCTGGAGGACATGATCACCTTCAATCAGAAAGGCGTCGAAGACGCGGCCAATGCTGCCGCGCAGATGTATGCCAGCGCTCAGTGGGTGGTCGGCCTGATCATCGTGTGCGCGTTGATCGCCACCTTATTGCTCGCCTGGCTGCTGACCCGCAGTATCACCGCCCCCCTCGGCCAGGCCCTGGCCGTGGCACGCACCATCGCCGGCGGCGATTTGAGCCAGCCTGTGGTGGTGAAAGGCACCGACGAACCGGCGCAATTGCTGACGGCCCTGGCCACCATGCAGGACCAGTTGCGAACCACGATCCATGGCATCAGCGAATCGGCGCAGCAACTGGCCTCCGCCGCCGAGGAAATGAGCTCGGTGATGGAACAGAGCACCCGTGGCCTGCAGGCGCAAAACGATGAAATTGAACAGGCTGCGACCGCCGTCAACGAGATGAGCGCGGCCGTGGACGAAGTGGCGGGCAACGCGGTGTCCAGCGCCGAAGCGTCCAAGGCCTCCGATGAAGACAGCAAGCACGGCCACTATCAGATCAGCGAAACCATCAGCTCGATCCAGAACCTGGTGGACGAAGTGCTTGGCGCTTCGAGCAAAGCCGAAGGCCTGGCCGTGCAAGCTCAGGACATCAGCAAAGTGCTCGAAGTGATCCGCGGCATCGCCGGGCAAACCAACCTGCTGGCCCTCAATGCCGCCATCGAAGCAGCGCGCGCAGGCGAAGCCGGCCGAGGCTTTGCGGTAGTGGCCGATGAGGTGCGCTCGCTGGCGCAACGCACCCAGGATTCAACCGAAGAAATCGAACAGATGATCACCGGTATCCAGCAAGGTACCCAGGACACCGTCGACGCCCTCAACAGCAGCGCCGAACACGCCAGCCAGACCCTGCAACGCGCCAACAGCGCCGGCAGCGCGCTGGAAAAAATCACCGCGGCCATCTCGCAGATCAGCGAGCGCAACCTGGTGATCGCCAGCGCCGCTGAGCAGCAGGCACTGGTGGCCCGTGACGTCGACCGCAGCCTGGTGAACATTCGCGATCTGTCCACCCAAACCGCCGCCGGCGCGACCCAGACCTCAGCCGCCAGCCAGGAACTGTCGCGCCTGGCCGTGGACCTCAACGGCATGGTGACGCGGTTTGTCCTGTAATTAGCGATTGTGTCGGCCAGGCCTCTAGGCAACACTCGCCGCCTTATTGAGGTAGGAGTGTTCCGTGAGACCTGTCGACACCCTGTATTTGCTGGGACTGGCTGCCATCTGGGGCGCGAGTTTCCTGTTTATGCGCATCATCGCGCCAGAAATCGGCACCGTGCCGACCGCATTTTTTCGCGTGTCGATTGCCGCCGCCGGCTTGCTGGTGATACTCACAGCGATGCGCGTCAACTGGGACTTCCAGGGCAAGTTCAAGACCGTGCTGCTGCTGGGCGTGATCAACTCCGGCATCCCCGCGACCATGTACTCGGTGGCCGCGCAGGTGCTGCCGGCCGGCTACTCGGCGATCTTCAACGCCACCACGCCACTGATGGGCGTGTTGATTGGCGGGTTGTTCTTCAGTGAACGCCTGACGCCGTCGAAAATCGCCGGCGTCAGCCTGGGCCTGCTCGGCGTGGCCGTGCTGACGCGCGCCGGGCCGGTGGCGTTTGACCTGGAATTATTGATGGGGGCACTGGCCTGCCTGTTAGCCACCACCTGCTACGGCTTCGCCGGGTTCCTCGCACGGCGTTGGCTGGACCAACGCGGCGGCCTGGACAGCCGACTCGCCGCGCTGGGCAGCATGCTCGGCGCCACCCTGTTTTTGCTGCCGTTTTTTGCCTACAGCGCCATCAACCACCCGCCCGCGAGTTGGGGTGGCTGGCAGGTTTGGTCATCACTGCTAGGTCTGGGCCTTGTGTGCACGGCGTTTGCCTACATTCTGTACTTCCGCCTGCTGTCGTCCATCGGGCCGGTGAAGTCGATGACCGTGACCTTCATGATTCCGCCGTTTGGGGTGTTGTGGGGCGCGTTGTTGCTGGATGAGCCGCTGTCGATGGCGCATGTGTATGGCGGCGTGCTGATTGGGGGGGCGTTGTGGTTGGTGTTGCGGGTGGGCAAGTTGAGCAAGTCGCCTCAGGCTAACCCCGGCATTCATAAGTGACGCACCTACCCTGAGCCTCTTGGAAAAGGCATAGTGCACGCCAAAATGAAATGACGCGGAATGAACCATGTACTTTGCGACAAAAGAGCGGCCGGTAGGCTACCTCATTCTCTTAGCTATATCGGCCGTCTTCGTTGCCGTCAACTTCCTATGGCAGGGCCATGACGGCTTTAATCTCTGGGATGAAGGCTATCTCTGGTATGGCGCCAGACAAATAGTTGCCGGTGAAATTCCGATTCGAGACTTCATGGCCTATGACCCTGGCCGTTATTACTGGGCTGCTGCCTATTTTTCTATTATTGGCGACAACGGGATCATCGCGCTGCGCACAGCCGTGGCTTTATTCCAGGTGATAGGTCTGTATGCAGGGCTTTGGACTGTTTCCATTGCGCTAAGAAACACCACAGTAAAAAACATCGCCTATTTGTGCATCGTCGCGGTCACGCTGATAACCTGGATGTACCCGCGGCATAAAATTTTCGACATCTCCACATCAATGATTCTTGTCGCAGGCCTGACTTATCTGCTGCTGAATCCATCGACTATTCGGTATTTTTTTCTGGGCGCCTTGGTCGGGCTCGCGGCTGTCCTTGGTCGCAATCATGGTTTTTATGGTGCAGTGGCCAGTTTGATAGCTATCGGCTGGCTAAGGATCAAAGCACCGCAATCAAGTTCGGGATGGGCCGATATCGCGGCCTGGGTTGCAGGCGTATTCATAGGCTATCTGCCCGTGATCGCCATGTGCCTGTTCATTCCTGGGTACTTCACAGCGTTCTTGGACACTATTGTGTTCATGCTGCAGCAAGGGAACACGAATTTACCTCTGCCTGTTCCTTGGCCTTGGAAAATCAGCTTCGGTACCATCGGCCTGATCATCGAGACCCGATGGTTTCTCGTCGGAATTTGCTTCATTGCGTTGATAGCTTTCGGCGCGGGGGCATTAGGGTGGGTATTTAGAGAGCGGTTCAGAGGCCGGTCTGTGCGCCCTGAACTGGTAGCCGTGTCTTGCGCTGCGCTTCCTTACGCACACTTTGCTTTCGCTCGTGCAGACGTAGGCCACCTCGCACAGGGCATCTACCCGCTCCTTATGGGGTGTTTCATCCTGTTCGCCTACCTTCAATCGTGGGCTTCAAAGTTAACCCTGGGTGTCCTTACTGCCTCGGTCAGCCTATTCATACTCGCTGCCTGGCAGCCTGGCGTGCTTGCTCGCACGCAGAATGACTGGCAACGGGTCGATGTTTCTGGCTCGGTGTTGTCTATGGACGCCGGGACCGCTGAAGCAGTGAACCTTCTAAGAGATCTCACCGAGAAATATGCGCCAGCCGGCAGACCCGTCCTGGTTTTGCCCTTCTGGCCTGGTGCCTATCCTTTATTGGATCGCCATGCGCCGCTTTGGGAAATCTACGCCTTATCGCCACGCTCTGAGGAATTCCAGCTGGCCGAAATCGAACGGATAAAAAAGGCTGATCCCGGCTTTGCATTGGTCTTCAACATGGCAATGGATGGGCGAGAGGAATTGAGATTCGCGAACTCTCATCGTTTGATCGATGACTACATTCGCTCTCATTTTGACCTGATCCAGACTGCCGCCAACCCGGCACTCCAAATTTATAAAGCACAGAGCACCACGAATTAGGGCAAATATGCCGACGATCCGGCCCCCGTGATTGATAGCAATTTGTTCTGATAGTAATATCGCGCCACTAAAATTCAAGGCAGGCAGCAGAGTGGAAAAGCAAGGGAGTGGACGAGTAGATTTCTTAGATTTCATGCGAGTGTTTGCATTTTCGAGTGTCGTGATTGCGCATATTTTCCAGCAAGCGTTGCACACCGCCTCTGCGGATCTAAGTTTGCATATAACGGTTAGACTAATGGCAGGCCTACTGCATGATGTCTGCTATGCGGGCGCTGCCGGGGTTGCCGTTTTCTTCATCACTTCCGGCTACATCATCACACACGTACTGCAAAAAGAATTACCTTTAGAGTTTGGTATAAAACGAGTATTTCGGATTTATCCGCTTTATATGCTTGCGGTGATTTCGGAAATAGCAGTGGCCCACTTTTCCGGCGGTCAGATACCGCCATTGTCGGTCATCATTCCACGACTGCTTTTAATTGGTGACATTTTCGACACGCCGTATGCCCTTGGCGGCGTTGAGTGGACGTTGCGAGTTGAGATAATGTTTTATGTCTTTATGGGCATCTTACGCTTCACTGGAATATTGAGTTTAACCAGAGTACTGCCCCTGCTTTACCTCATTATCGCATTGGTTCTGTATTATCTTCCGCCCTTCCCCCACTTTGCCGGCTGGACCGACGGCTACCTTGGCATTTATGGCCCCTACTTGTTCATCGGATCCATCATCTACCTCTATGAAAAGAAGCTGTCAGGGCTCACCATATCGGTGCTCTCCGTTGCATGCATGATGGCACTGTTTTTCATATACACGGCGGAAATAAAACCCGGACTGAAAGAAACCAATCACGGAATAGTTACTTTATTGATATTCTTGACGGCCTGGAAGTTCCGCGATCATTTTGTAGCCGGAACCTGGGTGAAGACACTGTCAGAGATGACGTATGCCATTTACCTGTTCCATCTGTGGTTATGGGTACACTTAGATAGCCTCGTAACGGACCACGGCCTGCCATTTGTGAATGTAAGCCTCCAGGTAATTGTAATACTGCTGGTCATCTGCTTTATATTGTGTCGGACCGTTGAGAAGTACGGTGTCGGCCTCGGCAAACGGGTGGTGGCACAGCTAACGAACAAAAAGCACGGGGCACAGGTAACAGCCCCTGCTTGACCAATTAGTATTTTCAAGGCCCGCTAAAAGCGGGCCTTTTTTTTGGAATTACTTTTAAACACTGGCCACTTAGCTTCGCACAACCCACTGCACAATGCGGATACCCTAGAAGCCTTCATGAAGTTTTGCAGCACGATTAAATTTAACTACTACATTTGCATGCACTTGGCCAGATTTTAAAAAGGGATTGCCATTACGCTATCAAGCATGCACCAGGTTAGGTATCACACTGCGCTATAGGCCATCTTTGCATTAAACATGAATCGGCCCAAGGATGGGCAACGCAAGGCTTCCTGACGCCTCATGAACGCTATCAGGTTGCCGCTCGCACTTTACGCAATCGCACCACCGGCCTAGCGGACCGGTCAAGGGACACAGCCTATCCAAGCGCCACAGTGAATACGAAAAAAAACCGCTAATGCGGTTTTTAGGGTTTTCAGCAAAAGCGGCAGACCGTCGTTTCGCGTCAGCAAGCGTTCGAGCAAGTATCAGGTTAGAGACTCACTCTTGAGGATGCTCCGGCTTCGGCCGACTCAAAAATAAGAACTTTGAAAAGATGAAGGTCAGCGGCACGGTGATGAGTATCGCCAACAGCGGGCCCACACGCTCGTCAAATCCAAGTTTATCGACCCAGACCCATAGAATCAAAAGGCTGGTGAGGTATTGCGCCAGATAGACCAACGGGAACAACGCGACCGACTTGATGCCCTGGTGACTTTTGAAAACAAAGTATCGATTGAGGCTGTACGCAAGCACAATCCCGGCCACGTAGGCGATCGTATAACTTGTCCTGTACGACAATACATTCAGCAGCAGCAAATACAGCCCGTAGGTGACGAGGGTATTAAAACCGCCCGACACCAGGAACCTGGCAAAGTCCACCTGCAGGATTTTAGCCGCTACGCGCTTAATCCCCCGCATCATTGAGCGTTGGCAATCAGCGATTTGAATTCGTCGTAATTGCGGATGTAATCGGCCGAATCGTAGTAATGCGACGCAAACACCATCAGCACTGCATCATGGGAATAGCGATACTGGATGCCCCATGTCATAGGCGGCAAGTAAATGCCCTTGTTCGGTTTATCCAGCACGAACTCTTCTCGGTTCCTGCCGTCATCCGCGACCACGTGCACCGAACCTTTGACGGCAACCAGGAACTGATGGCAGACCTTGTGCGCATGTTCACCGCGCGTTTCTGCGGTAGGCACGTCATACACCAGGAAGTAACGTTCCGACTTGAACGGGATGGTGCGCTCGAATTCACCCGCCGACAGGCTGCCGCGAATGTCAGCGACTTCAGTCATGGTGTGCAACGTCACACCGCTGACAGTGGTTTGCACCACGCCCGGCTTGCTGTCGACCTTCTCAGCCACATCCTGGGATGTGCTGGCAGGCTTGGCATCAACGTAGCCGATAATTTTGGCGGGGTTGCCGACAACAATGGCATTGGGCGGAATGGAACGCGTGACCACCGCACCTGCGCCGATCATTGCGTTGATGCCAATGGTCAGACCCGGAAGGATGGTGCAGTTAGCACCCAATGAGGCACCTTTGCGGATGATCGTGCGATCGAAGGCTTGCGGGTAAACCTTGCTGCGTGGGAACAGATCATTCGTGAAGGTTGCATTCGGACCAATGAAGACATCGTCTTCAATAGTGATGCCGTCCCAGACCTGTACGCCGCACTTGAGTGTGACGCGGTCGCCGATGATCACATCGTTTTCAATGAACACGTTATCGCATACGTTGCACTCACTGCCTAAGGTCGCCCCAGGCAGAATGTGCGCGAACGCCCAGACTCGCGTGTCTTTGCCAATATTCTCGGATTCGCACAGTGCATGACTGTGAACGAAGAATTGCTTAGTGCTGCTCATTCTTGTCTCCAAAATCCTCAACACGCATTGGGATTGCCAAGGGTCGATTCTTTGTATTTTCGTAGGTGCGCCATGCATAGGAGCCCACGATTCCCAGCCCCAGAAGATTCAGGCAGCCAAGGAAAGTGATCGTCAGCATGATCATTGCGTAGCCCGGCACTTCAATCATGCCGTGCAATTTAGCCGCCAATGTGAAAACGCCGAATAGTGCCGCCAGACACGAGCCGAACGCGCCGACACGCGTGAGCAGCCTGATGGGCAGGTCCGTAAAGGAAAACACACTGTCCATCAGGTAATTGACTTTCTTGCGCAGGGTCCACGCCGAGGTGCCGTGGACCCTTTCCTGACGGGTGTAGGTCACGACTTTCCTGCGATAACCCAGCCAGAAAATCTGGGCGATCAGCGAGCTGTGGCGCTCATCCAGTGTCAACAGTGTGTCCCTGAACGCGCGATTGCAGGCAAACATATCGACGCCACCCGGCGGAATCTCCGGGATGACGTATCGGCGGTAAAGCCCCCAGAAGAGGTTGGATGCCATGCGACTGCCCCACGGGTCCTGCCGCCCCTCTCGAACACCGACGACAACATCGGTGTCCTGGCCCAATAGCACGCGGTTCATTTCAAGAACCAGTTCAGGCGGCTCCTGCAAGTCCGCGGCCATTACCGCAAATCGGTCGCCACTGCCATTTTGCAGCCCTGTACGAATAGCCATGAACGAGCCAAAGTTCTTCGACAGCAAAATGAGCTTGGAGCGGAAAGGCTGCGAAGGCAGCTTCTCTCGCAAAATCTCATAGCAGCGGTCCGGACTGCCGTCCACAACGAACACAACCTCAAGGTTGTTATCAAGCTGCGTATTCAGGCCAGCTATGGCGACGAGCAGATCGGGAAGATTGCCCTCGTTGCGATATACGGGGATGACCAACGTCAGCAAGGTTATTTCCCCTCAGAGAAGTAAGCAGTGACGGCCTCGATCACGCGATCGACTTCTTCGTCGGTCAGGCCAGGGTAGCAAGGCAGCGAAATAACTGTTTCACATGCATGCTCGGTCACGCTCAACGCGGCTGGCTTGGCAGCGTAGGCCGGTTGCTTGTGGTCAGCGATTGGGTAATGGATATCGGTGCTGACGTTCTTTTCTTTCAATGCAGCAGCAAACTGCGCCCTCGCCTTCACGCGCACGACGTAAAGGTGGCCTACATAATCTTCGCCAGTGGAGCATGGCAATTGCATGTCCAGCGCCGCGAACGCCGCGTTGTAGCGCTTGGCGATCGCACGACGCTGCTCGTTCCAGGTGTCCAGGTGTGGGAGTTTTACACGGAGGATCGCGGCCTGCATTTCGTCAAGGCGGCTGTTACGACCGCCTGGGACAGACACTTGGTACTTTTGAGTCCAGCCGTATTGACGCAACTGACGGATGCGCGTCGCGAGTTCGTCATTATCGGTGACCACTGCGCCGCCATCACCCAGAGCACCGAGATTTTTGGTGGGGTAAAAGCTGAAGCACGCAATCGTGCCAAAACTGCCGGCCTGCTTGCCATTGCGTCGCGCACCGTGGGACTGGGCGCAATCCTCCAGCACCGGGACGCCCGCCGCCGAAGCGATACGCACGATTTCCTCGATGTTGGCCAGTTGACCGTACAGGTGCGTCACGATCACCGCCGCGGGCTTGCTGTCCAGTACCTGCGCGAGCGCTTTGGGGCAGATGGTCAGGCTGGCCGGATCCACATCAACGTACAGAGGCTCTGCGCCGACTGCATGAATCGCCGTGCTGCCGTAGAAACCAGCGTTCGCAACCGCAACAACATGATCGCCGGGGTTAACGCCCAGCCCCTTCAGGGCCAGCTCGAGTGCATCTGAGCCATTGGCAACGCTGACGCAGTGCTTGATGCCGACATAACCTGCGAATTCCTCTTCGAACAACTTCACTTCGTTCCCAAGAACGTACCAGTGGCTGTCCAATACAGCTTTCAGAGGTGTGACGAAATCCAGGCCAGCATTTGCCTTTACGGCCGAGAAAAGAACGATATTTTCCATAAAAGTCCAAAAGTCACTGAGCAGATTGGTTGGCCTTGTCACAAAGGCTTGGCATTGCGAAAAGCTTCAAAGATGAAGTAAGGGTGTAAAGAATAAGCTTGCACCCACCCGCGCTAGGCTGGAGGGTAATCTGGCCTGAATAGCCTGTGCGCAAAGCCTTTGGCGTATTGAGTGCTTTTGCGACATCCGGCCGCTCCACGTCCACCGGCAATACACCAACGACCTTCTCATTTTCGACGACAATCACGAATTCCGGAGTGCCGGCACTCTCAGGAACATAAGTCCACCCCCTGAGTTTCCAGGTGTTATCGGACGTGTAACCTTCATCTATATTCCCTGCCGCCATTGAATCAGCAGCGCGAGGCAGCGTGAGATACGCCTGTGCTTTTTCGGGGACAATCAGGCGGCTGGATAACTCATTTTGAGCCAACGAGAACTTGCTCGACGTTTCTTTGCCGCGACTTTGATCAACAGCGCTTTGAATCGCAGCGCCGATCGCTGAGCCCTTCAAATTTCCAATGGCCGTAATATTTGCTTTCCAGCTCAACACATTGCTCAGCACCATGAAGACCAGCAATAGGCCCAAGGCTACGGTGAGCTTGCTCGCAGTACTGGTGTTTTTTGGCTCATACGCGCTCATTTGGCCATCCTTTCTACCAGCCGCTTGGCGATCAAGGAGAGAAGAAGCCCCAGAAAGGGAATGGTCACAAACAAATACCTGCCCTGCGGCTGTGGAAGTGAATTTTGAGAGGCAATCAGGCTGAATAACGTCATGGAGGGAAACAAACCAACAATCATGACGAGTGGCAAAATGTAGTCCAGCACAATTTCCCGCTTAGGCTCTCTGACGCTCAGAGGTTTGACCTGGGCAATGGCTACGCAAATGATACCGATCAACGCAAATGCAGCTAATTGGTAATAGGCAGTCGGTATGAATAAATTCATCCAGCCAGTCACCGAGAAAAAGCTTTTATAGGTCAACCCCAGCCACGGCCAGAGATTCGCAGTGTTCAAGAAATCGTGCCCGCACCGAAAGTAGCACGTACCAAAACCGGCGGCCGGATTCAGCCTGTGCAGATTCACGAATTCGATTTGGCCCGATATGCCCGATATTTCGCCATATTTGTGATAGACCAGTATCAGCATGGGCGCAGCCAATACAGCGGCGGCCACAATCATTGTTGGCAGGTGCTCAAACAACCGCTTGTTTCTGAACATACGCGTCGACAACAACGTCACGAAGGCAAACACCAGCGCTGGAATAAAATACAGCTTGGCCATCAACATGAGACCGACTGCCAATCCGAAATACAAGGCTCGCTTTCGAGTGGGCGACTGTATGAAACTCATCAGCGTACTTATCAACAGCGCAATACTGGTCAGCCCATAAGCGTCGCTGTTGAAATATGAGAACACAAAGGTAACTTGTGGAATCAGGGCAATAATGCCGGCAATGAGCGCAGACAATACTGGCGACAACCCAACAAGGCGGGAGATACGGAAAAGCGCGCAAATGAACACGCCTCCCAATATCCAATCGAAGCTGCGAGCCCCCAGATAAAGGAAGTCAGGCGACACGATCCAACTGCTCACATAGGTGGTTACCAAAGCGCCCAATATGTGAGGAAAAGGAAGCCCGTGGTACCAAAACTCGCCTTTTTGCCAAGTGTGCCCGGAGATGGTTCCCACGAAAACCTCATGCGGCTCAGTCGCGAGCGGCAGGGCATGAGCGCCTCTCAGAAACTCCAACAAGTAAAAATGGGTCGACTCGTCGGGCGCACCATTAAAGGCAATGCCCAACGACCAACTTGCAACCACCAAAAAGTAACCGATTGCCAATAACCACTGCCAGCTGAAGTCAGATAGGCCTGTAGCGCTACGGGTTCGAATTTCACTACTCACTGCCAGGCCTCTGTGCATAATCAAAAATGGGTCATCGCGGGTGCAAACTGATTACAGTTTTACCCTCGGTGGCCACGCCAAACTGAAATCTTCATGTTCCAAAGTAAGATTCGGATTGTACGTATAGTCTTCATGAATCTTCGGCCAGCGCGCCTGAACATGAAGAACCTCTTTGGAAAACCGCTCCTTTTTCTCAGGTGTATCCTCAAGGCCCCGTGTAGCGGACTCATGGTGATACAGCTCGGCAAAAGGCGTCCAGACGTTGATATAGCCTGCTTCCTGAACCCTCAGGCAGAAGTCGACATCATTGAAGGCGATTTTGAGATTCTCTTCGTCCAAGCCATCCACTTGCTCGAAGATGGACTTCTTGATGATCAAGCATGCCGCAGTGACTGCTGAAAACTCTTGGATCAACCCAGCCCTGCAGAAGTAACCGTAGTCACCTTTAGGCAGGTATTTATGGGAGTGGCCTGCTACGCCCCCGACACCGAGCACTACACCGCCGTGCTGTAAGCGGTCGTCTGGATACCACAGGCGAGCGCCTACCGCGCCGACATTAGGCTGCAATGCGATCGATACCATCTCATCCAGCCATTGCGGCGTGATCACTTCAATGTCGTTGTTAATCAGACCGATCAGTTCGCCGCGTGCCATTCTGACTGCGCGATTATTCAACGCAGAATAGTTGAATGGACCATCGTCACGTAACACTCGAATGTTGTCTTGCTGATCAAGTGATGCGAAATACTCGAGAGAAACAGGATCATCCGATCCGTTATCGATCAAGATAATTTCGTAATTTTTGTACGTGGTTAAACGCTCAATGCTGTCGATGCATTGTTTGACCAACGCGTAGGCGTTACGCGTCGGGATAACCAGCGTGACCAACGGCGCCACCGCAGGCCGGGCGTAGTGCACGCGGTACATTCCCATGGGCAACAGCTCTGTGCTGCCGATGTTGCCTTTACGCTGCAAATGCTCGTCCAGCGCCTTAACACCAGCGAGGGCGGCATAGGGCTTTTCATCCCCTGCCATGGCTGTGCTGCCAGCGTGCATGCGCCAGTGGTAGAGAACCCGAGGAATGTGCACGATTTGTGCGCGCTCAAGTTTTTCGGCGCAGCGCAGTGCGAGATCGTAATCTTGCGAGCCTTCAAAGCCTACGCGGAAACCGCCGACTTCCTTGACCAGGTCGGAGCGATACACACCCAGGTGACAAACCATATTTTGCGAACGGAACAGAAACTCGTTCCAGTCCGATTTGAAATAAGGCGAGCTACGTTTCCCCGAGGAATCAATCTTGTCCTCGTCGGAATAGATCATACCGACGTCCGGGTTGTCATGGATTGCGCGAGCAACCCAATACAGTGCGTGTTCCGGAATGAGGTCGTCATTATCCATCAGCGCAATGTACTGACCCGAAGCCAGTTCCAACGCCGAATTACTGGCCTTGGAAATATGACCGTTTTCTTTGCGGAACATGACTTTGAAGCGCTTGTCCTGACTTGACAGCGTCTTGAGATACGCGATGACTTCTTTATCCGTGGAAGCATCGTCAGCGATGCACAACTCCCAATTCTTGTAGAGTTGGGATTTAACACTGTCAATGGCTTCACGCAGCAAATCGAGCGGTGGATTGTAGACAGGCATGATGATCGAAATCAGCGGCTTGGTTTTCCACGTGCGAATTTCTTCGCTTAGCTTCCAACGGCCGTTGTCATCCAAAGTGTCGTAATACTCGACCCACTTGGAATAATCAAAGCGATCAGATACTTCTCGAGCTTCCTGACCGATGGCGGAAAGACTGCTCGAGGTGGCCACGTACACAACGCGTGCTCTTAAACCGGCCAATCCTTGCTGCCGAGCAACCGTAATGGCTTTGCCCACGGTGCTGCTCAGGCCGCCGCCACGACGAATCACCGCCGGCAACAGACGCACACCCTTTTTTACTTGCCCGACACGTTTCACAAGCTTGCGAAATGGCGCAGTCACCTTCCAGCTGGAAGTGGATTGCATGGCAATTATGTGCAGGTTCAAATTGTGGATATGAGTGTCTTTTTGAACTTGCTGAACACGCATTTGCTCTTCGAGGTTGGCGATGTGAACATCTTTATCCCTCAACGATTCCTGCCAAGTGGCCAGCGTGTTGTGCAACGCTTCGTCTTTAAGCGTGATCTGCTGATTCAGTGTTTCAATTATCTTGAGACGCTCGGCTTCGGAATGTGCGTTTTCCAGTGCCACCGCGGCGATAAACTCACTGATCTGAATGTCCTTTTCATCCAACTCGAGATTTTTCTGTTCGGTCAGAAGCTGAAGGGCAGACTGATGCTCTTCGGTCGCCAACTGCAACTGCTCAACCACCGCCTGAACTTCTTTATCTTTCTCGCGAACAGCTTGCGCGATCATCTCAGCATGCGTGGAGGTGATCGAGGCCTTCAACAGTTCGAGCACATCGCTGATTTCTCTGTTCGAATCAACGAGCTGCTCAAGCTTGACGCTCGAATCAAGTATCTGATCAAGTTTGCTGTTCGAATCGAGAATCTGATCCAGCTTGCTGTTTGAATCAAGAATCTGGTCCAGTTTGCTGTTCGAATCGAGAATCTGATCCAGCTTGCTGTTTGAATCAAGAATCTGGTCCAGCTTGCTGTTCGCGTCAAGAATCTGATCCAATTTAGCATTCGAATCGAGAAGTTGATCCAGCTTGCTATTTGAATCGAGAATCTGGTCCAGCTTGCTGTTTGAATCGAGAATCTGATCCAGCTTGTCTTGCAATTCGGAGTTGGGGCGTGTCAGCCCGGATTGATTCAGCACATTAATCTCTTGAGCGAGTTGCTCTTCCGTGAATAAAGTAAGGCTTACTTCCAGCTCAAGCAGGTCGGCGCCACTAAGCATGTCGTCTTTTATAGGAATCGTTACGCTTGGGTCGTCACTCAGCGCTAGATAAAGCGTGTTGCGACCGATCTGGGAAATCCGCATGGCGGAGGCGATGACCAGCGGGTCACTGATGTCATCCTGCCACTCCCAAATCGTTTCGGCGCTAGAGTACACCTTGATAGTGTCAATCGAGAAGCTCTGACGACGATTGATGGGGTCGAAACGCAACACCACACCCTCGGGCAATCCATCGGGCAGGCGAAACTTGATGACTTGGTGCCCGTCATTGACCACCTGGAGCAACGTTGATTCTTCAGAAAAATTTCCCGCCGCATCACTCATATAGAGTTTGGCGTGCGTGGAAGGCAGGTGCACCGCGCCTATCTTGTGAATCATGGCTTCAGGAGACCAGTTGAGAAACTGGTCTGCATCGGCACCGGTTACCCGTTCTTGAAAGGCTGCTTCAGTCGCAATGTAGCGCGTCAGGTCATCTGCGCTGATATCCATGCCTGCGCTAGCCAACAGCTGAGTCACGAACTCTTGGCGGCTCACCGACGAGCTGCTTGGATAGAAGGGGTTCGCAGCCGCCATCAGCAGCAGCAGGGCTCGCATCATCAGATAACCGAGCTCCACACCCTCATTCATCTCCCACTCGACATCGATAAACTTGGGGATGTTGCTGGCGTCGACGACGATATTTTGCGGAACGGCGTCAATGTAACGACCGGGGAGCAGTGTTTTGGCTGAAAGAAGCTTGGTGCCAGCGCCCTCCCCGTCCAACAGGCTCTGCAAACACGCCAGGTATTTCTGCAAAAACGGGGTAAAGCCCTCAATACTCCAATCGCGGCGGGCCGCAACATCGAGGAACTCAAGGCTCAGTACGCTACCATTCGCGTAGGCATCCACACGCGGAAGCACGTATTTGAAACCGTCGTCAGCAATGGCACTCGACTCATCGACAGCCACATTGCCCAGCTTTCTATACTGAACCTGAATCCCTTCCTCGGTGTTGACGAACAACGATTCCTTGCAGTACCGAGTCTTTCTGCCTGTGCTGTAGTGGTACGCCAGAACGTCACTGTCCAGCGGTTGATCATCGGCACAAGAAGCCACGATCAAAAACGAGTTGGCCAGCTCCATACCCAGGCGGTTGTTGATAACCACCGACCAGGCCTTCTCCAGATTGAAGGTTGTCTGCTCAGGAAGTTGCGGGTCTTTCTTGACGTTCTGCCACGCCAGCGCGGCGGCGTCGAAACCGTCGCACGCAAAACCGCTCTCGGTAATGATCGAATTGGGAAGCTTGTAATCCGGGCTCGGCGCCAGAAAGCTGGACGAGGTGAAACCTGCGCGCGCTATGAGGTCTTCGAGCTCTTTCTTGCCGTAGGTTTTGGGCTGTCCATGCTCGTACCGACCTTCGATACCGTACATGGTGATGCCAACGTGATCTTCCGGCGCGCCGGCGAAGTACTTCAGACCCAGCTGGTTTTCGATGGCGATAAAGAGATGGCCATCAGGCTTCAATAATTGGCGAACGCGCATGAGCATCGCTAAGGCGGGGTCTGCTGCGTTACTGAACATACTGGCGTATTCCAGCACACCAATAAGCGTGACCACGTCGAACTGCTCTTCGATTTTGAAGTCGTCGAAGCGCTCGGCCAACACCGTCACGTTATCCAGGTCCCGTGTACGGCTCGCAGCCATGGCTGCTCGGCGAGGACTTCCTTCCAGACACAATAGATCGGCGCCACATTCGCCGAGGTAGCGGCTGATAGCGCCACAGCCGGCACCAATTTCCAGCACTCGGGATTTGAACAGATGCTCAAAGGGACGCAGGATGTTCGCGCGCGTCGCGCTCAAGTGGTAGAGCTTGGCCCAGTCGGTGCAGTATTGCGGCAGCTCGTCTGATAACACAGAAACGTCGCTGGCATTACTGATGATCTGGGCGAGTTCGTTTTCTGCATTATCTCCGTCGCTGTACGCGATGCCTTGGAAGTCGGCGCGCACCCAAACACCCGTATCGCTATCCTTGGAATAACCATATTGATCAAGTTTAAACATTAAGGTCTACCGGATCGATGCTCATAGTCGCGGCGAGGTCAATCAACCCCAATAGCTTGGGCGTGGGTTCGACAACAAAGTGAATGGAGTCATAACGCCTGTCATGGGGAATGATGTGCTCGCCCTCTCTGGACGCGATCCCTAGGGATATAAAATAATCGCCAGTGGCCAACTTGTTAGTGAATTTCACACTGGCAGTGGCAACAGTCCCGGATTCGCCCATCGAACGGGTCTCAACACAATCGAGCAAATAAGAATTTGTGCCGTATACCGTGACACCTTCCTTGGTTTTGATAGTGAACCCAAGAATGGGGTTTATGACCGAACGGTTAAATTTAAGCGACAGACCCAGTACGATTTCCTCACCTGGTTCCAGGCTGGTTGGGTACTCTCGACCGCTTGCGCTCAGATGAAAATCCATCAACGTTGCAGCACCGTCACCCCATCGATACTCGTGCGGGTTATAGCCCACGCGCGACGCGTAAACATCGCTTTCCAGCGACAGTTGCACGGTTTGTACGAGGGGCTCGGCCGCTTTATCCGCCTGCACCGGAATGTCTTGCGCTTCGGTGCTTGCGTCGGAATTGCGGCCAAACAGGATGTCGGTGTAACGATTTATAACCGGACGTGACTCTCCGATCATTTCTATTCGACTTTGTTCCAACAGGATCGCGCGCGAGCAATGGGTGACCACTTGCTCACTGGAATGGGTCACCAACAGAATGCTGGTGCCATTTTCCTTAAGCTGACGCAGGCGTTCGAAGCACTTGGCTTGAAAGCGTGCATCACCCACCGAGAGTGCTTCATCCACCACAAGGATTTCAGGATCGACCTGGGCCTGTACCGCAAATGCGAGCCTTACCGCCATGCCACTGGAGTAGGTCTTGACCGGGTGATCTAGGAACTCACCGATATCGGCGAAGCTTGCGATTGCATCAAAGCGATCATTTACTTCGTCGTGCGTCAGCCCGAGGACCGCCGCGTTCAGATAGACATTCTCCCGACCGGTAAACTCCGGGTTAAAACCCGAGCCCAACTCAAGCAGCGCAGCGATGCGGCCGCGCGTCTCGATCTCGCCGATGGTCGGTGTCAGCGTGCCGCAGATAATCTGCAGCAGCGTGGACTTACCCGATCCATTGCGACCGACAATACCGACGGTTTCACCTTTATTGACTTCAAAACTGATGTCACGCAGCGCCCAGAACTCCTTGCCATAGGTGGTGACCTTGTCACCCGCCCATCGCTGGAAACGCGGCACGATCGCCTGCTTTAAACGGTCTCTAGGCTTGTCGTAGGTGTAAAAACATTTGGAGACATTCCGAACGCTGATTACGGCTTGATCAGATGACATCAGCGAACCCTTTACGTGTTTTTTGGAAGAACCAATAGCCGACGGAGGCAATGATTGCTCCAACGATGACAGCAACGCCCAGACTCTCCCAATTGGGTAGATGGCCGAAAAGCAAGACGCTTCGACTCTCCTCAATAATGTAGGTCAGCGGGTTGAGCTTTAACCAAGGCTTATAAACATCAGGCAGCGCCGCTACCGGGTAAAGCACGGGCGAAAGAAAGAGCAGTACCGTGGTGAGCACCGTGATTACGTGCCCCACGTCCCGCAGGTAAACCCCCAGCGACGCCAAAAACCAACTGACCCCCAGCGTGGCCAGAATCAATGGCACGAGAATCAAGGGGAACAGCAGCGCCGTCCAATGCAGTTGTCCCAGGATAAGAAACTGGGCGCCCAACAATACGACCAGGCTAATGCAACTGTGGAACAGGGCAGAACCCAAGGTAATTACCGGCAGGATCTCAAGCGGGAACACCACCTTTTTTACATAGTTACTGTTGGCCATCACCAAGGTCGGCGCACGATTGGCGCACTCGGCAAATAACCCATGCACGATCATGCCGACAAACAGCAGGATCGCGAACCCACCCTTGCCTGTATCGACACCGATCCATCGGGATTTGAAAATTTCTGAAAACACGAAGGTGTATACCGCGAGCATCAGAATCGGGTTGAAGAAAGACCATGTCAGGCCCATCACCGATCCACGGTAACGCCCAATGACTTCACGTTTGGTCATTTGTGAAATCAATGAACGGTATTTCCAGAGATTGACCACAAGACTGATTGGACCTGCTGAAGGTCTGCTATGAGGATCCACTAGGCGAACTTCTCAGCGTTGATCAAACTTACGGCATTCGCATCTTTGGCAGAGAGCGTAGGCGGCTCGGTGATCGGCCATTCGATTGCGACGTCTGCGTCATCCCACGCAAGACTGCGCTCATGCTCAGGTGCCCAATAATCGGTGGTCTTGTAGAGGAACTCGGCACTTTCCGAGAGCACCACGAAACCGTGGGCAAAGCCTGGCGGAATCCAGAGCTGCGCTCGGTTGCTGGCACTAAGGTGCACGCCGACCCATTTGCCGAATGTCGACGAGCTTTCACGCAGGTCTACGGCAACGTCAAAGACCTCACCGTGTGTCACGCGCACCAGCTTGCCCTGGGCCTGTTTGATCTGATAATGCAGCCCGCGAAGCACGCCCTTGACTGATTTGGAGTGGTTGTCTTGCACGAAATGAACAGGTCTTCCAACGGCCTCCTCGAAAACTTTCTGATTGAAGCTTTCGTAGAAAAAACCGCGTTCATCCCCGAACACCTTCGGCTCAAACAGAATTACGTCCGGGATGGCAAGTGAGCTGGATCGCATTATTACAATATCTCCAAAGTGTTATCAGGGCCGGCTTCGCGGCGCTACAGATCAAATTATTCTTCAGGCAACAGCTCCGAATACCGCACCGGGCATCGCACTATCAAAAAATCTTTTCGTGCAGCAAACGCTTGAGATACTGACCGTAGCCATTCTTGGAAAGCGGCGCGGCGAGTTTCTCCAGCTGCTGCGCATCAATCCACTTTTGCCGAAACGCGATCTCTTCAGGGCAGGCCACTTTAAGCCCCTGACGGTGCTCAAGCGTGGCGATGAAACTACTGGCTTCCAGCAGCGAGTCGTGGGTGCCGGTATCCAACCACGCATAGCCTCGGCCCATGATCTCTACCGACAGCTTGCCCCGCTCCATGTAGATACGGTTAAGGTCGGTAATCTCAAGCTCGCCTCGTGGCGATGGCTTGATGCTTTTGGCGATGTCCACTACGTCCTGGTCATAGAAGTAAAGACCGGTCACCGCGTAGTTCGACTTAGGCTCAAGAGGCTTCTCTTCGAGGCTGATCGCCTTGCCCTGTGCATCGAACTCTACAACGCCGTAACGCTCAGGATCGTTTACGTGATAGGCGAAAACACTCGCGCCATCCTGACGCAGCATCGCGCTTGCCAGCAGCTCATTGAAATGATGGCCGTGATAGATGTTATCGCCCAGCACCAAGGCCGACAGATCGTTGCCGATGAACTCCTCGCCAATGATGAATGCCTGCGCCAGGCCATCCGGGGATGCCTGTACGGCATACGAGATATTCAAACCCCAGCTACTGCCATCGCCCAACAGCTGCTCGAAACGCGGGGTGTCCTGCGGCGTTGAAATGATCAGGATGTCGCGAATACCCGCCAGCATCAGCGTGGTCAGCGGGTAGTAGATCATTGGCTTATCGTAAACCGGCAGCAATTGCTTGGAGATAGCCAAGGTTGCAGGGTGCAGACGCGTGCCTGAGCCGCCAGCCAGGATGATTCCTTTACGTTTGAGCATGTTCATTTCTCTAGTGTTTCTATGAGCATCCGTGCCACACCGTCTTGCCATTCAGGCAAGCGCAATGAGAAGGCATTCTGCAGTTTTTGGGTGTTGAGTCGGGAGTTGCCGGGGCGCTTGGCCGGTGTTGGGTAAGCGGCCGTAGTCAGCGCACCCACGGCATCCGGGGCAACCTTGAGGTGCACACCGGCAGTCTGAGCGTGTTCAAGCACGAAGCGGGCATAGCGATACCATGTGGTCTCGCCAGCTGCCGCCAAGTGATAAACCCCACTCAGTTGGGGGTTCGAATGCATCGTGCGGATGGCATGTGCGGTAACGTCGGCCAACAGATCCGCCCCAGTGGGCGTACCAAACTGATCGTCGATTACGTTAAGGCTGTCGCGCTCTTGCGCCAGACGCAGCATGGTCTTGGCGAAGTTATTACCTCGCGCGGCATAGACCCAACTGGTGCGCAAGATCAGATGCGCGCAACCGCTGGCCTGGATCGCTTGCTCGCCCTGGAGTTTGGTCGCGCCGTAAACGCTCAGCGGCCCTACCGGGTCGCTTTCCTGCCAGGGCGTCTGACCATCACCGGCGAACACGTAGTCAGTGGAGTAGTGAACCAGCAGGGCATTGATTTTCTGCGCCTCTGCCGCCAGCACGGCCGGGGCCTGCGCATTCACACGCAGAGCCTGGTCCGGTTCGCTTTCGGCTTTGTCGACGGCCGTATAGGCCGCCGCATTGACGATGACGTCAGGCGCAAAGCGCTGCACGGTGGCCGCCAACCCTTGCAGGTCGTTCAGATCACCGCAGTAGTCCTGGCTTTTCGAGTCGAGCGCAAGCACTTGGCCCAGCGGGGCCAAACTGCGTTGCAACTCCCACCCCACTTGGCCATTTTTGCCAAGTAGAAGGATCTTCATGCTGAGCGCTCGGCGTAGTTCTTCTCTACCCACTCGCGGTAAGCACCCGATTGGATATTGCTGACCCAATCCTGGTTATCCAGGTACCACTCCACGGTCTTGCGGATGCCGGTCTCAAAGGTTTCGGCCGGCTTCCAGCCCAACTCGCGCTCCAGTTTGCGCGCGTCGATGGCGTAACGGCGGTCATGGCCAGGGCGATCGGTCACGTATGCAATCTGGTCACTGTACGGCGTGCCATTCGCCTGAGGGCGCAGCTCATCGAGCAGGGCGCAAACGGTGTGGACGATGTCCAGGTTTGGCTTCTCGTTCCAGCCGCCGACGTTGTAAACCTCGCCCACGGTGCCGGCTTCCAGTACACGACGGATGGCACTGCAGTGGTCTTTTACGTACAGCCAGTCACGAATTTGCTGACCATCGCCATACACCGGCAGCGCCTTGCCTGCCAACGCGTTGACGATCATCAACGGGATCAATTTTTCCGGGAAATGGTACGGCCCGTAGTTGTTCGAGCAGTTGGTGGTCAGTACCGGCAAGCCATAGGTGTGATGGTAGGCACGCACCAAATGGTCGCTGGCCGCCTTACTGGCCGAGTACGGGCTGTTAGGCTCGTACTGATGGTGTTCGGTGAACGCCGGATCGTCCTTGGCCAAGGAGCCGTAGACTTCGTCAGTCGACACATGCAGGAAACGGAAGGATTGCTGAGCATCGGCGTCCAACCCTTTCCAGTAGGCACGCACCGCCTCCAGCAGGCGGAAGGTACCGACGACGTTAGTCTCGATGAAGTCTTCCGGGCCATGGATAGAACGGTCTACGTGCGACTCGGCAGCGAAGTTCAGGATAGCGCGCGGCTGATGTTCAGCGAGCAAACGCTGGACCAGCTGTGTATCTGCGATGTCGCCCTGTACGAATACGTGGCGCTCGTTGCCCTCGAGCGAGCTGAGGTTCTCCAGGTTGCCGGCATACGTCAGCTTATCCAGATTAATGACCGGCTCATCCGCCTGGGCTACCCAGTCCAATACAAAGTTTGCACCGATAAAGCCAGCACCGCCGGTTACTAAGATAGTCATTGAGTCAGATCTTTTTCAGTAGTGTTGCAAGAATTAGCCCGAGGTTCCCCATTAAAGTCTGCCGATACAAACCGGCCGACCGGAACCCCAACACTCGTCTAAGTAACGTTTGCCTGCGCGCATGCTTGAAGCGCATAAGAGTCAGTCGTTGCTCTTCGCAAAGACGGTGGGACATCGCTTCGAGGGCACAGATGTTCTGTTCGTTCCATTCGAAGAACCGTCCTTGGAAAATCATTTTCAGCCGTACCAGGCGAGCGGCCCAACTGGAGTTGCTACCAATAAGATTTTCATCGTGCTGGCGGTACAACATTCTCGGCTGGTGATCATAGTGCACGGCGCCTCCGGCCCCCGTTACAAGCTGGTAGATCCACCAGTCGTGCGAGGGCACCTTGACGTTCAAACCCGCCTCGACGATCAACTCACGTGCAGCCCGATTAAAAACCATCGTGTTGCCACCCGCAATACTTTGAACGAGCGCGTTTGAGAAGTGCGGAGGGCGTGGGAAAAGCGGAGAAAAGCCAAGCTTTGCACCCGACTCACTGACTAACTGAGTACGGCCACAGTATAGAGCAGGGATGTGCTCAGGAATGGTCTGCAACCAGGACTGCGCCACCGCCAGCTTATCGTCGTTCCAGATATCGTCCTGATCACACCAGGCAAAATAATCGGCGACGATGTCAGGACGGCAAGTTAACGAGAGAAAATTGGCGACAAACCCTCTTCCGGGACCTGCCACAACCTTGAGACGGTCGCGTCCCCAACGCTGAGCATAGTCTTGGAGAATCGCTGACGTACCATCTCGAGAGCCGTCATCGGAAACGACTAATGACCAGTTGCGATGGCTCTGTCGCTCAATGGAGTCGAGTTGATCCCTGAGGAACGCCTCACCATTGTACGAGCACATCAAAACCGCAACCTTTGCTAAGCAAACGTCGTGCGGTTGGACATTGGATAGACTGCGCGATGCGAAAATAGACACAACATCCCTTTTGCGAGCAAACTGCATACCCTGTAAATACGTAGGATATAGGCCACAATAAGGTCGGAATTATTACAGCATTACTCTGTAAGCACAATCGTACTGAATGCCAGCGGTCGGCTACCATGAACGTACCGAGTGCTCTGCAATGCGGCATCACGCCACTATCTGAGCGTCTGCCTTAATAGCACGAGTATGGCGCAGACTGTAAATCCTGCGCGAACCCACATTAAACAATGCTTTGACTGGAGCACCCTCATGCGCGTGCTCCAGTCAGCATTGATTCAACAGCTCGCCACGCACTCAGCTTTTACGAAACACAAACCCCAAGCCAACAATGATCAACGCCATCCCCAACACGCTTAACAGCGCAAGCCGATTGCCAAAGATCAGGTAATCCATCACCGCTGTCACCGCCGGCACCAGGTAAAACAGACTGGTGACATTCACCAGATTGCCACGCGCGATCAGACGGTACAGCAGCAGCGTGGCCAGTAACGACACCACCAGCCCCATCCATAGCACCGGCAGGTAAAAGCTGGCGCTGTGTTCAAAGTGGAAAGGTTGGAACGGCACAAATACCGAGCACAGCAGCAACCCGGCAAGGTATTGCACCGGCAGCGTACCCAATGGGTTATCGGTGATGCGCTTCTGCATGATCGAGCCAAACGTCATGCTCGCCAGTGCCAACAGGCCATACAGCATGCCCGCCATCGATATGCCGGACAGACCGATGCCCTGGTAGACCACCATGATCAACCCCGCCAATCCCAGGCCCAGGCCAAACATCCGGCGCCAGGAACGCTGGCGCTCCATCAGCACCACCGTGAGTATCGGCTGCACCCCCATGATGGTGGCCATCACGCCGGGAGTGACTTTAAGGTCCAGCGCCAGCAGATAGAAAATCTGATACGCGCCCAACAGCACGCAGCCGGTCGCCGCCGCATACAGCATGGGCTTGCCAGGACGTGGCAGTTTCAGTTTGAGGACCGGCACCAGGATCACCAGCCCCACGAGAGCGATGGCGAAGCGAATCAGCAGAAAGGCAAAAGGCGAAGCATGGGCCAGGCCCAACTTGGAGAAAATCGCCCCGCTGCTCCACAACAGAACAAACAGGCTCGTCGAGGCCGCCGCGGCCACGGATTGTTTCGAAAAAACAGACATGGATACCACCTGTAATCAGGCAAAAAAGCCGATTCAGCCAAAGCTGAAACTCAGTAGGTTTTTTTCAGGCAGGCAAAAGGGAACAGCGATTCGCTGATCAGCCCGAAATGCCGACACCCGGCGGTGATACGACTGCGTACACCGGCGTGCTACTGACAGGTGGGGGGTAGTGACTGATCTGCGCAGGCTGTTTCTTCCCACACGGCACGACCACAGCGCTGACCGCTGAATCGACTACCGCTATACGCTGGGAAGCTGGCATGTGCTGATCTTTTCTGAAGGGATAACGACGCGCCGACTATAACCAGCCGCCTTTCTGTTTTGCAATCACTTCACCCACGCACCGTGCGTAGAAGAGTTTTCATGCCGACGCAGAAAGCCCGTCGCTATAATGCCGGCCAGTTTTTTCCAAGGATTTCACATGATCGCTCTGCCCTGGCTGTACCTGGTGCTTCTTTCGATTGGCTACGGACTGGCCCTGACCTACGGGCAACTGGGCGCTCTGGCGGCCGTGTCGGTGGCCATGCTGCTGATCGCCGGGTACGCCGTGCGCCAGCAACGCAGCCCTTGGGCGCGCTACCTCGGCCACGGCTTGTTCATTGTCCTGGCCTTGGGCCTGGCGATGCACTGGCTGCCGGGTTTCTACAACGGCCGCGGTATCGCGCCGCAGCGTTTTACCCCTGACTCGGTACCGTTTTCGATGTACCTGAACCAGGACAAACCGCTGATTGGCTTCTGGCTGTTGCTGGCCTGCCCATGGATCGTGGCGCGTCGCGCGCTGCGCCTGTCGCTTTGCGTCGCGGCCCTGGCATTGACGCTGACGGCGGTCGCTGCGCTGGGCGGCGCCACATTGCTGGGGATGATCGACTGGGCACCCAAATGGCCGGAACAGGCATGGCTGTGGGTACTGAACAACCTGCTGCTGGTGACGCTGGTGGAAGAGGCGCTGTTTCGTGGCTATATCCAGGGCGGCCTGAGCCAACGCTTTAAACACCTGCCCTACGGCGAGCACCTTGCACTGCTGCTGGCCTCGCTGCTGTTCGGCCTGGTGCACCTCGGCGCGGGCTGGCATTGGGTGCTGCTGGCGAGCATTGCAGGCATCGGTTATGGCCTGGCGTATCGCTTCGGCGGGTTGGGTGCTGCGATTGCCACGCACTTCGGCCTGAATCTGCTTCACTTCGGGTTGTTTACCTACCCGATGCTGGCCGGATGATTGTTGCAAAAAATAAGTTAAATAAATGCCTGCAACGGCCGACAACCCATCAAAGCCTTGCGGATTGAACAATCATGCGTAATAACCAACCCGTTACCCAGCGCGAACGTACCTTCCCCGCTCAGCAACGGTTGATCTCCACCACAGATGCCAAAGGTGTGATCACCTACTGCAACGACGCCTTTGTCGAAATCAGTGGGTTCACCCGTGACGAGTTGATCCGTGCCCCGCACAACCTGGTGCGTCACCCGGATGTGCCGTCGGCCGTGTTCGCGCACATGTGGTCCACGCTCAAACAAGGCTTGCCATGGATGGGCATCGTCAAGAACCGCTGCAAGACCGGCGATCATTACTGGGTTAACGCCTATGTAACGCCGGTCTTCGATGGCAACCAGGTGATCGGCTACGAATCGGTGCGCATCAAGCCCACCGCCGAGCAGATTCGCCGGGCCGAAGCGCTCTACCAACGCATCAACCAGGGCAAGTCGGCCGTGCCTCAGCGCGACAAATGGCTGCCGGTGCTGCAAGACTGGCTGCCCTTTATTCTGGTCAGCCAGCTCAGCTTCATGATCGGTGCGTCGCTCAACTCCCACTGGGGCTTTGCCCTGGCGGCGGGGCTGTCGGTGCCACTGGGCCTGCTGGGCCTGAGCTGGCAGCAACGCGGCCTCAAGCGTCTGCTGCGCCTGGCGGAGCAGACCACGTCCGACCCGCTGATCGCGCAGATGTACACCGACAGCCGTGGCGCACAAGCGCGGCTGGAGATGTCGATTCTCAGCCAGGAGGCGCGTCTGAAGACGTGCCTTACTCGCTTGCAGGATACGGCCGAGCACCTCAACGATCAGGCAGCGCAGTCCAACACCCTGGCGCACAACAGCTCCAGCGGCCTGGAACGCCAGCGCGTGGAAACCGAGCAGGTCGCCACCGCCGTCAACCAGATGGCAGCAACGACCCAGGAAGTGGCCAGCCACGTGCAGCGCACGGCGGACGCTACTCAGGAGGCCAATCGCCTGACCGGTCGCGGTCGCGACATCGCCGGGGAAACCCGTGAAGCGATCCAGCGCCTGTCGGTCGCCGTGGGTGAAACCGGTGTAACCGTCACCCAGCTGGCCAAGGACAGTGATGAAATCGGCGGCGTGGTGGACGTGATCAAAGGCATCGCCGACCAGACCAACCTGCTGGCATTGAACGCTGCCATCGAAGCCGCCCGTGCCGGCGAAATGGGCCGTGGCTTTGCAGTGGTGGCTGACGAAGTCCGTCAACTGGCGCAGCGTACCGCCGAGTCCACCGGGCAGATCCATGCCCTGATCGCCAAACTGCAGCAGACCGCCGCCGCCGCCGTGCAAACCATGGACGCCGGGCATCGCCAGGCCGAAGAAGGCGTGGCACGCGTGATGGAGGCGGATCAGGCGCTGGTGGGCATCAGTGAAGCGGTGGCCAACATCACCGACATGACCACGCAGATTGCCGCCGCCACCGAAGAGCAAAGCGCCGTGGCCGAAGAGATCAGCCGCAATATCAGCACGATTGCGCTGTTGGCGGATCAGACCTCGGAGCAAGCGATGAACTCGGCGCAGTTGAGTGAAGAGCTGACGCATACCGCGAATACCCAGTATTCGCTGGTGGAGCGTTTTAACCGGTAAACCGCTATCGCGGGCAAGCCCGCTCCCAAATTGGATGGGGTTCACATATTTCTATTTGTGAATACATTCAAATGTGGGAGCTGGCTTGCCGGCGATGAGGCCCTAAAGGCCGGCGAGAAACTCGGAGACCTTCAGCGCCGCAGCCTCCAAATGCTGCTCATGACTAAACCCCGAAGCCTTCAACGGCTTCAAATCATGATCCCCCGCCACCAGCCACATCACTTCGATGCTCGGCGACAACGCATACCCCTCCACCGCCGCCCGATTGCCCAGCGCATCGCGCTCACCCTGCACAATCAACGTCGGCGTCTTCAGACCGGCCAGATGCTCAGTGCGTGGTTTCTCGGGTTTGCCCACCGCGTAAAACGGATAACCCAGGCACACCAACCCGTCTGCACCCAATTCATCCGCCAGCAAACTGGCCATCCGCCCGCCCATGGACTTGCCGCCAACGGCCAGTGGGCCAGCGACATGGCGTCGCACCTCGGCATACACCTCGCGCCAGGCTTGCAATAGTTTCGGCGCCGGATTCGGCGGACGTTTGCCGCCGTCCAGGCGGCGCTGGGCCATGTAGGGGAATTCAAAGCGCAATACGTTCACGCCATGCCCGACAAGGCGTGCAGCCATGTCGTTCATAAACCCCGAGTCCATGGGCGCACCGGCACCGTGGGCCAGGATCAGCGTCACCGGCGCACGCGCGCTGGTACCCGTTGCCGCATCCCACAACCAGCCGCGCTCGCGCACACACTGCGCCCATTGATCCCCGTCAATACTGGCCTTGTGCTCTTTGCCCATGCTTGCCTCGCTTTTTAGTCTGCCTATAACTCCAGCCCAAGTGCCGCATTGGCTTGGGTTG
>Ga0153931_100048_pt1 | contig 61528 bp, 31 predicted proteins | sample TSNJ015MetaG_FD_104730 | JGI IMG/M metagenome (GOLD analysis project Ga0153931, IMG submission 104730) | Attine ant fungus gardens microbial communities from New Jersey, USA - TSNJ015 MetaG | ecosystem: Host-associated > Fungi > Mycelium > Unclassified | place: USA: New Jersey, Wharton State... | reverse complement strand
TTCGGACCGGGTGGCCGGCCGCTGGATATCCTTTAAGTTAATCCTCTTTCGTTTTTCGGGTGCGCAGGGTGGCCACCTTTTTACGGAGCAAGGCCGGCTGGGAGGCCGTGTACTTACGAATGTTGATAACGCCTGTGTCGAAGATCAGGTATTGGCCCTTGATCCCCAACAGCGTGCCTTCGGCAATCGGGTTCTTGTCCAGGTTGAAGCTGACGATCTTGGTCGGATACTGCTCGACCGGGTAGCGGATTTCGATCGGTTCAATGTCGGCAATCGTTTGGATGGCCTGCAGGCCAAAGCGTTCCTGCAAACTCTGCAGGCCTTCGGCGCACGAGGCAAACAGCGCATCGCGCACTTCGGTCAGGTTCACCGCCACCGCATCGCCCTTGAGCAGTGCGCGCCAGTTGGTCTTGTCGGCCACCTGACTGCGAAACAGGTCTTCGACGAAGCCGGATTGCTGGCGGGTCGCCACGCGCATGATCGGCAGCGCCTGGCTGGCGCCCTGGTCCAGCCAACGTGTCGGCAGCTGGGTGGCGCGGGTGATGCCGACCTTGATGCCAGACGAATTGGCCAGGTAGACCACGTGGTCGGTCATGCAGAATTGCTCGCCCCAGCCCGGATCACGGCAAGTGCCGGCGTCGTAGTGGCAACGCTCGGGGCTCATGATGCACAGGTCACACTGGGCCAGTTTGGTCATGCACGGGTAGCAGTAACCCTGGCTGAAACTGGTTTTGGTCTTGCGCCCGCAATGGCTGCAATGGATGGCGCCGAGGTATTCCAGGCGCACGTGCGTGCCGATCAATGGGTTGACCGGCACCTCGGTATCGCCAAGGCGAAACGCGTATTGAACGGTCGGCTCACCGAGTTGCGCCGACATTTTGCTGACTGCACCGCGACCAATTTCAATCAATGGATCGCATCCGACTTGAACAGAATGTTCGGCACCGGTGCCGATTTCGACGCGCATTCCTGCGGGCCCATGTAGCCGGTGCGCTGCTCTTCGGGCAGGTTCTGGATTTCCCAGGCGATCACCGCTTGCAGCGACAGCTCGCGCTGCTCGGCGGTGAGCTTGCGGCCGTCGGACCACTTGCCGATTTCCACGGCGAGCTTGAGGCTCTCATAGATGTCCGGGGTGATGTTTTCGATCATTTCAGCAAAAGAGGACATTAGGCTCTTCCTTATCAAATGGAGGTTTTGCGGCGGTTGTACAACCCACCCAGCAAACCCGTCAGGCAACCGATGACCAAGCCGCTCAGATGAGCCGCGTTGGCGATTTCGCCGAAACCGATCATCGAGATCAGCCCCGACATGCAGAGCACCAGCCATATCAGCATCATCGCCAGCACCCCGCGAGGCAGGCGATAAGCCGGGTTGGGCGACAGCAACTGGAAAATCCAGCAATGCCCCAGCAAGCCATACAACACGCCGGACAGGCCGCCAAACAGGCTCGGGCCGCCATAGGCGTATTGCGCGTAATTGGACACCAGGCTGAACAGCAGGGTCAGGCCCAGCAGGTTGATACTGCCCTGGCGCACCTCAATGCGCCGGCCGAGTTCCCAGTACCACATGCCGTTCATGGCCAAATGCAGGATGCCGAAGTGGATCAGCATCGGCGTAACCAACCGCCACCATTGCCCCGACGCCATGGTCTCGGCAAAGGGCGTGAACTGAAGGTACTCGCCCGTCACATGGAACGGCAGAAACGTCAGCCAGCTCATGGTTTGCAGGTTTTCACCCAGCAACGTCACCGCGCCGACAATGATGCTCGCCAACAGTACCAGCGCCGTCACCGGGCTGTGGCGCACCTGCTGAACAAAACTGGGGCGCGTAACGGGCGCCCGCTCGGGGATGTCCAGTTGCTGGTCCGGGTCACCGGCGGGAAAGCGTTGGTACAACACGCGCACGTCGTCGCTGATGGTTTCGGGCACCCACAACACCTGCTCGCCGGCCTCTTCGCTGACACGATGGGGAACTTGCATGCGTTGCAGCAACTTGACGAAACCCGCCAGATCGACACTCAGCGGCAAGCGCAAAACAGCTACGGTGCTCATGAAATAACCTCAGGGCGCTCAACGTCGACCCATACAAATTTACGCGGATCCAGCTGGGTTTCCTGGTCCAGCCGATACGCCACCAGCTTGCCGTACAGCACGGCGCTGTAATCCAGGCAGGCCAGGTTCGGCCGGATCGGCGCGGGTTTGCCGCTGCGCCAGTAGTGGCCGACGAACAGCAACGGCTCGTCGATGCCATAGCGCAGCAGGGAATTTTTTTCAGTCGACGACAGCGGCGTACGTGCCACCGGTTCCGGCAGCGCATCGGGCTGGAACACGATGTCGCCGTAGGTTTTCGGGTCGTCTTCCCAGAATTTGGTGCGAAAGAACGAGCGCGTCAGCCCATCGCCACCAGTCAGCGTCAGGCCGTCCGGCAGGCGCATGTCGGTGCCGCGCAGCAAGCGGTCGAAGGCGTTGCAGGCAAAACTGCCCGGCACGGCGGCGGCCTGCAAAAAGTGCTGGTCGATGCAGCCATCCGGAAAGGTCGCGCGCAGCGGCTGGATAAAGCCCTCGTCCCAACACGCGTGCACCACACGGAAACGCCCGGCATCGACAAACAGCGGCATGTCATAGAACCAGCCGAGAAAGTCGTGCCAGTCGGCCGGGTGGTGCTCGAACTGGGTCAGGGTCTCGTGGATCAACCGCGCGTGGCGTGGGTTGTGCTCGCGTACAAACTGCTTGCCACTGCCCGGCGGCGCGGGCGTGCTCCAGCCCAGCGCGTTGAATTCATGATTGCCCATGATGCACAGCGCTTGGCCGGCCTCGGCCATGTCGTGGACAATATGCAGCGCCTCGCGAATGCGTGGGCCACGGTCGATGATATCGCCGAGGAACACCGCCATTCGCGTCGGATGGCGCCAGGTGCCGCCCTGTTTGTGGTAGCCCAGCCGGTCGAGCAAGTGCTCAAGGGTATGAGCGCACCCGTGCACGTCACCAATCAGGTCGTAGCTACGCGCGGGATCGAGCATCAGTCGCCTCCACCCCCCAAGAGGCTGCCCCCGCCCAACTTGGTGCGGCACACTTCGTAGTAGTTGTGGTCCAGCGGGTGGATCAACCGCAACTTCTGCGCCTTTTTGCTCACGGTGATGGTGTCACCGGGGGCGCAAGTGAAATGGTTCTGCCCGTCACAGGAGACTTGCGGGTAGATCTGCATGTCTTTGGACACCACGATTTTCAGCTCACTGTTGCCATCGACCACAATTGGCCGGCTGGACAACATATGGGGGTACATCGGCACGATCACAATGGCATCCAGCTTGGGGTGCATGATCGGCCCGCCGGCCGACAGCGCGTACGCCGTGGAACCGGTCGGCGTGGCCACAATCAGGCCGTCGGCCTTCTGGCTGCACACGAACTGGCCGTCGATATACAGCTCGAACTCGATCATGCGCGTCGACTTGCCGGGGTGCAGCACCACGTCGTTGAGCGCGTCGCCCTGGCCGATGGCTTCGCCGTGGCGGCGCACTTCGGCCTGCAGCAGGAAGCGGTTTTCGACCAGGTAATGGCCGTCGAGCACCTTGGCCACTTCAACTTCAAGGTCATCGGGACGGATATCGGTCAGGAAGCCCAGGCTGCCGCGGTTAATCCCCAGCACCGGCACGTTATGCCGCGCCAACGCCCGGGCTGCGCCGAGCAGGCTGCCGTCGCCGCCGACCACAATCACCATGTCGCAGACTTCACCGAGCATTTTGCGCGACGAGGTTTGCAAGCCATGGCCCGGCAAGATTTCGGCGATGGTGTCTTCGAGGATCACGTGCAGGTGGCGCTCGAGCAGAAACTTTTTCAGTCGGCGGACGGTGTCCAGCACCTGGGTACTGCCCAGGCGACCGATAATGCCGATATTGCGAAATTGCTCCATGGGGCTCCTGCGGGATGTGGGGTGTGGCAAAAACAACGATTATGGGCGAAAGGCCGCGTCAGGCAAAATCCTTTGTCGCCGTGAACCCTTGATGACAATGGTTCTCAGCCACCTGCGCGGCGGTTAAAAGGCTATGCTCGGACCATGACTGTGTTCCCGGATCTGCACAACCTGCCCCGCCAGTTGCGGCACCCCGAGGTGCGCGACCTGGCGTGGGTGATGCTTGCCCCGCCGATGCTCGCGCAAACGCCCTGGCCGCAGCGCCACCCGCTGGCCGGCAGCGATTGGGTGCAGGCCCCGCATCTGCTGGAGCAGTGGTTGCGCGCACTCGACCAAGACAGCAGCGCTTTGCAGCATTGGCTAAGCCTTGCCCGCACGCGGCGCCTGGGCCTGTACTACGAGCGCCTGTGGCAATTTGCCGTGCAGCATGCGCCGGGCGTGGAATTGCTCGCCGCCAACCTGCCGATCCGCCGCGCCGGGCATACCTTGGGCGAGTTGGACATGCTGCTGCGCGACCGCGATGGCGTGCACCACCTGGAACTGGCGATCAAACTGTATCTCGGGCCGCAGGACGGCAACGGTCTGGATACCGCGCAATGGCTGGGGCCGGGATGCCATGACCGGCTGGACCGCAAGCTGGCGCATCTGGCCCAGCACCAACTGCCGATTTCGGCACGCGCGGAAAGCCGCGAGGCGCTGGCGGCGCTGGATATCCAGCAGTTTGACGCGCATTTGTGGCTTGGCGGGTATTTGCTCTATCCCTGGCCCGGCCAGGCCGAGCCACCGCACGGCGCCCATCCGCAGCATCTGCGGGGGCGCTGGCTGCATCAGCGCGATTGGCCGGCGCTGGTCAGTGCCAGCCCGCCGGGGCGCTGGCAACCGCTGCCCAGGCATGCCTGGCTGGCACCGGCGCACTACGCGCAGGCTGAGGTCTGGAGTGAGCAGCAGATGCAAGGCTGGCTGGCAGCGCTGGACCCGATGGCACCCGCGCAGTTGTTGGTGCGCCTTGTGCGCAATGGCGAGGATTGGGAAGAAGCCGAACGCCTGTTCCTGGTGGCCGATCTCTGGCCCAACGTCCCAGGCGTTACTTGACCTTCAAGTGCCGTGCGTACCAGGGCCGCCTCGGCACACGCTTGAACAATGCCTGCAAGCCTTCGTCCTCAGCGGCAAAGGTAATACGCAGCGCCAGCTTCATGGTCTCCGGGTCCATCTCCATCGACCTGCCCATCTGCAACCCCGGCGTGGTGCTGCAGCCGTGGGTGTCCGGCCCCAGCCAGGGATCGCCGACTTCCACCCAACGCCCCTGCGCGAACCAGTTCACGCCATTGACTTGCAGCCGGCTGACCTCACCGGGGTTGAAGCGCTCGTGGGCGCGAAACCAATCTTCGATGCGGTCATCAATCCAGCCGTGGAAATGCCAGAACACCGGATTTACATGGGATGAAAACGGATCACCGAGAAAGTCGTTCTCCGGCGCATACCAACGCGCGGCAAAGTCCGACGGGTCGCGGGCGAACGGCACCGGCGCGCCGTTGGACGGATCACGCGGCACCGAGGCCCAGCGCATGTGCAGCCAGTCGTGTAGGCCTAACTCCATCTCGGAACCCAATTGCCCAAGGCTCAGCTTGGCCAGGTAACGTGGGTCGCGGTATTGGGACTCCCAGACCTGAAAGTTGCTGTGGTACGTCTGGGCCGCCTTGATATCGCTGACCCATTGGGTGTATTCGCTGTCATCCGGCGCCGACCAACAGGGCGGCAGCGCGAAGCCGTCGTGGTTATCGAAGTAACGCACAAAGCCCAGACGGTCGCGTTCCAGCGCCGGCTGTGGCTCGGGGAATTGCGGCCACGACGGCAAATCTTGCATGGAACGCGCATTGCCGAGCATATGCCGGTGCATGAAAAAGAAGTCGATGCCCGAGCCGTTGCGATCTTTGCGTTTGCCGCGTGCGTCGCGTTCCTGGCCGCGCGGGCCGGGCTGCCAGCCGATGCCGCGCAAGGCGTCGCGCTTTTCTTCCGAGAGCTTGTGCCACTGGTCGCGGGTGGCGTGCCAGAGTTGGTGAAACAGGCGGTGCTCCGGCGAAATCAGCCAGGCCAGCAGCGTCGGGTTCAGGCCGATGCGTTGGCGCGCTTCGGGAAACAGTTGTTTGTGGGCGATAAAGCGGTTGTCACGTTCGGTCAATGCCAAGGGACGGTCAAGGTTGAGAATCTGCCCGCTGAGGGTGCTGCTGCCGGCGTTAGCGAAGTCGGCCCAGACTTCATCGAGTGTCATCTTGAATTCATAGGCCGGTGCGCCGTCGGCCGCGTCGCGGTCGATCAGGCGCCAGTAGAGCAAGGCGCCCTCGCCTGTCAGCACATCACCGAGTACGCGGTAACGCGGTTCACCTTCGGCGCGCAGGTTTTCAGCAGTGTCCAGGTAGCCGCGCAGGCCACGGCCACGCGGGGCGATGTCCAGCAGCAGTTCCAGGCCTTGCAGCGGCAAGCCCTTTAGCCCGGCGTCGCGGCCTACCAGGCGCAGGCTCCACACACCGCGCAAGATGTTCGCCAAGTGCTGACCATCGGTGTCGGCCAAATCCACCGTGGCCTCGCCCGGGGTAATGGGGAATTCTTCTTCACGCATCAGCTCGCGATGGGCATAAAAGGCTGCCGGCACGGCAGCGCCCGTCAGCGCCAGGCCTGCGATGAACCCACGTCGAGAGATCGTCATTGTCTACCTTAGGAAACGGCTTAATCAGAGCTAGAACGTTTGCAGCCTTCGCAAATTTACCGCCGCGCGAAGCGGGCCTAAATTTCCCCGGCCATGGCTCGTTCTTCCCTGATAGCAAAGGCCTCAACTGACTGAGATGGCAATGACAAAACCACGTTCGAAAAAGGCGCTGTTGATCGGCCTGCCGCTGGCATTGGCCATCGGCGCCGGGGCTGGCTTTCTGGTCTGGGACCACTGGTTTCGCGGCAATGCCGGTTACCCGTTGGAGGTGATCAAGCAAGCCAATGAAATGCAGGACCGCTTGCTGTCGTTCGACAGCCACATCACGGTGCCGATGGATTTCGGCACGGCCGGCAATGAGGCCGACAAAGATGGCAGCGGCCAGTTCGACCTGGCCAAGGCGGCACGCGGGCGCTTGTCGGGCGCCGCCCTGACGATTTTCGGCTGGCCGGAAATCTGGAACGGCCCCAACGCGCCGCATAAGCCCACCGACGGTTTTGTCGAGGAGGCCCGCCACGAGCAAGAGGTGCGCTACAAGATCATCTCCGGCATGGTGCGCGACTTTCCCAACCAGGTCGGCATCGCCTACACCCCGGACGATTTCCGCCGCCTGCACGGTGAGGGCAAATTTGCGGTGTTTATCAGCATGCTCAACGCCTACCCGCTGGGCGATGACCTGAACCAACTGGACCTGTGGGCGGCGCGCGGCATGCGCATGTTCGGCTTCAGCTATATCGGCAACAACGCCTGGTCCGACTCGTCGCGCCCACTGCCGTTTTTCAACGATTCGACCGACGCCCTCGAAGGGCTGTCGCCCATCGGCCAGCAGGCGGTGCATCGCCTCAATGACCTGGGCGTGATCATCGATGTGTCGCAAATGTCGACCAAGGCGCTGGAGCAAGTGGCACAGCTGAGCCGTACGCCGATGGTGGCGTCCCACTCGGCGCCGCGGGCGTCGGTGGATATCCCGCGCAACCTCAGCGACAAAGAACTGCAACTGATCAAGAACAGCGGCGGCGTGGTTCAAGTGGTGGGCTTTCCCGCCTATTTGCGTCCGCTGAGCCAACCGACCCAGGACAAGCTCAACACCCTGCGCGCGCGTTTCGATTTGCCGCCGCTGCCCAACCTGGCCATGGCCCTGATGCCCGGCGACGCAATCATTGCCGCCTGGCCCGAGCAGAAGTTCGGCCAGTACGCCCAAGGCCTGTACGGCATTCTCGAAGAAGAGCCCAAGGCCACCCTCAAGGATTGGGGCGACGCCATCGACTACACCGTGCGCAAGATCGGCATCGATCACGTCGGCATCTCGTCGGACTTCAACGACGGTGGCGGCATCCAGGGCTGGGAGAATGTCGGCGAGGTGCGCAACGTCACCGCCGAGCTGATCCAGCGTGGTTACTCCGAAGCCGATATCGCCAAGCTGTGGGGAGGCAACTTCCTGCGCGTATGGGACCAGGTACAAAAAGCCGCCAAGCCCTTGGCCAACCGCTAACCACCTAGAAGCACGTCCATGACTGATCGCCGTACATTTCTCAAACAGGCCGGTGTCTTCGCCGCCAGCCTGCCGCTGGGCGCTGCGCTGATGCCTCAAGCACTGGCCGACAGCCAGGCACCCGCTGCGAACGCCCCATGGACGGGATTGAAACAGCTGTTCAACCAGGACCCGAACTACCTGCACTTCTCCAATTTCCTGGTGGCCTCGCACCCCAAGCCGGTGCGCGAGGCGATCGACCGCTACCGCCAGCAGATCGACCGCAACCCAGGGCTGGCGATGGACTGGGGCCTTGAGGAAACCTGGAAACGCGAAGGCCAGGTACGGGAATGGGCCGGTCGCTACTTGAACGCCAAGCCGGCGCAAATTGCCCTCACCGGCAGCACCTCCGAAGGGCTGGCGATGATCTACGGCGGGATAAAGCTGCGGCCCGACCAGGAAATTCTCACCACCGTGCACGAGCACTACGCCACCCAGAACGTCCTGGATTTTCGCGTGCTCAAGCAAGGCACGCAGGTGCGCAGGTTCACGCTGTTCGAAGACGCCAGTCGCGTGTCTGCCGATGAAATCCTCGGCAATATCCAGCGCAGTATTCGCCCCAACACCCGCGTGCTGGGCATGACCTGGGTGCAGTCGGGCAGCGGCGTGAAACTACCGATTGGCGAGATCGGCAGGCTGGTGGACGCACTCAACCGTAACCGCGATGAAAACGACCGCATTCTCTACGTGGTGGACGGCGTGCACGGCTTCGGCGTGGAAAACCTCGACTTCCCCGACATGCACTGCGACTTCTTTATCGCCGGCACGCATAAATGGATGTTCGGCCCGCGCGGTACCGGCCTGGTGTGCGCCCGCGACGCCGAAAACAAATACGTGACGCCGATGGTGCCGACCTTCTCCGAAGACACCAATTTCGCCACCACCATGACGCCCGGCGGTTTCCACGCTTTTGAGCATCGCTGGGCGGTGGACGAAGCCTTCAAGTTGCATTTGCAGTTGGGCAAGCCCCAAGTGCAGGCGCGTATTCACGCGCTCAACAGCGAATTGAAGGGCCGTTTGCTGGACCACCCGCAAATCGAGCTGGTGACGCCGCGCAGCCCTGCTCTCTCAGCCGGCTTTACCTTCTTCCGCGTCAAGGGCCAGGACAGCGAGGCCGTGGTCGCCCACATGATGAAAAACCGTGTGGTGATCGATGCGGTGGACCGTGATGTCGGCCCCGTGATTCGCACCTCCCCTGGCCTGCTTAACAGCTCGGATGAAATCCAGCGTTTCATGAGCTTGCTGAGCCAACGGCTGTGACCCCTTTTTCCTTTGAACGAGATGCCCACATGACTCCATCCCGACTCAAGCCCATCACTGCCCTGGCGCTGACCGCCCTGTGCGGCGCGCTGTTGCCAGGCCTGGCCCAGGCCGCCACCGCGCAACCGGGCAAAGTATTCAAAGACTGCAAGGACTGCCCGGAAATGGTCGTGCTGCCGGCCGGCACCTTTACCATGGGCACCCCGGAAGACGAAGTCGGCCGCGAGCCCGACGAAGGCCCGATGCATGAGGTGACCTTCGCCAAACCCTTCGCCATGAGCCGTTTCCATATCACCGCCGGTGAATGGGACAGCTATATCCGCCAGACCGGCGTCAAGATCGCCGACGGCGACACCCGCCCTGGGCGCGAATGCATCGCCAGCAAGCCACGCTACCCACAAGGGCCGCGCCAGCCGGCGGTGTGCATGGACATGGACGACATCAAACATTACGTGGCCTGGCTGTCGAAAAAGACCGGGCAGACGTACCAGATGGTCAGCGAAGCGCAGCGCGAATATGCGGCGCGTGCCGGCACCGCCGGACCGTTTCCGTTTCCTTTCGATGAGGGCAAGGGTTACAGCATCGCCGAACATGCCAACACCTACGGCCCGGCGGATGGCTACAGCTACTCTTCGCCGGTCGGCAGCTACCCGCCGAATGCGTTTGGCATGTACGACATGCATGGCAATGTCTATGAGCGGGTCGCCGACTGCGAGCACCCCAACTACATCGGCGCCCCCACCGACGGCAGCGCCTGGGTGGAACCTAACTGCGAGAGCTACCAGATTCGCGGCAACGACTGGGGCGAAGCGCCCGTGTTTTCGCGCTCGGGCAACCGCAACAACATCTACCCGCAAACGCGCGGCGACTGGATTGGCTTTCGGGTAGTGCGCGAGCTTTAGGCGCGGCACCGTTCACAGGTGGCAGCTGGCTTGCCTGCGATAGCGGTGTGTCAGTCACCCCTTTATCGACAGGGCCGCCACCTTCGCGGGCAAGCCCGCTCCCACATTTTGCCTTGCGTATACCAGGTAAAAATTCGCGGCAATGGTTGCGGCGGCTGGGCTTAGGGTGGTGCGCAAACACCAAGACCGCCACCGTTCAAATGTGGGAGCGGGCTTGCCTGCGATAGCGGTGCGTCAGTCACCCCTGTATCGACAGGGCCGCCACCTTCGCGGGCAAGCCCGCTCCCACATTTTGCCTCGCGTACACCAGGTAAAAATTCGCGGCAATGGTTGCGGCGGCTGGGCTTAGGGTGGTGCGTAAACACCAAGACCGCCACCATTCAAATGTGGGAGCTGGCTTGCCTGCGATAGCGGTCTGTCAGTCACCCCCTGTATCAACAGGGCCGCCGCCTTCGCGGGCAAGCCCGCCCCCACATTTTGCCTTGCGTACATCAGGTAAAAATTCGCGGCAATGGTTGGGGCGGCTGGGCTTAGGGTGGTGCGTAAACACCAAGACTGCCACCGTTCAAATGTGGGAGCTGGCTTGCCTGCGATAGCGGTGTGTCAGTCACCCCTGTATCGACAGGGCCGCCGCCTTCGCGGGCAAGCCCGCTCCCACATTTTGCCTTGCGTCCATCAGGTAAAAATTCGCGGCAATGGTTGCGGCGGCTGGGCTTAGGGTGGTGCGTAAACACCAAGACCGCCACCGCTCAAATGTGGGAGCTGGCTTGCCTGCGATAGCGGTCTGTCAGTCACCCCTGTATCAACAGGGCCGCCGCCTTCGCGGGCAAGCCCGCTCCCACATTTTGCCTCGCGTACACCAGGTAAAAATTCGCGGCAATGGTTGCGGCGGCTGGGCTTAGGGTGGTCCGTAAACACCAAGACCGCCACCATTCAAATGTGGGAGCTGGCTTGCCTGCGATAGCGGTGTGTCAGTCACCTCTGTATTGACAGGGCCGCCGCCTTCGCGGGCAAGCCCGCTCACATTTTGGTGCTGTATGTACCAATAGGGCTGTGTTCAGGCCTCCTTGGCCAACAACTCCAAGCCTTCGTGCAACGCCGGGAACAGGCTGTTGTTGAAGTTGTTCCAGCGCAACTCGAGGATGGTGTCCTCGGGCGAGATCTCGGTTTTCAGCACGTCGTGAAACACTTCACCCGAATCGATGCCGTTATCCACGTAGTGGAACGAAGCGCCGGTGAGGTACAGCGGCTCGGACGGCGTGGTGGCCTTGGTCGCCCAATCCACCACGGTTTGCCCACGCGCACCGTACAAGGCATTCCAGGTGGCGTATGCGCCGCGGCGTTCGTAAGGCGATTCGATTCGGGTAATGCCTGGGTGAATGTTCATGATGCGCCGTGCAAACGGCGCACCTGGGCGCACCAGCTCATCCAGAATCACCAGCAAACCGTCCAGCACGACGATATCGGCTTTCAATTCCACCAGCGTGTCGTGCAGGCGACGCTCGAAATCCTGTTTGCCGGCAATGTGCTCGGCACTGCCGCGTGGCAGACGGCGGTAGGTGGACGGCACGCTCAATAACAAGTCGTTGACCAGCCGTCCCTGCACCTGCAGATCCGCCGGGTACAGCCACTGGCGGCCTGGTTTATAGGCAAAGCCGTAATCGCTGACCAGTTGCTGGTCGCGCGGGTTCTGCTCGTCATCGTCATACACCACGCCAACCAGGTTATAGGCCTCGCCCAACGGCGTGTCGTTCAGCGAACCCACCAGAAACTCCAGCACCGACTTCATATAGCGCTCGTGATCCTTGTAGGCCACCGGCTGCCCGGCCTTGTCGGCGGCGGCATTTCGCAGGGACCACACATACACCAGGTTCTTTTTCGTCATTGTTTCGCTCTCGCTGAATGGACTGCGCGCGGCGTCGATGCACGTGCGCCTACAGCACAAGAACGAACCAGCTGCGCGGCAATTTATGCCGCGCCCCCCGCAAAGGGCACGCCGAGCTAAATACTCGCGCCGGCGCTTCGTTTGTCATGGGTAAGGGTCTGTGTGCCCAGCCCCTCTTTTCACTCTCCGGGAAGTACTTATGACCGACCCCAAACGCAGCGCCTTCAAGGGTCTGCTCGCCTTGCTCAGGCCCTTTCGTACCATCGTGACGGTCTCCGTCGCACTCGGCATGGTGGGCGGCCTGGCCATTACCTTGCTGCTGGCCACCATCAATAACGCGCTGCATTCGGTCAACGGCATGACCCAAGGCGTGGTCCTGACCTTTGCGGCGCTGTGCGTACTGGCGCTGATCAGCTCGATCATTTCCGACATCGGCACCAACTATGTCGGGCAACGCATCATCGCCGCCTTGCGCAAGGATCTGGGCGAGAAAGTGCTGTCGGCACCCATCGGCCAGATCGAGCGCTACCGCTCGCACCGGCTGATCCCGGTGCTGACCCATGACGTCGACACCATCAGCGATTTTTCTTTCGCCTTCACGCCACTGGCCATCGCCGCCACGGTGACCCTCGGTTGCCTGGGCTACCTAGCCTACCTGTCGGTGCCGATGTTCCTGATGATGGTGGTGGCGATCATCATCGGCAGCGCCGTGCAATTCATTGCCGGTGGCAAAGGCATCCAGGGCTTTGACCTGGCGCGCAGCCATGAAGATGAATTGCAGCGCTACTACAACGCGATCGCTTCCGGCGCCAAGGAACTGCGCATGCACCGCCCACGGCGCTATCGCATGAATACCCATCGCATCCAGGAAACCGCCGACCGCATCAGCGATATCCAAGTGCGTTCGGTCAACATTTATATCCTCGCCAAGACGTTCGGCTCGATGCTGTTCTTCGTGGTAATCGGCCTGGCCCTGGCGATGCAGGCCTACAATCCGAACCCTGACCCGACCGTAATCACCGGCTTCGTGCTGGTGCTGCTCTACATGAAGGGCCCGCTGGAACACCTGCTGGGCTATTTGCCGGTGGTGGGCAAGGCCAAGATCGCCTTTGGCCGGATCAGCGAGCTGTCGGAGCGCTTCTCCTCCCCCGAACCGCACCTGCTGATGGATGACAGCGAAGCGCCAAAACCGGTAGTCAACAGCCTGGAACTGCGCGGCGTGAGCTACAGCCCACCGGCGATTGAAGGCAGCGAACCGTTCCACCTGGGGCCGATCAACCTGAGCATCAAGCAAGGCGATATCGTGTTTATCGTCGGCGAGAACGGCAGCGGCAAGACCACCTTGATCAAACTGCTGCTGGGCTTATATCCGCCCCAGGCCGGCGAGATTCGCCTGAACGGCGAGGCCGTCACCGACCCCGAGCGCGATGACTATCGCCAACTCTTCACGACGATCTTCTCCGACTACTACCTGTTCGACGACCTGGTGCAGGGCAGCGCCACCCAGTCACTGGACAGCGCCGCCAAATACCTGGAACGCCTGGAAATCGCGCACAAGGTCAGCGTGAAAGACGGCGTATTCAGCACCACCGATCTGTCCACCGGCCAGCGCAAGCGCCTGGCACTGGTCAACGCCTGGCTCGAAGAACGCCCGGTGCTGGTGTTCGACGAATGGGCCGCCGACCAGGACCCGGCTTTCCGCCGGATTTTCTACACCGAGCTGCTGCCGGACCTCAAGCGCCTGGGCAAAACCATCATTGTGATCAGCCACGACGACCGCTATTTCGACATCGCCGACCAATTGGTGCGCCTGCGCGCCGGCCAGGTGCTGCACGAAATGGAACCGGCCTGAAATTTATTTTCCGGTTTTTCCAAGTAGGAACGTCTCACTAGTGGTAATGAGAATAATACTCAATAGATACCTATAACTTGCCCACTTAAACATAGAAGAGAAAGCATCCATGCCAGCAAGACTCGGTCTCAGCCCCCTGAGCAAAGCGCTATCCATGCGCCGGGCCCTGAACATCAATCTTCTTCCGAGCGCCTTGGCCCTGGCGATATCGCTGCCGGTTGCAGGTTATGCGCAGGCACAGGAGATCGAGCTGGATATTCCCGCACAGTCGCTGGGGAGCGCCTTGCAGGAATTTGGCCGCCAGACCAATGTGCAAGTGCTGTACAGCCCAAGCGATGTGCAGGGCAAAAGCAGCCATGCGGTCAAGGGCAAGATGGAGCCGCAGCGGGCCATTGATACGTTGTTGGGCGGGACTCAGACCACTCACAACTTCAACGGCAACTCGCTGACCGTGACCGCTGCCGGTACATCCGCAGCGCTGGAATTGAGCCCGACCGAGGTAACCGGCAATACCTTGGGCAACATCACCGAGGATTCCGGTTCCTATACGCCGGGCACCATTGCCACGGCAACCCGCTTGACCCTGACGCCACGGCAAACCCCGCAGTCAATCACGGTGATCACCCGCCAGCACATCGAAGACTTCGGCCTCAATAACGTCGACGACGTGATGCGTCACACGCCGGGCATCACCGTGTCAGCCTACGACAGCGACCGCACCAACTACTATTCCCGTGGTTTTTCGGTCAACAGCTTCCAGTACGACGGCATTCCGTCCACCGTGCGCAACGTTGGCTATTCGGCAGGTAACACCCTGAGCGACATGGCGATCTACGACCGCGTCGAAATTCTCAAGGGCGCCACCGGCCTGCTCAACGGTGCCGGTTCCCTGGGCGCGACCATCAACCTGATTCGCAAGAAGCCCACCTCGGAATTCAAAGGCCATGTGCAACTGGGCGCAGGTTCCTGGGACAACTACCGCAGCGAAGTGGACGTCAGCGGTCCGTTGACCGACAGCGGGAATGTCCGTGGTCGCGCAGTGGCGGCGTACCAGGACAAGAATTCCTTCATGGACCACTACTCACGCAAGACCGAAACCTACTACGGCATCACCGAATTCGACCTGTCCCCCGACACCATGCTGACCGTGGGCTTCGACTATCAGGACAGCATTCCACAAGGCACCAGTTGGTCGGGTTCCTTCCCGTTGGTGAAATACGACGGCAGCATCAACAAGATGCCGCGCTCCTACAACAACGGCACCACCTGGAGCTCATGGGAGCAAAACACCCGCACCACCTTTGCCATGCTCGAGCATGACCTGGGCGACGGCTGGGTCACCAAGTTCCAACTCGATCATAAGATCAACAGCTACCATGCCGACCTCGGTTCGATCCAGTTCGTTGAACCACAAGCCGATGGCACAGCGTCGATCAACGGGCAGAAATACACCGGAGAAACCAAAAGCACCTCGGCCGATCTGTATGCCACCGGGCCATTCAGTCTGTTCGGTCGTGACCATGAACTGGTCGTAGGTGGCTCGATCGGCACCTCGCGCTGGCAGGGCAAAGGCTATTGGTCGCCGGACTGGCCAGGCGGCAACAAAGTGGATTTCTACAACTGGAATGGCAAGCTCGCCAAACCAATCTACGGCCCGGTCCAACAGTACACCGACGACACCATTCGTCAAACCGGCTACTACGTGACCACACGCTTGAACGTGATGGATGACCTGAACGTGATCCTCGGTGGCCGCGTTGCCAACTACCACGTCACCGGCAACAACCCGTCCTACAAGGAAACCGGACGGTTCATCCCGTACGCGGGTGTGATCTACGACCTGAACGACAATTTCTCGGTGTACACCAGCTATACCGATATTTTCCAACCTCAGGAAAGCACTTATAAAGATCGCAATAAAACGCTGCTGGAGCCGGACGAAGGGCAGAACTACGAGATAGGGTTAAAAGGCGAGTTCTTCGAAGGCCGCTTGAACACCAGCCTTGCGTATTTCGAGGTGCATGAGACCAATCGCGCTATTCCGGACGATGCCTACAACAACCAATCGCCTTCCCCGGAAAACTATGCGTTCAAGGGCTCCAAGGCCGTCACCAAAGGCTACGAAGCAGAGATCTCCGGTGAGTTGAGCCCAGGCTGGCAACTGCAGGGCGGTTACACCCACAAAATCGTACGCGACGAAGACGGCAAGAAAATCTCCACCTTCGAGCCAGAGCATCAGGTCAACCTGAACACCACCTACAAACTCAAGGGCGCTCTGGACAAGTTCACCGTCGGTGGCGGTGTACGCTGGCAAACCAAGGCCTGGAATGAGATCTGGAACCAGCCGCTCAATAAAAACCAGGACATCACCCAGTCGTCCTATACAGTGGTCGACCTGATGACCCGCTATCAGGTCACCAAGAACCTCTCGGCGACCGTCAACCTCAACAATATCTTCGACACCACCTACTACACTAACGTGGGCTTTTATAACTCGGCAGCCTATGGCGAGCCGCGTAACGTGATGTTCAGCACTCGCTGGGACTTCTGATTAAATGCACTGATCGCCCCAGGCGATCAACCCAACGCCCGATGAAAGCGCCGCTCTCATCGGGCTTTTTTATGCCTGTGTATTAAGGCCATGCCCGGTCAACTGTGGGACTGGCTTGCCTGCGATGGCATCGACTGGGTGCCTGATACTTCGAGGTGCATGCATCGCAGGCAAGCCAGCTCCCACAGAAAAGCATGCCTGCCCGACCTGAAATCCAGCACAAAAAAACCCGGATCAATGATCCGGGCTGATTCGTGCGTCGCCCCTTAGTCCATGGCGGCCACCAGGCTGGCGATGAACGCGGCGCTGTCGATAATGCCGTCATGATCGGTGTCGATCATCACCGAACGCTCGATGCGCCCCTGCCCAATCACCTTCGCCATGTTCTGTTCGATCAGGTTTTTGAACTGCCCCGCGCGGCTCAACGAGGCCCACCAGCAACTGACCGGCGCCTGGATCGGCTTGAAGTCCGCCGCTTCCAGGCGTTCGCTCAACGCACGGTCAACCTCCCAGGAAATCTGCGCCTCGTTGCCACGCAGCAACTCTTCCTTGATGCTGGTAAAACCTTCACCCAAATGTTGCTCTGCCCAAGTCACGAACGCATGCCATTGCCCGTCTTCATCCGCTGCCTGACGCAGGCACTCCTGCCACGCACCCTCAATCTGCTCGGCAAACGCCGGGAACATGACCCCAAGCAACGCCGCACGGCGTTCATTGGCGGATGCCTCGCGCCCCTCCTCGATGATCACCGCGTCCCAATACGGCTTGAGCCACTGCGGCGGCGCCGAATCGATCCAGCCGACAAACTCTACCTCACGCCCTGCTTGCTCCAGCGCGTAGGCGACTTCCATCGCCAGGTTGCCGCCCAGCGACCAACCGGCCAGGCGATAGGCACCCTGTGGCTGTGCTGCCAATAACTGCGCGGCGTAATCGTCAACCATCGCCTGCCACTCAGGCACCGACGCGCCCTCTTCCACCAGCGCACGGCAGATCACCCCGTACACCGGGCGTTGCTCGCGCAGCGCCAAGGCGATCGCGGTGTAGCAATGCACCGAACCAAAGCTTGGGTGGAACATGAACAGCGGCGTACCCTGGGTCTGGCTGTTGAGCTTGACGATCAACTCGCTGCGCGCATCACCCTGCAGGCAATTAACCTGCCCGCGCACAGTTGGGTTGAGCATCAATTGGCTGACAGACAGGTTGACCCCGTTGACCTGCCGGATGCGTTCCTTGAGCAACAGCACGCGCAAGGAGTGGCCGCCCAACTCGAAGAAGTTGTCATTCAACCCCACCCGCTCAACACCCAGCACCTCGCTCCAGATCGCTGCTACCTGTTGCTCAATCTCGCTGTGCGGCGCCTGGTATTGCTCTGCGCCGTTGGCTTCAGGCTTGGGCAGCGCCTTGCGATCCAGTTTGCCATTCGGGCTCAGCGGCATCTGCTCAAGCACGACCCACTGCGCGGGTACCATGTAGTCCGGCAAGTGCGCAGACAAGTGCGTGCCGACCACGGTTTTCCAATCCTCACTCGGCGCCTGCAATACCACGTAACCCACCAAATGCGTGCCGTCCACGGCCAGCACGGCCGCTTCACGCACGCACTCATGCTCCAGCAGACGCGCCTCGATTTCACCCAACTCGATGCGCAGCCCACGCAGTTTGACCTGATGGTCGATGCGGCCCGCGTACTCGATCACACCGTCGTCGCGATAGCGCGCCAGGTCGCCAGTGCGGTACAGCCGCTCTCCACTGCCGAAGGGGTCAGTCACAAAACGTTCAGCGGTCAACGCCGGCCGACGGTGATAACCCCGCGCCAGGCCAATACCGCCCAGGTACAACTCGCCCAACACGCCCACCGGCGCCGACTCCAGGTTGCCGTCCAGCACGTAGCAGCCCAGGTTGGCGATGGGCCGGCCAATCGGCACGGCATCACTGCCTTCCTCGACACAGGTCCAGTGGGTCACATCAATCGCGGCTTCCGTCGGCCCGTACAGGTTGTACAACCGGGCAGCGGGCAGCTTGGCAAAAACCTGTTGTTGCGCGTCCACCGGCAATGCTTCGCCGCTGCACACAATGCGTTGCAGGCTCTGGCAAGAGCCGACCGCCGTGTCCTGCAAGAAGGCTTGCAGCATGGATGGCACAAAGTGCAGCGTGGTGACCTGCTCGGCGTTGATCAACCTGACCAACCGGGCCGGATCGCGATGATCCCCCGGCGCCGCCACCACCAGGCGCGCGCCGGTCATCAGTGGCCAGAAGAACTCCCACACCGACACGTCAAAACTGAACGGGGTTTTCTGCAGCACCGTATCGCCGCCATCCAGGCTGTATGCCTGCTGCATCCAGCAGAGTCGATTGGTCAGTGCCGAATGCCGATTGCCAGCGCCCTTGGGCTGCCCGGTCGAGCCCGAGGTGTAGATCACATACGCCAGGTTCTCGCCATCCACTGCGACATCAGGATTGTGCTCGCTGTAACCTTCAAGCCATGCTTCGCCGGTCTCCAGCACCAGGCTTTGCACGCCTGTCGGGAGCGGCAGTTGCGCCAACAAATGTGCCTGGGTCAGCAGCAGATTCACGCCGCTGTCTTGCAGCATGTAGCTGAGTCGGTCACGCGGGTATTCCGGGTCCAGCGGCACATAGGCGCCGCCGGCCTTGAGCACGGCCAACAGGCCGACGACCATCTCGATTGACCGCTCCACCGCCAGCCCCACCAGCACGTCCGGCCCGACACCTGCCGCCACTAAACGATGCGCCAGGCGGTTGGCACGACGGTTAAGTTCGGCGTAGCTCAACTGCTGCCCGGCAAAGGCCAGGGCCGGGGCGTGCGGCGTACGTAGCACCTGGGCCTCAATCAACTGATGCACGCCCTGATGCAGCGGGTAAGTCTGAGCCGTGGCGTTCCAGGCCAGCAACGTCTCACGCTCGGCCTGGGTCACGGACGGCAGTGCGGCCAGGCGTTGGTCGGCATCGACGATCAAGGCATTCAATAACTGCTGGAAGTGCTCGGCCAAGCGCTGGATATGTGCGGCGCTGAAAGCTTGCCGATCATAGTTGAACTCAAGCCCGAGGCTGTCGCCCATGCCCAGCAGCACGGTCAACGGATAGTGCGTCTGCTCCAGGCTGTGCACCGCACCAAAGCGCAGGCCCGACGGCGCGCCTTGCTCCAACGCCTCGGAAACCGGGTAGTTCTCGAACACCAGGATGCTGTCGAACAGCGCCTCGCCACCCAACCCGGCCCAGCGCTGGATCTCGAACAGCGGCGTGTGTTCCTGCTCGCGCAAGCGCACGTTCTGCGCCTGGATCTGTTGCAGCCACTGGCTGACCGACAGCTGCGCTTCAGGCGTGGCCACCACAGGCAGCGTGTTGATGAACAAACCGACTTGCTGCTCGATACCGCGCAGCTCGGCCGGGCGACCCGCCACGGTGGCGCCGAAGGCCACGGTGGCCTGCCCGGTGTGATGTTGCAGCAGCAATAACCAGGCAGCTTGCACCAACGTATTGAGGGTAACCTTGTTGCTTTGCGCGAACGCTTTGAGGCGTTCGGTGTGAGCGGCGTCAAAGCTCAGGCGATGTTCACCATTGGCCGCCACTGCAGCAGGCTCATCGCTCGACAGGCCAGGTGCCAGACGCGTAGGCGCCTGCAGATTAACCAGTTGAGCTTTCCAGAAGGCTTCGCTGACGGCCTTGTCCTGCGCCTGCAACCAGGCAATGTAGTCGCGGTAACGCCCGGTCGGTGCGGACAGCGGCTCGCCGGCATAGTGTTGCAACACCTCACCAAACAGCTGCGAACCACTCCAGCCATCCATCAGGATGTGGTGATTGGTGTAGATCAAGTGGTAACTCGACGCACCCGTGCGTATCACCGACAGGCTCAACAGCGGCGCCTGCTCCACTACAAATCCCTGGGCGCGTGCCGATTCGGCCAGGCTGTCGAGGGCCGTAGGGCAATCGGCGCGGTCCTGCCAATCAAGCACCTCAAGCGGCATTCGTCGCTGCTTGTAGACCACCTGCAACGGTTGCTCCACATCCGTCTGCCAGAGGAAGCCGCTGCGCAGGATTTCATGCCGGTTAACCGCCGCCTGCCAGGCCTGGCGGAAGCGCGGTACATCCAAACCGTCCACATCGATGCGCATCTGGTTGATGTAATCGCCCGACCCTTCGCCATACAACGACTGGAACAACATACCTTGCTGCATCGGCGACAACGGGTACAGGTCTTCAACCTCAGAAACGGCAAGCGGCAACGCATCCAGTTGAACTTGCGACAGGCGCGCCAGCGGGAAGTCCGACGGCGTCACGCCCTGATTGGCCGCAGCACAGCAGTGTTCGATCAAGGCTTTGAGTTCCAACGCGTACTCATCAGCCAGCTGTTGCACGGTTGCTTGGGCGAACATGGCCTGGCTGAAACTCCAGTTCAACTTCAGCTCGCCGCCGTACACCTGGCCATTGATTTCCAACCAGTTGCCCAGCGGCGCATCAAGGCTTTGTTCGGCGCCACTGGCGTCACCGGAAGGCGCGAACAAGCCCTCCTGTTCGCCGCTCTCGAAGCTGGCGTCGAACTGTCCCAGGTAATTGAACGTGATACGCGGGCGCGGCAAGCCCGCCAATGCCTGTTGCGCCTCGGCACTGCCCAGGTAACGCAAGGCGCCAAAGCCCAGGCCTTTGTCCGGTACCGCGCGCAGCTGTTCCTTGATCTGTTTGAGCGAACCCGCCAGGGAGTCGGTCGGTGCCAATTGCAATGGATAAAGGCTGGTAAACCACCCAACGGTGCGAGTCAGGTCGATCTCGTCGAACAGGTCCTCACGGCCGTGGCCTTCCAGGCGGATCAGCATCGACGCATCACCGGTCCAGCGCACAATAACGCGCGCCAAAGCGGTCAGCAGCACGTCATTGATCTGGGTCCGGTAGGCACTTGGAGCGTCTTGCAACAAGCGCCGGGTAAACCCTTGATCCAAGTGCGTCGTCACGCTCAGGGCATGCCGGTTACTGACACTGGCCTGTGGGTCAGCGCCCGGCAAACCAGTGCGGCTGCCCCGCAACTGCGTCTGCCACCACGCCAACTCCTCGGCCAGTGCCGCAGTGCCGGCGTACGCTTGCAAACGCTCGGCCCAGGCGCGGGTGGAACTGGTCTTGGCCGGCAGCACCACGCTGACGCCTTCGATCAGTTGGCGGTAAGCGGTTTGCAGGTCTTCCAACAGGATGCGCCAGGACACACCGTCCACCACCAAGTGATGGATCACCAACAATAAGCGTTGCGAGCCGTCGGCCATGCCCACCAGCACTGCGCGCAGCAACGGGCCTTGGCTCAGGTCGAGACTGCGCTGGGCTTCTTCGCCCAGGGCCTCAAGCTCTTCGACGGTGTTCAGCGTGGTCTGCCACAGCACCTGTTCGGCCTGATGCTGCTGTGCAGTTCGATACACCGCATGCCAGCCGTCTGCACCTTGGACAAACCTGGTGCGCAGGGCGTCGTGATGCACGATCAACGCCTCAAGTGCTGCCAACAGCACAGGCACCTCCAACCGTTGGTGCGGCTGCAGCACCACCGACTGGTTCCAGTGCTCGCGCTGCGGGATGTCGTCGGCAAAAAACGCGTGCTGGATCGGCAGCAACAATAACTCGCCGGTCAGCGCCGACTGATCCAGCACCACTGCGCCCTCACCCTCCCGGGCGACGGCCGCCAGGCTCTGCACCGTCTGGTGCTGGAACAGGTCCTTGGGCGTGAAGCGCACACCCGCTTGGCGGGCGCGGCTGACCACCTGGATCGAAATGATCGAGTCGCCGCCCAGTTCGAAGAAGTTGTCATGCAAGCCAACGCGCGGCAGGCGCAGCACGTCGGACCAGATCGCAGCGATTTTCTGCTCCAGGTCACTCTGTGGCGCGACATACACTTGCTGCATCTGGCTCACATCCGGCAACGGCAAGCCTTTGCGGTCCAGCTTGCCGTTGGGGGTCAGCGGCATGCGTGGCAGGAACATCAGGTGCGTGGGCACCATGTAATCCGGCAGGCGGGTTTTCAAGGCGCGGCGCAGCGCTTCGCGGCCGTTCGATTGCGCCACGGCGTCGTCGATCAGCGCCGGGTCCAACGGCACCACATAGGCGACCAATTGCTTGCCGGATGGGCCCTCCTGAGCCACCACCACGGTTTCACCGACACTGTCCTGCTCGCGCAGACGGGCTTCGATTTCACCCAATTCGATACGGAAACCACGGATCTTCACCTGATGGTCGACACGGCCCAGGTAGTCCACCACGCCATCCGGGCGACCACGGGTCAAGTCGCCGCTGCGGTACACACGGCTGCCGGGTTTGCCGAACGGGTCCGGTACGAAACGCTCGGCGGTCAGTGCCGGGCGCTCCAGGTAACCTCGGGCGACGCCTTCGCCGCCGAGGTACAGCTCACCCGCGACGCCGATGGGTTGCAGGTTGAGCTGCGCGTCCAATACGTAACCGCTGCGGTTGCCCAACAACGTACCAATCGGTGCGTAGACGGCGCCGCAAGGGTCACCCCTGCGGGCCTTCCACAGCAGCGGCGTCACCACGGTTTCGGTCGGGCCGTAGCCATTGAACAAGTAGGTTGGTTTCAGCGCACGCCAGGCCAGGTCATAGCTGGCCTGCGCCACCGCGTCACCGCCAAAGCAATAGACGCGCACTGCGGGTGGGTTGCCGTCGCGCTCGGCGTGCTCGGCCAGTTGCTGCAGATAAACGGGCGGGAACACGGCCATCGTCACGTTGTGGCGATGCATTTGGGCGTAGGTGTATTCCGGCAGCCACAGGCTGTCGTCGCGAATCAGTACGCTGGCGCCGTTGATCAGCGGGTGCATCCAGCCTTCGTGGGAACCATCGAAGGCAAACGACATGAAGTGCAGTTCGCAATCCGCCGGGCTGGTTTCGTAGCGCTCGCCGGTCGCAATGATATGCGCCACCAACGGGCCGTGGGACACCGCCACGCCCTTCGGCATGCCGGTGGAACCGGAGGTATAAATCACGTAGGCCAGGTTGTCGCCGTCCAGTACAACCTGTGGAGCGCTGTCGTCAGCGTCGGCCCAGGCTTCGGTCTGATCAACGGCAAGTGCTTCCAGGCCTTCGGGAATCGGCAATCGCAGCTGCACCGCCGAATGCGTCAGCAACAGTTTGGCGCGGCTGTCTTGCATCATGTACAACAGGCGATCGCGCGGGTACTCCACGTCCAACGGTACGTAGACGCCACCGGATTTCATCACCGCCAGAAACGCCACCATGATCTCGGCACTGCGCGGCATGGCGATGGCCACGCGCACTTCCGGCCCCACACCTCGGGCGATCAACGCATGCGCCAGGCGGTTGGCCTGGCCATCGAGTTCACCATACGTCAGGGTCTGCAAATCGAATTTCACGGCCACGGCATTCGGGTTTTCTCGCGCACGGTCGGCGACCAATTCGTGTACCAGGCGTTTGGCCGAGAAGCCCGAATCGGCGCAGTTCCACAGGTGCAGAATCTGTTGCTGCTCGGCACTGTCCAACAGCGGCAATTGGCTGAGGCTTTGCTGCGGGTTGGCGACCATGCCCTGCAACAGGTTCTGCCAATGGCGAGCCATACGTTGCACGGTGCCGGCATCAAACAAATCCTGGGCATACCCCAGCGTGGCCCAGATACCCTCGTTGGATTCCTGAATATCCAGGTCCAGATCGAAGTGCGCAGTCTTGCTCTCCCAGTCCAGTCCTTCTACCCGCAACTGCGGCAGTTGGTGCTGGACCTGGGCCTGGCCGACATCGGTCTGGTGGTTGAACATCACCTGGAACAACGGGTTGTGGCTCAGGCTGCGCTCCGGTTGCAAGGCTTCGACCAGTTGCTCGAACGGCAGGTCCTGATGCGCCTGGGCATCCAGCGCGCGCTGGCGCGTGTGCTGCAATAACTGCTCGACGCTCATCTGGCCATGCAGGTCGGCCTTGAGCACTTGCGTGTTAACGAAGAAGCCAATCAGGCGCTCGGTCTCGCTGCGATTGCGGTTGGCAATCGGCACGCCGACGCGGATTTCTTCCTGGCCACTGTAGCGGTGCAGCAAGGTCTGGAACGACGCCAGCAACAGCATGAACAGCGTCACACCTTGCTGCTGGGCCAATGCCTTGAGGTCATGGGCCAGTGTCGGCGCCAGCTCGATAGGCAGGCGTGCGCCACGATGGCTCTGCACGGCCGGGCGTGGGTGGTCGAAGGGCAACTCCAGCACACTCTGCTCACCGCCCAGTACCTCGCGCCAGTACGCCAGTTGGCGCGCTTTCTCGCCCGCGTCCATCCAGTTGCGTTGCCACACGGCGTAGTCAGCGTACTGAATCGGCAACGCCGGCAATTGCACGCCCTGCCCTTGGCTGTATGCGGCGTAAAGTTGTACCAGTTCCTCCACCACCCGCTGCATCGACCAACCATCGGACACGATGTGATGCTGAACCAGCACCAGCACATGTTCGTCAGCAGCCAGACGCAGCAGCGTCACGCGCAGCAACGGCCCCTGTTGCAGGTCGAACGGCTGGGCGATTTCAGCTTCTACGCGCGCCTTGAGTTGAGCTTCCTCGACGTCGCCGCACACGATCTGCACCGACGCCAGCGGGTCAATCACCTGCACCGCGCCGTCGTGGGTCTGGCGCACATGCGTGCGCAGGCTTTCATGCCGTGCCAGCAACGTGTCGAAACTGCGCTGCAGCGCCGCCGTGTCCAACTGCCCTTTCAAGCGCAAAGCGCTGGGCACGTGATACGCAGCGCTTTGCGGCTCCAGCTGCCAGAGGAACCACTGACGCTCCTGGGCATACGATAAAGGCAGCGGCTGATCACGCCCCACCGGCACCAGCGCCGGCGCCTTTGGCGCGTTCGGGGAATGGGCTTCAATAGCGGCGACAAAACCGTCCAGGCGCGGCTGCTCGAACAGAGCCTTGAGCGGCACTTCCAGGTTCAGCGCCTGCCGAAGGCGCGAGACCACCTGCATCGCCAGCAACGAATGCCCGCCCAGCTCGAAGAAGTGCTGAGTCAGCCCGACCCGCTCGGTGCCCAGGATGTCGGCCCAGATCGCCGCAACCTGCTGTTGCAGGGCGGTAACCGGCGCTTGCCAATCGGCTTGCGCCGACGTGGCATCCGGTTTGGGCAAGGCCTGGCGGTCCAGCTTGCCATTGGGGTTCAACGGCATGCGCGCGAGGAAGATCAGGTGCGCCGGCACCATGTAATCCGGCAATTGCTCGCGCAGGCTGGCCTTGAGTTGCTCACCGGCAGCCAACTGTTCTTGCTCGGCCAGCGGTTGCGTCGGCACCACATAGGCCAGCAGCTGATTGTCAGCCGCCAGCAACAGCGTTTCGCGCACGCCGGCCTGGGCCAGCAGCAACGCCTCGATCTCACCCAGCTCGATACGGAAACCACGGATTTTTACTTGATGGTCAACCCGCCCCACGTACTCGATCACGCCATCGGCGCGACAGCGTGCCAGGTCACCGGTGCGGTACAGACGCTGGCCCGAGCGGGCGAATGGGTCGGCCACAAAACGTTCTGCGGTCAGCGCAGGTTGCTGCAGATAAGCACGCGCCAGGCCGCTTTCACTGGCGATATACAGCTCACCCACGGCACCGGCCGGCAGCAGGTTCAAATCGCGATCGAGCACATACAGACCACGCCCCGCCAGCGCGTGGCCGATAGGGCTGGCGCTGGCACCGATCACGGTAGTGGCGTCGCTGCAGTCCAACACACTGGACACTACGGTCGCCTCGGTAGGCCCGTAGGTATTGAGCAGGCGTACATGCCCAAGCCCCGCGTGACGCCACAGCGCCGGGCCATCCAACGGCATGGCTTCGCCGCCGATATGCACCTGGCGCAACGCGCCGTAAGCGCGCGAGCCGGCCACCAGGCAATCCTGCAAGAACAGTTTCCAGTAGGCCGTGGGCAAGTCGGCCAGGGTGATGCCCTGAGCGATAATCTGCCGGTACAGCTCGGCGCCGTCCCACAGCTGCGGGCCACGCAAAACCACGGTGGCTCCGAGGGTCAGCGCCGGGTACAACTGCTCGACGAAACCGTCGAAGTTCAGGGTCGCGAACTGCAACACCCGGTCATCCGGGGTCAGGCACGAGTAGTCGGCGGCCATGCGCGCGAACTCACTCAAGGCGCCATGGTCGATGGCCACGCCCTTGGGTTTACCGGTAGAGCCCGAGGTGTAAATAACGTACGCCAGGCTGCGCGGCTCGAAGTCGAGCCCCGGGTTGTACTCGGCGCACTGCGCCAGCTGCGCATCAGCCAAATCGATGTCCAGGGCCAACAACTGCTCAGGCAACGGCAGGCGTTCACGCAGTGACGACTGGGTCAACACCAGGCGTACGCCGCTGTCTTCGAGCATGTGTGCCAGGCGCTCACGCGGGTATTGAGGGTCGAGAGGCACGTAGGCGCCGCCTGCCTTGAGCACCGCCAGCAGGCTCACCACCATGGCAAACGAGCGCTCCACAGCAATGCCCACCAGCACGTCCGGCCCGACGCCCTGGGCGATCAAGTAGTGGGCCAGGCGGTTGGCCTGACGGTTCAATTGGCCATAGGTGATGGCCTGCTCATCCAGCGCCAACGCCTGACGCTCAGGGTTCTGCTGGGCCTGCGCCTCAAACAACTGATGCACCGCGTGCAGTTCGATACCGGTAGCCGGCGCGTTCCAATCCTCAAGGACCACCGCGTGTTCGGCCGCGCCGAGCATCACGATATCACTGAGGCGGCTGTGAGGTGCACTCACCACCGCGCTCAGCAGGTTCTGCCAGTGCTGAGCCAGACGCTCTATCGTTGCAGCGTTGAACAGGTCGGTGGCGTAGGTCAGTGCCGCCCAAATGCCTTCAGCGGATTCATGGGTGTCCAGGCTCAGGTCGAAGTGCGTGGTCTGGCTGTCCCAGTCCAATTCCGAGACGCGCAGGCCCGGCAATTGCTGCCCCTCGCGCCCGCCCTGGGCGTCGGTCTGGTGGTTGAACATCACCTGGAACAATGGGTTGTGGCTCAGGCTGCGCTCGGGCTGCAACGCCACCACCAGTTGTTCAAAAGGCAGGTCCTGATGTGCCTGGGCTTCCAGCGAGCGACGCTTGGTCTGCTGCAGCAGTTCGACGAAACTCATCTGCCCGTCAAGGTCGGCTTTGAGCACCTGGGTGTTGACGAAAAAGCCGATCAACCGCTCCGTCTCGACACGATTGCGGTTGGCAATCGGCACGCCGACGCGGATATCCGACTGCCCGCTGTAGCGGTAGAGCAAGGTCTGGAACGCAGCCAGCAACAACATGAACGGGGTCGCGCCCTCTTGCTGCGCAAGGCGCTTGATACCGCTGACCAATGCCGGTGGCAAATCTACCTGCAAGCTGGCGCCGCGATGGCTTTGTTGCGCCGGTCGCGGGTGGTCGAGGGGCAATTCCAGCACGGGTTGCTCGCCGCCCAGCAGTGCCTGCCAGTAAGCCAATTGACGGGCTTTCTCCCCCGCTTCCATCCAGCCGCGCTGCCACAGGGCGTAGTCAGCATACTGGATCGGCAGGTCCGGCAATTTCAGGGTTAGGCCCTGGCTGCAGGCGGCATAGAGTTGCACGAGCTCATCGACCATGACCTGCATCGACCAGCCATCGGAAATGATGTGGTGCTGCACCATCACCAGCACATGCTCATCGTCGGCCAGTTGCAGCAGCGTCACGCGCAACAACGGTGCCTGGAGCAGATCGAAAGGACGCGCGACCTCAGCTTCCACCTGCGCCATCACGTGCTGTTCGTCTGTACGCACCTGCACGATTTCAACGCGAGCCTCAGGCATCACGGCCTGCAACAACTGCTCACCGTCCTGCACCAAGCGGGTACGCAGGCTTTCGTGGCGCGCCACCAAACGGTCGAAACTGTGTTGCAGCGCCACCAGGTCCAACTGGCCTTGCAGGCGCAGCGCGCCAGGGATGTGATAGGTGGCGCTGTCAGGGTCCAACTGCCAGAGGAACCACTGGCGTTCCTGAGCGTAAGACAAGGGCAGTGCCTGGACCTCGTGGCGGGTCGGGGCAATCGGCAGTTGCGCGAAGCTCATGCCACGCGCTTGCAGGCGCTGATAAAACTGCTGACGTTGTTCAAGCGGCAGGCGAAGAAAGCGCGAGACCAGATCGATATTAGGGTTGGAAAGCATGGTTCAAATCGCCTCTAGTTCGCTCAAAAAGTCACGAAGATCATCAAAATCTTCCGCGCTGCCGGCGCGGAAGGTGGCGGCGGCCTGCACATAGGCGCGCAGCGTTTCGGTCTGGAACACTTCAACCAGGGGCACTTCCAGGCCCAGCTCGGACTGGACCCGCGATGTGATCTGGATCGCCAGCAAAGAATGGCCGCCGACTTCGAAGAAGTTGTCGTCCATGCCCACTTGCGGCAGGCGCAACACCTCGGCCCAGATCGCCGCAATCTGCTGTTCCAGTTCGGTTTGCGGGGCCACGTAGCGTTGCTGCATCAGGCTCACATCCGGCGCAGGCAAGCCTTTGCGATCGAGCTTGCCGTTGGGGGTCAGCGGCATCTGCGCCAGGCACATGAAATGCGTGGGCACCATGTAATCCGGCAGGCGGGTCTTGAGCGCACGGCGCAAGGCATCGCGGAACTCGGCCTGGTCGATCAGGGCCGGATCGGCGGGTACGACATACGCCACCAGTTGCTTGCCGGTCGGGCCTTGCTGTGCCACCACCACGGTTTCACCGACGCTGTCCTGCTCGCGCAGACGGGCTTCGATTTCACCCAATTCGATGCGGAAACCCCGAATTTTCACCTGATGGTCGACACGGCCCAGGTAATCCACCACGCCGTCCGGGCGACCACGGGTCAAGTCGCCGCTGCGGTACACACGGCTGCCGGGTTTGCCGAACGGGTCGGGCACGAAACGCTCGGCGGTCAGGGCCGGGCGCTCCAGGTAACCACGCGCCACACCCTCACCGCCCAGGTACAACTCACCCGCGACACCGATGGGTTGCAGGTTGAGCTGCGCGTCCAATACGTAACCGCTGCGGTTGCCCAGCAACGTGCCGATGGGCGCATACACCGCGCCGCACGGGTCGCCCTTACGGGCTTTCCACAGCAGCGGCGTTACCACGGTTTCGGTCGGGCCGTAACCATTGAACAAGTAGGTGGGTTTCAGTGCGCGCCATGCCAGGTCGTAACTCGCCTGGGCTACCGCGTCACCACCGAAGCAGTAGACGCGCACTGCCGGTGGGTTGCCATCGCGTTCGGCGTGCTCGGCCAGTTGTTGGAGGTAAACCGGTGGGAACACCGCCATCGTCACATTGTGGCGGTGCATTTGGGCATAGGTGTACTCCGGCAGCCACAGGCTGTCGTCGCGGATCAGCACACTGGCGCCGTTGATCAGCGGGTGCATCCAGCCTTCGTGGGAGCCGTCGAAAGCGAACGACATGAAGTGCAGCTCGCAGTCGGCCGGGCCGGTTTCATAGCGCTCGCCGGTGGCGATGATGTGCGCCACCAACGGGCCGTGGGACACCGCCACGCCCTTGGGCATGCCGGTGGAGCCGGAGGTGTAGATCACATAGGCGAGGTTGTCGCCATCCAGTGCGACCTGCGGTGCGGCGTCGCTATAGTGGGCCCAGTCTTCGGTGCGATCGATTGCCAGCGTGTTCACCCCCTGCGGGACCGGCAATTGCTGCAAGGCGCTGGTGTGCGTCAACAGCAACCGTGCGCGGCTGTCGTCCATCATGTAGAGCAGGCGATCACGCGGGTACTCAATGTCCAGCGGCACATACACACCACCGGCTTTGAGCACGGCGAGGAACGCCACCATGATTTCGGCGCTGCGCGGCATGGCGATCGCCACGCGCACTTCCGGCCCCACACCACGAGCGATCAGCGCATGCGCCAGGCGGTTGGCCTGTGCATCAAGCTCGCCGTAAGTCAGGGTGTGCGAGTCGAATTTCACCGCCACGGCATCCGGGGTTTCCCGCGCGCGGTCGGCGATCAATTCGTGCACCAAGCGTGCGGCTGAGAAGCCCGAGCCGGTGCAATCCCACAGGTGCAGAATGTGCTGCTGCTCATCCGCGTTCAGCAGGTTCAACTGCCCGATGGCCTGCTGCTGATCATCGACCATGGCCTGCAACAGGTTCTGCCAATGCCCGGCCATGCGTTCGATGGTCGCGGGGGCAAACAGATCAGTGGCGTAACTCAGGGATGCATGCAGTGCTTCGCGCGACTCTTCCACATCCAACGCCAGGTCGAACTGTGCCACGTCCTCATCCCAACTCAACACCTCGACCTGCAGGCTCGGCAAACGCTGCAAATGGCTGCCCGCCGAAGTCACGCGGTGGTTGAACAGCACTTGGAACAACGGGCTCAGGCTCATGCTGCGCTCGGGCTGCAGCGCCTCCACCAGTTGCTCGAAAGGCAGGTCCTGATGGGCCTGGGCTTCGAGGGAGCGTTGGCGCACCTGATGCAACAGTTGCGCCACGCTCATCTGGCCGTTGACGTCAGCCTTGAGCACTTGGGTGTTGACGAAGAAGCCGATCAGGCCCTCCGTTTCAAGGCGGTTGCGGTTGGCGATCGGCACGCCAACGCGCACATCTTCCTGACCGCTGTAGCGGTGCAGCAAGGCCTGATAGGCCGCCAGCAACACCATCGGCAACGTGACCCCGGCCTGTTTCGCCACACGCCGCAAGCCAGCCAACAGCTGCGGTGTCAATTCAATGCCCAGGCGCGCACCGCGATGGGTCGGCAACGCCGGGCGCTGGTAGTCAAACGGCAACTCCAGTACCGGCTGCTCACCGCCCAACTGTTCACGCCAGTACGTCAACTGGCGCGCTTTCTCGCCGGCCTCCATCCAGTTGCGTTGCCACAGGGCGTAGTCGGCGTATTGAATCGGCAACGCCGGCAGATTCGGCGTGTGGCCGTCGCTGAAGGCGGCGTAGAGTTTCACCAACTCCTCGACCATCAGCTGCATCGACCAGCCATCGGAGACGATATGGTGCTGCACCAGCACCACAACATGATCGTCCGCGGCCAGGCGCAACAATTTCACGCGCAGCAACGGCCCCCGCAGCAGGTCAAACGGCTGCGCGACCGCCTCGGCCACCTGCGTCCTGAGCCCGTCTTCATCGGTATCGCAACGTTCGATTTCAATCAGGCCCAGCTCTTCAATCACTTGCACCGCGCCGCTCGCATCTTGGCGCAGATGCGTGCGCAGGCTCTCATGGCGCGCCAGCAAGGTGTCGAAACTGCGTTGCAGCGCGGCCACGTCCAACGCGCCTTTCAAGCGCAAGGCGCTGGGGATGTGGTACGCCGAGCTGTGCGGGTCGAGCTGCCAAAGGAACCACTGGCGCTCCTGGGCGTAAGACAGTGGCAACGGCTGCGCGCGGTCGGCCTTATGCAGTGCAGGCGCGGTGACGCCCTCCTCACCCAATGCACGCACAAAGTCACCGAGCACAGGCTGTTCGAACAGGGTCTTGAGCGCGACTTCCAACGCCAATACCTGACGTACTCGCGACACCACGCGCGTGGCCAGCAGCGAATGCCCGCCCAGTTCGAAAAAGTGGTCATCGAGGCCCACCTGCGGCACCTCCAGCACGTCGGCCCAGATCGCCGCAACCTGCTGTTCGCGCGGGCTGACGGGCGCCACATGGGCTTTGAGCAACAACTCGGCATCCGCCTTGGGCAGTGCCTTGCGGTCGAGCTTGCCGTTGGGAGTCAGCGGCAGGTTTTCAAGGAATATCAGGTGCGCAGGCACCATGTAATCCGGCAAACGCGCGCGCAGATCAGCCTTGTACTGCTCACGCAGGCTTGCCTGTTGCTCGGGAGCACAGGTCACCAGGTAGGCGATCAAACGGTCGTTGTCGGCCAGTACCACGGCTTCACGCACCGCCGCGTTCTCACGCAGGCAAGCTTCGATCTCACCCAGCTCGATACGGAAACCGCGCACCTTGACTTGATGGTCCACGCGACCGATGTACTCCACTACGCCCTCCGGGCGATAGCGCGCCAAATCGCCGGTGCGGTACAGGCGTTCACCGGGTGCGCCATATGGGTTGGGCACGAAACGTTCGGCGGTCAGCGCCGGGCGCGCGTGATAACCGCGCGCCAGACCAGCGCCGCCGATCAGCAATTCACCGGCCGCCCCTTGTGGGCATGGCGTCAGCCCGGCGTTGAGAATGAACAGCGACGTGTTGGCAATCGGGCGACCAACAAAAGGCTGCGCCTGCTCCAGGCGGTGAGCAGCCGACCAGATGGTGGTTTCCGTCGGGCCATAAAGGTTCCACACAGGGCCCTGCAGGTCGAGCAGCCGTTGGGCCAGGTCGACCGGCAGCGCTTCGCCGCCACACAGGCATTTGATGCCCTGCAGCAGCGACGCGCGCGGGCTTTCCAGGAGCATCCGCCAGGTCGAAGGCGTAGCTTGCAGCACATTGGCACTCTGGTTGTGCACCAGATCGAGAATCGCCTCCGGGTCGAGCGCCAGTTCCTGGCCGCTCAGCAGCACCGTGGCGCCCACGGTCAGTGGCACGTATAGCTCGAGGGCGAAGATGTCGAATGAGAAAGTGGTCAGCGACAAAACCCGCGCATCACTGCCGATCTGCAGGGTGTCGGCCATGCCGCAGGTAAAGCTGCACAGTGCCTGATGCCGCACCATCACGCCCTTGGGCTTGCCGGTGGAACCAGAGGTGTAAATCACGTAGGCCAGGTGCTCCGGCGTGACACTGACCTGCGGGTTGTGTTCGTCCATGCCCGCCTCATCGACCAGCAACACGTGCAGGCCCTGCGGCTGCGCCAGGCGACCATTGAGGTGTGGCTGGGTCAGCAACACCTGCGCTTGGCTGTCTTGGAGCATGAAGGCCAGCCGATCCGCCGGGAACTGCGGGTCGAGCGGCACATAGGCGCCGCCGGCCTTGAGGGTCGCCAATAGGCCGACGACCATGTCCAGCGAGCGCTCGACCTGCACCGCCACCAGCACGTCAGGGCCGACGCCCGCCGCAATCAGGCGATGGGCCAAGCGGTTGGCGCGGCGGTTGAGTTCGCGGTAACTCAGGGTGTCGCCATTGAATTGCAGTGCGCTTGCGTCCGGTGTTGCCAGTGCTTGCGCTTCGAACAACTGATGCACGCACCGCGTGTGCGGGTACTCGGCGTGGCTGTCGTTCCAGCTGTGCACCGTCTGTTGCCATTGCTGCTCGCTGAGCATCGGCAGTTCATCCAGCGCCTGCGACGCGTCATTCACCACAGCGCGCAGCAGGTTTTGCCAATGTTGCGCCAGGCGCGCAAGCGTCTCGGGTTCGAACAGGTCGGTGGCGTAGGTCAGCGAGGCCCACAGGCCGTCGGCAGACTCTTCGGTTTCCAGGCTCAAATCGAATTGCGTGGTGTGGCCGTCCCAATCCAGCGGCTCTAACGCCAGGCCCTGCAGTTGCACCGGGGCGGAGCGCAGGTTGTCCTGGTGATTGAACAGCACCTGGAACAGTGGGTTGTGGCTCAGGCTGCGCGCTGGCTGCAGCGCTTCTACCAACTGTTCGAACGGCAGGTCCTGATGGGCCTGGGCCTCCAGGGCGCGCTGCTTGACCTGACCGAGCAATTGCTCGAAGGCCATCTGCCCGTCAAGGTCGACCTGGATGACTTGGGTGTTGACGAAGAAACCGATCAGCCGCTCGGTTTCGAGGCGGTTGCGGTTGGCGATCGGCACCCCGACACGCAGCCTGTTTTGCCCGCAGTAGCGATGCAGCAAGGTCTGGAACGAGGCCAGCAACAGCATGAACAGGGTCACGTCTTGGCGCTGGGCCAAGGTTTTCAGGTCGGCCAACAGCGCAGGCTCGAGCTGAACCCGTTGACGCGCGCCACGCAAGCTCTGCACCGCAGGGCGCGGATGGTCCAGAGGCAGCTCCAGTACTGGATGTTCATCGCCCAGGCACCTTTGCCAGTAATCGAGCTGGCGCTGTTTTTCACCGGCCGCCATCCAGCTGCGCTGCCACGCGGCGTAGTCGGCATATTGGATCGGCAACGCCGACAGCTGAGCTTGGCCCTGATACAGCGCCACCAACTCATCCACCATCACGTGCATCGACCAGCCGTCAGAGATGATGTGGTGTTGGGTGATCACCAGCACATGGTGCTCGGGCGCAATCACCAGCAGCTTGACGCGCATCAACGGGCCGTTGCGCAGGTCGAAAGGGCGTTGGATTTCCTGCTCCACACACTGCTGGATTTGCGCAGCCTGCGCCCTCGCCTGCTGTACCGGCATCGCCAGGGTGGGATGGATCACCTGCCAGGTCTGCTCAGCGTCTTCAACAAACGTAGTGCGCAATGGTTCATGGCGCAGCACCAGTGCCTGGAAAGCACGCTCCAGTGCGCCGATGTCGAGTTCACCGCGCAGGTGCAGCGCCGTGGGAACGTGGTACGCGGCGCTGGCGGGGTCCAGTTGCCACAAAAACCACTGGCGTTCCTGGGCGAAAGACAGCGCCATCGGCTGCCCACGGACCAGGGCCAGCAACGGTGGCGCGCTGTGCTCACGCAACCCCAGGCAGGCCATGGCAAATGCTTGCAACGTCGGCTGCTCAAACAGTGCGCGCAGCGGCACTTCCAGTTTCAAGTCATGGCGCACGCGGGAAATCACTTGGGTGGCCAACAATGAATGGCCGCCCAGCTCGAAGAAGTGATCCGTGAGGCCGACCTGTTCAACCTGCAACACCGCTTGCCAGATTGCCGCCAGCTGTACTTGCAGCGTGCTTTGTGGCGCCACATACGCTTGTTGACGCAGGTTCAGGTCAGGCGCCGGCAGCGCACGGCGGTCAAGCTTGCCGTTGTTGTTCAGTGGCAAAGCGTCAAGTACCAGCCAATGCCCCGGCACCATGTAATCCGGCAGAGACTCGCGCAAGGTGGCCGCCAGGGCTTGCCCGTCCAGGGTTTGACCATGGGCAGGCACCACATAGGCGACCAGTTGCATGCCGACCGCGCTCGGCTGGGCGATCACCGCGGCTTCACGCACCTGCGGCAAGGCTTGCAGGCAGGCCTCGATTTCGCCCATTTCAATGCGGTAGCCGCGAATTTTCACCTGATGGTCGATACGCCCGACGTACTCCAACGCACCGGCTTCGTTGTAACGCGCCAGGTCGCCACTGCGGTAGAGGCGTGCACCGGGCACCGCGGAAAACGGGTCAGGCAGGAAGCGTTCGGCGGTCAAGGCCGGGCGGTCGAAATAACGCTGGGCCAGGCCTGCTTCGGCGCCAATGCACAGCTCGCCGACGCCGTCAGTGGCCAGCAGTTCGAAACCACTGTCGAGCACATACAGCGACCGGCCGGCAATGGCCCGCCCGATCGGCACGCCAAACGCATCACTGGCATCCGCCAGTTGGCAATCGTGCACGCTGGATACCACCGTCGCCTCAGTCGGCCCGTAGGTGTTGACCAGGCGTACGCTGCCCAGCCCTGCGGCGTGCCAGGCGCGTACGCCTTCTACCGACATGGCCTCGCCACCCACGTGCACTTGGCGCAGGTTGCCCAAGGTGCGTTGGTCGACGGCACACTCCTTGGCCAGCAAATACCAGTAAGCGGCCGGCAAGTCGGCCAGGGTCACGCCCTGCTCGACGATCTCGCGGGCCAGTTGGCCGGCGTCCCACAGCTCATCGCCGCGCATGATCAGGGCGGCGCCCACGCACAGCGGCGGGTAGCACTGCTCGACAAAACCGTCGAAGCTGAAGGTCGCAAATTGCAGTACACGGTCTCGCGCACTCAGCCGGCTGTAGGCTTGCGCGCTGTCGCAGAACTGGCCGAGGGCGGCATGATCGATCGCCACGCCTTTGGGCAAGCCGGTGGAACCGGAGGTGTAGATCACATAGGCCAGGTCGGCCGCCGCCGCTTGGTTGGGTGGATTGGTCGCCGCGAAGGTGTGCAGTTCTTCACCGGATGCGCTGAAGTCCACACGAGTCAAGCCTTGCGGCAACGACACATCGGCAAGCAACCCGGTTTCGCTGAGCAGCAGGTCCAGACGGCTGTCGGCCAGCATATAGGCCAAGCGTTCGGCCGGGTATTTCGGGTCCAGGGGCACGTAGGCAGCGCCACTTTTGAGCACCGCCAGCAGGCTGACGATCAGCTGCGGGCCACGCCGACTGGCCAGGCCTACACGCTGGCCCGGCCCCACGCCGAGCGCCAACAGGCGATGCGCCAAGCGGTTGGCCCGCGCGTTGAGCTGGGCGTAGCTCAGGCGCTCATCGCCCGCCTGAACTGCCAGCGCATCAGGAGTGGCGTGGGCCTGGGCAGCGATGCGCTCATGCACGCGCTGAGGACGCTGGGCGGCACCGGCAGATTGGCTGAGGGTGAGCACGTCGCGCTGTGCCGTGGCGTCCAGCAACTGCAGGTTACCCAGCGGCACACCGGCGTCCGCCACCAGTTGCGCCAGCAGATGACGCAAGTTGGCGCCCAGCTGCTTGACCTGTTGCTCGCTGAAATGCGCGCGGTCGTAGCTGAAGTCCAGGCGCAGGCCGGCACCGAGCTCGACGCCCAGGGTCAGCGGGTAGTTGGTGCGCTCGTGGTTATGCATCCGGCCGAAGGTCAGGCCTGCCGGTGCGCCTTGCTTCAATGCTTCAGCCACCGGAAAGTTTTCGAACACCAGCAGGGTGTCGAACAACGCCGCACCTTGCTGGCCGGCCCACGCCTGGATGTCGTAAAGCGGCACGTGTTCATGGTCGCGCAAGCTGAGGTTCAAGGCTTGCAGCTCATTGAGCCAGGCGCGGGCCGATTGGGCGGGCGACGCGACACTGATCAACGGCAAGGTGTTGATGAACAAGCCCAACTGCTGCTCAATCCCCGGCAGCGGCGCTGAACGTCCGGCGACGGTCGCGCCGAATACCACGCAAGCCTGGCCGCTGTAGCGTTGCAGCAACAGGCTCCAGGCGCCTTGCAGCACAGTATTGAGCGTGACTTTTTGTTGGCGGGCAAATTCGCTGAGGGCCTGGGTAAAGTCGTCGTCCAGCAGCACTTGATGGTCAGCCATGCCCACGCCACCAACCGGCGCACGCAGTGCCTGAGCCAGCAAGGTTGGCGCGTGCAAAGGCGCCAGGGCATTTTTCCAGAACGTCTCGCCCGACGGCTGCTGTTGCAGCCAGCCCAGGTAATCGCGGAACTGCCCCAGCGGCGCCGACACCGCCTGGCCTGCGTAATGGGCAAGCACTTCGCCGAGCAACTGCGCGTTACTCCAGCCGTCCATCAGGATGTGGTGACTGGTGAAGATCAAGTGCCAGGCCGACCCTGTGCTGCGCACCAGCATCAGGCGAAACAGCGGTGCGGCATTGAGTTCAAAGCCGCTTGAGCGCTCGGCATCGGCCAGCGCATCGAGGTCGGCATTCACGTCTTCGATCACCTGCAACTGCACGTCGACCTGACGCCTGATTACCTGATGGGCAATGTCCAGGCCCAGCCAGTGGAAGCTGCTGCGCAAGATGTCGTGCCGGTCCAGTGCCGCTTGCCAGGCGCGGCCGAAAGTCAGCAGGTCAAGGCCTTCAATGTCCAGGCGCAATTGGTTGATATAAGCCTGGCCCTCGGGCGCGTACAGGGTGTGGAACAGCATGCCCTGCTGCATCGGCGACAGCGGGTAAAGTTCGGCGATGTCCGGCCCGGCCACGGGCAGCGCATCCAGCTGCTGCTGCGTAATACGCGCCAGCGGGAAGTCCGACGGCGTGACCTTCCCGGCAGGCGTCGCACAGCAATGCTCGATCAACGCCTTGAGTTCCTTGGCGTAGTCATCCGCCAGGCGCTGAATGGTCGCAGCATTGAACATCTCGCGACTGAAACCCCATTGCAGCGACAGCTCACCGCCATACACCTGCCCTTCCACCGTCAGCCAGTTGGCCAACGGTGCTTCGGGGTCCTGCGCCTGGCCGCTGCCTTCGCTGGCCGGGACAAAAAGCGCTGACTCATTGAACTGGCGGTCGAACTGCCCCAAGTAGTTGAAGGTGATACGCGGCGCAGCCAAATCGGCCAGGGCTTCACGCGATTGCGGTTTGCCCAGATAGCGCAGCAGGCCGTAGCCCACGCCCTTTTGCGGAACCGCGCGCAGTTGCTCCTTGATCGACTTGATTGCATCCGACAGCGTGCCTGCGGCCTGCAAACGCACCGGAAACAAGCTGGTGAACCAGCCGACCGTACGGCTCAGATCGAGGCTGTCGAACAGGTCTTCGCGACCATGGCCCTCCAGCTGGATCAGCGCGGCGGCCTGGCCGCTCCAGCGGCTGATCACGCGCGCCAGCGCCGTCAGCAGCAGGTCGTTGACCTGGGTGCGATAAGCCGCTGGCGCGTCTTGCAGCAGTTGCCGGGTGTGTTCGGCGTCAAGACGGGTTTCAAGCGTGGCGCCCAGCCGATTGTGCAGGCCGCCCTGCGGGTTATCGCAGGGCAGCTCGGCATCGCCGGACTGCGCCAGCCAGAAAGGCAGTTGCTCATCCAGCGTATGCGCGTGCGCCTGCAGCTGCTGCGCCCACTGTTGATAGCTGCTGGTTTTGGCGGGCAATCCGGCTTGGCGGTAAGCCTGTTGCAGATCCTCCAGCAGCACGCGCCACGACACACCATCGACCACCAGGTGATGGACCACCAACAGCAGTCGCTGGGCGCCATCAGCCAGGGTGACCAACGCCGCGCGCAGCATCGGGCCCTGTTCCAGGTTCAGGCTGCGCTGAGCCTCATCGCACAACGCGGCCAATTCAGCCTCGGTGTCGACGCTCGATTGCCACAGTACAGATTCAGCGGCCGGTGCGGCGTGGGCTTGCTGCCAGCCTTCGGCCTGCCGGGTGAATCTCAGGCGCAGGGCGTCATGGTGGTTGATCAACTGTATGAGCGCGGCGTCCAGCAACGCCGGTTCCAGCGTTTCGCGCGGGGTCAGCAACAGTGACTGGTTCCAGTGGTGGCGCGCAGCAATTGCCTGGCTGAAAAAGGCCTGCTGCACCGGGGTCAGAATCACCTCACCGGCGACCGGCCCCTGATCGATAACCACTGCGTGCTCGAAGCTCGCCACCAGCGCCAGGCTGCGCACGCTCTGGTACTGGAACACGTCGCGCGGGCTCAGGCGAATGCCTGCCTGACGGGCACGGCTGACCACCTGGATGGAGATGATCGAATCGCCGCCCAGCTCGAAAAAGTTGTCGTCCACACCCACGTGTGGAACGCCGAGTACATCACTCCAGATCGCCGCGAGGGCTTTTTGCAGGTCGCTCGAAGGCGCGATGAATGCCTGTTGCGACGCAGCCTCCGGCAGTGGCAAGGCTTTGCGATCGAGCTTGCCGTTGGCGGTGACCGGCAACTGGGTCAGCACGACGAAATGGGTCGGCACCATGTATTCCGGCAAACTGCTGAGCAGCCAGGCCTTGAGGTCCGCTGGCTCCTCGCTGTCGAGCACCAGGTAGGCGACCAACTGCTTGTCACCCTGCACCAGCACCACTGCCTCACGTACCGAAGGGTGTTGGAGCAGGCGCGTTTCGATTTCGCCCAGCTCAATGCGCAAGCCGCGCAACTTTACCTGGTGGTCAAGACGGCCGAGGTATTCGATCACGCCGTCAGTGCGCTGGCGCACGCGGTCGCCGGTGCGATAAAGGCGCTCGCCGTTGACGAACGGGCTCGGCACAAAACGCTCGGCAGTCAGCGCCGGGCGCCGGTGATAACTGCGCGCCAGGCCGGTACCGCCCAGGTACAGCTCGCCGGACACACCGGCCGGCACCGGGTTGAGCTGAGCGTCGAGCACGTAGGTGGCGAGGTTAGCGATGGGCCGGCCGATGGGCACGCTGTCGCCGCCTTCATCGATGCAGGTCCAGTGGGTCACGTCGATGGCCGCTTCAGTCGGGCCGTAGAGGTTGAACAACCCGGCTGCTGGCAGCTTGGCAAAGACCTGCCGTTGCGCATCCAGCGGCAAGGCTTCACCGCTGCAGACGATGCGCTTGAGGCTGGCACAGCCTTGCACGCCCGGCTCATGGATAAACGCCTGCAACATCGACGGCACGAAGTGCAAAGTAGTGATGGCGTGGCGGTCAATGGTTTCGATCAGCCGGGCCGGCTCGCGGTGTTCGCCAGGGGCTGCGACCACCAGGCGCGCGCCGGTCATCAGCGGCCAGAAAAATTCCCACACCGACACATCAAAACTGAACGGGGTTTTCTGCAGCACCGCATCACTGGCCGTCAATTCGTAGGCTTGCTGCATCCAGCACAAGCGGTTGACCAAGGCGCGATGGCTGTTGCCTGCGCCCTTGGGCTTGCCGGTCGAACCGGAGGTGTAAATCACGTAGGCCAGGTTGAGTGCGTGGACGCCACTGTCGGGCGATGCACTGCTGTAGCGTTCCAGCCAACTGGCCGGCTGGTCGAGGGCAATCACCTGAATACGCTCGACCGGCAAGGCGGCGAGCAGGCTTTGCTGGCTGAGCAACAGCGTGATGCCACTGTCTTCGATCATGTAGGTCAGACGTTCCTGCGGGTATTCCGGGTCCAGCGGCACGTAAGCGCCACCGGCCTTGAGGATGGCCAGCAGGCCCACCACCATTTCGACGGAGCGCTCGACGCACAGCCCCACCAGCACGTCCGGGCCCACGCCCTGCTCGCGCAAAGCATGGGCCAGTTGGTTGGCGCGGGCATTGAGTTGGGCGTAGGTCAAGGTGGTTGCGCCAAACACTAAGGCTGGCGCGTCCGGTGTGCGCTGCACCTGGTCTTCGATCAGTTGGTGGATGCCGCGCTCGGTCGGGTACGCCTCGCCGGTCTGGTTCCACGCATGGACCAGTACGTGCTGCTCATCGTCAGCCAGCATCGGCAATTCACCCACGCGCTGTTCACCGTCGGCCACCATCGCCTGTAGCAGGCTGATCCAGTGTTGGGCCATGCGCGCAATGGAAGGCGCCTCGAACAGGTCATTGGCGTAGGTCAGCGCAGCATGCAGGGTGCCGGACTTCTCATGGGTATCGAGGGTCAGGTCGAATTGGGTGGTGCGCCCTTGCCATTCCACCAGCGAAAGCTCAAGGCCTGAAGCGGTGTTGACGCTGGCAATGTCGGCCACCACCGGCTGGTGGTTGTACATCACCTGAAACAGCGGCGTATGGCTCAGGCTGCGCTCGACCTTGAGGGCCTCCACCAGGCGCTCAAAGGGCAATTCCTGATGAGCCTGGGCGCCCAGCGCGTGCTCCTTGATGCCTTGCAGCAGTTCGCCAACGCGGGTTTGCCCGGTCAGTTCGGTGCGCAGGACTTGAGTGTTGACGAAAAAGCCGATCAGCCCTTCGACTTCGGTACGGTTGCGATTGGCGATCGGCACGCCGACGCGAATGTCTGCCTGCCCGGTGTAACGGTGCAGCAGCACATTGAAAGCACCCAGCAACAGCATGAACAGCGTGACGTTGTGTTTTTGCGCGCAGGCGCGCAGTTGCGCAGCCAGGCCTGGGTCGATCGCGAAATTATGGCGAGTGCCCTGGTAGCTCGGCATCGCCGGGCGCGGGTGGTCGGTTGGCAGTTCCAGCACTGGATGCTCGTCGCCCAGGCGCGCCTGCCAGTACTCGAGCTGACGTGCCTGCTCTCCCGCTTCTAACCAGCGGCGCTGCCACAGGGCGTAGTCGCTGTACTGGATCGGCAATGCCGGCAATTGCGGCGCCTCATTGCGCTCGTGGGCGTCGTAGCAGCGGATGAACTCGTCGATCAGCACGTTCATCGACCAGCCGTCGGAGACGATGTGGTGCAGGGTCAGCAGCAACACATGCTCCTGCGTGTCGAGCTTGAGCAATTGCACGCGCAGCAACGGGCCGTGTTCCAGATCGAACGGCAGCAGCGATTGACGCGTCGCCGCGTCGTTGACGGCCTGCTCCTGCTCAACGGCGGCCATGGCGCTGAAGTCCAGATGCTCGACGACAAGCGAGGGCTCTATCGAAACCTGGGTCAGACGTTCATCGGCCTGGCGTTGGAAGACTGTGCGCAAGGTTTCATGCCGCGCCACCAGGCTGGCGAAGGCTTGCTCCAGCGCACGCAGGCTGAGCGCACCCTTGAGTCGTACAGCACCGGGCAGATTGTAGGCGCCACTGGCCGGGTCCAATTGCCACAGAAACCACATACGCTGCTGCGCGTACGAGAGCGCCTGGCGATCCTCTGCTTCCACGCTTGTCGGAATCGGAAACCGGGAAAAATCCACGCCCTCTTTCTGCAAGGCCTGCAGGAATACTTGGCGTTTTTCCAAGGGCAACCCGATAAACCGGCGAGCAAGTTTCAAGGAGTCTTCAGCATTCATTTCTTGGAGTCCGGAGCAATAGGCAGGAAGCACAAAGGCACGTCGTCCCTATAAAACGAACCGGGCGGGGAAAAATTAGCGGGGGGATGAGAGGCTTGGAGCGAGGTGTCATCAAGGGTTACATCAATCTCAGCCAAGACACACAAAGCCGGGCTAGCATTGACGAACACCACTTTTTGCAACTACATTTAGTTACACGCAGGGAACGCCGTGTCCAAAAATGAAAAGCTGCTCGCCAAACTGCTCAACGAGCGCATGGCCTTTACCTGGCCAGAGCTCTAAACGCTACTCAAGCGTCTTGGCTACACACAGATTGAAGGGGCTGGAAGCCGCGTCAAATTCGACATCGGCGACCCCAGTGCAATGATCACCTTGCACAGGCCTCACCCCGGCAACGAACTGAAACACTACATTCGGCGCCAGATCATCGAACAATTGAAATCAGGAGACCTGATTCAGTGAACAACCAACTGAAACACAACGGCTACATCGGCTCTATCGAAGCCAGCCTCGAAGACAATTGCCTGTTTGGCAAAGTGCTGTTTATCAAGGCGCTGGTCAGCTATGAGGGCAAAACCGTCGCGGAGCTGGACAGCGCTTTTCGGGAAGCCGTGGATGACTATCTCGCTACGTGCCTGCGCCTGGGGCAAACGCCGGAAAAGCCGTGCAAGGGTTCATTCAACGTGCGGGTCGGCCATGACCTGCATTTGGCGGCAGCCCTGGCGGCGACCCGTAAGAAGGTGACGCTCAACGACCTGACTCGCCAAGCATTGAATGAGTTTTTGCAACATCACTGTTCAGAACCTTTACCGGCAATCGGCTGATCAGCCCAACCGCCGATAACCCAGCACAGCCGACCCCAACACCACTGCGCCCGCCGCCAATGCCACCCAAAAGCCGCTGGTAGCGCCGAAATGGTCAATCATCCAACCGGAGCTGGCGGCGCCGATGGCCACGCCGATGCTCAGGCCGGTGATCAGCCAGGTCATGCCTTCGGTCAGGCGGCTCGGCGGGACGATCTGCTCCACCAGGGCCATGGACACGATGAGCGTCGGGGCAAAGAACAAGCCTGAGATGAAGATGGCCACCGCCAGCCCGGGGATATTTGTCACCAGCAACAACGGCAAGGTGGTCAACGCCGTCGCCACGCCGCAGAACAGAAACTGCCGGGGCAACGGCGCCTTGAGCTTGAGCGTGCCAAACGCCAACCCCGCCAGGCAGGAGCCGATGGCATACACCGAGAGCACAATGCTCGCCGCCGCCGGTTGGCCCTGATGCTGGGCGAATGCGACGCTGACTACATCCACCACGCCGACGATCACGCCCATGGCCAGCAACAGGATCATCAGGATCAGTACCGACGGTGAGGCGATCAGCCAACCGCCGTGATGGTCCTCGTGTTCATGTACCGGTGGCTCAGTTGCGCGTTGCAGCACGAAGGTGGTCACCCCCACCGCCAGCAGCAGCGCTGCCACCAAGGGCCCGGCTTGCGGAAACAGCACCACACTCAGGCCAACCGAGATCGGCGGGCCGATGATGAAACACACCTCGTCGAGCACCGACTCAAGGGCAAATGCGGTCTGCAACTTGGGCTGGCCGCGGTACAACTCGGTCCAGCGCGCCCGCACCATGGCCGACATATTGGGCATGCAACCGGCCAGGGCGGCGAACACAAACAACGTCCAGCTTGGCGCCTGCAACCCAGTGCACAGCAGCAACAGCAACAACGCCCCACCGCCAATCAGCGCCGCGATCGGCAGCACCCTGCCCTGGCTGTAGCGGTCCACTAACCGCGAAACCTGCGGCGCACAAAACGCCGTGGCCAGGGCGAACACCGCCGCCACCGCGCCCGCCAGTCCAAAGCCGCCGTGCACTTGCGACAGCATGGTGATCAGGCCGATACCGGTCATCGATATCGGCATACGCGCAAGCATGCCGGCCAGCACAAATGCCTTGCTGCCAGGAGCGTGGAACAACTCGGCGTAGGGATTTGCCATCCTGCTTGTCCTCATCCTCAAGACCTTGAAGCTTGCTATCGGCAGTCATCAAGGCAAAATACATACGGTGCGTATGTGGCAAATCATGCGTAACATACGCAGCGTATGTCAATCACTCAAACACTTTCGCGAGCCCTACCATGAGCCGAGCCCGTGCCGAAATGATCGAAGAAACCCGCGCCCGCCTGATCGCCAGCGCCCGCCAAGCCTTCGCCACACAGGGCTATGCCAACACGTCGATGGACGACTTCACTGCACGCGCCGGCCTGACCCGTGGTGCGTTGTACCATCACTTTGGTGACAAGAAAGGCCTGTTGGCCGCCGTGGTCGCCCAACTCGACAGCGAAATGGACGCGCGACTGCTGCACATCACCGATCAGGCCCAGGACCCGTGGGAAGGGTTTCGCGAACGCTGCCGAACGTATTTGCGCATGGCCCAGGACGACGAAATCCAACGCATCGTATTGCAGGATGCGCCGGCCGTGCTCGGCGATACCGGGTCGCAGCATCACTGCGTCGCGTCGCTGGGCCAGTTGCTTGAGGGCTTGATGCAGGCCGGAGCCATCGAACAAGGCCCCAGTGTCGCGCTGGCGCAGTTGATCAATGGCAGCCTGGTCAACACCGCGCTGTGGATCGCCCGCGATGAACACCCGGGCGATCGCTTGGAGCAAGGTTTGCAAGGTCTGGAATTACTGCTGCGCGGGTTGAAGCAACAAGCCCGCGCTACACCAGCCGCTTGATCTGCTTGTGCCGCCACACCAGCCGGTAATACGCAGTCTGCAGCGCCAGCATCGCCAGGTAGGTCACCGGAAACGCCATCCACACACCTTCCAGGCCGAAATGCGCATTGAGCAAATACGCCATCGGCAGCTCAACACACAGTACGCAGAAAATCGAGATGGCGACCGGCATCAGCACCACGCCGCTGGCGCGCATGATCCCGCCCACTACCGCCTGGAAGCCGAAGACCAAAACGCTCCAGAGCATAATGTGCAGCAAGTGCTCGGCATTGAGCCGCGCCGCGTCGTCGGTGATGAACAGCCCCAACAGCCAGTGCGATAACAGGTAACCGAGCACAATCAATCCACCCGTCAGGCAGGTGTTGATCAGCAGGCCGGTGCGCAGGATCGGCCCGATTCGCTCCAGGCGCCCGGCACCAATCGCCTGGGCACCGAGAATCGAGGCCGTAATTGCAATCGACAGCGCCGGGAACTGCACATAATTGACGATCTGCGTCACCGCGCCATACGCCGCCGTGGCCTGGGAACCGTGGCTGTTGACCAGCGCCAGGATGACCAATTCGGACAGCGACAGCACCACCATCTGCAAGCCCGTCGGCAAGCCGATGCGCAGCACTTTGCCGAGGATCGCCCGGTCCAGGCGCAACGCAGCCAGCAACTCACGGTCCGGCGCCATCACATGGTTTTTGTGGCGCAGGCGCAAGATCAAGAACAGCATCGCCAAGGCGTTACCGACCAGGCCCGCGTACACCGCGCTCTGGATGCCCATGGGCGGCAGGCCGATCCAGCCGCGAATCAGCGCCGGCGTCAGCAACAGGCCGACCAGGGTCGAGACCATCAGCGCCAACAGCGGCGAGACCGTGTCACTCACGCCGCGCAGCAACTGGGTGTAGAGGATGAAGACCAACAGTAACGGCATGATCAGCATCATCGCCTGGGCATAACCCACGGCATCGTCGAGCACATCCACCGGGGTGCCCAACCCCTGCAAGGCCGGGCGCGCGAACAGGCTGCCGAGCACCGCCGCGATCAGGCCCACCAGCGCGCCAAGGGTCAGCGTCGCACCGGTGATCACCTTCACCATCCCGGTTTCCTGCGCGCCCCAGGCCTGGCCGATCAGCACCGAAGCGCCCGCCCCCAGACCGATCACCAGGGCAATAAAGAAAAACACGATGGGAAACATCCCCGACACCGCCGCCAGTGCCTGGGTGCCGAGCATTTGCCCGACATAGATGCCATTGAGGGTGCCGGAAAAGCTTTGCAGAAAATTGGACAGCACCATCGGTGCCAAAAAAATCAGGTAGATCTGCCACAACGGCCGTTGCTGAGTGACTTCCATGGTCGTTCGAGTCCCGGAATTATTGTTAGACGGGGAAAGCATTGCGCGACAGCCAGGCCAGGTACGTCTGCACATCCTTTGGCCAGTGCCCGATCTTGCTGGCGAAGGCCGCCGCATCTTCAGCGAACAATGCCCGCGAGGCGTCTTCAAACCCAGGCAGATCGCCGCCGATGGCGCTCATGAAACGATAGCTGGCTTCCTTGGCCTGGCGCGCCTGATCACGGCCAGCGCTGGCATTTCGCGCTTCATCCACCAACCGGCGCAAGGCCGCCGAGGCGCCGCCGGGTTGTTGGCCCAGCCATTCCCAGTGGCGCGGCAGCAGCGTGACTTCCCGCGCGACCACACCCAGCTTCGGGCGGCCCACTGTAGGGGCTGCCCGAAGCTCTTCGTCGAGTGACGTGTCTGCGGGTTGCTCGGGCGCATAACTGCCTGGCCATGGGTAATCGACTTGGGCGCCGGTGGCGTCATCAAAGACCAGAAAGGTGCCGGCGGTCAGGTCCAGCCCTGCCAGGGTTTCGGCCACCGCCGAATAGGCGCCGGCCGCCACCCGTTGGTGACGCAAGAAGGCAGTGCACAGAGGCGTGTGTTGCGTTGGCATGGCTTATTACCCGGATGTTATTTGTTTTACCCGGATCATATTAGCCGTAATGGGTCGACATGCAAGGCTAATGTCTCGAAACATCCAATTGTTCACCCCGCACCGTTACCCGCATCCCTTGCACAGCAGGATCGCGCAGCAAGCACTCCGCAATCGCCGGTTCCAGCTCCACCCGCACGCGGCGGCCCAGCGCACGCGCGCCAAACCGAGCGTCGTGCTGACGACACAACCATGCCCGCGCCGATGCATCCACGCTCAATGAGCGCTGGTGCGCCGCCAGACGCTGATTGAGCTTCTCCAGCTCCACGTCCAGTAGCGCATCAAGCCAGCGCCTGTCGAGAGGTTCGAACATCAGGATACGATCGATGCGGTTGAGAAACTCCGGCTCGAAATGCCCATGCAAGGCCTCCTCCAACACCGCCGCTTCGCCCCGCACAAACACCCGTAGCAGCCGCCGCCAGCCCTGAGTGAAGCGTTGGCGATGACGACGCGCCTGGTGCGCGCCGATGTTGCTGGTCATGAAAATCAGGCTGTTACGAAAATCCAAGGTGCGCGTGCCACCCGCCAGGGTCAGTTGGCCGTTTTCAAGAATGCCCAGCAGGCTGCGCACCACCTCCTGGCTGGCTTTTTCCAGTTCATCGAACAACACGATGCCAGGGCGGCTGTAGCTGCCCTGGATCAATTCGCTGTTGAACAGGCTGATGCCTTCCTTGCTGCCCACGTACCCTGGCGGCGCGCCGGTCAGTGCGGCGGCGTAATGCTCCTGGGCCAGGGTGTGCATGTCGATGCGGCAAAACCCGTCGGCCCGGCCATGCAGCGCCTGGGCCAGCAGGCGCACGATTTCGGTTTTGCCCACGCCCGTCGGGCCCATGAACAGGTTGACGCTCAATGGCCGATCGCGCTCGCCGATATCGGCCTTGACCACCTTGAGCAGCCGCCCCACCTGCGCCAACGCCGCGTCCTGGCCAACGATGCGGCTGCGCAACAGCGCCATCACCTGCGCCGGGTCAAAGGTAAACCGCATGCCCTACTCCGCTGTTTTTTCTTTACCGCCATGGGGCAGTTGCCCCACCGGGCACTCGGCGACACCCACGGTGCTGCGGGTGATTTTCTCGACATTTTCCTGAGCCTTTTGCGCGTCCAGCACCCAGGTACGGTAGAACTCGAACGGGCAGTCCGCCACGCCCTTGTCGCCATCGCCCGAGGCATGCATGCCGGTATAGCCACGGTGCAGCAACTTGAACAGGTGGTTCTGCGACTGGTCGTTGGCCCGCGCATCGCGAATCTGCGACACCGACAGTTGCGCGTACTGAATACCCATCTCTTCCTCGCCGCACTCGCCCAAGGTGCGCCCGTCAAAGCCGATGATCGCCGAGTGGCCGAAGTACGAATACACCCCGTCGAACCCCGCCGCATTCGCCACCGCCACATAGCAGTTATTCGCCCAGGCCATGCTCTTGGACATCTGCACCTGCTGCTCCTTGGCCGGGTACATATAACCCTGGCAGCGCACGATCAACTCGGCGCCCTTCATGGCGCAGTCGCGCCAGATTTCCGGATAGTTACCGTCATCGCAGATGATCAGGCTGATCTGCATGCCCTTGGGCCCGTCGCACACATAGGTGCGATCGCCCGGATACCAGCCTTCGATCGGGCACCAGGGAATGCACTTGCGGTAGCGCTGCACGATTTCGCCAAGGTTATTGATCAACACCAGCGTGTTGTAGGGCGCCTTGTGCGGATGCTCCTCGTGGCGCTCGCCGGTCAGGGAAAATACGCCCCAGGTGTTGGCTTGACGGCACGCGGCCGAGAAGATCGCCGTCTCTTCGCCGGGAATGCTCGCGGCCGTGGCCATCATCTCGTCGTGGTCGTACATGATGCCCATGGTGCTGTATTCGGGGAACACCACCAGGTCCATGCCGGGCAGGCCCTGCTTCATGCCGAGAATAATCTCGGCAATCTTCTTCGCGTTGTCGATGACTTCGGCCTTGGAATGCAGGCGCGGCATCTTGTAGTTCACCACCGCGACACCGACGGTGTCCGGGCTGCTGGAAATGTCGCCATGACGCATAACAACGCTCCTGGTCTAGTGACTGATCATCCACGGCCGAGGCCCGGTCCTGGTCTTGAGGCCCAAGGGGTTGGCCTTGCTCGGCTCGACTTTCTTGCGGGTGCCGCAGCAACTGCAACCGGCCGGATGTTTGCGGCCTTCCTGGTATTCGCCGACGGTTTGCGGCGCATGGGCGCTGCGCTCGTTGCCGGCGATCGCCTTGCGCTGGTTGGCCGACAGCGTTTGCAAAGCCGGGGCCGAGACCCTGAGCTGCCCGCCCGGCCCTTCGCAGTACGGGCATTGGCTGGGTTCGTTGCGTTGGGCGATGGGCCGCAGCATCGTGAACGTGCCGCAGGTGGCACAGGCATATTCGTAGGTCGGCATGGCTACAGGTCCGGGGCAATGGGCAGGTCGATGCTGCCGTCGAGGAACTTGGTGGGGCCGTTGGCGTTGGGGTTGATGTCGAACTCGAAGATTTCCGTCGGCAGCCACAAGGTCGCGCAGGCATTCGGAATGTCCACCACGCCGCTGATATGCCCCTGCACCGGCGCCGAGCCGAGCAACGCATAACCCTGGGCCGGCGAGTAGCCGAACTTGGTCAAATAGTTGATCGCATTCAAGCAGGCCTGGCGGTAGGCAACGTTGACGTCCAGGTAGTGCTGCTGGCCCTGTTCGTCCACCGAGATGCCTTCGAAGATCAGGTAATTCTTGTAGTTCGGCGTGATCGGGCTGGGCTTGAACACCGGGCTTTTGATCCCGTACTTGGCCATGCCGCCCTTGATCAGCTCGACCTTCATGTGCACCCAGCCAGCCATTTCGATGGCGCCGCAAAAGGTGATTTCGCCGTCGCCCTGGCTGAAGTGCAGGTCGCCCACCGACAGCCCGGCGCCGTTGACATAGACCGGGAAGAAAATCTTCGAACCGCGCGACAGGTCCTTGATATCGCAGTTGCCGCCATGCTCACGCGGCGGCACCGTGCGTGCGCCGGTCGCAGCCGCGTCGTCACGGGCCTGGCCCTTGAGCTTGCCCATGTGTGCAGTGGCGGCCAATGGCGCATTGGCCAGCGGCGGCACGCGGGTCGGGTTGGTGTCGATCAGTTCCTGCTCGCGGCGGTTCCAGTCGGCGAGCATCACCGGGTCGGGCAGGCAGCCGATCAGGCCGGGGTGGATCAGGCCGGCAAAGTTAACCCCCGGAATGTGCCGCGAACGGGTGAACATGCCTTTGAAATCCCAGATGGCTTTTTGCGCGCTGGGGAAATGATCGGTGAGAAAACCGCCGCCGTTCTGCCGTGAAAAGAAGCCGTTGAAGCCCCACTGCGAGTCAGCCTTGGCGCCGATATCGAGCAAGTCCACCACCAGCAAATCACCCGGTTCGGCGCCGTGCACACCCACCGGGCCTGACAGGTAATGCACGGTGGACAGGTCCACGTCGCGCACATCACTGGCATCGTCATTGTTCTTGATTGCGCCGGCGGTCCAGTCGTAGGTTTCCAGGATGAAGTCATCACCGGGCTTCACCCAGCACGCCATCGGGATATCCGGGTGCCAGCGGTTATGAATATTTTCGTTTTCAGTGACGGGCTGGTTGAGGTCGACTTTGATCAGCGTTTCGGTCATGGGCTGGCTCCTGGGCGGATGGTCTGGTGCGTGGAATCCAGTCTCGGGGAGCCAGGGAAAACGGGAAATACGTTGGATGACGTATGAGATTTTCAGAGCAGACACAAAACAACTGTGGGAGCGGGCTTGCTCGCGAAAGCGGTGTGTCAGTTAACAGATAAGTCGACTGGTACACCGCATTCGCGAGCAAGCCCGCTCCCACATTAGAACTGTGTTGTTTTAGACGGACAGGTAGCGGCTTATGGTCGCCTCATCCACCCGATCCCGAGTCTCTTCAATCACAAACCGGCCCTTCTCGATCACTAGAAAACGGTCGGCGATTTCCAGGGTGAACGACAGCACTTGCTCGGACACCACAATGGTCAAATCGCGCAGGTTGCGAATCTCCTTCAGCGTGCGCGCAATGTCCTTGATGATCGACGGCTGAATGCCCTCGGTTGGCTCATCCAGCAACAACACCTTGGGGTTGGTGGCCAACGCCCGCGCAATCGCCAACTGCTGTTGCTGCCCACCGGAAAGGTTGCCGCCCTTGCGCGACTGCATGTCATGCAACACCGGAAACAACGCATATAAATCTTCCGGCACCTTGCCCCGCGCCGACGCCGGCAACCCGGTCTGGATATTTTCCAGCACCGTCATGCTCGGAAAAATCATGCGGCCCTGGGGCACATACGCAATCCCGCGCGCCACCCGCTCGTGGGTCTCCAGCGCCGACACATCGTGCCCGTCCACACTGACCAAGCCTTGCCACTGCGGCAAAATGCCCATCAGGCTCTTGAACAGCGTGGTCTTGCCCATGCCATTGCGACCCATCACCGCGACGATCTCGCGCTTGGCCACATTCAGCTGCAGATCGTGGAGGATCTGGCTCTGTCCGTAACCACAGGACAACTGGTCGATCTTGAACATGCCGGTTTCCTCAGTGGCCCAAATACACTTCGATAACTTTAGGGTTGCTCTGCACCGACTCCATGCTGCCCTCGGCCAGCACCTTGCCCTGGTGCAGCACCGTGACCTTGTGAGCGATGCTTTTGACGAACTCCATGTCGTGCTCAATCACCAGCACCGAGCGGCCCTGGCTGATGCGGTTGAGCAACTCGGCGGTTTGCGCGCGCTCGTTGACGCTCATGCCCGCCACCGGTTCATCCAGCATCAGCAACTCCGGGTCTTGCATCAGCAGCATGCCGATTTCCAGCCACTGTTTTTGCCCGTGGGACAGCAGGTCAGCCTGTTGCTGCAGCAAATCACCGAGGAAGATTTCCCGCGCCACTTCTTCCACCCGGGCGATCACCTGCGCATTGCGCTTGAAAAACAGCGCGCCCCACACCTTGCGCCCGGCGGGGTAAGACATCTCGAGGTTTTCAAACACCGTGAGGTTTTCGTAGATCGACGGGTTCTGGAATTTGCGCCCCACGCCGGCGCGCACGATGTTGTACTCGCGCATCTTGGTCAGCTCCTGGCCGTCGAACTGGATGCTGCCGCTGGTGGCGCGGGTCTTGCCGCAGATCAGGTCGAGCACCGTGGTCTTGCCGGCGCCATTGGGGCCGATCACCACGCGCACTTCATTGCGGTCGATGTACAGGTTGAGGTTGTCGACCGCCTTGAAGCCGTCGAACGACACGGTGAGGCCTTCGATGGCCAGCACCGGTTTTTTCATTTCAAAGCCGACGGCGGTCATGGCTGGGTCTCCAGGATGTTGCTTTTGGCGTTGGGTTTAATTGCCGGACTCACCGGGGGCGCAACCACGGGTTTGCGCCGCAGCAGCTTGGCCAATGCCTGGCGACCGTGGCTGTCCCACAACCCGGCCAGGCCATTGGGGAAATACATGACCACGGCGATGAACAGCCCGCCCATCAGGTACAGCCATAACTCAGGAAAGGACTCGGAAAAATACGTCTTGCCGTAGTTCACCAGCAACGCGCCATACACCGCGCCGAGCAGCGACATACGCCCGCCCACTGCGGCAAAAATCACCATCTCGATCGATGGCACGATGCCGACGAACGATGGCGACATAAACCCCACCTGTAAGGCGAACATCGCCCCGCCAATCGCCGAAAACGCGGCGGCCACGCAGAACACGAAGATCTTGAAACTGGCCACGTCATAGCCGGAAAACCGCACGCGCTCTTCTTTGTCGCGCATCGCCATCAGCAGCCGGCCCAGCTTGGACGCGAGGATAAAACGGCCGATAAAGATGCAGCCGAACAGCAGGCCGGCGTTGATGAAATACAGGATCATTTTCGCGCTGTCGGTGCGCAGGTCCCAGCCCAGCAGGGTCTTGAGGTCGGTGATGCCGTTGACGCCACCGGTCAGCCCTTGCTGGCCGACGATCAGCACGGTAAGGATCAGCGCAATCGCCTGCGTGACGATGGAGAAATACACATCGCCCACGCGCCGTTTGAACAGCGCCATGCCGATGATAAATGCCAGCAGCACCGGCACCGCGATCACCGCTACCAGCGTGAAGCTGAAACTGTGAAACGGCTGCCACAGCCAGGGCAGTTCGGTGATCTGGTTCCAGTCCATGAAGTCCGGGATGCCCGGTGTGGATTGGATTTTGGTGCTCTCGGGGTCGGAGGCTTCCAGCTTGAGGAACATCGCCATGCAGTAACCGCCGACGCCGAAGAACACACCCTGCCCCAGGCTGAGAATGCCGCCATAGCCCCAGCACAGCACCAGGCCCACGGCGACGAACGCGTAGGTCAGGTATTTGCCGACCATGTTCAGGCGGAACGCGTCCAACGTCAGGGGAAACACCACCAGCACCAGCAACGCCAACAACACGATACCGATCAGGTTTTGCTGGCCGCCCAGCAGCTTGTCTAAAGCCTTCATCTGCTCGCCTCTACTTGCGCACTTTGATGGAGAACAACCCTTGCGGGCGCAGCATCAGGATCAGAATTACCGAGGACAACGTGAGTACCTTGGCCATCGAGCCACTGAGGAAAAACTCCGACAGCGATTGGGTCTGGGCGATCACGAACGCCGAGGCGATGGTGCCGAACAGGCTCTGCGCGCCGCCGAACACCACCACCAGGAAGGTGTCGACGATGTACTGCGAACCCGCCGTCGGCCCAGTGGAGCCGATGGTGGTAAATGCTGCGCCCGCGACACCGGCGACGCCGCAGCCGAGGGCGAAGGTCATGCGGTCGACCTTGCGCGTATTGATCCCCACCGCGCGGCTCATGAGACGGTTCTGCACGGTGGCGCGCACCTGCAGGCCCCAGCGCGAGCGGTACAGCATCAGGAAGATCGCGGCGGTCAGCAGCAGGGTCAGGCCCATCATGAACAGGCCGTTGCGCGGGATTTCGATGGCATCGGTGAAATTCACCGAGCCCATCAGCCAGGCCGGCGGTTCGGCGCTGACTTCACGGGCGCCGAACACCGAACGAAAGGTTTGCTGCATCACCAGGGACAACCCCCAGGTGGCAAGCAAGGTGTCCAGCGGGCGCTTGTACAACCGGCTGATCATCGCCCACTCCACCAGCCAGCCGATGGCGCCGGCGACGAGGAATGACAGGGCAATGGCAACGAAGAAGTAATAGGGTTGAACACTTGGCGCAAAGTGCACGGTGAGGCTGGAACACACGTAGGTGGTGTAGGCGCCAATGGTCAGGAACTCCCCGTGCGCCATGTTGATCACGCCCATCTGGCCAAAGATGATCGCCAGCCCCAATGCCATCAGCAACAGCACGCAGAACACGGACAAACCGTTGAACCCCTGCATCGCCGCGATGGCTCCAAATTCCGATAGCCATTCCATGATGATGGTCTCCTACAGAGAGATGAAATGCAGGCTTTTGCCGTTTTGCTTTATGTGGGAGGGGGCTTGCCCCCGATGAGGGTGGGTCAGCTTATACAGCTGTGACTGACCCACTGCTATCGGGGGCAAGCCCCCTCCCACAGTTTGAAACTCGACGTGCCTGAGGGTTATTGGTAACCCTTTGGAAATGGATTCGGCTCGATCAGATCCGACTCGTAGATCACCTTGAACTGGCCGTCAGGCTGCACTTCGCCGATACGCGACTTGCTCCACAGGTGATGGTTCTCATGGATCTTCACGTAGCCTTCCGGCGCGTTTTTCAGCTCGATGCCAGGGCTTGCCGCCACGACTTTATCCACGTCGAAACTGCCGGCCTTTTCCACCGCTGCTTTCCACAACCAAGGACCGAGGTACGCCGCCTGGGTCACATCGCCGATCACCGCGTCCTTGCCGTACTTGGCCTTGAAGGCTTCGACGAAGGCTTTGTTGTTCGGGTTGTCCAGGCTCTGGAAGTACTTCATCGAGGCGTAGAAACCGGCCATGTTTTCGCCGCCGATGCCGAGCAGCTCGTCTTCGGTGACCGACAGGGTCAGCAGGGTTTGTTTGGACGAATTCACGCCCGCCGCGTTGAGTTGTTTGTAGAACGCCACGTTGGAGCCGCCGACCACGGCCGCAAACACCACGTCCGGCTTCTTCAGTTTGACCTTGTTGATCAACGAGCCGAACTGAGTGTTGCCCAGCGGGTAGTAGTCTTCGCCAACCACCGTGCCGTGCAGCACGTTTTCAATGTGCTTGCGCGCGATCTTCATCGAGGTGCGTGGCCAGATGTAGTCCGAGCCGACCAGGTAGAAGGTCTTGGCGCCCTTGGTCTTGGCAATCCAGTCGAGGCTGGCGAGGATCTGCTGGGTGGCTTCCTGGCCGGTGTAGATTACGTTTTTCGACTGTTCCAGGCCTTCATAGAAGGTCGGGTAATAGAGCAAGCCGTTTTCTTTCTCGAAGATCGGCAGCACGGCTTTGCGTGAAGCCGACGTCCAGCAGCCGAACACGGCGGCGACCTTGTCGTTGACCAGCAGCTTCTTGGCTTTTTCGGCAAAGGTCGGCCAGTCGGAGGCACCGTCTTCCTGGATCACTTTGATCTGGCGTCCCAGGATCCCGCCCGAAGCGTTGATCTGTTCGATGGCCAGGCGCTCGGCCTGGATCGAGCCGGTTTCGGAAATCGCCATGGTACCGGTGGCCGAGTGCAACTGGCCGACGGTGACTTCGGTCGGGGTCACGGCCAGGCCTTCGTTATCGGCCAGCACGCCCTGGCTGAACAGAGCGGCCGCCAGTAAAGACAAGGCCAACAGCGGTGTGGAGCGGATCAATCGTGGTGCCATGGGGCGACTCCTCTGCAATGAGGGGGTCAGCATGGCGGCAGCCGGCCATCGCGGGTATACGCAGCCTGACGTAACCCTGTACGTCATTTGACGTATGCCGTTGTGCACCATTTCGGCGCAGGATCACGCCCGCCCTGACACTGGAGATCAACTGTGAGAGGGGGCTTGCCCCCGATAGCGGCCTGGCAGTCAGTGCATTTGCCATTGGCCCACCGCGATCGGGGGCAAGCCCCCTCCCACATTTGCATCTCAGCGCACTTGAGGGCATGGAACTTGCTCGCCAACCTCGCCCTCCTCTGGAGTTAACCACCGTGCACCCTTTCTCCGGCACCCAGCGCATCGTCAAGATCCGCCGCGACTACAACACCTGGGTCGCCGACGAGACCATGGAAGACTACGCCCTGCGCTACACGCCCAAATCCTTTCGCAAGTGGTCGGAACTGCGCATCGCCAACACTGCCCTGGGCGCCGTGTCCTTTCTGGCGCTGGAAGCCATTGGCGGCGTGCTCGCCTTGAGCTATGGCTTCACCAACACCTTCTGGGCGATCCTGGCGATCAGCCTGGTGATCTTCCTCACCGGCCTGCCCATCAGCTATTACGCCGCCCGTTACGGCGTGGACATGGACCTGCTGACCCGCGGCGCCGGCTTTGGCTACATCGGCTCGACCATCACCTCGTTGATTTATGCCAGCTTCACGTTCCTGTTCTTCGCGCTGGAAGCGGCAATCATGGCCCTGGCCCTGGAGCTGTATTTCCACATTCCGCTGGCCATCGCCTATGTGATCTGCTCATTGCTGGTGATTCCGCTGGTGGCCTACGGCGTGACCCTAATCAGCCGCCTGCAATTGTGGACGCAACCGCTCTGGCTGCTGTTGCTGGTGCTGCCCTACGGCTTCGTCTGGTGGAAAAACCCCGACGCCTTCAGCGACTGGACCAGCTTTGTCGGACGCAGTGGCGACGGCGGCGGTTTTAATTTGCTGTCGTTCTGCGCCGCCTGCACCGTGGCGCTGTCGCTGGTCACGCAGATCGGCGAACAGGTCGACTACCTGCGCTTCCTGCCGGAAAAGACCGCCGCCAACCGCAAACGCTGGTGGGCCGCCCTGCTCTGCGCCGGGCCCGGCTGGATCATTCCCGGCGCGTTGAAAATGTTCGCCGGGGCGTTTCTGGCGTTTCTCGCCCTGCAACATGAAATCCCCATGGAGCGCGCCGCCGAGCCCACGCAGATGTACCTGGTCGCGTTCCGCTATGTGTTCAGCTCGCCGGAATGGGCGCTCGGCGCGATGGTGCTGTTCGTGTTCATCTCACAGATGAAAATCAACCTGACCAACGCCTACGCCGGCTCCCTGGCCTGGTCGAACTTTTTCGCCCGCGTGACCCACAGCCACCCTGGCCGCGTGGTGTGGCTGGTGTTCAACGTGGCCATCGCGCTGATGCTGATGGAGCTGGGCGTATTCGATGTGATCGACCAGGTGCTGGGGCTCTACGCCAACATCGCGATTGCCTGGATCGGCACACTGGTGGCCGACCTGGTGATCAACAAGCCGCTGGGCCTGTCGCCCAAACACATCGAGTTCAAGCGCGCGCACCTTTACGACATCAACCCGGTGGGCGTCGGCTCGATGCTGATTGCCTCGCTGCTGTCGATCCTCGCCCATTTCGGCCTGTTCGGTGCCCTTGCCCAGGCCGCGCCGCCCTTCGTCGCGCTGGGCACGGCGCTGATCATGGCGCCGCTGTTGGCCTGGCTGACCCAGGGCAAGTACTACATCGCGCGTACCAGCGACGTGACCCTGATTCACCCGGTGGCCCCCGCCACCCACGCGGTGTGTGGGCTGTGCAGCAACCCGTTCGAAACCGCCGACATGGCGTTTTGTCCGGCCTACAGCACGCCCATCTGTTCGCTGTGCTGCTCGCTGGATGCGCGTTGCGGTGACCGGTGCAAACCTCATGCGCGCCTCGTCACGCAGTTCGAAGGCGTATTGCGCTGGCTGCTGCCCACCACCCCGATGCCGCGCCTGCATACGCGACTGGCGCACTACCTGGGGTTGTTGCTGGTGCTGGTGCTGCTGCTCGCCGGCGCGCTGGCGCTGATCTACGTACAGGCCGCCCAAGGGTTGCCGCATTCGGAGACCTTGTATCAGGCGTTTTTCAAGGCGTTCCTCACCCTATCGGTATTGGCCGCCGTGCTCGCCTGGTGGGTAGTGCTGACCCGCGAAAGCCGGCGTGTCGCCCAGGAAGAATCCGACCGCCAGACCCTGCTGCTGATGCAGGAAATCGACGCCCACAGCCTTACCGACCAAGCCCTGCAACACGCCAAAGAGGCCTCCGAAGCCGCGAACGCCGCCAAAAGCCGTTACGTCACCGGGCTGTCTCACGAGCTGCGCACGCCGCTGAACAGCATCCTTGGTTTTACCCAGATCCTGCAGCGCGACAACGCCATGCCCGAGCAGCATCAGGACGCGCTGGCGACTATCCTGCGCAGCGGCTCGCACCTGCTGTCGCTGATCGATGGCCTGCTCGACGTGGCCAAGATCGAGGCTGGCAAACTGCGCCTGGAACTCACGGAAATCCCCTTCCCCGAGTTGATCCACGACCTGGAACAGATGTTCACCCCACAAGCCCAGGACAAGGGCCTGCGCTTTCGCCTGGACTGCGTGGGCAAGATCCCGGCCGTGGTGCGTGGCGATGAAAAGCGCGTGCGCCAGATCCTGATCAACCTGCTCGGCAACGCGGTGAATTTCACCGACAGCGGCGAGGTCTGCCTGCGGGTCAGCTATCGGCGCGAGACCGCCACCTTTGAAATCATCGACACCGGGATCGGCATCGACCCTGGGCAGATCGAGCGGATTTTCCAGCCATTCGAGCGCGGCGATCTGATGCGCCAGGACAAGGGCGTGGGCCTGGGGCTGACCATCACGCGCATGCTCACTTCGCTGATGGGCGGCGAATTGCGCGTCACCAGTGAGCTGGACAAAGGCACGTGTTTCCAGGTGCGGCTGTTCCTCTCGCAAGTGCGCGCGCCGCAGGCGGTGGTGCACGTAGAGCACGACATCATCGGTTATCACGGTGTGCGTCGGCGCATCCTGGTGGTGGACGACCATGTGGACCATCGCAAGGTGCTCAGCGGCATGCTCACGCCGTTAGGTTTTGAAGTGATCCAGGCCAGCAATGGCCAGGACGCGATCCGGCAGGTGGCGCTGCTGGCGCCGGACCTGATCCTGATGGACCTGTCGATGCCAACTCTGGATGGCTGGGAAACCAGCCGCTTGATCCGCCGCAATGCGCTGTCCAGCGCGCCGATCATCGTGATCTCGGCCAACGCCTTTACCGACGATCGCGAACGCAGCATCGCCGCCGCCTGCAACGATTACCTGGCCAAACCGGTGCGCACCCCGGAACTGCTCGGGTGCCTGCAACAGCACTTGGGCCTGCAGTGGTTGCGGCGTACTCGAACGTCCACGCCGCCTGCACCGCCCAGCGTATTGCCCAGCCCTGAAGACCTCGCCGCCCTCGCCGAACTCAGCGCCATCGGCTACGTGCGCGGCTTGCACGAAAAACTCGACACCATCCTGGAACATCGCCCGGACGCCGCGCCTTTCATCGCCAAAGTGCGCGGGCTGCTCAAGGGGTTCCGCCTGGATGAACTCAACCGAACCTTAAAGGAGGCCGAAGATGAATGCGCTCACCCGCAGCACTGAACCTGGCGTGGTGCTGATCGTCGATGACACCCCGGACAACCTCGCCATGCTCTCCGACGCCCTTGATGACGCCGGCTACATGGTGCTGGTGGCACTGGACGGCCTCAGCGCGTTGAACCGCGTGCAACGCCGGCGCCCGGACCTGATCCTGCTGGACGCGATGATGCCCGGGCTGGACGGTTTCGAAACCTGCCGTCGGCTCAAGGCCCAACCGGCCAGCGCAGACATCCCGGTGGTGTTCATGACCGGGCTGACCGACAGCAAGCACGTGGTGCAGGGGTTTGAGGTGGGTGGCAGCGATTACGTGACCAAGCCGATCCAGACGGATGAGGTATTGGCGCGGGTGGCAGCGCATTTGCGTACATCACGAATCCTGCTCTCGGCGCGTGCCGCGACGCAGCCGAGCATGCTGACCCTGGAGGACGCCCCGGCGCAACGACTGTTGTCCGCGCGGTTTCAACTGACCGAGCGTGAGGTGGAAGTGCTGCGTTGGGTAGCGTGTGGAAAAACCAATCGGGATATCGGCGACATCCTGGGGTTGAGCCCCAGGACGGTGAACAAGCATTTGGAGCATGTGTATGTGAAGCTCGGCGTGGAGACTCGAACAGCCGCCACCTCAGTAGCGTTGGCCGCAATCTGAATGGGTGTGGGGCTTGTGTGGATCTCAGCACACCACGTAGAAACTGTGCTGATCTGCATTGCCCTGAAACCTCAGGCTGTACTCGGTCAATGTGGGAGCTGGCTTGCTCGCGAAGGCATCGACTGGGTGTTACTGATACACCGAGTTGTCTGCATCGCAGGCAAGCCAGCTCCCACAGAAAAGCAAAAGCACTGCGGTGCTGGCAGCTGAACTTGGTCAACTTGTGGGAGCGGGCTTGCTCGCGAAGGCATCGACTGGGTGTTACTGATACACCGAGGTGTCTGCATCGCAGGCAAGCCAGCTCCCACAGAAAAGCAAAAGCACTGCGGTGCTGGCAGCTGAACTCGGTCAACTTGTGGGAGCGGGCTTGCCTGCGAAGGCATCGACTGGTTATGCCTGATACACCGAGGTGTCTGCATCGCAGGCAAGCCAGCTCCCACAGAACAGCAAAAGCACTGCGGTGCTGGCAGCTGAACTCGGTCAACTTGTGGGAGCAGGCTTGCCTGCGAAGGCATCGACTGGTTATGCCTGATACACCGAGGTGCCTGCATCGCAGGCAAGCCAGCTCCCACAGAAAAGCAAAAGCACTGCGGTGGTGGAGGCTGCACTCGGTCAAATTGTGGAAGCGGGCTTGCTCGCGAAGGGGGTGGGTCAGTGACACATGAGTTGACTAACCCACCGCATTCGCGGGCAAGCCCGCTCCCACATTTGGATCGCAGTGCATCAGATAGAGATGTGTTGCTGTGCTGTTGCCCTGCTTTTGCTTCAACCACTCAGGTCGGCTACCAGGCCGCCGTGCTCTGCTCTTGATCTTGCTTTTGATTTTGATCTGACAGGCCCCGTCAACCACGCTGGCCGAACGCAGGCTTGAATCCGTGGGTAACCCGGCAGGACGCCGGGTTAGCCGTGTTGGGCCATGGATGGCCCGTCGCGGCGGCCCACGGAT
>Ga0153931_100047_pt1 | contig 61667 bp, 52 predicted proteins | sample TSNJ015MetaG_FD_104730 | JGI IMG/M metagenome (GOLD analysis project Ga0153931, IMG submission 104730) | Attine ant fungus gardens microbial communities from New Jersey, USA - TSNJ015 MetaG | ecosystem: Host-associated > Fungi > Mycelium > Unclassified | place: USA: New Jersey, Wharton State... | reverse complement strand
CTCTGTGACCGACCGCCCAGCTCGCACTGGCCGTAACCCACAGACTGGCAAAGCACTGCAAATCGCTGCTGCCAAGAAACCAGGTTTCAAAGCCGGTAAAGCCCTGAAAGAAGCCGTTAACTAAGCTTCGCTCAAGCCTTACCTACCCGGGTCAGACGCAGGTCTGGCCTGGCAGCGGAGCGGCAGCTGACCCACGTATCCATCGGGTCGCCAGGGCCTGGGGTGTGGTTTCAAACCCCCGTCCGCTCCGCCAGTTACGAGAAGGCGCATCCTCGGATGCGCCTTTCTTCTATCCGGACTCTACCCACGCTCCACGGTTGCCTAATTTTTGAAGATCAACCGTTTCTGGGGGACGCATGCTGCAAAATATCAGGGACAATTCACAAGGCTGGATTGCCAAGACCATTATCGGGATCATCGTCGCATTGATGGCGTTCACCGGTATCGAGGCCATTTTCCAGGCTTCGACCAACAACAAACAGGACGTGGCCAAGGTCAACGGTGAAGAGATCACCCAAACCGAATTGAGCCAGGCCGTCGACATGCAACGTCGCCAGCTGATGCAACAGCTGGGCAAGGATTTCGATGCTTCCCTGCTGGACGAAAAACTGCTGCGCGATGCGGCCCTCAAGGGTCTGATCGATCGCAAACTGCTGCTGCAAGGTGCTGCCGATTCCAAGTTCGGCTTCTCTGAAGCGGCGCTTGACCAAGTGATCCTGCAGACGCCGGAATTCCAGGTGGACGGCCAGTTCAACGCTGAACGCTTTGACCAGGTGATCCGTCAACTGGGCTATAGCCGTATGCAATTCCGTCAGATGCTGACCCAGGAAATGCTGATCGGCCAGGTTCGCGCAGGTCTCGCCGGCAGCGGCTTTGTCACCGACGCTGAAGTGCTGGCATTCGCCCGTCTGGAAAAACAGACCCGCGATTTCGCCACCGTCAACATCAAGGCCGACCCTGCGGCGGTGAAGCTCACCGACGATGAGGTCAAGGCTTACTACGACCAGCACGCCAAAGAGTTCATGACCCCCGATCAGGTGGTTATCGACTATCTGGAGTTGAAGAAGTCTTCGTTCTTCGATCAGGTCACTGTCAAGGACGATGAGCTTCAGGCTGCCTATCAGAAAGAAACCGCCAACCTCGCTGAACAGCGTCGTGCCGCGCACATTTTGATTGAAGTCAACGACAAGACCACCGACGCGCAAGCCAAGGCCAAGATCGAGGAAATCCAGGCACGCCTGGCCAAGGGTGAGAAGTTCGACGCCCTGGCCAAGGAGTTCTCCCAGGACCCAGGTTCGGCCACCAATGGTGGTGACCTCGGCTTCGCGGGCCCTGGCGTCTACGATCCTGACTTCGAAACTGCCCTGTATGCCTTGAACAAGGACCAGGTGTCAGCGCCGGTACGTACCACCTTCGGTTGGCACCTGATCAAGCTGTTGGGCGTTGAAGCACCGCAAGTGCCATCGTTTGCCAGCCTGAAAGACAAGCTGACGCGCGAGCTCAAGACTCAGCAGGTTGAGCAACGTTTTGTCGAGGCCACCAAGCAATTGGAAGATGCGGCATTCGAAGCCTCCGACCTGGCTCAGCCGGCGTCTGACCTGAAGCTGACCGTGCACACCTCGGCGCCGTTTGGCCGTGAAGGTGGCGAAGGTGTTGCCGCCAACCGCGCGGTGGTCACAGCTGCATTCAGCCCTGAAGTGCTGGATGAGGGTGCCAACAGCACCGCCATTGAGCTGGACCCGGAAACCATCATTGTGCTGCGGGCCAAAGAGCATCTGAAGCCTACGCAATTGCCACTGGAAAGCGTCTCTGCCGCTATCCGTGCGCAGATGACCAAGGAGCGCGCCAGCGCGGCTGCCAAGGCTCATGCTGACGAGTTGATCGCCAGCCTGCGTGATGGCAAAACTGCGCTGAACCAGCCGATCGACGGCCAGGCCTGGAAAGTCACTGAAGCGGCTACCCGTAGCCAGGAAGCGATCGACCCGGCCGTGCTGCAAGCCTTGTTCCGCATGCCCAAGCCTGCGAGCAAGGACAAGCCGACCTTCACTACCGTGACCCTGGCGGACGGTAGCCTGGTGATCGTGCGCTTGAACGGCGTCAACGAAGCCGCTGCGCCTACGGACGAAGAAAAGGCGCAATACCGCCGCTTCCTCGCTTCCCGTATCGGCCAGCAAGACTTTGCTGCCTACCGCAAGCAGTTGGAAAGCAAGGCTGACATCAAGAAATTCTGATGTCGGTTTGAAGTACAAAGCCCCCGCTCTGAAAGGACCGGGGGCTTTTTATTACCTGCTCTTCAGACTGGCGATCAAAGCCAATAACATCAGCAGCACAACCGCCCACGCAAAGGCACCGACGCCCCAGCCTTGAAGTAATACACCACCGACCAACCCGCCGCCGGCAATGCCAAGGTTCCACACCGTGACCAGCATCGACTGCGCTGCATCCGCCGATGCACCGGCCGCCTTGGCCAGTGCGGTTTGCAGCAACGCTGGCAGGCCGCCGAACGCCAGGCCCCATAGCGCCACGGCGGCGTAGACAACCCCTGGCGACTCGATCCAGAACGCCAGCGCCAGGGCGATCAAGCCAAACAGCGCACAGCTGGCCACGAGCAACACCCGCAACCATCGATCAATCAGTACGCCCGCCAGCCAGATGCTCAGCAGCGCGGCGAGGCCAAATACCAGCAGCACACGATCAATCTCGGCGGCAATTCCGGCGGGGCCCAGCAGTGGCGCCACGTAGGTATAGAGAATGTTGTGAGCCAGCACGTAGGTAAAGGTCACCCACAGCACCGGACGAATGCCTGGCAAATTCAGGACCTGGCGCAGCCCCAGCCGTTTTCCCACAGGTTCGCCGGCAAAATCCGGCAGCTGCCAGCGCGCCCAAATCAGCAGTAACAGCGTGAGCCCGGTCATGATTGCGAAACTCAGGCGCCAGCCGACGGTGGTGCCCAGGAATGTGCCCGCCGGCACACCCAGAGACAAAGCCAAGGGCGCGCCGAGCATCGCCACGGCAATCGCCCGCCCTTGCAGGTTTGGCGCAACCATGCGGCTGGCATATCCCGCCAGCAGCGCCCAGAGCAGACCGGCGAAGACCCCGGCGAAGAAACGTGCCACCAGAGTCACCCCGTAATGGCTGGAAAACGCTGTCACGCTGTTGACCAAAGCAAAGCCGCCGATCGCAATCAGCAGTAACGGCCGTCGTCGCCAGCCTCGGGTCAGCAGCGTGAGAGGAATGGCTGCGAGCAATGAGCCGAGGGCATACAACGTGACCAGTTGGCCCACCAGGGCTGGCGAGACGCCCAGGCCGTCGCTCATCTGCGGCAGGAGCCCGGCGGGCATTGCCTCGGTGAGGATGGTGATAAAACCGGCCGAAGCCAACGCCAGCAAGCCACCCAGCGGCAGAGCCTGACGTGGGTTGGCAGAGGCGGAATCGGTTAATGCAGGGCTGTTGCTCATCGCACGCTATCCATGAAGAAAGACAAGGAAGCAGGGTAGGGGGCTGTGAGCTGCGGAAAAACAGGCTAAGGTTCCGAACTTATCGGACACCCACGTCCGCAATTGATAGGTGGCCCATTGGACAGCCTGAGCAGTCTTTCGGTATTCGTGCAGGTCGCGGAAACCCGCAGCTTCACCGCCGCTGGCCGCGTGCTTGGCGTGTCTTCCTCGGCGGTGGGCAAAAGCATCGCACGCACCGAGGAGCGCCTGGGTGTGCGCCTGTTTCACCGCAGTACGCGCAGCATCACCTTGACCAGCGAGGGGGCGTTGTTTCTCGAGCGTTCGCGACGGATTCTCGCCGAAGTCGAGGCCGCGGAGCAGGAGCTGACCGAGGCCACTCTCACGCCGCGCGGCAAGTTGCGGATCAGCGTGCCGCAGGTGCGTGGGCTGTTGATGCCGGTGCTCAGCGATTTCATGCGTGCGTACCCGGACATTGAACTGGATGTGGATTTTTCCGACCGCATGGTGGATGTGATTGAAGAAGGCTTCGACGCGGTGATTCGTACAGGCAGGCCGGAAGATTCGCGCTTGATGGCGCGTCATCTGGGGCACTACCGTTTGGTGCTGGTAGGGACGCCAGGCTATTTCGAGCAACATGGCACCCCGCAGCAGCCCCGGGACTTGACCGGCCACGCGTGTCTGCGCCACAAATTCTGCGCCACCGGCAAGCTGGAGCCATGGCCATTGCGTCCTGTGCCAGGCGCCGTAGAACCCGTTTTGCGCACACCGTTGGTCAGCACCACCATTGAATCGCTCAACCATGTGGTGCACGAAGGCCTGGGCATCGCTTGCCTGCCGGATTACATGGTCAGGGACGCGGTGCAGCAAGGGCATTTGCAGCGGGTGCTGGATGACTTTCTCGAGCACCGCGGCAGCTTCTGGATGTTATGGCCATCAAGTCGCCATGCCTCAGCCAAACTGCGCGTGTTCATTGACCATATGGGCGCCGGGCTTTTTCCTGCGGGCACTGTCCTGTAGGCCTGTGACGTTTTACCGACAGGAATGCGCGCGCCAGGACCCCGTTCTGTTGCACAATACCGCCCGGACTGTTTTCCTCAGGATTTTCGATGTCGACATCATTTCACTTGCGTAGCCTCGGGTTGGCGCTGGTGCTGGCGGGCGCCGCGGGCTGCTCGTCACCCAAGACCGCTATTTATGAACATGAGAATTTTGACGACTCCGGTACGTTCTCCCGTGATTACCCGGTCAGCGACGTGGCGGCCTGCGAAGCGGCGCGGCGTGCCCTGCTGAGCCAGGGTTACATCATCACCAGCAGCGATCCGAAGCTGGTCGTGGGTAACAAGAGCTTTCAGCAGACCGGCGAGACGCACCTGCAGATCAGCTTCAACGTGGTGTGTGCCGATGATGGCAAAGGCAATAACCACTCGACGATGTTTGCCAACGCCTTGCAGGATCGCTATGCGCTGAAGAAGGTCAACAACTCCGCAAGCCTCGGTGTGGGTGTGCTGGGCTCGGTGTCGATGCCGATCGGCTCCACCGATGACTCGATGGTCAAGGTGGCGAGCGAGACGGTCTCGGCGCCCAAGTTCTACGACCGTTATTTTGCGCTGGTGGACGTATTCCTGCCGCAGGAAGTGAAGAAGGCCGAGCATATCCCCGAGAAGCCCAAGGCTGACCTCGGTGTGCCGGAACCCAAGGCGGCGCCGGTAGCCGAGAAGGTCGAGGCACCGAAGGAAGAACCGGCAGCGCCGGCTGCTTCGCAAACGGTGACGCCGCCCGCCGAGACGGCACCGATTGCACCCAAGGAAGAGCCGGCCCCGACCCCGGCAAGCGAGCCGGCCCCGGCGCCGACCAATCCGAGCCTGCCGGCGCCGACAGAGGCGATTCCGCCGCTGCCCACGCCCGCGCAGTAACTCAGACCGTTACGGGATCCGCCTTGTCGACGTTGATCCCGTAGCGACTGATGGCCTGAGTGATGTTGTCCCGGCCGATCACGCCGTCATCGGCCAGTGCCTTCAAGGCCGCCAGCACGATAAAGTGCCGGTCCACTTCGAAAAACTCACGCAAGGTTTCGCGGGTATCCGATTGCCCGAACCCGTCGGTGCCCAGCGCTACAAAGCGACGGCCGTGGACGAAGGAGCGCACCTGATCGGCGAATAACTTCATGTAGTCCGTGGCCACCACCACCGGCCCGGGTTGCCCGGCGAGGCATTCCTCAACGTAACTCGCGCGTGGCTCGCTTTGCGGGTGCAGCAGGTTCCAGCGCTGCGCCGCGTGCCCGTCACGGCGCAGCTCGGTCAGGCTGGTGACGCTCCACACGTCGCTGTGCACGGCGAAGTCCTTTTCGAGCAAGTCGGCCGCGGCGATCACTTCGCGCAAAATCGAGCCACTGCCCATCAATTGCACCTGCGCTTGCGGGTGGCTGCTGAGTCGATACATGCCCTTGAGAATCCCGTGCTCCACGCCATCGGGCATGGCCGGGTGTGGGTAGTTCTCGTTGAGCAGGGTGATGTAGTAGTAAATGTCCTCTTGCTCGACGTACATGCGCCGCATGCCTTCGCGAATGATCACCGCCAGCTCGTAGGCAAACGTCGGGTCATACGATACGCAGCACGGGATCACTGACGACAGAACATGGCTGTGGCCGTCGTCATGCTGCAGGCCTTCGCCCATCAACGTGGTACGCCCCGCCGTGGCCCCCAGCAGGAACCCGCGCGCCCGCGCATCGCCTGCCGCCCAGGCCAGGTCGCCGACGCGCTGGAAGCCGAACATCGAGTAGAAAATGTAGAACGGCACGGTCATCAGGCCGTGGTTGCTGTAGGACGTACTGGCCGCGATCCACGAGGAAATGGCGCCGGATTCGTTCAGGCCTTCCTGCATGATCTGTCCGTCCTTGCTCTCCTTGTAGTAGCTCAGTTGCCCGGCATCCTGTGGGGTGTAAAGCTGACCCACCGCTGAATGGATGCCGATCTGACGGAACAGGCTTTCCATGCCGAAGGTGCGCGATTCATCCGGCACGATTGGCACGATCAGCTTGCCCAGGTGCGGGTCTTTGAGCAGCGTGCCAAGGATGCGCACAAAGGCCATGGTGGTGGAAATGGCGCGCTCGCCCGTGTCTTTGAGTTGGGACGCAAATGCGCTCAGTTCGGGGATTTGCAACGACTCGATGGCGCTGTGGCGCGCGGGCACATAGCCGCCCAAGGCTTGGCGACGCGCGGCGAAGTACCGAGCTTCTTCGCTGTCGGCAGCGGGCTTGAGGTAGGGGATGTCGTCGAGCTGGTCATCCGCCACTTCCAACCCGAAGCGGTCGCGGAAGGCTTTTACCGCCTCGGCGCCCATTTTCTTCAACTGGTGGTTGATGTTCTGGCCTTCGCCGGCTTCACCCATGCCGAAGCCCTTGACGGTTTTGGCCAGGATCACCGTCGGTTGGCCCTGGTGGCGCACGGCAGCGGCGTAGGCGTTGTAGACCTTGTCCGGGTCATGGCCACCGCGTGAGAGTTTCCAGATTTCGTCGTCGGACATGTCTGCAACCAGTGCCAGCAACTCGGGGTATTTACCGAAGAAATGCTCGCGTACATAGGCGCCGTTCTGCGATTTGTAATTCTGATAATCGCCGTCCACGCATTCCATCATGCGCTGGCGCAGCAGGCCGCTCTGATCCTTTTCCAGCAGCGCGTCCCAGCCACCGCCCCAGATCACTTTGATCACATTCCAACCGGCAGCGCGGTACAGGCTTTCGAATTCCTGAATCACTTTGGCATTGCCGCGCACCGGGCCGTCCAGGCGTTGCAGGTTGCAGTTGACCACGAAGATCAGGTTGTCGAGTTTCTCGCGACCGGCGAGGGAGATGGCGGCGAGGGACTCCGGCTGGTCCATTTCGCCATCACCGAGGAAGGCCCAGACCTTGCGGCCCTGGTGTTGCTTGAGGTTGCGAAATTCCAGGTAACGCATGAATCGCGCCTGGTAGGCCGCCATGATCGGCCCCAGCCCCATGGAGACGGTAGGGAATTGCCAGAAGTCCGGCATCAAGCGCGGGTGCGGGTAGGACGATAAACCTTTGCCACCGGCCTCACGGCGGAAGTTGTCCAACTGTGCTTCGCTGATGCGCCCCTCCAGATACGCGCGGCCATAGATGCCAGGAGAGGAGTGGCCCTGGATGTACACCAGGTCGCCGTCGAACGTGTCGGTGCGCCCACGGAAAAAGTGGTCAAAGCCTACGTCGTACAGCACAGCAGCTGACGCATAAGTCGCGATATGCCCACCCACACCGGAATGTTTGCCTGCGCGCAAGACCATGGCCATGGCGTTCCAGCGGATAAACGCATTGGTGCGACGCTCGATAGCCAGGTTGCCGGGGTAGGGCAACTGGCGGTCGGCGGGAATGGTGTTGACGTAGGGTGTGGTCACCCGCCCGTAGAAGTCACCATGGCGCGCTACGTCGAAATCCAGCAACTGATCTATCAGGTAATGGGCGCGCGGGCGGCCTTCGGTGGACAGCACCGATTCGATGGACTCCAGCCACTCGCGGGTTTCCTGTGGATCGTCGTCCAGTCTTACAGCGTTATTGGGGGTCATGTGAAGCTCCAGGGTAGGCGGATTTGAAGCAGCGAGCTCCTTGTGGGAGTAGCGCCAATTTAGTTGCAATTGCAACTACATGCCTGAATCTAGCGCGGGATGAGCTACTATTGCAACCTTCTTGAAATTCCCCGGATGGTGTTGCATGTCGTCGAATGAGCCTGATGTATGGTTCCGTTTTGTCAGGGCCCACAGGACGGTCATCCGTGAAATCGAGCGTCGGCTGGCTGAGGCGGGCCTGCCGCCGTACGCCTGGTATGACGCGCTGTGGGGCCTGGAAAGCGGCCCCGAGGGCACTCGCCGTATGCACGAACTGGCCGATGTGCTGGCGATCGAGCGCTATAACCTGACGCGCCTGGTGGACCGTCTGGAAAAGGACGGCCTGGTGGTGCGTTCACGTTCAGACGGCGACGGCCGAGCGGCGTTTGCCTCGATCACCGACGCGGGTCGGGTGCTGCGCAAAAAAATGTGGACGATCTACGAAAGCACCGTCGACGAGTTGTTCCTGTCGCAAATCGAGCCCGAGCAGCGCCAGTTGTTTGCCGATGCCCTGGAGCGTACGGCGGGGTTGGCGGTGGAGGCGGGTGTGCACACCCGCAACCGACGCAAGATCTGAGATACGGTGCAGATCCAATGTGGGAGCGGGCGTGCTCGCCAAAGCGGTGTGTCAGAACCCTACCGGTTAACTGAACCACCGCATTGGCGAGCCAGCCCGCTCCCACATGTTTATGCCGTTTCTCATTCATTCAAGTGGGTACCGTTTCATCGCTATTTCCACCTGGTGCGCGTCAATACACCCTTCATCCGCCAACGCCCTCAACGCACACACCACGATCCAAAAACGACTCGGCGCACACGCCTGCACTGAGCCTGCGCCCAGCGCCACAAAACGCGCGTCAACATACGGCCCCAGCTGATCGACAATCGGCTGCGGATAACCGGTGACGGCGATTACCGGCGTGGTATCCCCGGCCAGGCAATCACGCAAATGGCAGCTCTGCCGGGGCGCGATGGGGTGCAGCCGATTCCAGCGCGCAGCGGCCGCAGCCTCGCGGGCCAGTCGCGTGTAGCTGGGGCAACTCCACAGCTGCGCCGTGATGCTCCAGTCCTGTTCAAGCAACTGAGCCGCATGAGCGACTTCCACCAGTGCCCGACCTGCACCAAGCAATCGCACATCCCCTTGGCGACGTTGGATCGGGTACATGCCCCTGAGCGCATCTTCACGGTCTTGCGCATCCAGCGTCACGGCGGTCTCTTGATCATGCAGCGCCAGGTAATAAAAACCGGGCTGGCCGTCGACGTACAGCGTGCGCAACCCGGCCAGTACTATCGCGCGGGCTTCCTCACCCGAGGCCGGATCATACGGTGTGCAACGCGGCTGGTTTGCCAGCCACAGCGGTAGCGAGGATTGCGCGCCTTTGGGCCAGGGCGAAGGTTGGTTCTCGATGTCGTTGCACAGGATGCCGCGCTGCGCGGTCTCATCCGACAACGCACACAGCTGCGCCGACGACGCCGCGCTGTGCAGGTACAGCAGTGGTTTTTCGCCGGTATTACGCGCGAACCAGGTAGGCCAGCTCCCCACGCGTCGGCTGCGTGACTGGCCGCGAATCACCCAGGCTTGCTGGCTGAATTCCAGGGTATTGGCCATGGTCATCACCGTGTACAACGGCGAACTTCGCGATGGTTCGGCGGCGTTCAGTGCGTCAATACACAGCTGCGCGGCGTTAGCGGTAGAGGCGGGCATGGGTTGAGGCTCCAGGCAACAGAGGTTCGTACCCTAATGGAAATGTAGTTGCACATGCAATGATTGCAATCGCACGTCAAACGTTAAACGCTAAATCAACCCAGCGCTGCTACGTTTAATCAGGATGTGCAGGAACGTCATGGCGCAGACATTTTTTCGTCATCACGGCACTTTAGGCTGGCTGTGCGGGTCATTTATTGGCAGCCGCTTTAACCTCACAAGGAGTCCACCATGGACGATTACCAAGAAGAACTGCTGGAGTACCATGCGTTTGAATTGGACCCGCTGGATCCGGTCGATGACGCCACCGAGCTGTAATACCGACTTCAGGCGGAATGCCGCTGACTGCGGCGAAATTCCCCTGGGGTCTGGTTGTTCCATCGCCTGAACGCCCTTTGAAAGGCTTGGGCTGAGGCAAAACCGAGCAAGTAGGCGATTTCGCCGAACGCCAACTCCGTATCACGAATGTAGGTCATGGCCAGATCGCGACGGGTGTCGTTGAGAATCGCGCGAAACTGCGTGCCTTCTTCGGCCAGTTTGCGGCGCAGGGTCCAGGTGGGCAGCTTCAAGCGTGCCGCCACTTCCTCCAGGTCGGGTTCCCGGCCGCCATTGAGCATCGGCCCCAGCAAACGGGTAATGCGCTCGCGCAGGCTGCGGGTGCGCGTCAACTGCTCCAACTCTGCTTCACACAACTTCAACAACAGCTGCCAGGTACTCGGGCAATGCTGCGGGTTGCGCATCGCCAGGGTTTGCTGGCTCAGGCGCAATTGATTGGCGTCGGCGCCAAAATGCACCGGGCCGTCACCCAGCACGGCGTACTGGTCACAATACGGGGGCGCGTCAAATTCGATGTCGATGCGCTGCGCCTGCACCGGTTGTTGGGCCAAACTGGACAATTGCTGCAGCCAGCCGGCGATGATCGAATCCACCACAAAGCGGTTGTAGGCATTGTAGGGGCTGATGGAATAGAACCGCAGCCACGCCCCTTCGGCATCTTCGTGAAAACTCGACTGCCCGCGATAGTTGGAGCCGTACAGCGCCTCGAACCGGGTCAATGTGCGCGCCGCTTCACGCACGTTGGGCGCTTGCGCGGCGGTGACCCCTGCAAGGCCCGCCTGGCTCAAGCGGCTGAGCTGGCCCATGCGCAAGCCCAGGCCCGGGTCACCGGTCAGTTGGATGGCCGCATGGCCCAGGCGCATGTAACGCGGGATCGACAGACGCGCACCGGCTTCGGCGAGGCGCGCTGCGTCCAGGCCGTATTGCAGCAGCAGCGGTTGCGGGTCCAGGCCGTGGCTTTGAATGGCGTCCGCCAGGGTGTGCACGAAGCCCACTGACAAATCCCCGAGGCGCACCGGCTTCAAGGCGTTACAACCAGATATTCAGCAGGCGTGCGCCACGGGCGCCGCTGTCGGCGTTGACTCGCCCGTTGCTGCTGAGAAAGCTGTGCCCGGCAGTGCCCAGATCCCAGAACTGCCCACGCAGGAACACGCTCATGCCGGCGCTTGCCTGGCTGATCGGTTGTTGGCTGATCAGGGTCAGACGGTGCCAGGCTTCGCCTTCGCTGAGTTCCTCGGGCTTGAGGCTGATTTCGGGGGGCGTCGACACGCTTTTAAACCCGCGCCATGGGCGATCCCATGTCTCGCGGCCGGTCACAAACGCCGGCACGGCGACCAGCTGCGCGCCTTGCTCGTTGAGTTTGCGGTAGTTGTCCGGGTACCAGCTGTCGCTGCCGATCAGGATGCCCAGGCGCCCGGCCGGGGTATCGACCACGTTGACGATATTTTCGTCGCCCGGTTGGATAAAACCGCGCTCATCGTAGATCGGGTAGAACTGGCGCTGTGGCTGGCCCACTGGCAAACCGTCGGCACCGAACACCAGGCTGGCGTTATACAGCGGGCCATGACCGACATGCAGTTGGCCTTGTTCGACACTCGGGTTGGGCAGGGTGATGGAGCCGGCCACCAGTGTGACGCCAAACTCTTTGGCCAGGCCGCCGAACAACAGCTGATAGTCGCGCGCCATGGCGGAGGCTTTCATACGCAGGTAGGCGTCATCCATGCGGTTGTCGCCGGTGGCGCTGATCCATGCGCGCGCAAACTGCAGAGGGTTGCTGGCCGACAGCCAGTTCATCGCGTCCTTTAAATGGACCGCCTGGTATAACTCGTTTTTTTCGCCGCTGAGCATCAGCCAAGTGCCGATATGTTCGGGCAGGACCACGATGGTCTTTTGATTGATCAACCCCTGATCACGGGCCTTTTGCAGGTACGCCGCGAGCTTCAGGTGCAGGCGTTCCAGGCTCTGGTAATCGGCGGGAAACAACTCCGGCTGAATGCCGAGCAAGTTGCCACGATCGGCAGGTTCGCCTTCATTGACGGCCAGGGAAATGCGCAGGTCCGACAGGTAGTGCGCCACAGGGCGCTCCTGGGTCCAGACCAGATACGCGGTGACGGCGGCAACCAGGGCCATGACGAGGGTGAACGCTAGAAGTTTACGCATGGGGCAACAGACAACAGACCGTGTGCAGGGTTCGCCGACTAGGGTAGGGCCCAGGCACCTGCTTGCCAAGGGGCGCTGTGCATTTGGATCAATAAGTTGTCAGTTTCAGTCATTGAGCGGCAGTCCATCGCCTCTTAGTCTGTGGGACATAAACCGATGGCAGGCCATTCGAGCCTGCCACGTCCCGTGATGATCCGTTGTGGAGCTGTACCATGACCGCTGCTGCCTACCCGCACCTGCTGGCCCCGTTGGACCTGGGTTTTACCACCTTGCGCAATCGCACCCTGATGGGCTCGATGCACACAGGCCTTGAAGAAAAGCCAGGTGGTTTCGAGCGCATGGCCGCCTATTTTGCCGAGCGCGCCCGTGGCGGTGTCGGCCTGATGGTCACCGGCGGCATTGGCCCGAATGACGAGGGCGGCGTGTATGCCGGTGCAGCCAAGCTGACCACTGACGAGGAAGCGCAGAAGCACAAGATCGTGACCCAGGCCGTGCACGAAGCGGGCGGCAAGATCTGCATGCAGATCCTTCACGCCGGGCGGTATGCCTACAGCCCCAAGCAGGTCGCACCGAGCGCGATCCAGGCGCCGATCAACCCGTTCAAGCCCAAGGAACTGGACGAAGAAGGCATCGAAAAGCAGATCCAGGATTTCGTCACCTGCTCGCTGCTGGCCCAGGTCGCCGAATACGACGGCGTGGAAATCATGGGCTCCGAGGGCTACTTCATTAACCAGTTCCTGGCCGCCCACACCAACCACCGCACCGACCGTTGGGGTGGCAGCTACGAAAACCGCATGCGCCTGGCGGTCGACATCGTGCGCCGCGTGCGCGAAGCCGTGGGCCCGAACTTCATTATTATTTTCCGCCTGTCGATGCTCGATCTGGTCGAGGGCGGCAGCAGTTGGGAAGAAATCGTGCAGTTGGCCAAGGCCATTGAGCAAGCCGGTGCGACCCTCATCAACACCGGTATCGGCTGGCACGAAGCGCGTATCCCGACCATCGCCACCAAAGTGCCGCGTGGCGCGTTCAGTAAAGTCACCGCCAAGCTGCGCGGTGCGGTGCAGATTCCGCTGATTACTACCAACCGTATCAATACGCCGGAAGTTGCCGAGCAGATCCTCGCCGAGGGCGATGCCGACATGGTCTCAATGGCGCGGCCGTTCCTGGCTGACCCGGAGTTCGTCAACAAGGCCGCTGCCGGCCGCGCCGATGAAATCAACACCTGCATCGGCTGCAACCAGGCCTGCCTGGACCACACCTTTGGCGGCAAGCTGACCACCTGCCTGGTCAACCCGCGCGCTTGCTACGAAACCGAGCTGAACTACCTGCCGGTCAAGCAGATCAAGAAAATCGCCGTGGTCGGCGCCGGTCCTGCGGGCCTGGCAGCGGCTACCGTGGCGGCGGAGCGCGGCCATCAAGTGACCTTGTTCGATTCCGCCAGCGAAATCGGCGGCCAGTTCAATATCGCCAAGCGCGTGCCGGGCAAAGAGGAGTTCTTTGAAACCCTGCGCTACTTCAAGCGCAAATTGCAGACCACCCACGTCGAGGTGTGCCTCAACACCCGTGTGGATGTCGCGCAACTGGCGGCGGGCGGGTATGACGAGATTATCCTGGCCACCGGCATTGCGCCGCGTACGCCAGCGATTCCAGGTATCGATAATGCCAAGGTGCTGAGCTACCTGGACGTGATTCTTGAGCGCAAGCCGGTGGGCAAGCGCGTGGCGGTGATCGGCGCTGGCGGTATCGGCTTTGACGTCTCTGAATTTCTGGTGCACGCAGGCGTGTCCACCAGCCTGGACCGCGAAGCGTTCTGGAAAGAGTGGGGCATCGACACGCAACTGCAAGCCCGTGGCGGCGTGGCCGGCATCAAGCCTGCGCCGCATGCGCCGGCGCGTGAAGTGTTCCTGCTGCAACGCAAAACCTCCAAGGTCGGCGACGGCCTGGGCAAGACCACCGGCTGGATCCATCGCACAGGCCTGAAGAACAAGCGTGTGCAGATGCTCAACAGCGTCGAATACCTGAGCATCGATGACCAGGGTCTGCATATCCGCATCGGCGCCGACGGCGAGCCGCAGCTGCTGGCGGTGGACAACATCGTCATCTGCGCCGGGCAAGACCCGCTGCGCGAATTGCAGGACGGCCTAATCGCCGCTGGCCAGAACGTGCACCTGATCGGCGGCGCCGACGTGGCGGCCGAGCTGGATGCCAAGCGCGCCATCAACCAGGGCTCGCGCCTCGCTGCCGAGTTGTAAGACGAAAAAAGGGCGGTGGTAGACTGCCGCCCCTTTTTTCGTTCAGAGGCCTCCCGATGGGCCCTTTCGACTGGCTTCCCCACGCGCCCCTTGAACTGTTGCAGCTGGATTGGCTGAACGGCGTCGAGGTGGCTGTGCTACGCCTGGATTGCATCGACCCGCTGATCAGCGGCAACAAGTGGTTCAAGCTTACCCAGCACCTGGCCGATGCCCAGGCGGCCGGAGCCCGCGGAGTCATCAGCCTCGGCGGCGCGCACTCCAACCACCTGCACGCGCTGGCGGCAGCCGGCAAACGCTTCGGTTTTCCGACCGTGGGCCTGTTGCGCGGCCATCCTCAAGACACACCCACTGTGCTCGACCTGAAAGCCTTTGGCATGCAGCTGCATTGGCTCGGCTACGGCGGCTATCGCGCGCGGCATGCGGCGGATTTCTGGTTGCCGTGGCACGCACAATACCCGCAACTTTACCCAGTGCCGGAAGGCGGCGGTGCAATGGCCGGTGCCCTGGGTTGCGCGGTATTGGTCGATCAAGTGCGCGCGCAATTGAATACCCTAGGCTGGGCCGACTACGACGCCTGGTGGTTGGCGGCGGGCACCGGTACGACCCTGGCCGGGTTGACGTTGGCCGAGGCGGGCGCGCACGCAGTCTTTGGCGCGATGGCGGTGCCGGATGACCACGGCGTCGCTCAAAACGTGCAGGCTATCGTGCAGCAAGGGTATGAATTGGTGGACGCAAGCCGAGGCGGTTTCGCCAAGGTCGATCCGTTATTGCTCGAGTTCATGCACGCCACGGAGCAGGCCAGTGGTTTGCCGCTGGAGCCGCTTTACACCGCCAAGGCCTTGTTGGCGCTGAAGCAGCAAATCGAGGCCGGGCGTTTTCCCCCCGGCACTCGTCTGATCTTCGTGCATACCGGCGGCCTGCAAGGTCGCCGTGGGTTTACTGCCTAGCGCAAATCCGTGGGTGGGAGCGGGCGTGCTCGCCAATGAGGTGGGTCAGTACAAATGAGCTGACTGACCCAACGCATTCGCGAGCAAGCCCGCTCCCACATTGGCTTTTCATTGCAGCCAGGTATATCCGGTGTTGCTGTGCTTTTTCCCGGCCATTGCTTCACTCAGGTCGGCTACCCGGCCGCGATTGCGCTGCATCAATCGACCCATTTGGTGGCTGATCCACCGCCCTTGCGCCCAAGCCCGCTTCCGCCCGGCATCATGCGCAGCGCCGTGTTATCGCGGATCACGTAATGGTGCAGGATCCCCGCCAATGCATGCAGCCCGATCAGCCAGTAGCCGATCTTGCCGAACAGCACGTGCCAGCCCTCGATTTCTTTGGCCAGCGCCTTGTTTTCAGCGATCAACGGCGGCAGCTCAATGCCATAGAACATCACCGAATGCCCCTCGGCACTGACGATCAGCCAGCCGGCGATCGGCATGCCGATCATCAACGCGTACAGCGCAACGTGCATCAGCGTGGCCAACAGGCTTTGCCATTGCGGGGGCGCTGGCACGATTTTCGGCGCAACGCCCAGGCTGCGCGCGAACAGGCGTAGCCACACCAGCACGAATACAGTGAGGCCAAACATGAAGTGCATTTCGACGATCAACGTACGCGCGCCACTGCCTTTGGGAAACTGGCCGCGTAACTCTATGCAGGCGTAAACCACCGCCAGTAGCACCACCATCAACCAGTGCAGCGCAATCGACATGGTGCTGTAGCGTGTATCGGAGTTTTTCCACGGCATCGCTGTGTTCCTCACTCATCAGGGCAAACCTCCGTTCTTGGTGACGGAGTCCTTTAACTGTATGCCGGTTTTGAGCGCTTTGCCTGGCGTAAATGCCGTTGTTTTGACCTCTGTCAGTGGCTTTGCGGCATTTCACCGCGCGCCAGGCGCTGGTTGATATCGGTGATAACGGCGGGCAGGTCGTTGAGGGTGTCGATCAGATAGTGCGGGCGCGCGCCTTTGAACATCGCCTCGATGCGCTCGCGTTCGCGGGCCAGGGTGCTGCTGTCCAGGGCACGAAATTGCTCGTAGGTCAGGCCCAGGGCATTGCCCGAGCAGGTCAGCGCCACAGTCCACATTCCGGCGCGACGGCCTTCGAGAATGCCGGGCACGGTGTCGTCGACCTTCACGCAGGCCGCCACATCATCGATGCCCAGCGCGATCACGTTGGCCAGTGCCTGGGCCGGCCATGGGCGACCGTTGGGCACTTCATCGGTGGCGACCACGTGATCGGCGAGGTAGCCGTTGGTGGCGGCCAGGGCGACGACCTTGTCCATCACTTGCTTGGGGTAGCCGGAGCAAGAGCCGATCTTGATGCCTTGCGCACGCAGCCGGGCGATGGTGTCGAGTGCGCCTGGGATCAGCGCCGAGTGTTCGGCGATTTTCTCGATCTGCAGCGGCATGAAGCGCTCATAGAGGGCGGTCACGTCGTCGTCGGTCGGTGTGCGACCGAAGGCTTTGCGATAACGTTCGGCCACTTGCGGCTGATCGCAGAGGGTGCGGATATGGTCCCACTTGCCCATGCCCATCGGGCCTCGGGCTTCTTCGATGGACACGTGCACGTCGAACTCGGCGAAGGCTTCGACAAAAATCTGCGTGGGGGCGAAGGAGCCAAAGTCGACCACGGTGCCGGCCCAATCGAGGATAACGGCCTGGAGGGTGTTGGGGTTCTGGTAATTCATGGTGCAGATCCTGGGGGTAATGGGGGAAATCAAATGTCCAGCACTTCCATTTCTTGCAGCACCTGCGCGATCGCCTTGACCGCGGCGCGCATGCCGGCCGCATCGACGTGGCCGATACAGCCCACGCGGAAGGTTTCCACTTGGGTCAATTTGCCGGGATACAGGATGAAACCCCTGGCCTTGACCCGCTCATAGAACGCCTTGAACTGGTAACGCGGGTCCTTTGGCGCATGAAAGGTGACGATGATCGGCGCCTGGATCGCTGCCGGCAGGAAGCTGCGCAGGCCCAGTTCGGCCATGCCATCGAGCAGCGCCTGACAGTTGCGTGTATAGCGCTGGTGACGCGCAGGCAGGCCGCCTTCTTCGTGATATTGCAGCAACGCTTCGTGCAGGGCGGCGACCACGTGCGTTGGCGGGGTGAAGCGCCATTGCCCGGTCCTGGCCATGTAGCTGTGCTGGTCGAACAAGTCCATCGCCAGGGAGTGGCAGTTACCTTGGGCGGCGGCCAGCGACTGTTTGTCGGCAAACACAAAACCCATGCCCGGCACGCCCTCCAGGCATTTGCCCGAGGCTGCTATCAGTGCGTCGAACGGCACTTCGCGAGCGTCAATTGGCAGCGCGCCGAAGGAACTCATGGCGTCGATGATCAGGCGCTTGCCGTGGCTTTTCACCACCTCGGCAATCGGCGGCAGCGGGTTGAGAATGCCGGTGCTGGTCTCGCAGTGGATCAGCGCCACGTGGGTAATGGCCGGGTCGGCGCGCAGCAGACGGTCCACATCGGCCGCAGTGGTAGGTTCATCCTCGGCGGTTTCAAAGGTACTGAATGGGCGGCCGAGCACTTCGCAGATCCTGGCCAGGCGCTTGCCGTAGGCGCCGTTGATCAATACCAGCACCTTGCCACTACGCGGCACCAGGGTGCCGATGGCGGCTTCGACGGCAAAGGTGCCGCTGCCTTGCAGGGGCACGCAGTGATGGCTGTCGGCAGCGTTGAGGATCGCCAGCAACTGCTCGCAGACGCTGGCGGTGAGTTGGTTGAATCGCTGGTCCCATGAACCCCAATCCACCAGCATGGCCTGACGCGTACGCACGGACGTGGTCAGGGGGCCGGGTGTGAGCAGAATGGGCGCGGCGGTGGTCATCTCAAGTCCTCGCAAGTCTTGGGGAAGCTACGGCGCCTAAAGTGCAGTTTGGCTTGTTATCAATCAAATTGTTTGTTGTTATGCGAGCTATCAGTGAGGCCGATAGCTATGAACTTGTTCCAACTGCGTGCATTCGATGCCGTAGCCCGCGAGGGCAGTTTCACCCGGGCGGCGGCGCGGCTGTTTATCAGCCAGCCGGCGGTGACCGGGCACATCAAGGCTCTGGAGGAGCACTACCAGATCCCGTTGTTACGGCGTACGGCGCGGCGGGTGGAGTTGACCGAGGAGGGCACGCGCCTGGCGGCGATCACCCGCGCGATCTTTGGCCTGGTGGACGAGGCCCAGACCCTGCTGGAAGCCAATCGTCAGTTGCTCACCGGGCGCCTGGAGGTGGCGGCCGACGGCCCGCATCTGGTGATGCCGATGATCGCCAGGTTACGTGCGCGCTACCCAGGCATCACCGTGAACCTGCGCTTGGGCAATGCTCAGGAAACCCTGGCGGCGCTGTTGTCCGAGCATGCGGATGTGGCGGTGCTCACCGAGGTGGAACCGCGCAATGGCCTGCACCTGCAAGCCCTGAACGAATCGCGCATCTGCGCCTTGGTGCCGGCAGGGCACCCGTGGCTGGCCGACCCGGCGGGCATTCGCCTTGAGCAATTGCACGAAGTGATCATGGTGCTTCGCGAGCCCGGCTCGATTACCCGGCGCACCTTCGACAGCGCGTGCGCCAGCGCCGCTGTGCAGCCCAAGGTCTTGCTGGAACTGGACAGCCGTGAGGCGGTGACCGAAGCCGTCGCCGCTGAACTGGGCGTGGGGGTGGTGTCGTCATTGGAGGTCAGCCGCGATCCGCGCGTGCATGCCATTCCCCTGCAGGGCGACGGGCTGGTCAACCGGCACATGCTCGGTTGCATGGAGCGGCGCCGTTCACTGCGCCTGATCCAGGCGTTTTTCGAGTTGGCGTCTTGACGGTTTTTTGCTGGAACGATTTTTTTTTGCCCTATAAACTCTGCCCCCAAAGCGCCGGCCAGTAGACGTCTCGGCGCGATGGACAAAAGAGAGTGAGTCATGGGCGCACAGTGGAAAGTCAAACATAAAGAAGCGGCATCCAATGCCAAGGGCAAGATCTTCGGCAAGCTGGTGAAGGAAATCACCATCGCCGCCCGCAACGGTGCCGACACCGCGACCAACGCCCACCTGCGTCTGGTGGTTGAGCAAGCCAAAAAGGCCTCGATGCCCAAGGAAACCCTGGAGCGCGCGATCAAAAAAGGCGCCGGCCTGCTGGGTGAAACCGTGCAGTACCACCGTGTGACCTACGAAGGGTTCGCCCCGCACCAGGTGCCGCTGATCGTCGAGTGCGTGACCGATAACATCAACCGCACCGTGGCGGAAATCCGCGTGGCGTTCCGCAAAGGTCAGTTGGGTGCTTCGGGCTCTGTGGCCTGGGACTTCAACCACGTCGGCCTGATCGAAGCGTCGCCGGACACCCCGGACGCTGATCCGGAAATGGCGGCTATCGAAGCCGGCGCCCAGGATTTCGAAGACGGCGAAGAAGAGGGCACCACCCTGTTCATCACCGAAACCACCGACCTGGATGCCGTGCAGAAGGCCCTGCCGGAGCAGGGTTTCACGGTGTTGTCGGCCAAGCTGGGCTACATCTCGAAGAACCCGGTGAGTGGTTTGACCGATGAGCAGATGGCCGAAGTCGAAGCCTTCCTGGAAGGGCTGGACAACCATGACGACGTGCAGGATATGTTCGTCGGCCTGGCTGGCTGATTTATCGCTGAATAGAACGCGGTAAAAAATGTGGGAGCGGGCTTGCTCGCGAATGCAATGTGTCAGTCACCCAATCAGTGTTGACACTACGCATTCGCGAGCAAGCCCGCTCCCACATTTGATCAGTGGTGTGGCAGAGCTTGCAGCAAGGTCTCGATCTCTTCGAAGCCTGGCCGCGCCAACACATCAGGCTGGCAGCAGCGTTTTTGCAGCGCCACCAACGCCTGGTCGTTGAACGGCGTGTCAACCCGCGCCAGCAACTCCCCCAGCAACACCCCAAACGCGCGCACTTCAATACGCTGCAACGCCTGGGTTTCCAAGGTGTCCGCCGTGGCATGGAACGACGCCGCGCCAAAATCCCCGAGCAAACAATCACCCTCGGCATTCCACAGAATGTTGTGGCCATACAGGTCGCCATGGGTAATGCCGTGGCGGTGCAGATGGGCCGCCACCGACGCTATGCCGCGCGCCATGCGCAAGGCCACTTGGGGGCTGAAGCGCGTGTCGGGCGCGTAGATATCGCGCGTACAGGACGCCAGGCTCGGCAGTGCGGCAAGGTTGCGATAACTCGGGTCGATCAGGTCCATCACCAGCGCGGCCTGGTCATCGGGATGGCCCACCACGCGGCCTTCCACCTTGATCAGGTTGGGGTGCAGCCCGGCGGCGATGCAGGCCTGCATTTCGTGCAGCGGAGAGCCGTCGCTGGTGATCGTGCCTTTGTACAGTTTGACTGCGACAGACATCCCCCGCGGTCGCCACGCCGCCTTGCGAATGATCCCCGAGGCGCCTTCGCCCAGCACTTCACCCAGTTCCAGTTCCGACCAGGGAATGTTCGGTGTCGCGTCATCGCCCGCCACATCCACGGCCATTTCCACCGGGTTACCGGCATAGGCCAGCCAGGTCAGGCTCGGCAGCGTCAGCAGCCACTGCGGCAGTTGAGTCAGGCGGTTGGCGGCGATGCGGATCAGTTCCAGGTTGTGGCAGTTGGCCAGGCTTTGCGGCAGGTGCGCCAATTGGTTGCCGGCCAACATCAGTTTTTGCAGCAACGGCCGCTCGCCCAATTCGTTGGGCAATTGGCTGATGCAGTTATCCGTGAGGATCAGCCAGCGCAACTGCGGCGGCAGCGCGGCGGCGGGCACGTGGCTGATCCGGTTGGCCTTGAAGCCGATCATGCTCAGCTGTGCGCACTGGCCCAGGCACGCCGGCAGCTCGGTGAAGGCGTTGTCCGAGCAGAACAGCACGCGCAGGTGCGACAGGCGATGCAGGTCGTCGGGCAGGCTGCTCAGGGCGTTGCCCGTGAGGTTGAGGATTTCCAGGGAGTCGGCCAGTTCGAAGATTTCCCGCGGGAATTCGGTCAGCCCGCAGGACAGGTCCAGGCGCGTGATGCCGGCCAGTTGGCCGGCCTTGAGTTGGGCGAGGGTATTCATGAACGGCGCAGTCACTCGGCAAGAGGGCGTAAAAAAGGCGCTCATGATACCGGGTGAGGCGCCGGTTGCGGGTAGACGGTTTGCAATTGGTTCAGACGGCTCGCGGTGCGAGCCAGGTCGATGGCCTGCCCTTCAAGGGCATGCGCCAAGGGGTGTTGGCCGATCAGCGTCAGGCGTTTGTCCTGGTCGTACAGCACGTCCACCAGGTTGATAAACCGCTGTTGCACGGCGATCGGGCAGTCTGCCAACTGGGGCAGCCCGTCGACAATCCAGTGGTCGAAGTCCTCGCAGAGCAGCAGGTAATCCATTACGGCCGTGAGTTGTTCGCACAAGTCGTTGAAGGTGAACGCGATGGTTGGCGCCTGATGGTGGCGACATATCAGCTGACGATTGCCGACGGTCAGGCTTTGCGCCGGGCAATCGGTGGCGGGCAGCCCGAGCATTTCACGCTGGGCGGGCGTGCCCGGCCAAACATACTGGCCTGCGGTGAAGTGCTGCTCGGCATGCGCTTGGGGCAAGCTGCGAAAATCCTCGGGTGAGCTGACCTCCAGCACGTCCATCCGCGCGGCAATCAGGTCGATTACCGGCTTGAAGCGTTCGTGGTACAGCGGGTTGGGCAGCAGCCCCTCGGGCGCATAGTTTGAGGTCACCAGCACCAGCACGCCGCGCGCGAACAAGGCGTTGAACAGCCGGCTGATAAGCATGGCATCGCCGATATCGTGAACATGGAATTCGTCGAAACACAGCACCCGGCATCCCGCCAACAGCTCATCGAGGGTCACGCCCAGGGCGTCATCGTGCTCACGGTGCGCAAACATGCCCCGATGCAGGCGGGCAAAAAACGCATGGAAGTGCACGCGCTGTTTGTCGGCAATCGGCAGCGCCTGGAAAAACCCATCGAGCAGCCAGCTTTTGCCGCGCCCCACCGGGCCGTGCAGGTACAGGCTGCGCGTTGCACGGTTGGCGAGCAGGTGCTGGGTCTCGCGGGCGAGGGCGGCAATCGCCCGGGTTTGGCCTGCGCTCAGGGTATAGCCCTGTTGCCTGGCCTTGTTCTCAAAGAACGCCGGGATCGGCGAGGGGGCAAGGACGGCGGTTTTTTTGCCCAGCAAACGCTGAATCAGGGGAAGCACAGCCAATGCAAGTCACTCTGTCGTGCGGTGGTCGCCCACTTTAGGGCGCCCGAGGCGATTTGACCAATAGAGAAGCGCGCCGCCAGCTATCTCGAAAAAGCATGGCGAGGGGGTAGTCCTGGGCAAACTGGCGGTTTCTCCTTAAATGGCTAACCTCATACACAGTTGTCACCCCTGTATAAGGAATTGGGGCAGTGAAGGGACGAGCAGTATTGGCAGTCATGGGCGCCATACTCTGTAACACGGTTTACGCTGCGCAACTTCAGGTAGAAGTGCGCATCGACGTGCAACGGGGCTGCCAGCTGGTGGGCATCACCCGCGATGCGGGTATCGAGCAGCTGGGCGTGTTGGACTTTGGCAGCGGCCCGCGTCTGGATGACCCGGCCGGCCCCTTGAGTGCGGCCTTGATCAGCCAGCGCCAGCCGCGCCTGGAATGCAACCCGGACACACCCTATCAAATGCGCGTTGACGGCGGCCTGCATGGCGGCGTCGGCGAAGTGCGCTACCTCAGCGCCGCGACCCCCTCGAGTAAACCTATTCCCTATCGCCTTTACGCCGACGCCGCGCGACGTATTGCCTTGCCCGTGAATGAACCGCTCAGTGGCCGCGTGCCCGACTCGGGCAGCGTCGACTTGCCCTTATATGGCCGCATCGAACCGCTCAAGGACATCCCCGCCGTCGGCCGCTACACCGACCTGCTCAAGGTCACGGTCACATGGTAAGCCGGGGCTGGGCCCTCGTGGCCATGGGCGGCCTGTTGCTGCTGGCAGAAGACGCCCAGGCGGCCGTGGCCGGGCAGATTCATGCGCGGCTGGTGATAACCGCCAGTTGTGAGGTGAGCAAAGGCGCCGCAAGCGCGCCCGTGAGCCCCGCGGGCGGCACGGCAATGCTCGACTTTGGCAGCCAGGGCCCGACCTGGAGCAACCCACTGGGCGCAGCCGTTTCCGATGGCGACAAGGCGCCGCTGTCGGTGTCCTGCAATCCGTCGGTGGTCAGCAGTTTTACCGTGACGATCGACGGCGGCGCGCACGGCGATGGCACCACGCGACGCTTGAGCAACGGGCGTCAGACCATACCGTATCGGCTGTCGGCCGATCCGCTGGGCCAGAGCACTTACAGCATTGGCCAACAACGCAATTTCGTCGTGACCAAGGGCACACAAGTACCGATCCCGGTATTCGGCTCGGTGGTGGCGAATACCAGGGCCCTACCGGCCGGCATCTACACAGACACCCTGACGGTGACTCTGGATTGGTAAATCATGAGGATTAACATCATGCATGCACTTGTATCGAAAGCAGTTTTTCCATTGATGGCGCTGGTATGGGTGTCGGGTACGCAGGCGGCCACGGTCGCCGGCACCGTCACCGCAACGCTGGTGCTGACCAGCAGCTGCCAGGTCAATGGTGCGGCGGCCACCGGCGGGATGAGCTTCGGTAACCTGAACTTCGGTACGGCCAACAGCCTGTTCACTGAAGCCGACGGCCAGGTGCTGGGCGGCGGCGGTGGCGCGTTGTCGATTCTGTGTTCGGCGGGCACTTCACCGACGCTGACCGTGTCTGCCGGCGCCAACGACGGCAAGTCCGTGGGCGGTGGTCGCGCGCTGTACGACGGTGTGGCCAATTACGTGCCGTATGACCTGTTCACCGACAGTGGCCATTCCAATTTGCTCGCCATCGGTGGGGTGATCAACCTGGCACCCAGCACGGGCGTGGCTCAGGCCGTGAATATTTACGGTAAGGCCAACGGCAAGGCCGGGCTGCCGGCCGGGACTTACACCGACACGGTCAACGTGACGCTGACGTTCTAAGTGCCATGAGCCGGGCAGGGTGGGCGGCGTGTGTGGTGTGCATCGGCTGGGGCATGCCGGTGTCGCTGCTGGCGGTGACCAGTCAGTCGTTCCAGGTCAGCGCGACCATCACCCCTGGATGCCTGGTGGTGGGTGGCGGGACGAACTACGGCAGCCTGGCCTTCGGCACTTATTCGGCCCTGGCGACCAGCACGGCGTCTGTCGCACTCACGGGGGGCGTGACCCTGCAATGTACGCCGGGGGTTGCGCTGAGCATGAGTGTCGATGGCGGTTTGCACAACAACAGCGGTCGGCGGATGCAGCTCAATAGCGGCACTGCTCAAGTGGCTTATCAACTGTTTCGGGACGCGGCGTTCAGCCAGAGCCTGGGCATCAGCCAAAGCGTGAGCGTGGCCTACACCAACGCAGCCAGCATCACCTTGCCGATTTATGGGCGAGTGCAGTTACCGGGTAATACGCCTGGGGGGACGTACAGCGACACGTTGCAGGTGCAGCTGTCGTGGTAAGGCGATTGGCAATGAGGAGTAAGACTTATGTATGCAGCTTCCCGGCACTGGTGGGCAGCAGGTTTGAGCGCGTTGTGGGCGTTGACGGCAGGGCAGGCGCAGGCGGCCAGCTCGGTGCTGATCTGGCCGATTGACCCGGTGCTGGAGGCCGACCAACAGGCCAGCGCCCTGTGGCTGGAAAATCGCGGCACGGAGACCGCCAACCTGCAAATCCGCGTGTTTGCCTGGACCCAGAGCGGTTTTGATGAGCAGTACCAGAACCAGCGCGACGTGATCGGCAGCCCGCCGGTGGCGAAAATCGAGCCGGGGCAGAAACAGCTGGTGCGCCTGACCCGGACCAAAGAGGTGCCGCCGGGCCGGGAACTGGCCTACCGGATCATCATTGATGAAATCCCCCCGGCCGCGCCGCCTGCGGCCCCGGCTGATGGCAAGACGGCCGCTGCGATTCGCTTCCAGATGCGCTATTCGGTGCCGCTGTTCGCCTATGGCCCGGGCCTTTGGAGCAAGGTAGATGGCACCCGCGAGCGCGACCCCAAAAGTGCCGGCAAGCCGGATCTGAGTTGGAAAAAGGTCACAGTGGGTGGGCGCAACTACGTCGAAATGCGCAACCAGGGCGCCGTGCATGCGCGATTGACCGACGCCACGTTCAAACAGGGCGGCCAGCCTCGGCCGCTGGTGGAAGGCCTGATGGGCTATGTGCTGCCGGGCGCAACCATGCGCTGGCCGGTGCCGGAGGGCCTGCCGGCTGATCAGCCGCTGCAGGTGCGAGTCAATGGTGCGACGCAATTGGAGAACCTTGCACCGGGGCGATAAATCAGTGCGGTAGGGCATGGAGCAGCCCCTGGTGTTAACGGATGGAGATGTCCATTGATGGACACAAAGCCTTGGTGAGCCATGAACGGGCGAGAGGTTTATGGCGATCGGTGTGGGTGGTGAGTGGCCTGTCTGGCCTGGTGCTTGCGGCGCCGGGTGTGGCCGCTCCATTGCCGCCTCCTCCCAGCAGTATGGAGGCTTTTGCCGATGCGCAGTTGTTTCTGGAACTGGTGGTCAATCAGATGGATACCGGGCGCGTGGTCGCCGTCAATCAGCGTGCCGGGCAGTTGTTCTTGCCGGCGTCGGTGTTGCAGGAAATCGGTATGAAGCTGCCGGGTGAGGTGCCCGCCGAGGTTGCGCTGGAAAACCTGCCAGGCATGCACACCGATTACGACAGCCAGGGCCAGCGCCTGATGCTCAGCGTGCCGCCGGCCTGGTTGCCGGAGCAATTTATCGGCAATCGCAACAATTACCCGCGCACCCAGGCGCTGACCAGCTTTGGCGCGCTGCTCAACTATGACGCCTACCTCAACGACACCGATGACGCCGGCACCTACCTCGGCATCTTCAACGAAGTCAGGTTGTTCGACACCTGGGGCACCTTGTCCAACACCGGCCAGTACCGCACCACGCTTGGCCGGGAGACAGCCGGCGGCAGCCTGGACAACGGCTATCGGCGTTATGACACCACGTGGCGGTTTTCCGACGACGAGCGCCTGCTGACCTATGAAGCCGGCGACGTGATCAGCGGCGCCTTGCCGTGGAGCACCTCGGTGCGTCTTGGCGGTGTGCAGGTGTCGCGCGATTTTGGTGTGCGTCCGGATTTGGTCACCTACCCGCTGCCACAGTTTGCCGGTGAGGCCGCCGTGCCGTCGTCGGTGGACCTGTTTATCAACGGCTACAAAACCAGCAGCGCCGACCTGCAGCCTGGGCCGTACACCCTGACCAATGTGCCGTTCATCAACGGCGCGGGTGAGGCGGTGGTGGTGACCACCGACGCCCTGGGCCGGCAGGTCTCGACCACGGTGCCGTTCTACGTCACGAGTACGCTGTTGCAAAAGGGCTTGTCCGACTTTTCGGTGGCGGCGGGTAACCTGCGCCGCGACTACACCGTGCGCGATTTTGGCTACGGCTCCGGTGTGGCGAGCGGCACGTTTCGGTACGGGCTGTCGGATGCGTTTACCCTGGAAAGCCACGCCGAAGCCGCGGGTGACCTGGCCTTGGGCGGTGTCGGCGGCAACCTGCGCATGGGCAACTTCGGCGTGCTCAATACCGCCGTCAGCCAAAGCCAGTTCGACGGGCGCACAGGCCAGCAACTGAGCCTGGGCTACCAGTACAGCAATCAGCGTTACAGCGTGTCTTATCAACGGGTAGAGCGCCGCGATGAGTACGCCGACCTGAGCCTGGTCGACACGCCCTATGCCAGCCTCAGCAAGCGCAGCCAGCAAGCGACCTTGAGCCTGAACCTCAACGATTTCGGCAGTTTGGGCGTGGGGTATTTCGATGTGCAGGCGGCGGATGATTCTCGCACCCGCCTGGTGAACATGACCTGGAGTAAAGCGCTGTGGCGCAACAGCAGTTTCTACCTGTCGGCCAACCACGAGGTCGGTGACAGCAGCTGGGCAGTGCAGGCCCAAGTGGTGGTGCCTTTCGACATCTATGGCAGCCTCAGCGTGGGCAGCGAACGCAGCAAAACCGGACAAAGCCAGCAGCGCGTCAACTACAGCCGGGCAGTGCCGGCCGAGGGCGGCGTGGGCTTTAACCTGGGTTACGCCAGCGGTGACGGGCCGGCTTATCGGCAGGCCGACCTGACCTGGCGCTTGCAGTCGGTGCAGTTGCAGGCCGGCGTGTATGGCAACCGCGACGCCGAAACCCGCTGGGCGGATGCCAGTGGCTCGCTGGTATGGATGGACCACCACGTGTTCGCGGCCAACCGTGTCGACGATGCGTTTGTGGTGGTGAGCACCGATGGCGTCGGCGGCGTACCGGTGCGTTACGAGAACCAAGTGGTGGGTGAAACCGACCGCAACGGGCACTTGCTGGTGCCGTGGACCAGCGCCTACTACCGGGCCAAATACGAGATCGACCCGCTGAACCTGCCGGCCAACATGCAAGTGCCCAACGTCGAGCAGCGCGTGGCCGTGCGCCGTGGCAGTGGTTACCTGCTGGAGTTTCCGGTGCGCCGGGTGCTCGCGGCGAGCATCACTTTGGTCGATGCCCAGCATCAGGATTTGCCCCTGGGCAGCCAGGTGCGACACGAGCAAAGCGGCGCGCTGGCGGTGGTGGGGTGGGACGGGCTGGTCTACCTGGAAAACCTGGCGGCCCACAACACCTTGCAGGTCACCGTCGGCGATGGCCAGACCTGCCAGGCGACGTTCGAACTGGATACCACGCAGGAGCAGGTGCCGCTGATCGGACCACTGGTGTGCCAATGACATAAGGAGTGTGCGTGTGCAGGTCAAGGATTGGCTGTTGCGGTTATTGTTGTTGGCGAGCCTGGGCGTGTCGGTGCAGGTGCAGGCGGTGTGCACGGTGGGCGCCACCGTGCCGGCCAGTTTCGGCACCACGGTGAGTTCTATGACCGTGCGCACCACCTCCCAGCCGAGTTCGACCACCAACGCTGGGTTGAGCTGCACGCCAGCGCTGCTGTCAGTCTTGACCTCCAATGACCACTTCTATGCGACCGTCACCGGCTCCTCGCAAGGCGGCCTGGTCGGGCCGACCGGGGATGTCATCAGCTATACGATCTATGCCAACAACACCACCGCGTTCCCAATGACGCGCGGCACCGCGTTCGATTTTGGCGGCAGTGGTGGCATTGCCGCCTCCCTTGGCCTGGTTTTCGGGCCGGGTACCAAAATTGTGCCGCTGTATTTCGCCACCACCGTCGGCAGTAACGTGGCGGCAGGTGTGTACACCGAAACCCTGAGTATCTTCTGGAACTGGAACTACTGTTCGGGCATTGGCATTGGTGGGATTTGCGCGGGCCGCGAGATCAACAACGGCACGACCACGCTGAATGTGAGCATGACCGTGGTCAATGACTGCCAGATCACTACGCCCGCCATCGCCTTTGGCAGCGCGCCGGTGGTCAGTGCATTTGCCACCGTCAACGGGCAGGCCAGCGTTGCCTGCACCAAGGGCAGCGCCTACACCGTGGGCCTCAGTGACGGGCAGAACCCGGTGAGTGTGGGTGGCCGCCGGCAGATGGTGTCCGCCGGTAACTTCCTTGCTTACGACATCTTCAAGAGTGCCAGCACAACCCGCTGGGGCAGCGTGGGCACGGCGCGTCGGGCCAGTTCAACGGCCGAGGTCAACCCTGGCAACGGCCTGGGCACCGGCAGCCAGGTGTTCAACTACAACGCCAAGGTCTACACCGACCAGACCACGCCGCCGGGCGGCACCTATCTGGACAACGTGGTGCTGGACGTGGGCTTTTAGAACTTCATCATCTGCGTGGTTGGCTGATCCACCGGGCTGACCATTGCGTAGTTGTAGCCGCTGCCGGACCAGTACTCGGCCTGCAAACCATCGGCGCTGCGGCTGCCGCGGGGCAGAAAGCCGTTTTCCGGGCCAGGCGGGCGGATGTAGAAGCTGATGCGCCGGCCTTGCGGGTCTTCGTAAAGCACCATCGCCGCAGCGCCCTGTTCAGTGGTGAGCAAGCGCCCGCTGACCGGCTTGAAACCTGCCTGGCTCAAGTCCGGCAGGCGGTGCGCCTGGTTGAAGTAGCGATCCAGCCAGGCCTGCATCGAGCCGCCGTCCTGGGCGTTGTAGTCGGCGGGCATGATGCCGTCCTGAGCAAACAGGCGGAACGCTTGCATGGCGTCGGCCATCGGCAACAGGGCAGGCTGGGTCGCTTCGCGGGCGTGCCAGCCGCCAAAACCGCCCAGGCTGACGGCGATCAATAGCACGGCAGCCGTGGCGAAGTGGCGACGCGATTGGTGTTTGATGCGTTGGCGAATCAGCGCCGGGTCCAGCGCGGGGTTGGCCGGTTGTTGCAAGGCCCCGCTCAATGACGCGCGCAGTGCTTGCGCATCCTGTTGCCAGGCATGCACCTGGGCAGCGACGTCGGGGTGGGTCGCCAAGTAGGTTTCAAGCACGCGGCGATCGCTCTCCAGCAGTTGGTGATCGACGTAGGCGTGCAAATCGCGTTCGCTGGGGGGCAGGCTGATCATTTGAGTATCCGCAGGGAAGGGCTGGCAATTTCGCCATCACTGAGTTGGCGCAGGGCCTGGCGCGCCCGGGACAAGCGCGACATGACGGTGCCGACGGGCACCTCGAGGATGACGGCAACCTCCTTGTAGCTTAAGCCTTCGACCGACACCCAGAGCAACAGGGCGCGCTGTTCGGTGTTGAGTTGGTCAAAGGCCTGCAAGGCCGATTGGGCCATCACCGTGCGCTCCACCGAAGGTTGCGCGTCGTCACGGCCGGTGAAGAAGTCGAGCATGCGTGCGTAACGCCGGCTGCGGCGGTGGGCGTCGAGGAATTGCCGGTAAAGAATCGAGAACAGCCACGCGCGCAAGTCGCCTTCGATGCGTTTGTCGGCCCATCGGGTGATTGCGCGTTCCAGGGTTGACTGCACCAAGTCGTCGGCGCTGCTGGTGTTACGGGTCAGGGACACGGCAAAGCGCCGCATCCTGGGGATCAGTTCACGTAACTGTTCGTCGAGTTCATGCATGGGAATCTGGCTGGTCGCTACGCTGGGACTAGAGAGACGTCTGACGTTGAAGGTTATTCCCAAGCCTGAAAAATAAACACAGGGCGTGGGAATAGAGCGGATCGGCGTTCGTCTTAATGCTCCGACCTTATGTTTCACCGCTTAGGCCTCTGGCCCTGGAGTCACTTCATGGTAGATCACTCATCACCGCCCCGTCCTCCGTTGAGTACCGCGAGCCTGATCGCACGGCTCGCCGGTATCGGTGCCGTGGTTGCCGTTGTTGCCGGGGCATTTGCCTACGTCAACGGCACCCTCGACCCACAGCGCCTGCGCCCCAAAACCCTGGTTAATGCCCTGGAAACCAATAACGGCCTGCACCCTGGTTTTCGCCGCAACCATGCCAAGGGCGTGTGTGTGGCGGGTTACTTCGAGAGCAGCCCCGAGGCGCGGGCGTATTCCAGTGCCCAGGTGTTCAGCGAAGCGAGAACGCCGGTGATCGGCCGATTTGCCTTGCCCAGTGGCAACCCTTACGCGCCGGACAGCAGTGTGCCGATCCGCAGTTTTGCCTTGCAATTGAGCCAAGCCAACGGCCAGCAATGGCGCACCGGGATGAACAGCATGCCGGTGTTTCCGGTGGGCACGCCTGAAGCCTTTTACCAGATGCTCAAGGCGGGCGCGCCAGACCCGGCCACCGGCAAGCCGAACCCGGCGGGCATGCCGGCGTTTTTTGCCGCGCACCCGGAGACTGCGCCGTTCCTGGCGTGGGTCAAGACGGCCAAGCCGTCGGTCAGCTATGCGACAGAGACCTACAATGGCATCAATGCGTTTTATCTGGTCAGCGCTGACGGCAAACGCCAGGCAGTGCGTTGGGGCGTCGTGCCGCAGAGCCAGGATGCAGCGGGCGATACCGCACCGTCGGGCAGTGACTTTCTTGAAAAAGACCTGGTGCAGCGCCTGGCGTCCGGCCCGCTGCGTTGGCAGCTGAACATGACCCTGGCCAACCCTGGTGACCCGCTGGACGATGCGAGCAAAACCTGGACCGGCGAACACAAGGTGCTCAACGCCGGCACGCTGGTACTGCAGAGCAGCCAGCCGCAAGCGGACGGCGATTGCCGCGATATCAACTTTGATCCGCTGATTTTGCCCAGTGGTATCCAGGCCTCCGACGACCCGCTGCTGGCGGCGCGTTCGGCAGCCTACGCCAGCTCGTACGTGCGTCGTGCCGGTGAAGTCAGCCCGCTGCACAGCGCCCCTCAGGAGTCGAAGCCATGAATGTTCAACCACGCTATTTCGCGCCGCTGGCGCGCGTGCTGCATTGGCTGATGGCGCTGATGGTCATCGCTATGTTGTTTATCGGTGCGGGCATGGCGGCGTCGGTGTCGGAGCGCCATGAGTGGCTGATCCACCTGCATAAACCATTGGGAATTGCGATTCTGGCGCTGGTGATCGTGCGGCTGGTGGTGCGTTTTTCCACTCGGCAACCGCCGCTGCCTGATGATTTGCCGCTGTGGCAAAAGTTGGCCGCCAAGGCCTCTCATGTGCTGTTGTACGCGTTGATGCTGGTGTTGCCGCTGCTGGGCTGGGCGATGATTTCGGCGGCCGGTGACCCGGTAATGCTCAGCAGTTCAGTGCAGTTGCCGGCGTTGGTGGGGGCGAATGCGCCTTTGTTTGCGGTGTTGCGCAAGGCCCACGGGTATCTGGCGTATCTGCTGTTTCTGACGGTGCTGTTGCACCTGGCGGCGGCGCTGTTTCACGGGTTGATTCGCCGTGACGGCGTGCTGCAAAGCATGACCGGCACCAAGGACTGATGCCGGGGGCGGGACGGTTTAGCGCAGTGCCGTAACAATATCGGCAACCGTGCTCAAAGCGTCCTTGCCCAGCTGTTTGGAGCGCTCACCTGACCAACCGGTTTTCGGGTTGGGCGCATCGTCGTTGTCCTTGAAGGGCATCTCCAGGGTCAGCGACAGACAGTCGAATTTCTCTCCGACGGCATTGCAGGCCAGCGTCATGTTGGCCTCGCCCGGCAGGTCGCGGGTGTAACCGTGGGTGGTTTGGAAGTCGCGAGTCAGCGCGCTCAAGTGGCTGCGGAAGTGTTTTTCCAGCGCTTCGAGGCGAGGCGTGTAGCCCGGGTTGCCTTCGCAGCCGGCGGTGAACACGTAGGGGATTTCTTCGTCGCCGTGAATATCGAGAAACAGATCGACGCCGTATTTTTCCATCTGCTGCTGGGCGAACAGCACTTCAGGGCTGATTTCCTGGCTGGCGCTCTGCCAGGCACGGTTGAGGTCCTGGCCCATGGCATTGGTGCGCAAGTGGCCGTGGAAGGCGCCGTCGGGGTTCATGTTGGGGATCAGGTACAGGTCAGCGACGGACAGCAGTTTTTTCAGCTCGGCGTCACCGTCCTGTTGCAGGCGTTCGATGACGCCTTCCATGAACCATTCGGCCATGTGCTCGCCGGGGTGCTGCTGGGCGATGATCCAGACCTTGCGCTGGCCCTCGCCACCCTTGCCGCGGCGCAGCAGTTGGATATCTCGGCCTTCAGCACTTTTACCGGTGGCGAGTAACTGGGTGCCGGCGCGGGTCATGGCCTGCTCGATCAAGGCGTCGTGACGCTCGCGGCTGTAGGGTTCGAAGTAGGCGATCCAGGCTTGTTTTTCGCGGGTTTCCAGGCTGATGTGCAATGTTTCGCCATCAAAGCGCGTGGGGACGCGAAACCAGTTGATATGGTCGTAGGACGCCACGGCGTTATAGCCGCTCCAGGCATTTTTGTAAGAAGACTGACTCGCGTTACTCAGGCGGAAGGTGTGGGTGTGGCCCACGTGCATGCCTTCGGCCTTGAAGTGGAACCACTGGAAGTGTGCGCTGCGGGTGTCGGGTTTGATCGCCAGCAATAACTGATAGGCATCACTCGCATCCAGAACCTGGATGTTGCCACTGTCGAAGTCGGTGCTGATCTTGATGGAGGTCAAGGCCACGGTCATAGTCTGATTGCCTGAATATGAGTGTTGTGGCGGATATCTTACACAGGAGTCAGGCAAAATCTTGATGCAATATTTTTGCACGGAGGAGGGGGCGTCATCCTTGACGCAGCAGCAGCTTAGAATCTATGAGATTGATTCTCAAGCGCTATTTCGGAAAGATCGGGGCTAGAGCGCTCGTTCGGCTTTCTTTTGACGATGGTCTTTTGCTACCATGCGCGCCATCAAGCAACACACAGTCTTCATTAGCCTGAAGCCATGCCAGGGAAACTGGCAAAAAAAAGACCCGGCCAAAGAGCCGGGTCAAAAACCGTGATTAGCCTGATGAGGAGATATTCCAAGAGTCCGACCTAAGGTCCCTTGGTCTATCGACTGATCTCGCGATCAGCTGAGCCCAATAATAATCATTATCATTTACAAGTCAAATCTTTTTATCCGCGGGATAGAAATATTTTTTCGTTGTGTCTGTTATACGCTTGCCTGAGCCACCGGCGACTGCAGCGTCCGCTCCACCATCACCTTCGCCATATCAATCAAATACACCACTGAAAACGCCAGGTCCCGCTGGTTGCCCTGCCGGCTGCCCGCCAGTTCATAGGCCGCCGCTGCCGCGCTGCGTAACAGCTCCGAAGCATGCACCAGCGCGTCCTCGTGGCTGACGTTGGGCTTGATGTCGAAGAAACACTCGTCCGGGAGCGGTGCCGACACATCGTCTTTCAAGTAATGATCCAATGCGCGCTGAGCCGCGCCGCTGGTGCGCAGCCCCGACAGTTGTTCGGTTTCAGCGGTGCCGGGCAGTTGATACGGGCGGGTCGTCATGAGGGTGGCTACTCTGAGTGAATGTCGAAAACCTGCGCCCGATACTAATACGAATCGTATTTATGTCATTTGATGGATTACTACAAACTGTTTATTGTCGTGGCCTTTGCACAACGTATTGTCACCGCCCATGGATAACTGGATAGCGTTGGTCAAAGCCAACATGAAAGACCGCAAGGTCACGCAGGATGAACTGGCTGAACGCCTGGGCATGTCCCAGGGTGGCGTGGGCCATTGGCTCAACAAGCGTCGCGTGCCAAGCCTGGCGGACATGAACCGGGTACTTGCCGAGTTAGGGTTGGAGTATCTGGAGGTTGCGCTCGAAATTCGGCCGAAAGCCGATCAGGCGCCGACCCTGGAAAAACACTACAACCCGTATTTTCGCTACCCGGTCAGCGATTGGAAGGGCGTCTGCGAAATACGCGAAGAGCGCCCGGTCTACGGCGCCGCGCGTTTTGAGCTGACCGATTACCACGCCCGGGGCGAAGCCTACTGGCTGCCTGTGACGGGAGATGCGATGACTGCCCCCAGTGGTTTGAGTATTGGCGCAGGCATGTTGATTCTGGTGGACCCGGCCGTTGATGCCGAACCCGGCAAACTGGTGGTCGCCCAATGGGCCGACAGCCCCCAGGCGACCTTTCGCCAGTTAATGGAAGAAAGCGGCCAGCGCTACCTGGTGCCGCTCAATCCCACTTATCCCAAGCAGCTGTTTACCGATGACTGCCGAATCCTCGGCGTTGTCGTGCAAGCCACGGCGAAGTTTTAATCCGCTGTTTCCAGCGCCACCAGGGCACTGCCTTCGGCAACCATTTCACCTTCCTGGTAAAACAGCGCCTTGACCACGCCGGCGTGCGGCGCGCGAATGCTGTGCTCCATCTTCATCGCTTCCAGGACCACCAATTGTGTACCGGCTTCGACGGCCTGGCCGACTTCCACCAGCACCCGCACGATGCTGCCGTTCATCGGCGCCGTGAGCCCACCCTGATGAGATTGGTTGGCCTCGACCGCTGCAATCGGGTCGAACAGGCTCACTGCATGCATCTCGCCGTCCCAGCGCAGGTACACGCAACCTTCGCCGCGCACCGTCAGATGGGCACGGCGTACGCCGTTGTGCTCAAGCCACAACTGCTCGCCACAAAGCTGCGCAGCGCCTCCACCCAATGTCACCCGTCGATCCTGCGCGCCGCTGCTCAAATGCAGCGAGACCTCGGCAGGCAGCCCCGCGCGAAAACCCCGCGTGTCCGCCCACGGCCCATCACCTGGCGGCAGACTCTGCATAAGCGCTGAGCCTGCGGCCTGCCAGAATTCGTCGCTGAATTCGCCCGGCACTGGCAACAACTCAGCCTGGTAGCGCGGAATAAACCCGGTATCCAATTCAGCCGCCGCAAACGCCGGATGGCCGATGATGCGCCGCAAAAAGCCCAGGTTGGTCTTGAGCCCACCCACCGCGAACTCATCAAGCATGCTCAACAAACGCAGGCGCGCCTGTTCACGGTCTTCGCCCCAGGCAATCAGTTTGCCCAGCATCGGGTCGTAGAACGGCGAAACGCTGTCGCCTTGTTCTACCCCGCTGTCCACGCGACGGCCCGGGCCGGGTGCGCTTTCGCGGTACAGCGCGAGGTGCCCGGTGGCCGGTAGAAAATCATTGGCCGGGTCTTCGGCATACAAGCGCACTTCAATCGCGTGCCCGATCAAGGGCACCTGGTCCTGGGTGATCGGCAGCGGCTCGCCCTGGGCGACACGGATCTGCCAGGCCACCAAATCGAGGCCGGTAATCGCCTCGGTCACCGGATGTTCCACCTGCAGCCGCGTGTTCATTTCCATGAAGAAAAACTCGCCACGCGCGTCGAGCAAAAACTCCACCGTGCCCGCGCCCACATAACCGATGGCCTGGGCCGCGCGCACGGCGGCTTCGCCCATGGCTTTGCGCTGCGCAACGCTCAGGCCCGGCGCCGGCGCTTCTTCCACGACCTTTTGATGGCGACGCTGAATCGAGCAGTCGCGCTCATTGAGGTACAAACAGTGGCCGTGCTGGTCGGCAAAGACCTGGATTTCCACATGACGCGGCTTGATCAGGTATTTCTCCACCAGCATCTGCCCGTTGCCAAACGACGACAGTGCCTCACGCTGTGCGGAAGCCAGGGCCTCGGCCAGTTGGCTGACGTCCTCGACCACCTTCATGCCCTTGCCGCCGCCCCCCGCAGTGGCCTTGAGCAGAACCGGATAGCCGATGCGCTCGCAGGCCGCGCGGAAGGTGTCCAGGTCCTGAGCTTCACCGTGGTAACCCGGCACCAGCGGCACGCCGGCTTTTTCCATCAGCGCCTTGGCGGCCGATTTGCTGCCCATTGCATCGATGGCCGAGGCGGGCGGGCCGAGGAAGATCAACCCGGCCGCTTCAATCGCGCGAGCAAAACCGGCGTTTTCCGATAGAAACCCATACCCGGGATGGATCGCCTGGGCGCCGCTGGCTTGGGCGGCGGCAATCAGCTTGTCGATTTGCAGGTAACTGTCGGTGGCCTTGCTGCCACCCAGGTCGACACGGATGTCTGCCTCGCGGCTGTGGCGCGCATCACGGTCGATGGCGCTGTGTACCGCCACGGTGGTCAGGCCCATGGCCTTGGCGGTGCGCATCACTCGGCAGGCAATTTCGCCGCGGTTGGCCACCAGCACAGTTGTCAGTAGGCTCATGAACGCGGCTCCTGTGCTTGCCAGCTCGGCGGGCGTTTTTGCAGGAAGGCGCGCAAGCCTTCCTGGCCCTCGGCGCTGACGCGAATCCGCGCGATGGCGTTTTCGCAATAGCGGCGCAACGCCGGGGTGAGGGCGCCGTTGCCCACTTCGCGCAACAAGTCCTTGCTGGCGCGCATCGCCGCAGGGCTGTTGAGCAGCAGGTTGGCGATCCAGTGTTCGACGTGCTGATCCAGCTCGCCGGCGGGGTAACTTTCTGCCAACAGGCCAATGTCGCGTGCTCGTTGGCCGCCAAAACGCTCAGCGGTCAGGGCATAACGCCGCGCTGCACGTTCGCCGATGGCTTGCACCACGAACGGGCTGATCACCGCCGGAGCCAGGCCGATGCGCGCCTCCGACAGGCAGAACTGCGCGTCATCGGCGCCGATCGCCATGTCGCAGCAACTGATCAAGCCCAGCGCGCCGCCATAGGCCGCGCCCTGCACAACGGCCAGGGTCGGGATTTTCAGCTTGGCCAGGTTGTACATCAACTCCGCCAGCTCGCGGGCGTCGTCCAGGTTGGTGTGGTAGTCCAACTCGGCCGATTGCTGCATCCACGCCAGGTCGGCACCGGCACTGAAGTGCTTGCCGCGCCCGCGCAGCACCACGAAGCGCAGCGACGAATCGCCCTGCACCTGGTCGAGCGCGATGATCAGTTCGCGGATCATTTCGGCGTTGAACGCGTTGTTCTTGGCTTCGCGGCTGAGCCACAGCGTGGCAAAACCACGGCGGTCGGTGATCAGTTCGAGGGTGTTGAAATCGCTCATGGGTACAGCTCCATTTACATGCGGAACACGCCGAAGCGGCTCGGCTCGATGGGGGCGTTCAGCGAAGCGGACAAGGCCAGGGCCAGCACGTCGCGGGTCTGCAGCGGGTCGATGACGCCGTCATCCCACAAGCGCGCGCTGGAGTAATAGGGATGGCCCTGGGTTTCATACTGGTCGAGGATCGGCTGCTTGATCGCAGCTTCCTCTTCGGCGCTGAAGCTTGCGCCGGCGCGTTCGGCTTGTTCACGCTTGACCTGCACCAGCACGCCGGCCGCCTGTTCGGCACCCATCACGCCGATGCGTGCATTGGGCCACATCCACAAAAAGCGCGGGTCGTAAGCCCGGCCGCACATACCGTAGTTACCGGCACCAAAGCTGCCGCCGATGATCACCGTGAATTTGGGCACCTTGGCACAGGCCACCGCGGTGACCAGCTTGGCGCCGTGCTTGGCGATGCCGCCGGCTTCGTATTTCTGGCCGACCATGAAGCCGGTTATGTTCTGCAAAAACAGCAGCGGAATCCCGCGCTGGCACGCCAGTTCGATAAAGTGCGCGCCTTTTTGCGCGGCTTCGGCGAACAGAATCCCGTTATTGGCCAAAATCGCAATCGGATAGCCATGCAGGTGGGCAAAACCACACACCAGCGTGGTGCCAAACAGTGCCTTGAATTCATCGAACACCGAGCCGTCGACCAGCCGCGCAATCACTTCGCGCACATCAAACGGCTGCTTGGCATCGGCCGGGATCACGCCGTAAAGCTCTTCGCTGCTGTACAGCGGCGCCACCGGCGGGCGTTGCAGCAACTGGCCCTGTTTGCGCCAGTTGAGGTTGGCCACGCTGCGCCGGGCCAGGGCCAGCGCGTGTTCATCGCTGTCGGCATAGTGGTCGGCCACACCGGAGATCTTGCAGTGCACGTCGGCGCCACCCAGGTCTTCAGCGCTGACCACTTCGCCGGTCGCCGCTTTCACCAGCGGCGGGCCGGCGAGGAAGATGGTCGCCTGCTGACGCACCATGATGGCTTCGTCGGCCATGGCCGGCACGTAGGCACCGCCCGCGGTGCACGAGCCCATCACCACCGCAATTTGCGGGATGCCCTGGGCGCTCATGTTTGCCTGGTTGAAGAAGATCCGCCCGAAGTGCTCGCGATCCGGGAAGACCTCATCCTGACGTGGCAGGTTGGCGCCACCGGAGTCCACCAGGTAAATGCACGGCAGGCGGTTCTGCTCGGCGATGGTCTGCGCGCGCAGGTGTTTTTTTACCGTGAGCGGGTAGTAGGAGCCGCCTTTTACCGTGGCGTCGTTGGCGACGATCATGCATTCGACGCCTTCTACGCGGCCGATCCCGGCAATCACCCCGGCCGCTGGCACGTCTTCGCCGTACACCTGATGGGCCGCCAGTTGGCTCAGTTCAAGGAATGGCGAGCCCGGGTCGAGCAAACGATTGATCCGCTCACGGGGCAGCAGTTTGCCGCGCGACGTGTGCCGCTCCTGAGCCTTGGCGCCACCGCCTTGCTGCACGTGGGCGAGCAGGCTGTGCAGGGCGTCGACCTGTAGGCGCATGGCTGCGCTGTTGTCGGCAAATTCTGCCGAACGCGGGTTGAGTTGGGTGTGCAAGGTGGCCATGGGCGCTCCTTCAGCGGGTTTCGTTGAAGAGTTCGCGGCCGATCAGCATCCGGCGAATCTCACTGGTGCCGGCGCCGATTTCGTACAGCTTGGCGTCACGCAGCAGGCGCCCGGCGGGGAATTCGTTGATGTAACCGTTACCGCCCAGAATCTGAATGGCGTCCAAGGCCATTTGTGTGGCGCGCTCGGAGCTGAACAGGATGACCCCGGCGGCATCCTTGCGCGTGGTCTCACCGCGCTCGCACGCCTGCGCCACCGCGTAGAGGTAGGCGCGGCCGGCATTGAGCTGGGTGTACATGTCGGCGACCTTGCCTTGGATCAGCTGGAATTCGCCGATGCTCTGGCCGAACTGCTTACGGTCGTGGATGTACGGCACGATCAGGTCCATGCACGCCTGCATGATGCCGATCGGGCCGCCCGCCAGCACCACGCGTTCGTAGTCCAGGCCGCTCATCAGCACTTTCACGCCGCCATTGAGTGCGCCGAGGATGTTTTCTTCGGGCACTTGCACGTCATCGAAAAACAGCTCGCAGGTGTTGGAGCCGCGCATACCGAGCTTGTCGAACTTGTTGCTGCGGCTGAAGCCTTTCCAGTCGCGCTCGACGATAAATGCAGTGATGCCGTGAGGGCCTTTTTCCACGTCGGTCTTGGCGTAGATCACGAAGGTGTTCGCATCGGGGCCGTTGGTGATCCAGGTCTTGCTGCCGTTGAGCACATAGTGGTCGCCGCGTTTTTCGGCGCGCAGTTTCATCGAGACCACGTCGGAGCCGGCGTTCGGCTCGCTCATGGCGAGGGCGCCGATATGTTCGCCGCTGATCAGCTTCGGCAGGTATTTGAGCTTCTGTTCGTGGCTGCCGTTACGGTTGATCTGGTTGACGCACAGGTTCGAGTGAGCGCCGTAGGACAGCCCGACTGACGCCGAGCCTCGGCTGATTTCTTCAATGGCTACCACGTGGGCCAGGTAGCCCAGGCCGGCGCCGCCGTACTCTTCCGGCACCGTAATGCCGAGCAGGCCCATGTCACCGAACTTGCGCCACATATCGGCGGGGAACAGGTTGTCACTGTCGATTTGAGCCGCGCGGGGCGCGATTTCCTTGGCCACGAAGGACTGCACCTGGTCGCGCAGCATGTCGATGGTTTCGCCGAGGGCGAAGTTCAGGGACGGGTAACTCATGGACAGGCACCTTAATGTGAGCTTTGTTGTTGTGTGGTTAAGCGCCGGGGAGGGCGCTCACCTTTACGTTAACGTAAGCTTGCGTTGCGAGGCTGTCAATCGTAGTTTACGTTTACGTCAAGCAGCCGCCGTCCACCTTACAAAAAAGACAAAAGGGGTCGTTATGGATCAACCGAATCAGAGCTACAGCCGTGGCGCTCAGGACAAGGCGTTGCTGGCCATGACCATAGGCCAGGCCTTCGATAACACGGTCTCGCGCTACCCCGAGGGTGAAGCGTTGGTGGTGCGCCATCAGCAACGCCGCTACACCTGGCGGCAACTGGCCGAGGCGGTTGATTTGCACGCCCGTGCGTTCCTGGCCCTGGGCATGCAAGCCGGCGACCGCCTGGGCATCTGGGCGCCCAATTGTGCAGAGTGGTGCATCACCCAGATTGCCAGCGCCAAGCTTGGCGTGATCCTGGTCAACATCAACCCGGCCTACCGCAGCAGTGAGCTGGAGTACGTGCTCAACCAGTCCGGTTGCCAATGGCTGGTGTGCGCCGGGTCATTCAAAGGCTCCGATTACCACGCCATGTTGCAGGCACTGAGCCCCAACCTGGGCGCCATGATCAGCCTCGATCCCAACCCGCCCCAGGGTTTTTTGCCCTGGTCGCAGCTAGCGGCCCTGGGCGCTGGCGTCCCGCCCGAACAGCTGCACAGCCGCCAGGCCAGCCTGCATTTCGACCAGGCCGTGAACATTCAGTACACCTCCGGCACCACCGGGTTTCCCAAGGGCGCCACCCTCAGCCATCACAACATTCTCAACAACGGTTACATGGTTGGCGAAAGCCTGGGCCTCACGGCGCACGACCGGCTGGTGATCCCGGTGCCGTTGTATCACTGCTTTGGCATGGTCATGGGCAACCTTGGCTGCATTACCCACGGCACCACGATGATTTACCCGAATGACGGCTTTGATCCGCTGCTGACCCTCAGCGCCGTCGCCGAAGAGCGCGCCACCGGCCTCTACGGCGTGCCGACCATGTTCATCGCCATCCTCAATCACCCCCGCCGCGGCGAATTCGAGCTGACAAGCTTGCGCACCGGGATCATGGCCGGGGCCACATGCCCTATCGAGGTGATGCGCCGCGTCATCAGCGAACTGCACATGGGTGAAGTGCAGATTGCCTATGGCATGACTGAAACCAGCCCGGTGTCACTGCAAACCGGTGCCAATGATGACCTCGAGCGCCGCGTCACGACTGTGGGCCGCACCCAGCCGCAGCTGGAAAACAAGATCATCGACACTGCCGGCAATACCGTCGCGCGCGGTGAAATCGGCGAGCTGTGCACGCGCGGCTACAGCGTCATGCTCGGCTACTGGAACAACCCCGATGGCACCCGTGACGCCATCGATGACGCGGGCTGGATGCACACCGGCGACCTGGCGACCATGGATGAACACGGTTACGTGTGTATCGCCGGGCGCAACAAGGACATGATCATTCGCGGTGGCGAAAACGTGTACCCGCGCGAGCTCGAAGAGTTTTTCTTCTCCCACCCGGCGGTGGCAGATGTGCAAGTCATTGGCATCCCGGATGAGCGTTACGGTGAAGAGATCGTCGCGTGGGTCAAGTTCCATCCGGGCCATCTGGCCAACGAGCTGGAGCTGAAAACCTGGTGCAAGGGGCGCATCGCGCACTTCAAGACGCCCAAGCATTTCAAATTCGTGGAAGAGTTTCCGATGACGGTGACGGGCAAGATCCAGAAATTTCGCATGCGCGAAATCTCGATCGCGGAGCTGAAAACCCAGTCCAACTGACAACCCCAACCCATCTGGCAGCGGGCTTGCTCGCGACTGCGCAGGGTCAGCCTGCTCATCTGACACTGACACACCGCCTTCGCGAGCAAGCCCGCTCCCACCTTTTGATCGGTGCCCGACACGCATTTGTCGAATCCCGGAAAGCACAAAGGGGACCCGAAGGTCCCCTTTAATTTGTCGTTGCGTGCTCTTTTTTATTATTGAGGGGCGGCCTGTTGTTGTTTTTAGCAGCCGTTACCCTTTACCGCTGTTTTGGGCGACCCCCATCCGGGGTCAAGAGCAAACGTATTTTTTTGAGCGCTGATCTGCTTCTTCGTTACCGATCCAACCAGTGGCAGCTACCTGAGGTAGTTTTATTTTTCTCTAACCGGTTGCGGGTTTCGGCATGCCGTACCCTGCGAAGCACATCTTCTCCAAAAAAATCTGTTAGCTGCGTCTCTGCCGTGTTGTTTTTGTTATGTCAGAGTCGTTTCGTCTTATTTTTATTAGGTTTGGCGCTTTTTATTCTTGTTATGCAATAGAGATAGCAGAAGCCGTGCCAACTTTTTAAATTCCTTTTAAATCAATGGCTTGAGTTTTTAGTAGGAAAATACCTACGGCGAATGCGACAAAATATGTTCCCGTGTTACTCGATATGTAGCCGTGCGGTAACACATTGTCACAGCCGCTCTACTCAACTGGCGTTACGCGCCTTGGCAACCCGCGACCCGGTAGGCCGGCCAAGCACGCTGCTGATTTGCTGGCCCGCGAGAATCAGCGCCTGCAGGTCGATGCCGGTGTCGATACCCAGGCCGTTGAGCAGGTACACCACGTCTTCCGTCGCCACGTTACCGCTGGCGCCCTTGGCGTAAGGGCAGCCGCCGAGGCCCGCGATGGAGCTGTCGAACACCGTGATTCCTTCCAGCACACTGGCGTAGATATTCGCAATCGCCTGCCCGTAGGTGTCATGGAAGTGCCCGGCCAGCTTGTCCCGTGGCACCTGCGCGCCGACCACCTCAAACAACCGCCGCGTAGCGCCCGCCGTGCCGGTGCCGATGGTGTCGCCCAGGGAAACTTCATAGCAGCCCATGGCATACAACTCGCGTGCGACCGCCGCGACCTGTTCCGGCGCGATGTCACCTTCGTAAGGGCAACCCAACACACACGACACATACCCGCGCACGCTGACGCCGTGCTGCCTGGCCGCCGCCATGATGGGCGCAAAGCGCTCCAGGCTTTCGCTGATGGAGCAATTGATGTTGCGCTGGGAAAACGCCTCGGACGCGGCCGCAAACACGGCGACTTCCTTTACGCCAGCGGCCACGGCGTCTTCAAAACCCCGCAGGTTCGGTGCGAGTGCGCCGTAGGTCACACCGGGTTTGCGCTGTATTTGCGCAAACACTTGCGCCGACCCGGCCATCTGCGGCACCCACTTGGGCGAGACAAAGCTGCCCACTTCGATATAGCTCAAGCCCGCGTCGGTCAGGGCATCCACCAGTTGGACCTTGTCGGCCACGCTGATGGGCTGGGCTTCGTTCTGCAGGCCGTCGCGCGGGCCGACTTCCACCAGGCGTACGTGTGAGGGGAGGGGCATGATGGCTACCTTATCGTTATTGGCCAACCTGGCTCATGGTCTGCGCCAGGGCCTGGGTGCAGCGCTCTTCGGCGGTGTCCAGTTCCAGCTTCATCTGTTCGATATCCAGCAGTTGTTGCTCAAGCTGCTCACGGCGTTCGGCGATTTTGGCGAGCATGCTGTTGAGCTGGATATGGTTGCCGCTGCTGGGGTCGTAGAGTTCGATCAGCTCGCGGCACTCGGCCAGGGAGAAACCGATGCGCTTGCCACGCAGGATCAGTTTGAGGCTGACCTTGTCGCGCGCCGAGTAGATGCGCTCCTGGCCCCGGCGTTCCGGGGCCAGCAGGCCTTGTTCTTCATAGAAGCGAATGGCGCGGGTGGTGATGTCGAGCTCGCGCGCGAGGTCGGAGATGCTGTAAGTCGTGCTCATGGGGGCGCTCAAGAAGGTCTTGGCGCTAAGCTAATGTCAGGTTGACGTAAACGTCAAGCTGCCTTTCCAACCTTATGGGCGGGCGTGTTGTTGGCGAGCAGGCTTGCCCTGCGTTGGGGGGGGACGCGCCCGCAATAAATATTGATTCAATTTTTCAGCAAAAACGCGGCACTTGGGGTTGGGGCTGCTACGCAGCCCAACGCTGGGCAAGCCTGCTCGCCACACAGAGCCTGTTTGCCACAGAGGGCCTGCTGGCCACAAAAGGTCTGCTTGCCACGGGTCAGGCTTGCTTACCGTCGAGCTTCTTCTCATGCGCCGTCACCTGTTGGCACAACTCGATCATTTGCTCGCGCATCCAGCGGTTGGCCGGGTCCTGGTCGGTGCTTTCGTGCCAGTACAGGTGGGTTTCCACCGGCGGCACGTCATTAACCGGCAGGTTGAACCAATGCAACTCATGACGGCGGGCGAAGCGCTCGGGCACGGTCATCACCATGTCGGTCTGCTGCAACACTTGCGAGGCCATCAGGTAATGCTGGGAGCGCAGGGCGATCTTGCGCTGGATTCCCATCTTGCCCAGCGCCAGGTCCACATGGCCCAGGCCGTTGCGGCGGCTGGAAATATGGATATGCGTCAGCGACAGGTAGTCATCCAGCGTGAATTTGTCCTTGCCTGCCATCGGGTGGCCTTTGCGCATGGCGCACACGTAGCGGTCTTCCATCAGCTTGACGTGGCGCACTTGCGGGTCGGTGTTAAGCGGCGCATCCACGGCAAAATCCAGGCGCCCGGCCGCGAGCTCCTTGGTAGTTTCGCGGCGTTTGGACAGGAAACTCTCGATCACCACCGTCGGCGCCAGGCGGCGCAGGCGCTGGAACAACAGCGGCAGAATCACCGCTTCGGTGAGATCGGTCATGCTGATGCGGTAGGTCTTGGCCGCCTGCTGCGGGTTGAAAATCCGGCTTTCCTGCACCGACACCCGCAGCAACGACAACGCATTGCGCACCGGGCCGATGATGTTCTGCGCCATCGGCGTGGGCACCATGCCTTGGGCCGTGCGCACGAACAGCGGGTCATTGAAGGTTTCGCGCAAGCGCGCCAGCGCGTTGGACACCGCCGGCTGGGTAATGCCGACGATCTGCCCGGCACGGGTCAGGTTGGCTTCGGTGTAGATCGCGTCGAAGACAATAAAGAGGTTGAGGTCGACCTTGCTCAGATTCATTTCGTTGCGCTCTTATTGTTAGGTGGCGATTTGTCAGGTGTTCAGGCGTCGATCATATATCGGTGATGAATGTTAATACACGCCGAGAATAGGCTAGGTAAATTATCAGCGCTGTTCTAGCATCGATTGCATGACCTAAACAACCTCTCAGAGAAGGGAGCTGCTCATGGATTTCGCCTATTCGCCCAAGGTTCAGGAACTGCGTGAACGCGTCACCGCATTCATGGACGCTTACGTTTACCCGGCCGAGCCGGTGTTCGAACGCCAGGTCAGCGAAGGTGATCGCTGGCAGCCCACCGCCATCATGGAAACGTTGAAGGCCAAGGCGAAGGCCGAAGGCCTGTGGAACCTGTTCCTGCCCGAATCGGAACTGGGCGCCGGACTGACCAATCTCGAATACGCACCACTGGCCGAGATCATGGGCCGCTCGCTGCTGGGCCCGGAGCCGTTCAACTGCTCCGCCCCCGACACCGGCAACATGGAAGTGCTGGTGCGCTACGCCAACGAAGAGCAAAAACAACGCTGGCTCGAGCCGTTGCTGCGCGGCGAGATTCGCTCGGCCTTTGCCATGACCGAGCCGGACGTGGCGTCTTCGGACGCCACCAACATGGCTGCCCGCGCCGAGCGCCAGGGCGATGAGTGGGTGATCAACGGCAAAAAATGGTGGACTTCCGGCGCCTGCGATCCGCGCTGCAAGATTTTGATCTTCATGGGCCTGAGCAACCCGGATGCGCCACGTCATCAGCAGCACTCGATGATCCTCGTGCCGGTGGATGCCCCTGGTGTGAAAATCGTGCGCCCATTGCCAGTCTTCGGTTACGACGACGCCCCGCACGGCCACGCCGAAGTGCTGTTCGACAACGTGCGCGTGCCGTACGAAAACGTACTGCTCGGCGAAGGTCGCGGCTTCGAAATTGCCCAGGGCCGTCTTGGCCCGGGCCGTATCCACCACTGCATGCGCTCCATCGGCATGGCCGAGCGCGCGCTGGAACTGATGTGCAAACGCTCCGTCAGCCGTACCGCGTTCGGTAAACCGTTGGCCCGCCTGGGCGGCAATATCGACAAGATCGCCGACTCACGGATGGAAATCGACATGGCCCGTCTGCTGACGTTAAAAGCGGCGTACATGATGGACACCGTGGGCAACAAAGTTGCGAAAAGCGAAATCGCGCAGATCAAGGTGGTGGCGCCGAATGTGGCGTTGAAGGTCATCGACCGCGCCATCCAGATTCACGGCGGCGCTGGCGTTTCCAACGACTTCCCGCTGGCCTACATGTACGCCATGCAACGCACCTTGCGCCTGGCCGACGGCCCGGATGAAGTGCACCGTGCGGCAATCGGCAAGTTCGAGATCGGCAAGTACGTGCCCAAAGAGTTGATGCGCAGCGGGCAGTAAGTGTGGCGAGCGGGCTTGCCCCGCGTAGGGCTGCGCAGCAGCCCTAAAACCCTGCGACCGGTTCTGCCTGGAAAAGTGTGTGTGATTATGGGGCTGCTTCGCAGCCCAACGCGGGGCAAGCCCGCTCGCTACGAAGGCGTGCTCGCCAGGCGTCAGTGCACCCAAACCTCCACTCGCCGATTTTTGATCCGCCCCTCATCCGCCGTGTTCGCCGCCACCGGCATCTGCGCGCCGAACCCGAGAATATCGCGCAGCACCACGCCGTTCCTCACCAGTTCGCGGCGCACCGCCATTGCCCGCAATTTCGACAGTAGCGCGGCGCGTTGTGGGTCATTCTTGGCGTCGCCAAACCCTACGAGCGTCACCTGCTTGTCGAGCTTGTCGTGGCTTTTCAGGTACGCCACCACCCGCTGCAGATCCTGGCGTGCCTTGTTGTCGAGGCTGGCGCTGCCCTCTTCGAAGCGAAAATTCACGCTCAATCGCTGGGCCTCACGCGCGATGGCTTGATAGTCCGCAGGCATCGACGGGCGCGGCTCCACGCTGATCGCCTGCACCTGCTGCGCGATAAAACCGTTGGCTGCAACAATCGCCTGGCCTTTGCTGCTCTGGGTAAAGTCCACGAGCGCCTTGGCCCACGCGTTGTGGCTCGATGGCGGCAGGTAAAAGAACAGTCGGCGTGACAGCGGGTAGTCCTCGGTGGCAATCAGACTGTTCAACGGCAACATCGGTTGTGAGTCGCCATCGACGATTGCCACAGCCTTGGCCTGGCGCACATACGGCAGGCCGATGAAGCCGATGCCCTGAGCGTCCTGGCTTACGGCATCGGACAGTTGCTCACTGGACTCAAAACGCTTGGCAGGCGCCAGGGGTTTACCGCGCAGGCGTAGCACCAGTTCCTTAAAGGTGTCGTAGGTGCCGGACTGATCATCCCGGGCATACAAATGAATCGGCCCGCCGATGCCACCCAGTGTCTCCCACGTGTCGACTTCGCCATTGAAAATTTGCGCCAGTTGCTCGGTGTTCAGGGTATTCAACGGGTTTTTCGGGTTGAGGATAATTGCCAGGCCATCAATCGCGATCACTTGCTCAGCCTCGGGGCTTTTCAGGTCGCCCAAGGGTTCAAGGTCCACCAGTTCGCTGTCCTTGATCGGGCGCGACGACGCGGCGAGGTCGGCGCTGAGGTTTTTCAACGCGGCGAACCCGGTACTGGAGCCGTGGGCCGCCACCTCGATGGTGACCGTCCTGCCTTGGCGGGTCTTGCCGATCACGCGCTGTTCATTGGCGCCGTCGCCCAGTTCACTGTGCACCGCCTGCACGCCCTGGTGTTGCATCATGCCCATGACCAGCGCGGGCCCGAGCGCGGCGCCAATGGTGTTGGAACCCTGAATGCGCAACGCGGGGCCTTGGTCGGGAACGGGCAGGGGAGCGGCAACTGCGTAGAGGGGCAGGATCAACAGAAGCAGAACGCGCAGCATCATGCCGGCACCTTCTTAAGCCAAGGGGAGTGCCGGGAGATTAAGTCAGTAAGGTTTCAACGGTGTGACTGGCACACAACCAACCCAAAGGTGGAAGCTGCCTTGCCTGCGATAGCATCAACCCGGTTTAGCTGGAAGGCCTGGGTGCCCGCATCGCCGGCAAGCCAGCTCCCACACGAGCCAGCTCCCACTTTGAGTCGCGTCAGCTCAGTTCCAGCCAGATCGGCGCGTGGTCGGACGGTTTTTCCAGCGCCCGAAGCTCGTAGTCCACGCCGGCATCCTTGACCCGCGGCACCAGGCCGTTGGACGCCATGATCACGTCAATGCGCAGGCCACGCTTAGGTTCATCTTCGAACCCACGGCTGCGGTAATCAAACCAACTGAAGCGGTCGGCCACGTCCGGGTTGAGGTGGCGGAAGCTGTCCACCAGGCCCCAGTTTTTCAGACGGGCCATCCACTCGCGTTCTTCTGGCAAGAAGCTGCATTTGCCGGTTTTCAGCCAGCGTTTGGCGTTGTCGGCGCCGATACCGATGTCGCAGTCTTGCGGGGAGATGTTGATGTCGCCCATCACCACCAATGCCTGGTCATTGCTGAACTGGCTTTCCAGCAGGTGCTGCAAATCTTCGTAGAAGCGTTTTTTGGCCGGAAACTTGGTCGGGTGGTCGCGGCTTTCGCCCTGGGGGAAGTAGCCGTTCATGATGGTCACAGGGTTGCCGTTCTCATCGGCGAAGGTGCCCCAGATGAAGCGGCGCTGGGCGTCTTCTTCATCGCTGGCAAAACCTTTGTGCACGCTCAGCGCTTCTTTGCGCGAGAGCAGGGCCACGCCGTAGTGGCCTTTTTGGCCGTGGTAATAAACGTGGTAGCCCAACGCCTGCACTTCGGCCAACGGGAACTGGTCATCATGAACCTTGGTTTCCTGCAGGCCGATCACGTCGGGTTGATGCTTTTCAATCAGCGCCGCCAGCTGATGAGGGCGGGCGCGCAGCCCGTTGATATTGAAGGAGACGATTTTCATGGTCGGCAGTCCAGTCTGGCAAAAGGGCGATGCTAGCCGACAAGTCCGACGGGGGCCAGCGTGGCGGTCGAGCAGATGCACTGCTAATGTCTGGGAACGACTGGTGCTGCGTAGGTTCGTACCCATAAGAACGCCATCTTCTGAATGGCGCCCAGGGAGATTGACTGTATGCCTGACACTTCGACGGCCCTTGCCGAGATCCGCCTGCTCAACAGCGGCTATTCGCGCGAAGCGCGCTCCATGCTCTACCAGGCTTATCGGCATGAGCCGACGTTCGCCTACATCTTCGAAGCTGAACGCCCAGGCTATGAACAGCGGGTACGCGCCACGGTGCGTGAGCTGGTCAAGCAGCATTTCTTTCAGAAACTGCCCGCCATCGGCCTGTTCGTCAACGACCGGCTGATCGGCATTGCCCTGATTGCGCCACCCCAACGGCGCCTGGGCATTACCGAAAGCTGGGCGTGGCAATTGCGCATGTGGTTGAGCACCGGTGTACGCGGCACTCGCCGTTACCTGGAATACCATCACGCGGTGCTGGCGTGCCTGCCGACCGAGTCGGTGCACGTACTGCCGTTGTTGGGCATCCACCCGCAATTTCAGGGCAAGCACTATGGCGAGCAGCTGCTTGAGGCCGTGCACAACTGGTGCGCCGACGACCCGCACTCCTCAGGCGTAGTGCTCGATACCGGCAACTCACGCTACCTGGATTTTTATAAGCGCCAGGGCTATGAGGAAATCGGCGAAGTGGCGATAGGGCCTATCCTGGAACACGTGTTTTTCCACCCCAATCCGCAGTCGTTACATGCTGCAACGGCTTAATGCAGAATTATTCAGACTATTCCGGGTTCAAAGTCTCTCCCCAGCTCGTGTAGCATCCGCGCCTATGAAGCTTCCAGGAAGATTTACCAGCGGCTTGATTCTGCTGTTCACAAGCTGCGGCGCCTTGGCGCAAAGCGAATTGGACGTGCGGATCAAGCCTACAAACGACGCGTTGAAAGCCAACATCGAAGGCTATATCGGCGGGGTAGGCGATCGTGATGAAGAAGCCCTGTTGCGGTTCAGCCGCGGCGCCGAAGAGCAGGCCCGCAAGGCTGCCCAGGCGCTGGGCTACTATCAGCCACAAATCGTCAGTGATGTAAAAGGCGGCAAGAATCCACGCCTGATCCTCACCATCGACCCCGGCGAGCCGGTGCATTTGCGCAACGTGACCCTTCGGGTTGACGGCCAGGCCGCGAGCCTCAAGGCTTTTCGCGTGCCCGACAGCAGCGACCTCAAATCCGGCGCCGTGCTCAACCACGGCCACTACGAAGACGCCAAGCGTCTGATCCAGAACCAGGCCTCGCGCTACGGCTTTTTCAGCGGGCGCTTTACCAGCCAGAAACTCTCGGTTGACCCCAAAGCCGGCGTCGCCGATATCGAACTCATTTACGACAGCGGCCCACGCTACAGCATGGGCAAGGTCAGCTTTGCCGGCGACACGCCGTTTGATGAAGACCTGCTGCAACGCATGGTGCCGTTCAAAAGCGGCGACCCTTACGACTCCGAGCTTATCGCCGAACTCAACCAGAACCTGCAGGCGAGTGGCTTTTTCGAAGCCGTGCGCGTAGACGCAAGCCCCGCCGCCTCGGCCAACGATGTGATCCCGGTGGCGGTGCAACTGGACACCCGCAAGCCGCGCACCATGGGCCTTGGCCTGGGTTACTCGACTGACGTCGGCCCGCGCGGCAAAGCCAACTGGACGCGTCACTGGGTCAACCCACAAGGTCACAGTTATGGCTGGGAAGCCGAGCTGTCGGCGCCGCGCCAGAACGTCGGCCTGTGGTACGACATCCCGCTGGACCCGCCGCTTACCGACAAACTGCGATTTGCCGGCGGCTACCAGAATGAAGAAATCGCCAATACCGACACCCTGAGTAAATTGCTCACCCTCGGCCCTGAATGGCACAGCAAATTGCCCAGCGGCTGGACGCGGGTCATCTCGCTCAAATATCAGCGCGAAGAATACCGCCTGGGCAATGACTCGGGCCTGAGTAACCTGGTGATGCCGGGGATCAATTATTCCTACCTGCGCAGCGACAACCGCATCGACCCGCACAATGGCTATCGCCTGATGTTCGACGCCAAGGTCGCCAAGGAAGGCCTGGGTTCCGACACCAACCTGCTTTACGGCACTGCCACCATCAAGGGCTTGACCACCTTGTGGGACAACCACCGCTTTCTCGGCCGCGCGCAGTTCGGCGGCAGTGCCACCAATGGCTATAAATCGGTGCCGCCGTCGCTGCGCTTTTTTGCCGGTGGTGACCAGAGCGTGCGTGGCTACGAGTACCAGACGTTGTCACCCGAAAACGATCGCGGTGACCGCATCGGCGGCCGCTATATGGTGGCGTTGAGTGCCGAATATCAATATTCCATCGCCGAAAAATGGCGGATCGCGACCTTTGTCGACCAGGGCAACTCCTTCAACAGCCTGGACATGCCGAGCCTGAAAACCGGTGTGGGGGTGGGCGTGCGCTGGGTGTCGCCGGTCGGCCCGATTCGCCTCGACCTGGCCCATGCCCTGGAAGATCCGGGCGGCATTCGTTTGCACTTTTCCATGGGGCCTGAGCTGTGATGCGTGGTTTGAAAATAGCGGGGCTGGCCATCGTGGCAGTCTTCGCCGTGGTGTTAGTGGCACTGTGGGCGGTACTCGGCAGCCAAGCGGGCAGCCGCTGGGCCTTGAGCCAGGTGCCGGGATTGACGGTGGAGAATTTCCAGGGCCATTTGGGTGGCCAATGGCGTGTCGACCACCTGTTGTGGCAGCAAGACACCAGCCGGGTCGAGCTGAATGCGGCGAAGTTCGACTGGTCGCCAGCATGCCTGCTGCGCATGACCCTGTGCATCAACCAGCTGGACGTGGAACAGGTCAGCCTGCAATTTCCACCCAGTACCGATGACAGCAGCAGCGGGCCGATCCAGCTGCCGGAGCTGAAACTGCCGGTGGCGATCCAGTTGGGCGACGTTCGCGTCGGTAGCCTGCTGTTCAATGGCAGCGAAGAGCTCAAGGGCTTGCAGCTCGCGGCGCACTGGACCGCCGCGGGCCTGCAGATCGACTCGGTGCACCTGCAACGCGATGACCTGGTGCTGGACCTGGCGGGTCTGCTGCAACCGACCGGCAACTGGCCGCTGAGCGCCACGGGCAACCTGAGCCTGCCGTACGCGCCCGGCGGCGCGCCGTGGAAGGTTGCGCTCAAGGTCGACGGAGACTTGCTCAAGACCCTCAAGCTCGACGCCGACAGCAGTGGCTACCTGCCCGCCAAACTCAGCGGTGAGCTGCAACCTTTGGTGGAGAACCTGCCCGCGCAATTGCACATCAGCGCCGACGGCTTCAAACCCAGCGCCGACTTGCCCGACACCCTGCAACTCAATCAACTGGACCTCACCGCCAAGGGCGACCTGAGCAGCGGTTATCAACTGCTGGGCAAGGCCGTGCTGCCAGCGGAAAAAGGCCCGGTGGACCTGCTGCTGCAGGGCAAGGTTGACGCCAAGGGCGCGCAGATCGCCGGCCTGGATTTGAATGCGGGCGATCAGCAAAGCCTCAAGCTCAGCGCCAATCTGGACTGGCAACAGGGCTTCAGCGCCGACGCCAGGATCGATTGGCTGGATTTTCCCTGGCACCGCCTCTATCCATTGATTGATGAGCCGCAGTTCGCGCTGCATGCGCTCAACGGCGAGATTTCCTACAAAGACGGCAATTACCTCGGCAACCTCAAGGCCGACCTCGACGGCCCGGCGGGCAAATTCAATGTGGTCACGCCGTTCAGTGGCGACCTCAAGCAACTCTTCCTGCCCGAACTGAAATTGACAGCCGGCCAAGGCAAGGCTGAAGGCCACCTGAGTCTGCAGTTTGCCGACGGCATTGCCTGGGACACCGCGCTGGACCTGTCGGCGCTGAACCCGGCGTACTGGGTCGCGGAGCTGCCGGGCACGTTGGCCGGGCCGCTGCGCAGCAAGGGCGAGTTCAAACATGAACAACTCAAGCTCAACGCCGACCTAGACCTCAAGGGCCGCTTGCGCGGACAAACTGCCGTGCTGGCCGCCAAGGCGCAAGGCGCAGGCGAGCAATGGACCCTGGCCAACCTTGACATTCGCCTGGGTGATAACCGCATCAACGGTAGCGGCAGCCTGCAGCAACGTGTGGCCGGGCAGATCGATATCAAGCTGACGCGCCTGGCCCAGCTGTGGCCGCAACTGCGCGGGCAGATTAACGGGCGTGTCGATGTGGCCGGCACGTTGCAGGCGCCGCAAGGCAAACTCGACCTTAAAGGCCAGCAACTGGCGTTTGCCGACAATCAACTGCAAAACCTCACCCTGGACGCCACGCTCGACAACGCCCAGCGCGCGAAGATCGACCTCAAGGGCAGTGGCATCCAGGCCGGCGACACCCAGGTCGGCACCCTGACCGCCAGCGCTCAAGGTGATATCAAGCGCCAGAAAGTCCAGCTTGACCTGGCCGGGCCGCTGGTCAAGCTGGGCCTGGCACTCGATGGCGACCTCGACAAAGGTAACTGGCGCGGGCGCCTGGCCAGCGGTGACGTTCAAGCCGGTGGCCAGGACTGGAAGCTGCAAGCCCCGGCCAGGATCGAACGCCTGGCGGACGGCAAGCTGACCTTTGCGGCGCATTGCTGGGTGTCCGGCCCTGCCAGCCTGTGCGGTGAAGATCAGCGCCTGATGCCTGAGCCGAAGTTGCGTTACCACCTCAAGCAATTCCCCATCGACAGCCTGGCTGCCTTCCTGCCCAAGGATTTCGCCTGGCAAGGCAAGCTCAACGCCGACGTGCAGCTCGACCTGCCCGCCAGCGGCCCTAAAGGCGTGATCGCGGTGGATGCCAGCGGTGGCACGCTGCGTGTCAAGGACAAGGCCCAGTGGGTGGATTTCCCCTACGACACCCTGAAGCTGGAAACCACTCTTAACCCCAAACGCATCGACACTCAGCTGACCTTCCGCGGCGGCAAGCTCGGTGAGTTGCTGGTGCAGGCGCAGATCAACCCGCTGCCCAACAACAAGCCGATCACCGGTAATTTCAGCCTCAACGGCCTGGACCTCGCCGTGGCCCGACCGTTTGTGCCGATGGTGGACAAACTCACCGGCAAGCTCAACGGCAACGGGCGTATCTCCGGTGGTTTGCTGGCACCGCAGGTCAACGGCAACGTGAATCTGGTGGGCGGTGAAGTCTCCGGGCCCGAGTTGCCGATCAGCCTCGAAGGCTTGAACGTGCAAGCACTGATTGCCGGCGAAAGCGTGCAGTTGAATGGCGCGTGGCGCAGCGGCAAGGCCGGGCAGGGCAGCCTCAAGGGGCAGATCGACTGGGGCCAGGCGCTGGTGGTGGACCTCAGCCTGCAAGGCGCGCAACTGCCGGTCACGGTTGAGCCTTACGCCAAGCTGGAAGTGGCGCCGGACCTGAAAATCAGCCTGAAAAACGACAAGCTGGCGATTGCCGGCAAGGTGCACATCCCGCGTGGCGACATCACCGTGCGTGAATTGCCGCCGTCCACCGTCAAGGTCTCCGATGACACGGTGATCGTCGGCAGCCAGACCGCCCAGGGCAAGCCGCCGATGGCGATGGCCATGGACATCGACGTGGTGGTGGGCGAAGACCAGCTCAACTTTGCGGGCTTCGGGCTCACTGCCAAAGTGCAGGGCCATGTGCACATCGGCGACAACATGGACACCCGTGGCGAGCTGTGGCTCAACGACGGCCGCTACCGTGCCTACGGGCAGCGGCTTGACGTGCGCCGCGCGCGGCTGTTGTTTGCAGGGCCACTGGACCAACCGTTCCTGGATGTCGAGGCCGTGCGCGTCGTTACCGAACCGTCCAGAACGGTGACGGCCGGTATTCGCTTGAGCGGCAGCGCCGAGCAGCCGACCACGCAGATCTTCTCCGAGCCGACCATGCCTCAGGAGGATGCGCTCTCGTACCTGGTGCTGGGGCGTTCGCGCAACAACACCGGCGAAGACAACAACATGCTGGCCGAGGCCGCCCTGGGGTTGGGGTTGATGGGCAGCGCCGGGGTCACCTCGGATATCGCCAACAAGCTGGGCATTCAGGACTTCGACCTCGACACCCAGGGCACCGGCAATAACACCGCCGTGGTGGCCAGCGGCAAGATCACCGAAAAACTCAGCTTGCGGTATGGGGTCGGGGTGTTCGAACCGGCCAGTACGATTGCCTTGCGCTACCTGCTGAGCAAGAAGGTGTACCTGGAGGTGGCCAGTGGCGTGGCCAGTTCACTGGATATCTTCTACAAGCGCGATTTCTAAACCTTCACGCACAAACAGGGTGGGAGCTGGCTTGCCCGCGATGGCGGTCCATCAGTCGATGATTTATTGACTGACAGACCGGCATCGCAGGTAAGCCCGCTCCCACATGTGTTTGCGGTGCAGCCCACCTATCGGTCAATTAGCAAGCAAGCTAATAATTCCATTTGACATTCGCTGCCTAAGCAGTAACATCTTGTCATACATTCACTGCCTAGGCAGTAATAAGGTGACTTTCGATGACCCACTTCACCCCTGACAGCTTTCGCAACTGCCACCTCGGCCTGTTGCTGGGCCGCGCCGCGCTGCTCAAGGACCGCATTATCGACACGCATATGGAACCGCATGGCGTCACCGCCGCGCAGTTCAAGGTGTTGATCATCATTGCCCAGTATGAGGTCGACACGCCCGCCGAGCTGTGTCGCAACCTGTCGCTGGACAGCGGTTCCATGACCCGCATGCTCGACCGCCTGGAGCAAAAGGGCCTGCTGGCGCGCAAGCGTTCCGAGCAGGACCGGCGCCAGGTGCAGTTGGTACTGACCGAAGACGGCCAGCGCCTGGCAGACATGCTGCCGCACATCGGCGCGCAGTCGATGAATGAGCTGGCCGGCGCCCTGCAGCCCGGCGAGTTGCAAACCCTGGAAAAAATCCTCACGAAAATTCTGGTAGCTGCCGGTGACGCCATCGTCATCCAGCGGGTAGGTAATCAATGAACACACGCGCACTTAGCCTGGTGCTGGTGGCGATGAGCATGGCCGGTTGTGCCAACTTCAGCGGCCTCGACACCCAGGGCCAACGCCTCGACGCCAACACGTTGCACACCGGCAAGTCCCTCAGTGGCGTGACCTTGTCCAGCGCCGCTTGGCCGACGGCCGATTGGTGGAAGAGCCTCGGCGACCCGCAGTTGGACGGCTTGATCCATGAAGCCCTGCAAAACAGCCCTGACATGCAAGTCGCCAGCGCCCGTGCCCACCAGGCGCAGGCCGCTGCCTACGCCGCCGATGCCGCCCGCATGCCGACCCTGGATGCCAGCGCCGGCGTGAGCCGTTCGCGCCTGGCCAAGGATCAGGACCCGCTGGGGCAGGGCGATGCCTACGCCACCGTGCGTAACATCGGCGCCAGCTTCAACTACAACTTTGACCTGTGGGGTGGCCAGCGCGCCGCCTGGGAAGCTGCGTTGGGCCAGGCGCGTGCCGCCGAGGTCGATCAGCAAGCCGCGCGCCTGACCCTGGCCGCCAACGTGGCCAAGGCCTACAGCGACCTGGGCCAGGCGCACATCGTTCGAGACCTGGCCGCCGACGACCTCAAGCGCACCCGTCAGATGCTCGACCTGAGCAAGCGCCGCCTGAGTTCCGGCATCGACAGCCAGTACCAGTACCAGCAGACCGAAAGCCTGGAAGCCAGCTCTGAGTCGCAACTGATCGATGCAGAAAAACAGCTGCAAAGCGCCAAGATTGCCCTGGCCGTATTGCTTGGCAAAGGCCCCGACCGTGGCAGCGAGCTGACCCGTCCGAACGTGCTCAAACCCAGCGCCGTTGCCGTGCCTTCTGTGCTGCCGGCCGAGTTGCTGGGCCGTCGCCCGGACTTGATCGCCGCACGTTGGCGCGTCGAAGCCGCGAGCAAGAACATTGCCGCGAGCAAAACCCGCTTCTACCCCAACCTCAACCTGAGCGCGAGCGCCGGGGCCGAGTCGTTGTTGGGCGACGCGATGTTTGGCTCGGCCAGCCGTTTCTTCAGCATTGCGCCGACAATCTCGTTGCCGATCTTCGACGGTGGCCGCCTGCGCGCCGACCTCGATGCCCGCGACGCCGATTACGACCTGGCGGTGGCCCAGTACAACAAAACCCTGGTGCAAGCCCTGGGCGATATTGGCAACACCCTTTCGCAATTGCGCGATACCGGTCGGCAGATCCAGGCCCAGCAACACGCCGCGGACATTGCCCAGCAGTCCTACGACACCGGGGTTCAGCGCTACAGCTCGGGGATCGGGAATTACCTGGATGTACTCAGCATCGAGCAGCAATTGCTGCAGGCCCAGCGTCAGTTGGCGGCCTTGAATGCTGCGCAGATCGATCTGTCGATTCAATTGATGCAAGCCCTGGGTGGCGGGTACAACGCCGATAACGTGGCCGTAACCACCCCAGCTACACGCACGGAATAATTTGAGGTATTTGTCATGGCCACTGCCGAAAGCAACAACGCAACAGAGCAACCCAAAGAGCAACCCAAAGAGCAACCCAAAGAGCAGCAGAAAGACAGCAACCCACGCAAACGCAAAATCATGCTGATCGGCCTGGCGCTGATCGTGATTCTCGGCGTGATCGGCGTGTGGGCCTGGTATGAGCTTTACGGGCGCTTCAACGAGAGCACCGACGATGCCTATGTGAACGGCAACGTGGTGGAAATCACCCCGCTGGTCACCGGCACCGTGGTCAGCATCGGCGCCGACGACGGCGACCTGGTCCACGAAGGCCAGGTGCTGATCAACTTCGACCCCAATGACGCCGCTGTCGGCCTGCAAAGTGCCCAGGCCAACCTCGCGCGCACCGTGCGCCAGGTACGGGGCTTGTACAGCAACGTTGATGGCATGAAAGCCCAGGTGCTGGCGCAGCAAGCCAACGTGCAAAAGGCCCAGGACAATTACAACCGTCGTAAGAACCTAGCCGCCGGCGGCGCGATCTCTCAGGAAGAACTGTCCCACGCCCGTGACGACCTGACCTCGGCGCAAAGCGCCCTGGCCAACGTGCAGCAACAGTTCAAGACCTCCAGCGCGCTGGTGGACGACACGGTGATTTCGTCCCACCCGGACGTGCAGGCCGCCGCCGCGCAACTGCGCCAGGCGTACTTGACCAACGCCCGCAGCACCTTGATTGCACCGGTAACCGGCTATGTGGCCAAGCGCACGGTGCAATTGGGTCAGCGTGTGCAGCCGGGTACCGCGTTGATGGCGGTGATCCCGCTGAACCAGTTGTGGATCGACGCCAACTTCAAGGAAACCCAGCTGCGCGATATGCGTATCGGCCAGCCGGTGGATATCGAGTCGGATATTTACGGCAGTGACGTGAAGTACAGCGGCACCGTGGACAGTCTGGGCGCCGGTACCGGCAGCGCGTTTGCCTTGCTGCCGGCGCAGAACGCCACCGGTAACTGGATCAAGATCGTGCAGCGGGTGCCCGTGCGTATTCACATCAACGCCGACGAGCTGGCCAAGCACCCGCTGCGCGTGGGTTTGAGCACCGTGGTCAACGTGGACCTGCACGACAAGAGCGGCCCGGTACTGGCGCAACAGGCGCCGCAAAAGGCCTCGTTCACCACCAACGTGTATGACCGCCAATTGGCCGAAGCCGATGCCATGATCACTCAGCTGATCCATGACAACAGCCTCGCCGCGCCCAAGGCTGTGCAACGCTGATGAGCAATAACGCCTCGTTCACGCCACCCAGCCTGTTGATGGCCACTATTGGCCTGTCGCTGGCGACCTTTATGCAGGTGCTCGACACCACGATCGCCAACGTGGCCTTGCCGACCATTTCCGGCAACCTCGGCGTGAGTTCGGAGCAGGGCACCTGGGTGATCACCTCGTTTGCGGTGAGCAACGCGATTGCCTTGCCGCTGACCGGCTGGTTGAGCCGGCGCTTTGGCGAGGTGAAGCTGTTTTTGTGGGCGACCATCCTGTTTGTGCTGGCCTCGTTCCTCTGCGGTATTTCCACCTCGATGCCTGAGCTGATCGGCTTTCGGGTGCTGCAGGGCCTGGTGGCCGGGCCGCTGTACCCGATGACTCAAACGTTGCTGATTGCGGTCTACCCGCCGGCGAGGCGCGGCATGGCCCTGGCGCTGCTGGCGATGGTCACGGTGGTGGCGCCGATTGCCGGCCCGATCCTTGGCGGCTGGATTACCGACAGCTACAGCTGGCCGTGGATCTTCTTCATCAACGTGCCCATCGGCATCTTTGCGGTGCTGGTGGTGCGTTCGCAGTTGAAGAAACGTCCGGTGGTCACCAGTTACCAGCCGATGGATTACGTCGGGTTGCTGAGCCTGATCGTCGGTGTCGGCGCGTTGCAGATCATCCTCGACAAGGGCAATGACCTGGACTGGTTCGAATCCAACTTCATCATCATCGGTGCCGTGATTTCGGCGATAGCCCTGGCGGTGTTCGTCATCTGGGAAATGACCGACAAGCACCCGGTGGTCAACCTGCGGTTGTTTGCCTACCGCAACTTCCGCATCGGCACCATTGTGCTGGTGCTGGGTTATGCAGGGTTCTTCGGCATCAACCTGATCCTGCCGCAATGGCTGCAAACCCAGATGGGCTACACCGCCACCTGGGCGGGCCTGGCGGTGGCGCCGATCGGCATTCTGCCGGTGTTGATGTCGCCGTTCGTGGGCAAGTATGCGCACAAGTTCGACCTGCGTTTGCTGGCCGGGCTGGCGTTCCTGGCGATTGGCCTGAGTTGCTTCATGCGTGCCGGCTTTACCAATGAAGTCGACTTCACGCACATCGCCCTGGTGCAGCTGTTCATGGGCATTGGCGTGGCGCTGTTCTTCATGCCGACCTTGAGCATCCTGATGTCCGACCTGCCGCCGGCGCAAATCGCCGACGGCGCGGGCCTGGCGACCTTCCTGCGGACCCTGGGCGGCAGTTTTGCGGCCTCGCTGACCACCTGGATCTGGATTCGCCGGGCGGACCAGCACCATGCCTACATGAGCGAGAACATGACCACCTACGACTCGGCCACCCGTGACGCCTTGCAGGCACTCGGCGGGGCAGGGCACAAGGCCTATGCGCAGCTGGACCAGATTCTCACCAGCCAGGCGTACATGATGTCCACCGTGGATTACTTCACGCTGCTGGGTTGGATGTTCATGGGCTTGATCGTGATTGTGTGGCTGGCGAAACCACCGTTTGCGGCGAAGGCCGGGCCGGAGGCTTCGGGGCACTGATTCGAGGTTGTACGCGGTCAAAAAGGTGGGAGCGGGCTTGCTCGCGAAGGCGGTGGTTCAGTCGATACTTGAGTTGACTGACACGCCGCCTTCGCGAGCAAGCCCGCTCCCACATTTGGATCTCTGTTCACATTGGGTCGGTGGTGTCTGAGAATCAGGCGCCAGGCAGCGCCAGCTGCGGATTAACGAAGTCAAACGCCGCCAGCGCAAACCCTTGCTCGTCCACCTGCAACGCCCAGCCCTGCTTGTCCCAATCCCCCAGCACAATGCGCTTGGCCGCCTGATCACCAATCTGCAACTTGTGAATGGCGGGGCGGTGCGTATGGCCGTGGACCAGGGTGCGCACGCCAAACTGCTGCATCACCCGCGGCACTTCCTCGGGCGTCACATCGACAATGTCGTTGGCTTTCATGCGTGTCTGCGCGCGGCTTTCACTGCGCAGCTTGCGCGCCAGCTTGTGGCGGGTGCGCAATGGCAGGTGCCGCAGGATAAACAGCACAATCGGGTTACGCAGGATGCGCCGCAGCTTCATGTAGCCAACGTCGCGGGTGCACAGGCTGTCGCCGTGCATCAACAGCACAGGCTCACCGTAGAGCTGCACGACACTCGGGTCCTTGAGCAAGGTGGCACCTGCGGCTTTGCAGAACGCCTTGCCGATCAGGAAATCGCGGTTGCCGTGCATGATGAAAATCGGGGTGCCGCTGTCGCTCAGTTCACGCAATGCTGCGCAAATCGAACGCTGGAAAGGTGTCATCCCATCGTCGCCAATCCAGGCTTCAAAGAAGTCGCCCAGAATGTACAACGCCTAGGCGCCACGGGCGCGGCCGTGGAGCAAAGCCAGAAACACCCGGGTGATGTCCGGGCGCTCCTCTTCCAGCTTCAAATCTTAAATCAGCAGTATCACCCAACGATCTCGTCTTTCTCGACGATAACGTATTCTACCGGAACGTCCTGGTGACCGGCTTTACCGGTGGTTTGCACGGCTTTGATCTTGTCGACGACGTCTT
>Ga0153931_100046_pt1 | contig 61788 bp, 52 predicted proteins | sample TSNJ015MetaG_FD_104730 | JGI IMG/M metagenome (GOLD analysis project Ga0153931, IMG submission 104730) | Attine ant fungus gardens microbial communities from New Jersey, USA - TSNJ015 MetaG | ecosystem: Host-associated > Fungi > Mycelium > Unclassified | place: USA: New Jersey, Wharton State... | reverse complement strand
AGGTGTTCTACATCTCCGGTGGTTTCCTCGCGTTTCAGCCGAACGTGGTCAAGGTTCTTGCCGACACTGTGCAACGTGCCGCCGACCTGGATGAAGCTCAGGCTCAAGCAGCCCTCAAGGCTGCCGAAGCTGCTCTGCACGAGAAGAGCGCAGATTTCGATAAGGAGCTGCGGCCGCACGTCTGGCCGAGGCTGCAGCTCAGCTGCGCACCGTCCAGCAGATCCGCAAGAAGTTTGGCGGTTAATCCGTCAGCCACTTGTTGTGTGATTGATAAAAAAGGGTAGCCTCGGCTACCCTTTTTTCTTTTCCGATTTTTACAACCCGGTCGCAGTTGCTGACCACCCAGGATTGGTAGCCAGTCATGTCTCTCGAAATCGTTATCCTCGCGGCCGGTCAAGGCACCCGTATGCGTTCGGCGTTGCCGAAAGTGCTGCATCCGGTCGCCGGCAATTCCATGCTTGGCCATGTTATCCACAGCGCGCGGCAGCTTGATCCGCAGCGCATTCACGTCGTGATCGGCCACGGTGCCGATGTGGTGCGCGAGCGCCTCGCGGCTGACGATCTGAATTTCGTGCTGCAGGACAAGCAATTGGGCACCGGTCATGCAACGGCTCAGGCTGTGCCGTTCATCACCGCCGATACCGTGCTGATTCTCTACGGTGATGTGCCGCTGATCGAAGTCGAAACCCTGCAGCGTCTGCTCAAGCACGTCGTACCGGGGCAGATGGGCCTGTTGACGGTAGAGCTCGAAGATCCGACCGGTTACGGCCGTATCGTGCGCGACGCGAACGGCAAGGTTGCCGCCATCGTTGAGCATAAAGATGCCAGCGAAGCTCAGCGCGCAATCACCGAAGGCAACACCGGCATCCTCGCCGTTCCGGCCAATCGTCTGGCTGACTGGATGGGCCGCCTGTCGAACAACAACGCACAGGGCGAGTACTACCTGACCGACGTGATCGAAATGGCGGTCAACGATGGCCTCGTGGTCGCCACTGAACAACCGCACGACCCGATGGAAGTGCAGGGCGCCAACGATCGCAAGCAACTCTCCGAGCTGGAGCGACACTACCAGTTGCGCGCCGGCCGCCGGCTGATGGCGCAAGGCGTGACCCTGCGTGACCCGGCGCGTTTCGATGTGCGCGGTGAAGTGACCGTTGGTCGCGATGTGCTGATTGACGTCAACGTGATTCTCGAAGGCAACGTTGTTATTGAAGACGACGTGGTGATCGGCCCGAACTGTGTAATCAAGGACAGCACCTTGCGCAAAGGCGTGGTGATCAAGGCCAACAGCCACATCGAAGGTGCGGTTCTCGGTGAAGGCAGCGATGCCGGTCCGTTCGCCCGTCTGCGCCCAGGCACCGTGCTCGAAGCACGCGCACATGTGGGTAACTTCGTCGAACTCAAAAACGCCCGCATGGGCGAGGGCGCCAAGGCCGGGCATCTGACCTACCTGGGCGATGCCGAAATTGGCGCACGCACGAATATCGGCGCGGGCACCATCACCTGCAACTACGATGGCGCCAACAAGTGGAAAACCGTGTTGGGCGAGGACGTGTTCATCGGCTCCAACAACTCGCTGGTGGCGCCTGTGGATATCTCGTCCGGTGCAACCACGGCGGCTGGCTCGACTATCACGCAGAATGTGGATAACGCCCAGTTGGCCGTGGGTCGGGCGCGGCAGAAGAATATCGATGGCTGGAAGCGGCCGGAAAAGATCAAGAAGAGCTGAGTTATCCACAGCTGCACTTAATGCTTGAATCCAAATGTGGGAGCGGGCTTGCTCGCGAATGCGGTGTTTCAGTTTCACATTTCAGTGGCTGACCCTCCGCATTCGCGAGCAAGCCCGCTCCCACATTCGTTTGGGTCGTTTCTAAAATTTTCGATCTGTCGCTTGACGATTTATGACCGATAGGTTTTGATTGCTTCCGTTATCTTTCGAATCGAAACTTAAGACGCTATGTCGAAACGCAACACGTCCCAACGCCGGCACAACATCCTCGCCTTGCTCAATGAGCAGGGCGAAGTCAGTGTGGATGAACTGGCCAAGCGCTTCGAAACATCGGAAGTTACGATCCGCAAGGATCTGGCCGCGCTGGAAAGCCATGGACTGTTGCTGCGCCGTTACGGCGGGGCGATCACCATGCCGCAGGAACTGGTGGCAGAACCCGGCCAGAGCGTTTCGAAATACAAACAGGCAATTGCCCGCGCTGCCGTCAAACGCATTCGCGAGCACGCCCGCATCATCATCGACAGCGGCAGCACCACCGCCGCGATGATTCCCGAACTTGGCCTGCAGCCGGGCCTGGTGGTCATGACCAACTCCCTGCACGTTGCCAACGCCTTGAGCGAACTCGAACACGAGCCGGTGCTGCTGATGACCGGCGGTACCTGGGATCCGCATTCGGAATCCTTTCAGGGCCAGGTGGCCGAGCAGGTACTACGCTCTTACGACTTCGACCAATTGTTTATCGGCGCTGATGGCATCGATCTGGTGCGCGGTACCACCACGTTCAATGAACTGCTCGGTTTGAGCCGGGTGATGGCCGACGTGGCGCGGGAAGTGATCGTGATGGTCGAGGCCGACAAGATCGGCCGCAAGATTCCCAACCTGGAGCTGCCGTGGAGCAGCGTCCATACCCTCATTACCGATGATCGTCTGCCCATCGATGCACGCGATCAGATTCAGGCCCGCGGTATCACCGTGATTTGCGCGGCTGTCAGTCAGGAGAAATAAGCATGTGTGGAATTGTCGGCGCAGTTGCTGAACGTAATATCACCGCCATCCTGCTCGAAGGCCTCAAGCGCCTTGAATACCGCGGCTATGACAGCGCCGGCGTGGCGGTTTTCACCAACGATGAAAAGCTTGAGCGCATGCGTCGTCCGGGCAAGGTCAGCGAACTGGAAACAGCGCTGGCCGCACAGCCGCTGGTTGGCCGTCTCGGTATCGCCCACACCCGTTGGGCCACCCACGGTGCACCGTGCGAGCGTAACGCGCACCCGCATTTTTCCGGCGATATCGCCGTGGTGCACAACGGCATCATCGAAAACCACGAAGCCCTGCGTGAGCAACTGAAAGCGCTGGGTTACGTGTTCACTTCGGACACCGACACCGAAGTCATCGCTCACCTGCTGAACCACAAACTCAAGGATCAGCCTGACCTGACCGTCGCGCTCAAAGCCACGGTCAAGGAACTGCACGGTGCCTACGGTCTGGCCGTGATCAATGCACAGCAACCGGATCGCCTGGTTGCCGCACGCAGTGGCAGCCCGTTGGTGATCGGCCTGGGCCTGGGCGAGAATTTCCTCGCTTCCGACCAGTTGGCCCTGCGCCAGGTCACTGACCGCTTCATGTACCTGGAAGAAGGTGATATCGCCGAAATTCGCCGCGATAGCGTGCAGATCTGGGACGTTGATGGCAAAACAGTCGAGCGCCAGACCGTGCAATACAGCGATGGCGCCGAAGCCGCCGACAAGGGCGAATTCCGTCACTACATGCTCAAGGAAATCCATGAGCAACCGTCTGTGGTACAGCGCACCCTGGAAGGTCGCCTGAGCCCGAATCAGGTACTGGTGCAGGCCTTCGGTCCACAGGCTGCCGAGCTGTTCGCCAAAGTGCGCAACGTGCAGATCGTCGCCTGCGGTACCAGTTATCACGCCGGCATGGTTGCGCGTTACTGGCTCGAAGAACTGGCCGGTATTCCGTGCCAGGTCGAAGTCGCCAGCGAATTCCGCTACCGCAAGGTGGTGGTGCAGCCAGACACCCTGTTCGTGACCATCTCGCAGTCCGGCGAAACCGCCGACACCCTGGCCGCGCTACGTAACGCCAAAGAGCTAGGCTTCCTCGCCAGCCTGGCAATCTGCAACGTCGGCATCAGCTCGCTGGTGCGTGAGTCCGACCTGACTCTGCTGACCCAGGCCGGTCGCGAAATCGGCGTGGCCTCGACCAAAGCGTTCACCACGCAACTGGTTGGCCTGTTGCTGCTGACCCTGTCTCTGGGTCAGGTGCGCGGGACCTTGGGCAAAGACGTCGAAGCCACGTTGGTGGAAGAGCTGCGTCGCTTGCCGACTCGTCTGGGCGAAGCGCTGGCGATGGACAGCACGGTGGAAAAGATCGCCGAACTGTTCGCCGAAAAGAACCACACCCTGTTCCTCGGCCGTGGCGCGCAATTCCCGGTGGCGATGGAGGGCGCCTTGAAGCTCAAGGAAATCTCCTACATCCACGCCGAAGCCTACCCGGCCGGTGAACTGAAGCACGGTCCGTTGGCGCTTGTGGATAACGACATGCCGGTGGTCACGGTGGCGCCGAACAACGAACTGCTGGAGAAGCTCAAGTCCAACCTGCAGGAAGTCCGTGCCCGTGGCGGTGAACTGATCGTGTTCGCCGACGAGAAAGCCGGGATGACCAACGGCGAAGGCACCCACGTGGTGCAGATGCCGCACATCCACGACATCCTCTCGCCGATCCTCTACACCATCCCGCTGCAGTTGTTGTCCTACTACGTCGCCGTGCTCAAGGGCACCGACGTCGACCAGCCGCGCAACCTGGCCAAGTCGGTGACGGTGGAATAAGTTATCCACAGCTGACATTGACCCGCAAAAATCGCAGCCTCGGCTGCGATTTTTGTATCTGATTCGAGGACATCCATGGACCGCTTCCAGGAAATGCAGATCTTCGCCACGGTGGCCCAGGAGCAGGGCTTCTCGGCAGCGGCGCGACGTCTGGGTTTGTCCGCCGCCAGTGTCACCCGGGCGGTGGCGGCGCTGGAGCAGCGCATCGGTACGCAGTTGTTGATTCGTACCACGCGCAATGTGCACCTCAGCGAGGCCGGTCAGCGTTATCTGGAAGACTGTCGGAGAATTCTCGTCGAGGTGCAGGAAGCCGAGGATTCGGCGGCCGGCAGTCACGCCCAGCCCCGTGGGCAATTGACGGTGACCGCGCCGGTGTTGTTCGGCGAGTTGTTCGTCACGCCGCTGATGGCCGGCTATCTGACGCAGTACCCGGACGTTTCGATCAATGCGCTGTTGGTCGATCGGGTGGTGAGCATGGTCGAGGAGGGCATTGATGTCGCGGTGCGCATCGGTGAGTTGCCGGATAGCAATCAGCACGCGATCCGTGTCGGCGAGGTGCGGGGGGTGATCTGTGCTTCGCCGGCCTATCTGGCACAGCACGGTCGTCCCGAGCATCCGCAGGCACTGGCCGGCGCGCCGGTGGTGGCGACTTCGTCCATCGGCCAGTTGCGTAGCTGGCCGTTTGTGGACCAGGGCGAAGCGATCAGCGTGCGGCCCGAGCCGAGGCTGGTGGTCACCGCCAATCAGGCGGCGATTGCCGCGGCCTGCCTGGGGTTGGGGCTGACCCGGGTGTTGTCCTATCAAGTCGCCGGCAAGGTGGCGTCAGGTGAGCTGGAAATCGTCCTCGCCGACTTCGAAATGCCGCCGCTGCCGATCCACGTGGTGTATCAGGGCGGCCGCAAGGCGCCGGCGCGGGTGCGCAGTTTTGTCGACTATGCGGTGAAGGCCCTGCGTGAGCATCCGGCGCTGCAGAACGCGGCGTTGTTTCATCCAGTGAAATAATCGATTGCGATTGCTGGTGATTCTATTGCTTTGAGGATGGGTGGAAGATGGCCTCCATCGGCGCTGCCATCCCGAACGGCGCCACCTCCAGCGGAGTCGACCATGCAAGCGATCAAACTCTACAACTTCCCGCGTTCCGGCCACGCCCATCGGGTGGAGCTGATGCTGTCCCTGCTGCAACTGCCGACTGAACTGATCCTGGTCGATCTGGCCAAGGGTGAGCACAAGCAGGCGCCGTATCTGGCGATCAACAGTTTTGGCCAAGTGCCGGCGATCGACGATGGCGGCGTGGTGCTGGCCGATTCCAACGCGATTCTGGTGTATCTCGCGCTCAAGTACGGCAATGGCCGTTGGCTGCCCACCGATCCGCTGGGCGCCGCGCGGGTCCAGCGCTGGTTGTCGGTGGCGGCGGGGCCGATTGCCTTTGGTCCGGCGGCAGCACGCCTGGTCACGGTGTTCGGCGCGCAACTGAATGCCGAGGAACTGATTACCCGCGCGCACAACCTGCTCAAGGTGATGGAGCTGGAACTGGGCAAGACCCCGTACCTGGCCGGCAGCGAGCCGACCATCGCTGATGTATCCGCCTACAGCTACATCGCCCATGCGCCGGAAGGCAACGTGTCGCTGGACGACTACGCCAATGTGCGTGTCTGGCTGGCGCGTGTCGAAGCCTTGCCCGGTTTTGTCGGCATGCCGCGTACCGTCGCCGGTCTGCAGAAGACTGCTTGAGGGTTGGGCCCGATCTGATCGAGTTATCCACAGTGCGCCAGCGGCGCGGGGAGATGCGTGATGGAACGTTCACCGTGGCACGCTGGCGAGCAACAACTGCAAGCCCATGTCGGCGTTGCCGAACGCATGGAAACCTTCGGCCGCAAGGTGATTCGCGACTGGATGCCGGACCAACACCGCGCGTTCTATGCGCAATTACCGTTCATGCTGTACGGTGCGGTCGATGCCGAGGGGCGTCCGTGGGCCAGCGTGCTCGAAGGCGCGCCGGGGTTTGCCGGTTCGCCCGATCCGCAGCACCTGCAATTGTCCAGCCTGCCGGCGGCCGATGATCCGGCGCAGTTGCACGATGGCGCCGCCATCGGTTTGCTCGGCATCGAGCTGCACACCCGGCGGCGCAATCGTCTCAATGGTCGCGTCGGCAACCTCGACGCCAGCGGTTTCGCCGTGACGGTGGATCAGTCGTTCGGCAACTGTCCGCAATACATTCAACTGCGCCAGTTCCAGCGCGTGCCGCTGAGTGATCCGCAGACGCGGCCAGCGCAGCATGGCAATGGTCTTGATGACGCGGCCAGGGCCATGATCGAAGGCGCCGACACCTTCTTTGTCGCCAGTTACGTCGAGGTCGACGGGCAGCGTGCGGTGGATGTTTCCCATCGCGGCGGTCAGCCGGGTTTCGTCCGGGTCGAGGGGAACCGCCTGACCATCCCCGATTTCGCCGGCAATCTGCACTTCAACACCCTCGGTAATCTGTTGCTCAACCCCCGTGCGGGACTGCTGTTCATCGACTTTTCCACAGGTGATCTGCTGCACCTGAGCGGGCGTACCGAGATCATTCTGGAAGGGTCGCAGATCGAAGCCTTTCAAGGCGCTGAACGCCTGTGGACATTCGAGGTGGAGCAACGGGTGTGGCGTCCGGCGGCACTGGCCTTGCGCTGGCGCTTCGACGGCATGTCGCCCACCAGCCTGTTGACTGGCACCTGGGCCCAGGCCGATGCACGCTTGCAGGCCAAGGCACTGGGTGACCGCTGGCGGCCGCTGCGGGTGACCCGCATCGAAAGGGAGAGCCAGCACATCCGCTCGATTTATCTGCAACCGGACGATGGCGCGGGGATGCCGGTGTTTCAGGCCGGCCAGCATCTGCCGCTGCGCTTCAAGCTGGGTGATGAAACGCCTATCCGCACCTACAGCCTGTCGAGTGCGCCATCGGATGATTTCCTGCGTATCAGTGTGAAACGTGAGGGTTTGGTCTCAGGCCATTTGCATCAGCAGATCCGGGTCGGCGATATCCTCGAGGCGCGGGCGCCACAGGGGCACTTCACGGTGGCGCCGCTGGAGCAGCGACCGCTGGTGTTGCTGGCAGCGGGGGTTGGTATCACGCCATTGCTGTCGATGCTGCGCGAGGTGATTTATCAAGGCTTGCGCACCCGCAGAATCCGGCCGACGTGGCTGCTGCAGAGTTCGCGCAGCCTGGCTGATCAACCGTTTCGCCAGGAACTGGACCGCTTGCTGGAAAATGCTGGCGATGCAGTGCGGGTGGTGCGCTTGCTCAGTCAGCCGGAGGCCGATCTGCAGGAGGGCGAAGATTTCGATCTGCGCGGGCGCATCGACGCTGCGGTGCTGCGCGATCTGCTGGACGTCGAGGATTACGACCAGATCGATTTTGCGGTCTGTGGCCCCGGCGCTTTTACCCAAAGCGTCTACGACAGCCTGCGCGACCTCGATATTCGCGATGCGCGGATCCATGCCGAAACCTTCGGCCCTTCAACGCTCAAGCGCCAGCCGGACCCGGATGCCGTGGTCATCGAGCAGCCGCCGGCCGCCATCACTTCGGTACCGGTAGTGTTCGAACGCTCGGCCAAAGAGGCGCGCTGGCAACCGGACGGCGGCAGTCTGCTGGAGCTGGCGGAAAGCCGTGGCCTGCGCCCGGAGTTCAGTTGCCGCGGAGGTTCGTGCGGCACCTGCAAGACGCGGTTGGTCAGTGGCGCGGTGAATTATCCACAGCCCCCGGCAGACATGCCGGAAGCGGGGCAGGTGCTGATTTGCTGCGCGGTGCCGGCGCTGAGTGAACAGCCGCTGGTGCTGGACCTCTGACGGCTCATTTGAAATCACGACAACCCCCCTGTGGGAGCGGGCTTGCTCGCGAAGGCGTCAGGTCAGTCGACATGATTGTTTACTGAAAGACCGCCTTCGCGAGCAAGCCCGCTCCCACAGGGGATGTGTTTCAGCAACGGGTCAGGCGTAGGACAGGTCTTTCTCTTCCAGCAGCTCCTGATACAGTTCGGTCCACTTGCGGGCCATCTCGTCGGCGGTGAACAGCTGCCGGTAACGTGCCTCGGCCTTGATGCCCATGGTTGCCGCACGCTCCGGGTTTTCCCACAAGGTGCGCATCGCCTCGCGAAACGCCAGTGGATTGCTCGGGGGAACCACCAGGCCGGTTTCATTGTGGATATTGATGTAGCTGGTGCCGGTACCGATTTCGCTGGAGATCATCGGTTTGCCGTACATCGCGCCTTCGAGCAGCGAAATGCCGAACGCTTCGGAGCGCAGGTGCGACGGGAACACGATGGCGTAGCTCAGTTGCAGCAGGGCGACCTTGTCTTCATCGCCCAGGCGTCCGAGGAAGTGGATATTGCGCAGGCCCAGCGCAGCGGCCTGGGCGTGCAGCTCCAGTTCCAGCGGCCCGGCGCCGACGATTACCACCGGATAATCCACGTCCTTCAAGGCATCGAGCAGGATGTGCAGGCCCTTGTAATAACGCATGACCCCGACGAACAGGAAAAACTTATCCCCAAGCTGCTGGCGCCAGCGATTCATGCGTTCGCTGTCCGCCTGTGGATAACCGGCCTTGTTCAAGCCGTACGGAATCACCCGGGTCTTGTCCTGGAACTGCTGCAACACGTCGCTGGTGTGCAGGTAGTTCGGCGATGCCGCGACAATCCGGTCGGCGCTGGCGAGGAAGCGGTTCATCAGCGGTCGGTAGAGTTTGAGCAGATGCTTCTGGCGGATGATGTCCGAGTGGTAGGTCACCACGCTCGGCTTGTTCATGCCGCTGGCGAAGTGCACCAGGTCCATGAACGGCCAGGGGAAGTGGTAGTTGACCACATCGGCTTCGGCGGCCAGCTCGCGAAACTGTTTGAACACGCTCCAGGAAAAACCGGTGGAGGCGAACTGGATGTCGAGTCTGGCGCGATGCACTTCATGTTGACCGAGTTGCACCACGGGCGGGGTCGGATCGGCGCTGAGGGTCAGCACCTGACCGTCGATGCCATGATGCGCGCCGCTTTCGCACAGCTGGAAGATCACCTGTTCGATGCCGCCGACCGAGTCAGGCAAGTAGGTTTTGAAAAAGTGAAGAACTCGCATTCAGCCTCCCATGGCCTGGCGGTAGGCACCGGCGGTGGCCTGTGCGCAACGTACCCAGGAAAAAAGCCGCGTCCGGTGCAGTCCGGCTTCTCGGCAGGCCTGCCAATGCGCTTGATCGTCGATCAGGCGATTCAGCGCATCGCGCAAGCCGTGTGCATCGTCAGGTTCAATGTAGTTGCCTGCCGCGCCGGCAACTTCCGGCATGGCTGAAGATCGGGTGAGGATCACCGGGGTGCCGCTGGCCATGGCTTCCAGGACCGGCAGACCGAAACCTTCATACAGTGATGGAAACACCAGCGCACGGGCGCCGGCCAGCAGCTGGGCGACGTGTTCATCCGGCAGGTAGCCGAGCAGGCAAACGTGCCCTGAGGCCAGGGCCTGGCGCAGTTCGTCGCTGAACTGGGCCTGTTGCCAGCCGGCCATGCCGACGATCAGCAGCGGAAAGCGCTGGCGTACGGCATCCGGCAGCAAGGCGTGGGCACGCAGGGCCAGGCTCAGGTTCTTGCGCGGTTCCAGGGTGCCGACACACAAAAAATATTCTCGCGCGGCAACGGCATGCGCCTTGAGCACCGCTTCGATGGCGTGTGGTTCCCGTGGGTGGAAGCGCTCGGCCACACCCAGTGGCGCCACCACGAAACGCTCGGCCGGCAGGCCGAAGTAGGCTTGGGCCTCGTCGGCGATCGCCTGTGAGTCGGTCACGATCCGTTGCGCCTGTTGCACGCCAGCAGCCAGGCGCCGTTCGATTTCCTTGAGGCGCGCCGCCGGTTGCGAATCAGGAAAGTGCAGATGGGTCAGGTCGTGCAGGGTGATCACGGTCGGGCCATCGAAGGCCAGCGGCCACAGGCTCGGCTCGTGATACAGGTCGATGCCTTGCGTGCGGCCCTGATCGAAGCGTTTCTGCTCCAGCCAGCGCCGCGCCTGATAGGCGCCGGGGATCTGCCGCAGCAGCGGCGTCAGGCGCGAATAGCCGGGCATCGCCGCTTCCGGCAGCGCCGAACTCCAGGCCCAGCCGTGGAACAGCGCCACTTCGACATCGGTGGTGCTGCGCAAGGCGCGAACCAGTTCGGCGACGTAATGGCCGATGCCGGTGCGCGGTGCCTGCAGAATCCGGGCGTTAAGGGCAATGCGCATACGGCCTCGCTGGCGCCGATGGCGCTTTCAGGACGTTGTGTGCGGTGCGTTCGGTCAATTGGGCGCTGGCCTCGCGCCAGCCGATCCAGCGCCAGTCAGCCACATTGCGGGCAGCGGGGAACTGACCGCTTTGCTGGAACCGGATGATCAAGTCGGCGAGGCTTTGCGGGTCCTGCAAATCGAAGTAGGCCATGAACTCGCCGCCGATTTCGCGGAACACCGCGATGTCGCTGCCCATCGCCGGCAAGCCGCGCTGCATGGCTTCTACCAGTGGCAGGCCAAAGCCTTCGACAAACGAGGGGAACACCAGTGCACTGGCGTGGGCGTAGGCATGTTCGAGGCTGGTGTCGCTCAACTCGTTGAACATGAACAGGCGGCGATTCAGTTCGGGATGATTGTGCACCCGGGCGAGCAGAGCGTCGCACTTCCAGCCGATGCGTCCGGCGATGCACAGCCGCGCCGTGCAGCCGGCGGCCCAGGTCCGCTCGAAGGCATCGAGCAGGTACGTGTGGTTTTTGCGCGGTTCGATGGTGCTGACCATCAGGAACACGGGCTCCGGTGTACTGAACAGTTGTTGCAGGCGCGGTTCGACGGTAGCCCTGGCGCTGTGCAGATCCAGTTCGGAGCCGAGATGGAAATAATCGAACCAGAGTCTGTCGGTGTGTGCCGGGCCGACCCGTCGCTGCAGTTCGGCGCGCAGCTGATCGCGCACCGTTGCGGAAATCGCCATGTAGCCATCGGCGGTGCGGGTGATCCAGTCGAACCATGCGCTGAAGACCTGCACCAGCCGCGTGTCGTAGAACTGCGGGTGGGTCAGCGGGATCAGGTCGTAGATCACGGCGACGATACCCACCCCGTCACGCTTGAGTTGTTCGGCGTGGGGAAAAAAGTCCGAATGCCAGGACGAATCCAGTAGCACCAGTTGGTCGCCAGGCTGATGTTGCAGTGGCGTGCAGCGCTTGAGCAGTTGCTTGCGGTTCATCAGCCTGATCAGGCGCAGCGGACAACCAAACAAGCCGAAGGAGGTCAGTCGGTAAGCGACGTACAGAACGCGTCGGGTGAATTTCGACGGACAGCGTGGATCAAGGCGCTGGTGCCACTGCCAGAATCGGTGGGCGAGGCGTTCCAGCCGCTCGCCAAAGGTCGCAACGGCGTTGAGCAATGGCGCGTCCAGCGGGGCCAGGCGTGTGACCCGATAGAGCTGGCCCCTGAGCGAAATCACCGGCAGGCACTCGACATCACCCACCCGCTCGGGCAGTTGCTTGATGACGTTACGCACCACTCGTTGAATACCGGAGTTGATCGTCGGGTGCTTGAATACGTGGGTGCACTCCACCAGCAGCCGGGTCATGGTGCACGCTCGGTCAGCTCTGCCTCGGTATGGCGGGTGATCGAGGTCTTGGCGTTGAGCCAGGAACAGCCGACGAAATCTTCCTGGCGGTTGTTGATCACATGAAACACCAGACCGTAATCGCGCCATTCGAAGTTGCGGTCCAGGTGCGAGTCCAGGCGTGACAGGCTCAGCGATACGGAATAGTTGCCCTTGCCCAGGCCCATGACGAAGGCAAAGCGGTAAGTGAAGCGTTCGCCGGCGTGCAGGTCAGTCAGAGCCTTGTTCAGACGATGGGTGTTGATGCCATACATCATCTGGCCCAGACGATCCTTGAGGATGAAGCCGAGCACCAGTCGTTCAATGTCGCGCCGAACCTCCACCTGAACTTCCAGTACCACTGGCTGGCCGACCTCGGCAGCGTCGATGGCGCGATCGTGTTCGTCCAGCAGGCGCACACTCAGAATGCCTGCCTCGCCGGTGCCGGACACGGTTTGCACCTCGCCGCCGGCGAGCATTTCCTGACGCACGATCTGCCCTTCGCGTTCGGCCATCAGGGCGTTGTAATAGTCGAGCACCACTTCCGGCTTGTCGTACAGGGCCATGTGCCCATCCTTGAGCAGGATGGCCGAATCGCAGATCGACTGGATGGCCGAACGATCATGGGAGACGATCAGCAAAGTGGTCCCGGCCTTGCGGAAGCTGCGGATGCGTTCGAAGCTCTTGTGCTGGAAGTAGGCGTCACCCACCGACAGGGCCTCGTCGACGATCAGAATGTCCGGGCGCCGCGCGGTGGCGACGCTGAACGCCAGGCGCATTTGCATGCCGCTGGAGTAGGTGCGGACCGGCTGGTCGATGGCTTCGCCGATTTCCGCGAAGTGTTCGATGTCCGGCATCAGCGCTTCGATCTCGCTGACCTGCAGGCCCAGCAACTGCCCGGCCATGAACGCGTTCTGGCGACCGGTAAAGTCCGGGTGAAAGCCCATGCCCAGCTCCAGCAGTGCGGCCACGCGACCTTCGATTTCGATCTTGCCGCACGTGGGCTGAGTGGTGCCGGTGATCATCTTCAGCAACGTGCTCTTGCCCGCACCGTTGGCGCCGACGATCCCCACCGCCTCGCCGGGCGCGATCTCGAACGCGACATCCTGCAGTACCCAGTGCTGATGGTGACGAACGGGTGAAAAAGGTATCAGCCATTCCGCCAGGCGACTCCAGCGCGTCGGGTACTGTTTATAGGCCTTGCCCAGGCCTGTAACGCGAATATGCCCCATCAGAGTTCATCCACCATTTCGCCGACGCGCTGGCGAAACAGGCGCAGGCCGATCAGACACATCAGCACGGCGGCGATGAACGCCGGTAGCAGCGAACTCCAGACCGGCCATTGCCCATACAGGAACAGGTTCTGATAGCTGCCGATCAGGCTGGTCAGCGGGTTGAGCTGCAACAGACGCTGGACCCACTCCGGCAGGATCGTGATCGGGTAAACAATCGGCGTCAGCCAGAACCAGAACTGCAGGCAGATGGCGAAGAGCTGGCCGACATCACGGAAGAACACGTTCAACACGCCAAGAATCATTCCCAGCCCGGCGCAGAACATCATTTGCAGCGCGATCAGCGGAATCAGCGCCAGCAGCGCCATGCCCGGCCAGCGCCCGGTGACCAGCAGGAAACCCAGAAACAGGGCGATGATGATCGCGAAATTGATCCCGGCGTTGAGCAGCACGATCACCGGCAGGCAGATACGCGGGAAGCTGATTTTCTTCAGCAGGTTGGCGTTGTCCAGAAACATGGTCTGGCTGCGCAGGGTGATTTCCGAAAACATTCCCCAGGCCAGCAACCCGGCGCAGAGATAGACGCTGTAGGCCATGCTGTCGTCCACACCCGGCAGGCGCGCGCGCATGATGTGCGAGAAGATCACGGTGTAGACGATGATCATCGACAGCGGATTGAAGATCGGCCACAGAGCGCCGAACAGTGAGTTGCGGTACCGCGCTTGAAACTCCCGCTGCACGCTGCCGAGGATGAAACCCCGGTAGCTGTGCAGCGAGCGGTAAAGGGAAAGCAGCATTCAATCCGTCCTGCCGTATTGGTCTTCGAAGCGCACGATATCGTCTTCACCCAGGTATTCGCCGCTTTGCACTTCGATGATCACCAGGTCGATCACGCCAGGGTTTTCCAGGCGATGCCGGTGTCCGGCGGCGATGAACGTCGATTCGTTCTTGGCCACCAGATGGGTGCCCGTACCGTTGTTGGTGACCTTGGCCATGCCTTCGACCACGACCCAGTGTTCGTTGCGGTGATGGTGCATTTGCAGCGACAGCTTGCCGCCGGGCTTGACCACGATGCGCTTGATCTTGAAGCGCGGGCCTTCCTCGAGCACGGTGTAGGTGCCCCATGGCCGGCTGACGGTGCGGTGCAGGCGATAGGCTTCGTGGGATTTGTCCTTGAGCTGCTTGGCGACACGCCGCACATCCTGAGCGCGGTCGGCGTGGGCCACCAGCACGGCGTCGGCGGTGTCGACGATGATCAGGTTATCCACACCGACGGCGGCCACCAGCCGGCCTTCGCTCTGCACGAAGTTGTTGTGGCTGTCGATGAAGACCGCTTCGCCACTGGCGCGATTGTTGTCGGCATCGGCCGGCACCAGTGCGGCCACGGCGCCCCAGGAGCCGATGTCGCTCCAGTCGAAACCGGCGGGCACCACCACGACTTTTTCCGAGCGCTCCATCAAGGCGTAGTCGATGGAGATGTCGGTGATTTCGGCGAACAACGCCGGTGACAGTTCCTGTTGCAGGCAGCCGACGGTTTCCACCGGGGCGCTGGCGTCCATGCACGCGCGGGTCTGTTCCAGCAGCTCCGGGGCATGCCGTTGCAGCTCGTTGATCACGGTCGCGGTGGTGAAACAGAACATGCCCGAGTTCCACAGGAAGTTGCCGCTTTCCAGGTAATGCGTGGCGGTCTGCAGATCGGGTTTTTCCACGAAACGCTGCACTTTCGCCGCGCCTCTGGCGTCCAGTGGCGCGCCGGTCTCGATGTAGCCGAAGCCGGTTTCCGGGGCAGTCGGCAGCACACCGAAGGTCACCAGATAACCGTCCTTCGCCAGGTTGACCGCGTGCTCGACGGCACTCTTGAGTGCGTCCTGGTTGACGATCAAATGGTCGGCGGGCATCACCACCATGATTGCGTTGTCGCCGTGCAGCGCCTGCAGTGACAGGGCCGCTGCGGCAATCGCCGGGGCGGTGTTGCGCCCGGTCGGCTCCAGCAGGAAGTGCCCGCGATGGCGCGACACGTGGGCGGCACAATAGTGATCCTTGCTCTGGAAGTAGTACTCGCGGTTGGTCACCGTGACGATGTCGCCCCAGCCGTCGAGCAATGCTGCCGCCCGCTGGTAGGTCTTGCCGAGCAGCGACTGGCCGTCGGGCAGGGTCATGAACGGCTTGGGATGGCCCTCGCGGGACACCGGCCACAAACGAGTACCGGCACCGCCGGACAGAATCACGGGGATCAGCATGACCTACTCCTTGGCGACGCGTTTCATGTCCGCATCCATCATCATGCGGATCAAGGTGTCCAGATCGGTTTTCGGCTTCCAGCCCAGTACGCGCTGAGCCTTGGCCGGGTTGCCGAGCAGCACTTCGACTTCGGCCGGGCGGAAGAACGCCGGGTCGATCTTCACGTAGTCGCGGTAGTTCAGACCGACGTGATCGAAGGCGATCCGGCACATTTCGCGCACGGTGGTGGTGACGCCGGTGGCGACCACGAAATCGTCAGGCTTGTCCTGTTGCAGCATCAACCACATGGCTTCGACGTAGTCACCGGCAAAACCCCAGTCGCGTTTGGCGTCGATGTTGCCCAGGGCCAGTTCCTGCTGCTTGCCCTGCTTGATACGGGCCGCGGCGTCGGTGACCTTGCGGGTGACGAACTCGATGCCGCGCAGCGGCGACTCGTGGTTGAAGAGGATGCCGCTGCTGGCGTGCAGGTCGAAACTTTCGCGGTAGTTGACGGTGATCCAGTGGCCATAGAGTTTGGCCACGCCGTAGGGGCTGCGCGGGTAGAACGGGGTGTTCTCGTCCTGTTGCTCGGCCTGGATCAGGCCGAACATTTCGCTGGTGGAGGCCTGATAGAAACGTGTGTGCGGGCTGAACTGGCGGATCGCTTCGAGCAGGTGGGTCACGCCCAGGCCATCGACGATGCCGGTGGTCACCGGTTGATTCCAGGACGCGGCGACAAAGCTTTGTGCGGCAAGGTTGTAGACCTCGTCCGGGGCTGACTTGATGACTGCGCGCTGCACCGAGCAGGCGTCAGCCATGTCGCCATCGAGGTACTCGATGTCGGCTTCGACGCCCATCTCGCGCAGGCGCCAGCGCGAATCGCTGCTGCGCCGGGCAACCAGGCCGTGAACCTTGTAACCCTTGTCGAGCAACAGTCTGGCCAGATAGGCACCGTCCTGTCCGGTGATCCCTGTGATCAATGCACTTTTCATTCTTGTTGTACTCGCTGCTCCCAGTCGGACAGGATCGCCCGCAGGGATTGTTGTGTTGTGATTTCAGGCGTCCATCCTGTGGTTTGGGTCAGTCGTGCGTGACTGCCGCAAACGCGACGCTGATCCGCACGACGCATGCGTGCCGGATCCTGAACCAGTTGCACCTGGACCTGCGCCAGATCGCTCAGCTGTTCGATCAGACTGCGGATGCTCTGCTCGCGGCCCGAGCAGATGTTGTAGACCTGCCCCGGCGTGCCTTTTTCCAGCAGTGCGAAATAAGCCGAGAGCACATCGCCGACATCGAGGAAGTCCCGCGTGACGTCAATGTCGCCGACCTCCAGTTGCGGGGCTTGCAGGCCCTGTTTGATGCGGTTGATCTGGCGCGCAGCGCTGGCGATGACAAAGCTGTCTTTCTGCCCGCTGCCGATGTGGTTGAACGGCCGCGCCACCAGCACCGGCCAGCTTTCGCTCAAGCCCCATTGCAGGCTGAGAAATTCTGCCGACAGTTTGCTCACCGCGTAGGGATTGCGCGGGCAGGGCGGTTGTTGTTCGGTGATCGGCAGGGCGGACTCGGCGACCTGGCCGTAGACATCGCCGGAGCTGACGTACAGGAACGTGCCGGCAAAACCGCGAGCCTTGAGGGCCTGTAACAGATTGAGGGTACCGAGCAGATTGATCTCGAGGGTGCGGGCCGGGTCGCGGAAGGCTTCGGGAACAAACGTCTGGCCGGCCAGATGAATCACCGCGTCGGGCAATTGCGGCCACAGGTCGACGAGACTGTCCGGCACCGTGAGGTCGTAGGGCGATGCGCCAGGCAGCAGCTGCCATGTCGAATCAGGCGACGCCAGACGCGACTGGATATGTTGTCCCACGAATCCACCCAGCCCCGTGACGAACAGACGCTTTTTCAAACCGCGACCCCTTGGTCTTGAATCTTCGCCATTTCCCACAGCCTCTATGGGCGTGTCTGTCAGAACGCTGGTAAATACCGGTCGGACATCGGGCGAAGTCATTGTTGTAGTTGTTTGGTTGCCAATCTGTGCCAATTACGCAGCAATTTCAACAGGCCAAACCGTGACTGGTCAGTTCTCGTCAGAGTAGCCTGATTTATTCTCGCCGGGTGGTTCGCGAATCCCCGACGGATGTGTTTAGAATGCCCCTCGTCGCGTTCTCCCGGTGTTGTTCAGAGTGACTGCAATCCCGGCTGCAACCGACCACTAAAACAAGAACAAAGACGGGCCCGAAGACGCAGGACGAGTGCCGGCATGCCGACCACGATCCAGCGCTTGGCCGTCATGGATTGAAGCGGCCGGGATGGCGACTTCATCGTGGGATGCCATGAATTTCATTCTTTACTCGGACGTCAACGACAGCTCCATCAGCCAGAGTCTCGGGCGTCCCGAATACAGTTATTACTTCGTGCTCAAGGCCTATCGTCCGGTGCTGGAAAGCCTTGGGCGGGTGCATGTGGTGTCCTCCAGCGCCGACGTCGATCCGCTGTACCGCCAATTGCGCGCGGCCGGCGAAGACAGCCTGTTTCTCTCCTTCACCCCGCCGCAGAAAACCCCGACCGACCTTGAATGCCCGACCGTCTGCGTGGTGGCCTGGGAGTTCGACTCGATCCCCGATGAGCAATGGGACAATGACCCGCGCCAGGACTGGACGCAGATGCTCGCACGTCAGGGCCGGGTCATCACGTTGTCGAGCCATACTGCGCGGGCAATCCGCCGGGCCATGGGGGATGACTTCCCGGTGCTGGTACTGCCGACGCCACTGTGGGAAAACTTCGCTGCCATCCGCGCACGTCACGTCAGTGAGCCGGTCAATCCCGGCACAACGCTGGCGATCAAGGGCTGCGTGTTCGATAGCCGCACGCTGGGCTTGTCTGCCGACGCGCTGATTCCGATACCGCCGACTGCCGAGGAAGAGGCGGCGCTGGCCGCTGAAATCGAGGCTGCGCGTCCGCCACCGCTGACCCTCAAGCGGCGCTTTGTGATTGCCCGCCACTACTTGCGTCTGTGGGTTCTGGATTCAGGCCGCGAGCAAGTACCGGCGGTGCCACGCGTGAAGTTTTTGCATCACTGGTACTGGGAAGGTGTGCGCGATCTGCTGTCAGACAAGGCGCATGCCTGGCTCGAACAGCGTTTGCCGAACATCGCTGGCGCCCCCGCCGTGCCGGTCATCGAACCTGCGCCTCTGGATTTGCCGGACACCTCATCGGTTGTCGAAACCCGTGTCGATGGCGTGGTCTACGTCAGCGTGTTCAACCCCAGGGACGGCCGCAAGAACTGGCACCACATCGTCACCGCGTTCTGCTGGGCCTTTCGCGACAAGCCCGACGCTACGCTGGTGCTCAAGATTACCCATAACGATCTGACGTCCTACTACAGCGAATTGATGACCCTGCTTGCGCAGTTATCGCCGTTCGCCTGCCGGGTGCTGGTGCTGCACGGTTACCTCGACGACGGGCAATATGCGCGGCTTTACGAAGCCGCCAGTTTTTACGTCAACGCCTCGCGCTGTGAAGGCCTGTGCCTGCCGTTGATGGAGTTCATGTCCAGCGGTAAGCCGGTGATCGCGCCGGATCACACTGCGATGGAAGACTATATCGACGACTCGGTGGCGTTCGTGGTCGAGTCCAGCGAGGAACTGACCATCTGGCCGCAGGACAGCCGCCTTATCTATCGCACGCTGCGCCACCGGCCGGACTGGGGTTCACTGAAAAACGCCTACGAAAGCAGTTATCGGATGGCCAAGGCTCAGCCGCAGGATTATCGGCGCATGTCCACGGCCGCGGTCGAGCGCATGCACCAATACTGCGCTTTCGCGCCCGTGCAGCAACGTATGGCGGACTTCTTCGGGCTGGTTGCACACACGCCGCAGGCTGTGTCAGTGACGGATAACGCCTCATGCTGATCATCATTTATTCGGAAACCAACCAGCACACCATTGCACAGAATCTGGGGCGCTCGGAGTACAGCTATTACTTCGTGCTCAAGGAATACCGCCCGGTACTCGAGCGGCTCGGGCGGGTGGTGGAAGTGCTCGATCCGCAGACCGAAGTCGACGCGCTCTATCGGGAGTGCGCCGCCCGGGGCGAGCCGTGCGTGTTCCTGTCGTTCTCGCCGCCGCACCGCACGCCGCTGAACCTGGCGTGCCCGACGCTGCCGGTGTTCGCCTGGGAATTCAGCACCATCCCCAACGAGCCGTTTGCCGGGGAGCCGCGCAACGATTGGCGCACCGTGCTGCGCGCCTGCGGTGCGGCGATCACTCATTCCAGCTACACGGTCAATGCCGTGCGCGAGGCGATGGGGGCTGATTACCCGATTGTCGCGGTGCCGGCGCCGGTGTGGGATCGCTTTGCCGCACGCGGTGCGCAGTTGCCACGTGAGCCGCAGGCGGGCCCGCTGCGCCTGAAGATCAAGGGCCTGGTGGCCGACAGTCGCCAGCTCGACCTGAACGCGTACGCTCCGCTGCAACTGCGCAGCGGCGTCGGTATTGATTTTGCGGCCCCGGTGACCGAGCAGGAGTTGCTGCTCGACGGCGTGGTCTACACCTCGGTGTTCAACCCCGGCGACGGGCGCAAGAACTGGCAAGACATGCTCAGCGCATTTTGCGTGACGTTCCGCGACAACGATGACGCGACGCTGGTGCTCAAGCTCACCCACCATGATGCCGAACTGGCGATGAGCGACATCCTCCATCACCTGTACAAGAACCAGTCCTATCGCTGTCGCATCGTGCTGATCTATGGCTATCTGGCGGATGCCGATTACGAACGACTGGTGCAGGCGACCCGCTACGTGGTCAACACCTCTTACGGCGAGGGCCAGTGCCTGCCGCTGATGGAGTTCATGTCCTGCGGCAAACCGGCGGTCGCCCCGCGCACCACGGCGATGATCGACTACCTGAGCGCCGACAATGCGTTCCTGATCGACTCCACCGATGAACTCACTGCCTGGCCGCACGACCCGCGCAGTGCTTTCCGCACCTTGCGCTACGTGACCAACTGGGCGTCGTTGTGCGTGGCCTATCGCGCCAGCTACGAGGTGGCCAGACACGATCCGCAACGGTATGCGCAGATGGCAGCGCAAGCGATTAACAGCCTGCAGGGTTTCTGCAGTCAGTCAGTGGCCGAGCAGCGTTTACAAATGTTTCTGACGCAGTTGTTCGACCGCCTGCCTGCCGCCCATGTAGAGATTTCCGGGGCATGAGCAGCAAACGGATCATGGACATCGAAGTGCTGCGGGCAATCGCGGTGCTTGGTGTGCTGTTTCATCATTTGCAGGGCAGCCTGTTCACCGATCCGGTGCCTCTGCTGGGAAACATTCACGCCTGGGCCCAGTCGTGGTGGGGCGTCGATCTGTTTTTCGCGATCTCCGGATTCGTTATCGCCCGCAGCCTGATCCCGGCGCTGCGAGCTTGTACGACCCGGCAGGAATACTGGGCGCAGACGCGTAACTTCTGGTTGCGACGGGTATTTCGTCTGTTGCCGTCGGCGTGGTTGTGGCTGGCGTTGATGCTGCTGGCGTGCGTGTTTCTCAACCGTTCCGGGGCGTTCGGCACCCTGCACGCCAACTTGCAGGCGACATTGGCCGGGGTGTTGCAGTACGCGAACTTCCGCTTTGCCGACAGTTTCTTTAACTACGAATACGGCAGCAGCTTCGTCTACTGGAGCCTGGCGCTGGAGGAGCAGTTCTACCTGTTGTTCCCGCTGCTGATTCTGGTGTGCCGCAAACACCTGGTCTGGGTATTGCTGGCGCTGGTGGCGGTGCAATTGTTCACCCTGCGCACGCCAATGCTGATGGTGGTGCGTACCGATGCGCTGGCCCTCGGCGTGTTGCTGGCGATGTGGAGCGTGCAGCCGGGTTATCAGCGCTGGCAGCCGACGTTCCTGCAGCGGCCATGGGCCGGCGTATCGACGCTGATTTTGCTGGCACTGATGCTGAGCTACATGGCCACCGACCGTTTCACCTTCGCCTCTTACCGCATCGGCTCGATTGCCGTGCTCAGCGCGCTGCTGGTGTGGATCGCCTCGTACAACCGCGATTACCTGCTGCCGGCCGGTGGTCTGCAACGGTTGATGGCGTGGATCGGCAGTCGGTCCTACGGCATCTACCTGATCCATATTCCGGCCTATCTGCTGGTTCGCGAGCTGATCTTCCGCTTGCAAAGCGCCGGTTTGCCGAACCCGGCCGGGCACCCTGTACTGAGCATCCTGCTGGCGTTCGGCCTGATCGTGCTGCTCAGTGAACTCAATTACCGCTTTATCGAAATGCCGATGCGCAATCGCGGCGCTGCGCTGGTGCGTCGCCTCGATACTTCGCGAACCGCCGTCCCATCCTCTGGAGCCACCTCATGCTGAGCCTTTTGAAGAAACTCAGGGCAGCGTCGCCTGCGCCGGTCCCCGCGCCGTCTGCTGCGGACAAAGTCGACCCGTACATGCTCGGCCTTTACGACGCGAAGCTCAGCGGCTGGTTCAACCAGGAGACCGACGAGCTGTTCACCGGGTTCCGGGTGAGTGCTGACGACATCCTGCTTGATGTGGGGTGCGGGGACGGCGGCAACGTGTACTTTTGCGGCATGCGTGGGGCGAAGATCATCATTGCCGACATCGACGGTGCCAAGGTTGAGGCTACTCGCCAGCGCCTGAGCGATACGCCGGCGCGTGAAATCGAATGCCATGTCACCGACTGCAACCCGCTACCGATCGCCGATGCCACCGCCACTCGGGTGGTGTCCACCGAAGTGATTGAACACGTCGACGATCCGGCGCAATTTCTCGCCGAGCTGGTGCGCGTCGGCAAGCCGGGCGCGCTGTACCTGTTGAGTGTGCCGCACCCCAGTTCCGAAGACCTGCAGAAGGACATTGCCTCGCCGGAGTATTTCCAGAAGCCCAATCACATTCGCATCATCAGTGAAGAACAGTTCAAGGCAATGGTCAGCGATGCCGGGCTGGAGATTATCAGCCACAGCCAGTACGGCTTTTACTGGTCGATGTGGATGCTGCTGTTCTGGGAGGCCAAGGTCGATTTCAGTAACCCGGATCACCCGTTGCTCGAGCATTGGGCGAACACCTGGCAAACCGTGCTCGACTCGCCACGCGGCGCGCAGATCAAGCAGGCGCTGGATGCGGTGGTGGCGAAAAGTCAGGTGATCATTGCCCGCAAGCCTTGAGCGGTTTGTGTAACCTTGCAGCCTGATGTCTCAGGGATCTGCAAGGTATGCGCGTTATCGTCGGCTTGTCGGCCATGCTGGCTGTGTTGTTGCTCTGCGCCTGTGAACGACAGGATGCAGCGCCGCTCGATCAGCAGCTCTACGTCTGGCAGCGGCAGTGGACGCCGGCTCATGAGCTTGCACTGAAAGACAGTCGCGGCGACTTTTCGACGCTGCGGGTGCTGGCGTTGCAGGCCTTTCCGAATGCCGGATGGAGCCGCGCGCGCATCGATCCGGCGTTGCTCAAACGGGATGCTCGGCCGTTGATTGCGGTGATCCGGCTTGACGGCCAGCTCAAGGCGCTCGACGAACAACAAGTCACGGCACAGATCCTTCAGGTGCTGGCGGACTGGCAAGGGCAGGGGCTGACCCTGAGCGGCATCGAGATCGATCACGACGCCGGGAATGCGCGTCTGCCGGCCTATACCGAATTCCTTCTCCATCTGCGCGGCGCATTGCCGGCCAGCCTGCCGCTGAGCATCACTGCGTTGCCGGCCTGGCTCGACAGTCCGCAACTGCCGGCGCTGCTGGCAACTGTCGACAGCAGTGTGCTGCAGGTGCATGCGGTCAGCGATCCGCGTCGCGGTCTGTTCGACCCCGAGCAGGCGCGGCGCTGGGCCGAGGCTTGGGGGCGGGTAACCGACAAACCGTTTTATCTGGCACTGCCGGCCTACGGGGTGGCGCTGTTGCCGGATGCTGACGGCGCCCCGGTGGTGGAAAGTGAAGTGCCACTTGAGCGCGGCGGACAACGGCGCGAATTGCTCGCCGATCCGCAGCAATTGAGCCGACTGGCCAAGGAGTTGCGTGAAGATCGCCCGGCGCATCTGGCCGGTCTGATCTGGTTTCGCCTGCCGCTGGTCAACGATCGTCGCGCCTGGAGCCTGAGCACGCTGCGTGCCGTCGCCCGTGGCGAAGCATTGAGCAGTCAACTGAGCCTGACGCTCAGCGAGAGTAATGGCCTCTATGACATCGCCCTCAACAACCGCGGTAACCTCGACAACGCCTGGCCCGCACGCATCAGCGTGAAGGCGCGCGATTGCGAAGGCGCCGACGCGCTCGCCGGTTATGCGTTGCAACAAGGCCCGGATCTGCTTACCTTCACCCGCCAGCGCGACGGTCGTCTGCCGGCGGGCGGACAACGCGCCATTGGTTGGGCGCGCTGTGCATTTATTGATCAAGGAGGTTCGCATGTTGACCCGTAACTGGCCCCGCCATCTGCTCTGTCTGAGCCTCAGCCTGCCGCTGGGTTCGGCGCTGGCCTGCGGCCCGGACTTCCCGATGCGCCTGCTCGACAATCGCGGGCAGACCCTGGCCGAGCTGCCGGAGGGCAACTTCAACTTTGAGCTCAGCCGCTTGGGCAAAGCCATCCCCGGGCTGAAGAACGTCACCGCGGCGACCTACAACCCCAACGATTTTTACGCTGAACCGACCGAGCCTGCCAATCAGCGTGACAAGGCCGAGCAGGCCGGTCTCACAGCCGAACAGCAAGCGCTGGTCAAACAGCTGCGCAGCCTGACCGACGCGCATCAGGTCGATGTGCAGGGCGCCAGCCTGCCGGCAGAGATTCGCCTGTACCTGGCCGGTGCCGTGGCGTTCGGCGCGGGCGACTATCAACTGGCGGTCGAGTATTTCCGCCAGTTGCTGGCGTTGCCGGCCGAGCAACGGCCGTTGCGCAGCACTTGGGCGGCATACTCTCTGGGCCGTGCGTGGGTGGCCAGAAGTACCGAGGCCAACAACGCCATCGATGCACTGGAACAGGCACGAGATGCCTTCCGCCAGGCTCGTCAGTTGAGCATCGACGGTTTCAGTGACCCGTTGGAACTGGGCGTCGCCAGCCTCGGCGAAGAGGCGCGGGTACTGCGCACTTCGGGCGATTGGGCCGGTGCCATCGAATTGTATGAAGCGCAGAACCTGCACGATTCGGCGGTGGGCAATACCTCGCTCAAGCTGCTGATGAATGATCTGGCGCAGTTGCCCGAGGAGCAACTGGCGAAGTTGCTCGAACACCCTTCGGTGCAACAACTGGTCACCGCCTCGTTGATCAGTCGTCAGGGCTGGTCATTCGGCGATGAGCCGCCAAACCAGAAGAAACTGGTCAAGCTCCTGCAGAACAGCACCCGCGGCAGCTTCGACAACGCCGACCGGCTGGCGGCGGTTAATTATCAACAGGGCGATTACATCAACGCCAAGGCCTTTCTCGAACACGCTGGTGACGGCGGCCTTGCGTGGTGGTTGCGGGCCAAACTGGCGGTGCGTGACGGCGATAAAAATGCCGCGGCTGCCGCCTATTCCAAAGCCGCGCAGGCCTTTCCGCAGACCGAGGACTGGGGCTATCGGCGCACGCAGGACTGGGACTTTGAAACCGTTCAGCCCAAATGCCGGGTCGAAGGCGAGAGCGCGATCCTGGCGCTGCAACGCGGTGAATACCTGCAAGCCTTTGTTCAGTTGTACCGCAGCAACAACATCTATTGGTTCGACGCCGCGACGGTGGCCGAGCGGGTGCTGACGGTCGATGAACTGAAACGCTACGTCGATGACAACGTGCCGGCGCCACCGCCGCTGACCCAGCAGGAGCGCGACAACTATGTGCAGTTGCCGGTTGCCGCCAGCCTGCGCAATCTGCTGGGCCGACGTCTGTTGCGTGAAGGGCGGTATGAAGAAGCGGTCGGCTACTTCGACAATCCCGACCTGCAAAACAAAGCGAAACTCTACGGCCAGCAGCGTCTGAAAGCCGACAGCGCCTGGTGGCCGACCAAACGCGCCAGTGCGTTGTATAACGCTGCGTGGACGGCCCGCGAGTGGGGTATGGATATTCTCGGTTACGAGATGGCACCGGATTACGCCACGTTCGGCGGCAACTACAGCCTGGAAAACGCCGCGCTGAATGTCGGGCCGCTGGTGGCTGAAGACGAAGTCAAACGTCAGCAAGCCAGCGAAGCCAAGCCGGACGAGCGTTATCACTACCGCTTCGTTGCCACCGCGCTGGCCAGTCGTGCCGCCGACAACCTGCCGCACACCAGTCAGGCGTTTGCTGCCGTGTTGTGCAACGCCGCCGGTTGGAACAGCAGCCTGCAGGAGCAGAGCGATCTCTATGAACGCTATGTGAAGGAAGGCGCGTACGTGCCGTGGGCGGTGGATTTCGGTCATCAGTGCCCGTACCCGGACTTTGAAAACGCCGACAAGCGCTACGTCACCCAGGTTACCGATGCTGCGCGCTCGGCACTGCGCCCTTACAAATGGCCGGTGCAGATCGGTGGGGCGGTGCTGGTGGTCGGCGTTGCTTTGTTCCTGATCACTCGTCGGCAACGCCGGGCGGCGCGCAAAGACTAGGCCTGTTGCACGAACGTCAGGCGCAGGGCGAAGCCGATCAACAGGCTGCCGAACAGCCACTGCTGCAAGCGTTGGGCCGAGGGACTGCGTTGCAGCCAGCGGCCCAATGCGGCGCCGATCAGCGCGTAAGTCGAGTCAAACAGCAGCCCGGCAGCCACCAGCAACATGCCGAGGATGGCGAACTGCGTCAGCACCGGGGCACCGTCGGCGACGATAAATTGCGGAAGCAGCACCGAGCAGAACAGCAGCGCCTTGGGGTTGAGCAGATTGGTCAGCAAGCCACGGCGGATCGCATCACTCCATTGTCCGTGGACGTCGGCCACACCGGCGGCATTCAGGTCCGGCAGCAAGGTGCTGCGCAGGCATTGAATGCCGATCCACAGCAGATAGGCCGCCCCGGCCAGACGCACCACGTCGAACGTCCACGGCGCGGCTTTGAACAGCGCCGCCAGTCCCAACGCCGCCAATGCGACATGACATCCCCGAGCAATCGCCAGGCCCACCGCGGTGGCCAGCGCGGCGCCGCGGCCCTGCCGGGCGCCGGTTTGCAAGAGCAAGATCATGTCCGGCCCAGGCAACAGATACACCACCGCCAGCGCCAGAAAAAACATCCACATACCTGCCATGCTGCCGCCCTTTCGTTGTCGATTCGGTCGGCTCAGTCTATGGCCGAAGGGTGGGGCAGGTGCTTGCGTAGTCGGCTTCAAAATGGGTCAGTATTGGCATAACCTGCTTTCTTTTTTCGATCTGACCATCAGGATCTGCCAAACATGAAACTCGACGCCTTCGACCGCAAGATTCTCGCCGCGCTGCAACGGGACGGACGCCTGAGCAACGTCGAGCTGGCGGACGAGATCGGCCTGTCGGCGTCACCGTGCCTGCGCCGGGTGCGGATGCTGGAAGAGGCCGGGGTGATTCGCGGCTACCAGGCCAACCTCGATCGCGATGAAGTGGGACTGGGGCTGACGGTATTTGTCGGGGTCAAGGTCGAGCGCCACAACGATGAGCAGGCCGAAGCCTTTTATGCGGCGGTGACGGCGTTGCCGGAGGTGATTTCGGCGTTTCTGGTGTCGGGGGAGTCGGATTTTCTGTTGCAGGTGGTGGTGCCGGACTTGCGCGCGTATGACCGGTTTCTCAGCGGGTGCCTGCTGAAGCTGCCGGGGGTGAGTGACATTCGCAGCAACTTTGCGATTCACACGGTGAAAACCCCGGGGGCGTTGCCGTTGGGGCATCTTCCGGATTGAAACCGGGTGGCCTTCATCGCGAGCAGGCTCACTCCTACAATTGATCGCGCTCCTCAGTAGGAGTGAGCCTGCTCGCGAAAGGGGTCGTCCGGTCACCCAAACTTTTGCTGACTACATCTGTGTCGCCATTCCTTCGACGTTCATCGCCGCCTGACGCAGCGCCTCGGAGCGGGTCGGGTGCGGATGGCAGGTCAGCGCGATGTCTTCGGCCGAGGCACTGAATTCCATGGCCACGCAGTACTCACCGATCATTTCGCTGACGCTCGGGCCGACCAGGTGCACGCCGAGGATTTCGTCCGTGCGTTCGTCGGCAAGGACCTTGGCGAAGCCTTCGGTCTCGTGGTTGATCTTCGCCCGGCTGTTGGCGGTGAACGGGAACTTGCCGACTTTGTAGGCGCGTCCTTCGGCCTTGAGCTGTTCTTCGGTCTTGCCGACGCTGGCCAGCTCCGGGCGGGTGTAGATGACGTTGGGAATCAGGTCGTAGTTGACCTCGCCGGCCTTGCCAACGATTTGTTCCACGCAGGCCATCGCTTCGTCTTCGGCCTTGTGCGCGAGCATCGGGCCGGATGTCACGTCGCCGATCACCCACACGCCGGAGGCTTCGGTGCGGTGCTGGCGGTTGGCGAGCATGCCGCGCTTGTCGGTGCTCAGGCCGACGTTCTCCAGGCCCAGACCCTTGGTGTACGGGCGTCGGCCGATGGCGACCAGCACGTAGTCGGCTTCCAGTAACTCGGCGCTGCCACCCGCTGCAGGTTCGACGCTGAGCTGTACGCCGCTGGCCGAAGTCGTGGCGCTGGTGACCTTCGAACTCAACTTGAAGCTGATGCCTTGCTTGCTCAGCGAGCGCTGCAGGGTTTTGCCGGCCTCGCCATCGACGCCGGGGCAGATGCGGTCGAGGTATTCGACCACGGTCACCTGGGCGCCGAGACGGCGCCAGACCGAGCCCAGCTCCAGGCCGATCACCCCGGCGCCAATCACCACCAGATGCTTGGGTACTTCGCTCAGCGACAGCGCGCCGGTGGAGTCGAGGATGCGCTGATTGTCGATCTCGACGCCGGGCAGGGGCGTGGGTTCGGAGCCGGTGGCGATGATGATGTCCTTGGCGCTCAGCTCGGTCTTGTTGCCTTGATCGTCGCTCACCGTGACTTTGCCCGGGCCATCGATGTGGCCCCAGCCCTTGATCCAGTCGACCTTGTTTTTGCGAAACAGAAACTCGATGCCTTTGGTCAGGCCGCTCACGCTCTCGTCTTTCTGTTTCATCATTTGCGCGAGGTTGAGCGTGGGTTTGACCTCGATCCCGAGGTTGGCGAATTCGGTACCCATGGCCGCGTCGTACAGTTCCGAAGCATGCAGCAAGGCCTTGGATGGCATGCAACCGACGTTCAGGCAGGTGCCGCCGAGGGTGGCGCGGCCTTCCACGCAAGCCGCCTTCAGGCCCAACTGGCCGGCGCGGATCGCCGCGTTATAACCACCCGGGCCGCCGCCCAGAATCACCACGTCATAGTTGCTCATGCTGTTACTCCTGGTTGGGAATGCCGATCGCTAAAAGTAGTAGTCGAATAAAATTACGAACGTAATATGTGCATTTCCGGACATTTCGGTCAAGGCTTCAGGCAAGCGACAGGTAGCGCATCTTTAGATAAGCGAATTTGTGTACGAATATTTCACGCTTTTCGTTATATCGTAACGAATGGGCGAATGAACCAATGGCTTTGGGGTGATATGCAAGTCGATCTGGATGTCGATGGCACGCAAGTGACCGGGTTGCCGCGCTTTCAACAAGCGGCCACGCAGGGGCGGCGATTGCGTCGTCTGGCCATCGGTCTCGGCGCGTTGGCCGGGGCAGGGTGGGTGCTGGCGCTGTTTGTCGAGCTGTTTGCCGCGCAATCGATATGGCCGGCGTTGCTGATGAATCTGGGCGCGGCGTTGCTGGTGCTGGTCGCTGGCCTGCAGTCGGCGTGGTGGGTGACGCAATGGCGTGCGCGGGTCATGCACCCGGTGGTGGCGCAGGAACCGCTGAACGAGGTCGAGCAAACGGCCCCTGATGGCTGGTACGAACGGCTGCTGGAGCATTTGGGTCAGCGCGGCCTGCACTTGCTCGATCAGATCGGCGCGGCCGCGTTGTGGCTGGGCGGCTGGTCAGTGCTGATAGTGCTCAGCATCGAACAGGTGTGGAATCTCGCGTTGCCGGCCGCGACCGTCGGTTTGTCGGCCACGGTGGGTGCAGCGCTGATGTTGCTGTTGGGTTTCGGCTTGCTGGTGCTGGAGCGGCAACTGGCTCAGGAAAACCCGGCGCAATGGCCGGAAGCCGGAAACCTCGCACAATTGACGCGGGTGGCGATTATCAGTCTGGTGCTGGGCGCGTTGTGCCTGTTGTTCGCCAGCGACGCTTCGGTGTGGCCCGTGCGCCTTGCGGTATTGATTGGAATCTTGCCGGGACTGGTCGCGATCGAGTTGCTATTGCGCGCAGTCCTGTCGGTGTTCAGCCCCCGTCGCGAGCAGCTCGAACCGACCCTGCTGGCACGCAGTTTTGTCGCTGACATGCTGCGCTGGCCGCCGCAGCCGCTGCTGGCCTTACAGCACGAATTGCACAACCGTTTCGGCATCGATCTGCGCCAGATCTGGGCGTTCAGCTACATGCGCCGCGCCTTTCTGCCGGTGCTGGCACTGGTCGCTGCTGTCGGCTGGATGCTGACCGGGATCCACGAAATCCCGCTGCAAGGGCGCGGTATCTACGAGCGTTTCGGCAAACCGGTGCAGGTGTTCGGCCCCGGATTGCACGCTGGGTTGCCGTGGCCGTTGGGCCGCGTATTGAGCGTCGAGAACGGCGTGGTGCACGAGTTGGCAACCAGCGTCGGCGATGCGCCTGCGCCGACCCAGGCAGAGCCTGCCGAAGGCCCGGCGCCGGTGACTGCCAACCGCTTGTGGGATGCCAGCCACGTCAACGACAAATCCCAGGTGATTGCCAGCAGCCGTGGCGATCAGCAGAGCTTTCAGATCGTCAACATGGACGTGCGCTTCGTATATCGCATCGGCCTGCGGGATCAGGATGCCTTGGCGGCTACCTACAACAATGCCGATGTACCGACGCTGATCCGCAGCACCGCGAGCCGGATTCTGGTTCACGATTTTGCCTCGCGCACCCTCGACGGTTTGCTCGGTGCCGACCGGGTAGGGCTGGGCGAGGAAATCGGCCACGCGGTGCAAAACGATCTGCAGCAACTCAACAGCGGCGTAGAGATCCTCGCCACGGTGGTGGAAGCGATTCACCCGCCCGCCGGTGCTGCCAATGCTTACCACAGCGTGCAAGCGGCGCAGATCGGCGCGCAGGCGTTGATCTCCCGTGAGCGTGGCGCTGCGGCCGAAGCCAGTAATCAGGCGCAATTGCAGGCCAGTCTCGCCCGCGATCAGGCCAGTGCCAGCGCCCGTGAAATCAACGCCACAGCGCAGGAGGCGGAACTGAAGTTCAGCGCTGAACAGAAAGCCTACGCCAGCGCCGGCCAGGCATTCGTGCTGGAACAATATCTGAGTCAGCTCAGCCTCGGCCTGAGCAAGGCCAAACTGCTGGTACTCGACCACCGTTTAGGCGGCAGCAGCAATGCGCCGACCATCGACCTGCGTACGTTCACGCTGCCGGCTGATCCGACGCCCGCGCGCACCCCCGCTCAACCAGGAGTTGCCCCTTGAGCCAGTCGCACACTCACGATTCCCATGACCACAGCGGCCACGATCACGGTCATGCCGGGCACCATCATCATGGGCATCATCACCATCACCACGGTGCGCCGGAAGAGGCGGGGCCGTTCCCGTGGCGGCGGATGGGCTGGGCGCTGTTGCTGGTGGCGTTTGCCATCGCTGCGGCAAGCCTGGTGCAGGTGCGCTCGGGCGAGGCGACCGTTATCACCCGTTTCGGCAATCCGTCGCGAGTGTTGCTTGATCCCGGTTTGAGCTGGCGTTGGCCGGCACCGTTTGAGGCGGCGATCCCGGTGGACCTGCGCCTGCGTACCACCTCCAGTGGTTTGCAGGATGTCGGCACCCGCGATGGTTTGCGCATCATCATTCAGGCTTACGTGGCGTGGCAGGTGCAGGGCGACCCGGACAATGTGCAGCGTTTCATGCGCGCGGTGCAGAACCAGCCGGACGAAGCGGCACGGCAGATTCGCACCTTTGTCGGTTCGGCGCTGGAGACCACCGCCAGCAGTTTCGACCTGGCGGATCTGGTGAACACCGATGCCAGCAAAGTGCGTATTGCCGATTTCGAAGCGCAACTGCGTCAGCAAATCGACCAACAGTTGCTCGCCACTTACGGTGTGCGCGTGGTGCAGGTGGGCATCGAACGCCTGACCTTGCCTTCGGTGACCCTCACGGCCACGGTTGATCGGATGCGCGCCGAGCGTGAAACAATCGCCACTGAGCGCACCGCCATCGGCAAGCGTGAAGCCGCGCAGATTCGTTCTGCTGCCGAGCGCGATGCGCGAATTGTGCAGGCCGATGCCACGGTGAAAGCGGCAGAAATCGAAGCGCAGTCGCGAGTCGAAGCCGCGCAGATTTATGGACGCGCCTACGCTGGCTCGCCGCAGCTATACAACCTGCTGCGCTCGCTCGATACGTTGGGCACCATCGTGACGCCGGATACCAAGCTGATCCTGCGCACCGATGCCGCGCCATTCCGTGTGCTGGTGGACGGTCCGCCGAATGTTGAAAACAAATCCGGATCGCAGCCATGAGTGATGAAGTTCCACGTGGAACACATTCGTTGAGCAGTCCGTGGATTCAGGCCGGACGCCTGGCGTTTTTCGCCTTGTACGCAGTGACCGTATTGGCCGCGTTGGCGTGGGCGTTTTCCAATGTTCGGCAGATTGATCCGCAGAATCGCGCGGTGGTTCTGCACTTTGGCGCACTGCAGCGCATCCAGAATGCTGGCCTGTTGTTGGCCTGGCCGCAGCCGTTCGAGCAAGTGGTTTTGCTGCCAGCGGCGGATCGGGTGATTGAGCGCCGAGTGGAGAATCTGCTGCGCAGCAGTGAGGCGATCAAGGCTGATCGCGTTGCGACTTTCGCCACACCCTTGAGTGATGCGCTGGCCGGTTCCGGCTATTTGCTGACCGGCGACGCCGGCGTGGTGCAACTGGATGTGCGGGTGTTTTACAAAGTCACCGATCCCTATGACTTCGTGCTGCAGGGTGATCATGTGCTGCCGGCACTGGATCGGCTGGTCACGCGCAGCGCTGTGGCCCTGACCGCCGCACGGGATCTGGATACGATTCTGGTCGCTCGACCGGAATTGATCGGTGCCGACAATCAGGCCGCCGAGCGCCGCGAACGCTTACGCGGTGATCTGGTGCAAGGCATCAACAAGCGTCTGGCTGAATTGAAGGCGAGCGGGCAGGGCATCGGCATCGAAGTGGCGCGGGTTGATGTTCAATCGAGTCTGCCTGACCCGGCCGTCAGCGCGTTCAATGCCGTTTTGACCGCCAGCCAACAAGCCGACAAAGCCGTCGCCAATGCACGCACCGAGGCGGAAAAGCTCACCCAGACCGCCAACGAGCAAGCTGACCGCACCCTGCAAGTGGCCCATGCACAGGCCGGTGAGCGGCTGGCGAAGGCGTCGGCCGACACCGCCACGGTGCTGAGCCTGGCCAAGGCGCAGCAGCAGGGCACCGACCCGCAGATGCTGCTGCGGCTGTACCGCGAACGTATGCCGAAGATTCTCGGGCAGGCCGGGTCAGTGACCACGGTCGATCCGAAAGACGATTCCCGCCTGATCATTCAGGGAGCCAGTAAATGACCGCGACCACAGCCGCACCGAGCTTGTTGTCCTCGGCCGAACAACGCCGCGCTGCACGGCAACTGACCCTGGCGATGCTCGCCCTTGGCTTGCTCGGCCTCGGTCTGATCTGGCGTTGGCTGGTGCCGGAGCAAACCGGTGTCAGTCAGTTGCTGCTCGGTTTCGCCTCCTTATTAGTGGCGGTGCCGGTGATGCGCTCGGCGTGGTACAGCCTGCGTTATCCAAGCCTGCACGGCATCACCGATCAACTGATTGCCCTGGCGATGCTCGGTGCGTGGGCGACCGGCGATCTGCTGACGGCGGCGTTGCTGCCAATCATCATGATCTTCGGCCATGTGCTGGAAGAGCGCAGCGTGATCGGCTCGCAGGAAGCGATTCATGCTCTCGGCCAATTGACCCGCAGCCACGCGCGCAAGATTCAGGCGGACGGCTCGATCATCGAAGTCGATAACGGCACGCTCAAACCCGGCGACACGGTCGAGGTGCGTGCAGGAGATCGGGTGCCGGCGGATGGCCGGGTGCTGTTCGGTCAGGCCAGCCTCGACACGGCGTCGATCACCGGCGAATCGGTCCCGGTAGAAACGGCGGTGGGCATGACGGTGTTTGGCGGGGCGATCAACCTCGACGGCTTGCTGCGCATTGAGGTGACTCGTACCGGCGATCAATCGACGCTGGGCAAAGTCATCGCGCTGATGCAGAACGCCGAACGCTCGAAGCCACCGATCACCCGCCTGCTTGAACGTTATGCCGGCAGCTACATGGTGCTGGTGTTGCTGTTGGCGGCGGTGACCTGGTTTGTCACTAATGACGCGCAAGCGATGCTCGCGGTGCTGGTGGCGGCCTGTCCCTGTGCCTTGGTGCTATCGGCACCGGCCACGGCGATTGCCGGAGTGGCGGTGGCGGCGCGCCACGGCATTCTGATCCGCAGTTCGGCGTTTCTCGAAGAGCTGGCGGACCTCACCTCGTTGGTGGTCGACAAGACCGGCACCCTGACTTACGGCACCTTGCGTCTGCAATCGATCAACAGCCCGCGTCTGCAACAGTCCGCGGTCATGGCGTTGGCGGCCAGTCTTGGCGCGGCCAGCAGTCATCCGGTCAGCCGGGCACTGGCGGGGCTGGTGAGTCAGGAGCAGAGCCTGGCGCTGACGGACATTCACGAGCGTCAGGGCCTCGGGGTCGTGGCCATGACCGCGCAAGGCGAGGCGGCGCTGGGGCGTCCCGAACTGTTCGCGCAACTGGGCATCGTCACGACGACCGTTCCCGAGCACGATGGGCCGATCGCCGGGTTGGCGCTGAATGGCGAGTTTGTTGCCTGGTTGTTGTTGGCCGATAGCGTCAAACCGGAAGCGCGCTTTGCCCTCAATGAATTGCGTGAACTGGGTCTGGGTCGCCAACTGCTGCTGACCGGCGATCGCCAGAGTGTCGCCCAGACACTGGCCCGCGAAGTCGGCCTGCAAGAGGTGGAAGCCCAGGCGCTGCCCGAGGACAAACTCAACCGCGTGCTCAAGGAAATCGACAACGGTTTCCGGCCGATGGTGGTGGGTGACGGCATCAATGATTCGCTGGCGCTCAAGGCCGGCGTGGTCGGCGTGGCGATGGGTGCCGGCGGGGCCGACATTGCGCTGGCCTCGGCAGATATCGTGTTGATCGGCAGCGACCTGCGCCGCCTCGGCACCTGTGTGCGGCTCAGTCGTCAGTGCCGGCGGACCTTGCAGGTCAATGTGATCATCGGTCTGGGCTGGACCCTGGCGATCGTGGTGTTTGCGGCATTCGGCTGGCTCGGCGCGGCGGGGGCAATGATTGCCGCGCTGCTGCACAACCTCAGTACGCTGCTGGTGTTGGGCAATGCCGGGCGTTTGCTGCGGTTTCAGGAGCCGCTGCTCAAGCTCAAGGATGATCACTGAAGCGGGTTTCATCGAACTGTGCGCCGGATAGACAGTCAGCTATGGAAGAGGGCGCACACTTCTTTGCCGTTATCTGGGCTGAAACAGTGAGTGCATGACGGCATGTTGGAGCGTCTGGAACGATAGTTTCGGCTAATTAAATCGATAGCCTGCTATTTTTCAAGGATGGTCTACCCTCAGATCTGACGTCTGAAACAAGGGGGATTTTCCATGCTCGCGCAACTTCCACCAGCCTTACAGAATCTGCAGCTTCCGCTTCGCCTGCGGCTCTGGGACGGCCATGAGTTCAATCTGGGTCCGGCACCCAGCGTTACCATCGTGGTCAAGGACCCGCAGATGGTCAGCCAGCTTACGCATCCAAGTCTCGACGCGCTGGGGGCGGCGTTTGTCGAAGGCAAGCTTGAGCTGGAAGGCTCGATCAGCGAGGTCATCCGGGTCTGCGACGAATTGAGCAGCGCCTTGCTCAATGAGGACGACGATGCACAGCCTGTGCGTTCGGTGCACGACAAGGAAACCGACGCCAAGGCCATTTCCTATCACTACGACCTGTCCAACGCGTTCTACCAGTTGTGGCTGGACAGCGACATGGCGTATTCCTGCGCGTATTTCGAAACCGGCAGTGAAACTCTCGAACAGGCACAACAAGCCAAGTTCCGGCATCTGTGTCGCAAGCTGCGTTTGCAGCCGGGCGATTACCTGCTGGATGTCGGTTGTGGCTGGGGCGGTCTGGCCCGTTACGCGGCGCGTGAATTCGGCGCCAAGGTGTTCGGCATCACCCTGAGCAAGGAACAGCTGGAACTGGCCCGCGAGCGCGTCAAGGCCGAGGGCCTGGAAGACCAGGTTGAACTGCAATTGCTCGACTATCGCGATCTGCCGCAGGACGGGCGTTTCGACAAGGTCGTCAGCGTCGGCATGTTCGAACACGTCGGCCACGCTAACCTCGCTGAATACTGCAAGGTCCTGTTCGGCGCGGTGAAGGAGGGCGGTCTGGTGATGAACCACGGCATCACCGCCAAACACACCGACGGCCGTCCGGTGGGACGCGGTGCTGGCGACTTCATCGAGAAATATGTGTTCCCCAACGGCGAGCTGCCGCACCTGGCGATGATTTCGGCCGAGATCAGTGAAGCCGGGCTGGAGATCGTCGACGTCGAAAGCCTGCGTTTGCACTACGCGCGCACGCTCGACCACTGGAGCGAGCGCCTGGAGGATAACCTCGAAGCCGCCGGGAAACTGGTGCCGGATCAGGCGCTGCGCATCTGGCGGCTGTATCTGGCCGGGTGTGCCTACGCGTTCGCGCGTGGCTGGATCAACCTGCACCAGATTCTTGCGGTGAAGGCGCACCCGGATGGCAGCCATGAACTGCCCTGGACTCGCGACGACATCTACCACCCTTGATGCCTGAACCATGCCCTCTCGCTCGGAGAGGGTGATGGGGCTTGCTAGAGAATCGGTGAAATGAGCCGGGCGATCCGCATGCCGAGCTGTTGCAGGCGGTGGACTTCCCGGCTCTCTTCTTTGGCGACTTCGTAAGCCTGCTCGAAGTCATCGTTGAGCATCTGTTCTACGCTGGCAGCGAACTCGCAGTCGACGGTCAGCAGCATCACTTCGAAATTCAGCCGGAATGAGCGGTTGTCCAGATTGGCACTGCCGATGGCGCTGATCTCGCTGTCGATCAACACTACTTTCTGATGCAGGAACCCCGGCTCGTAGCGGAACACCCGCACGCCGGCGCGCACCGCTTCGAACGCGTACAGGCTGGAAGCGGCGTAGACGATGCGGTGATCGGGGCGCGATGGCAGCAGCAAGCGCACATCGACGCCGCGCAGCACCGCCAGGCGCAACGCGGCGAAGACGGCCTCATCGGGAATGAAGTAAGGACTGGTGATCCACACACGCTCGGTCGCGGCGTGGATCGCTTCGACGAAGAACAGCGAACAGGTTTCGTAGGCATCGGCCGGGCCGCTTGCCAGCAACTGGCAGAGCACGCCGTCCTCCGGGTATACGTCCGGCAGGATCAGCGGCGGCAACGTGCGCGCGGCCCAGAACCAATCCTCGGCAAACGACTCCTGCATGCAGGCCACCACCGGCCCACGCACTTGCACGTGGGTGTCGCGCCATGGCGCCAGTGGCGGCTTCTCGCCCATGTATTCATCGCCGACGTTATGCCCGCCGACAAAGCCGAGCACGCCATCGACCACGACGATTTTGCGGTGGTTACGGAAATTTACCTGGAAGCGATTGAGCCAGCCGCTGCGCGTGGCGAAGGCTTTGACCTCGATACCGCCATCGCGCAACGCCTGCACATAACTGTGGGGCAGGGCGTGGCTGCCGATCCGGTCGTAGAGCAGATGAATCGCCACGCCTTCAGCCGCTTTCTTCAGCAACAGATCGCGCAGGCGCTGCCCGAGGCGGTCGTCATGGATGATGAAAAACTGGATCAGTACGGCTTCGCGCGCTTGATCGATTGCCTGGAAAATCGCCTCGAAGGTGGCGTGTCCATTCACCAGCAGCTGCACTTCGTTGTTTGCCAGGCACGGCATGCGCCCCAGCTTGGGCATGGCGCGTAGCGAGGCATAGGCTTTCGACGCGCGGGCAGTGAGCGCTTCTTCCACCCACGGGCGCCAGTTCAGCTCGGATATCGCCTGGCGCATCTGTTCGTTGGCCTGACGGCGCGCCTTGATGTAACCGTCGAAAGTGCTGCGGCCGAACACCAGGTAGGGGATGAGGGTCAGATAAGGAATGAAAATAAGCGACAATGCCCAAGCGATCGAGCCTTGGGCGGTGCGTACCGTCAGCACTGCGTGGATCGCGGCGATCAAGCCGAGGCTATGTATAAGAGCGATCAGATAACCGAAAATGTGCGGTCCAAAATAATCCATGGGGCAACCTTGCTCCTGAAGATTCAATGCGTAACAGACCATGTTCCGAGGCGATTGTCGCTATTTAATTGGCGCATGAACCGAAGCAATCGGCCGGCGTCTAACGGCCACTACTGATCAGGAGTTTTTCGATGAACGTTCGTCTGCTGGGTTTGGCACTGGGCCTGGGTTTGGCAATGCCAGTGATTGCGCAGGCACAAATGCTGCAGCCGGGGCTATGGGAAATGACCTCGAGCAACGTCAAGGTCGATGACCAGCCAATGGATGTGCAGTCGATCCTCGGTCAGTTGCAAGGCCAGATGACGCCGCAACAGCGCGCGGCGCTGGAAAAGAACGGAATCAACATCGGTGGCAAGGGCATCCGTGCCTGCCTGACACCGCAGCAAGTGGCGACCAACGATATTCCGCTGGCCGATCCGCAGTCGGGCTGCAAACAGCAGATCACCGAGCGCACCGGTAACCAGTGGAAATTCCGCTTCAGTTGCCCGAAAGCGCAAGGCACCGGTGTCGCGACGTTTGTCAGTGATCGTGAGTTCACCACCGTGGCCAACGGTACGTTCAACGCTATCGGGATCAACCAGAAGGGCAGTCTGGAAACCCGCGCGGTGTGGTTGGGTCAGGATTGCGGCACGGTGAAGCCAAGAGCTTAAAAGCTTCGCGAGCAGGCTCGCTCCCACAGGGCCAGTGCGATTCCTTGTGGGAGCGAGCCTGCTCGCGAAGACGTCCTGTCAGACACCTGATCATTCAGCGCATAAACCGCAGCGGCAGGCCCTGACATCCTTCGTTAATACGCTGCTCGCGCCAGGCAATCTGCCCCGACACCAACGTCGTATTCACCCGATAGCGGAAAGTCTTGTCAGCAAACGGCGTCCACCCGCACTGCGACAGAATCGGTTGCCGCGACACCTCCAGAGCCGCTGGCTCAACCAGCACCAGATCCGCCCAATACCCCTCCCGCAAATAACCTCGATCCGGAATCGCAAACAGATCCGCCACCCGATGGCTGGTCTTCGCCACCAGCGTGGTGATCGGCAGCACGCCATCGGCCACCAGCTCCAGTAGCGCCGGCAAAGCGTGTTGCACCAGCGGCAAACCGGACGGCGCCTCGGCATATGGGCGCTGTTTTTCCGCCCAGGTATGTGGCGCGTGATCGCTGCCGATCACATCCAGTCGATTGCTCAGCAGCGCCGCGCGCAAAGCATCGCGGTCGGCTCGGGTCTTGATTGCCGGGTTGCATTTGATCAGGTTGCCGAGTGCTGGATAGTCGCTTTCATCGAACAGCAGGTGATGCAGGCAGACTTCAGCAGTGATGTGTTTTTGCGCGAGTGGTTTGTCTTCGAACAACGCCAGCTCGCGGGCGGTGGTCAGGTGCAAAACGTGCAGGCGGGTGCCGTGACGTCTGGCCAGTTCCACCGCCAGCGAAGAAGAGCGGTAGCAAGCCTCGGCATCGCGAATCAAGGCATGGATATTGGCCGGCAGGTGCTCACCCAGGCGCGCTGCGTTGGCCTCGATGCTCGGCGTGTGTTCACAGTGGGCCAGCAGAATCGTTGGCATTTCGGCAAACAGGCGCTCGAGAACCTTGGGATCATCCACCAGCAGATTGCCGGTGGAGGCGCCCATGAACACTTTGACCCCGGCCACTTCGCAGGGGTTGAGCGCGGCGACGGTGTCGAGGTTGTCCTGGCTCACGCCGAAGTGAAAGCCGTAGTTGGCCACAGAGTTGATCGCCGCCCGACGCTTTTTATCCGCCAGTGCTTCGAGGGTGAGGGTGGCCGGTTGGGTGTTGGGCATGTCCATGAAACTGGTGATGCCGCCCGCCACCGCCGCTCGAGATTCGGTGTGAATGCAGCCCTTGTCCGGCGCCCCCGGTTCGCGAAAATGCACCTGGTCATCGATCATCCCCGGCAACAGCCATTGGCCGTTGGCGTCGATTTCCACCCGCGCAGTTTCACCGTCGATGCTGCGCGCGATCTTGACGATGCGGCCATGGCTGACCAACAGATCACCGTCGAACTCGCGTCCTTCGTTGACCAGTCTGGCGTTGCGAATCAGCACGCTGCTCATGGTTCAGAACTCGTTCTGCAAGGCTTTGTAACCGCGCACCAGATCGACGTTGGTGCGTGCTACGTCTTCGGAAAACTCCGAGGCGCTGACACTCACCGGCGGGAACTGTGAGAGGTCGGTGTTGGGGCCGATGCGGGTAGTGGAGGGCACGTAGAACGCGTCCGGCAAATCGCGGCCATCGACCACCGAGTTGTGCCGCACCACGCAGCCATTACCGACCACGCAATTGAACAACACACTGTTGAAGCCGATGAACACGCGGTCGCCAACCACGCACGGACCGTGCACGATCGAGCGGTGAGCGATCGAGCTGAACTCGCCGATGGTCACTGCCGCGCCGGATTTGGAGTGGATCACCACGCCGTCCTGAATATTCGAATTGGCACCGATGGTGATCGGCTCCATCGCTCCCGAAGCATCGACTTCGTCGGCGCGGATCACCGCGTAGGGGCCGACGAAAACGTTCTCGCCGATGATCACCTTGCCGCAGATGATCGCGGTTTTGTCGACGTAGGCCGACTCGGCAATTTGCGGCAGATCGCCTGAAGGATTCTTGCGGATCATGGCTGGCTCAGTGCGTCGTAAAGGGTGTTGAGGTTGTATTCGAACAACCCGGTAAAGGTGCTGGCCGGGCCGCTGGCGGCGAGGGCATCGGAGTACAACGTACCGCCGATATGTGCGCCGCTTTCATCGGCGATCTGCTTGAGCAGGCGCGCGTCCTTGATGTTTTCCATGAACACCGCTTTGACCTTGGCCTGACGAATCTGGGTAATCAACGCGGCGACTTCGGCGGCCGATGGCTCGCGTTCGGTGGACAGACCTTGCGGCGCCATGAAGTCGATGCCGTAGGCCTGACCGAGATAACCGAAGGCATCGTGGCTGGTGACGATCTTGCGATTGCCCGGCGGCAGTGAACCGAGCTTGGCCTTGGCTTCGGCGAGCAGGGCGTAGATCTGTTTCAGATAGGCCTGGCTGTTGCGCTGGTAGTCGGCCTTGTTCGCCGGATCGGCGGCGATCAGCGCCTTGGTGATGTTGGCGATGTACAACTCGGTATTCGCCAGATTGTGCCAGGCGTGCGGGTCGGGAACGTTCTCGCCGTCTTCATCCAGCGAGCGTGGGATCACGCCATGACTGGCACTGATGACTGGGGCTTTGGTCTCGGTGCTGGTCACCAGGCGATCGAGCCATGGTTCGAAACCGAGGCCGTTCTTGATGATCAGCCTGGCCTTGAGCAGCGCTTTGGCGTCATCGGGCGTCGGTTCATACGTGTGGGCATCGGCGTCCGGGCCGACCATGTTGGTGATCTGAATATGCTCGCCCCCCACCTGATGAACCATGTCGGCGAGGATGCTGAAGCTGGTGACCACCGGCAATTTTTCCGCCGCCGACAACGACATCGACAGCATCAGGCTGAACAACACGAGTAGAGCACGCATCGGGAAACACCTCATTGGGATGTGAGCAAAGGCGGGCGGCGCAGCAAACCGTGCACCGGTCCGAACACCACGGACAGCAAATAACCAATGCCGGCGACCAGCACGATCGCCGGACCGCTCGGCAGCGAGTAGTAGAACGAGATCAACAATCCGCACCCCACCGAGAGGCAGCCGATCAGCGCCGAGATGACAATCAGGCTCGGCAGGCGCCGACTCCAGAATCGTGAAGCGGCGGCGGGCAGCATCATCAGACCCACCACCATCAAGGCGCCGATGGCCTGGAAACCGATCACCAGATTGAGCACCACCAAGGTCAGGAACACGCCGTGGGCGAGTGGACCGAGACGGCTGACGGTTTGCAGGAATAGCGGATCGAGGGTGTCCAGCAGCAGCGGTTTGTAGATCAGAGTCATGGCGATCAGGCTCAGCCCCGACACCCACAACATGCCGTTGAGGGTCGGACCGTCGACGGCGAGTGCCGAGCCGAACAGCAAGTGCAACAGGTCGAGACGCTTGCCGGCGATGCCTAGAATCAACACGCCGCTGGCGAGCGAGATCGGATAGATCGCGGCGAGGCTGGCGTCTTCGCGCAGACCGGTGCGACGGGTGATCCAGGCGGCGAGACCGGCCATGCCCAGGCCGGCGCCGAGGCCGCCGAGTGTCAGTGCCGGCAGACTCAGACCGGCGAACCAGAAGCCCAGCGCCGCACCGGGGAGGATGCCGTGGGCGACGGCGTCACCGATCAGGCTCATGCGCCGCAGGATCAGAAACACGCCAAGCGGAGCCGTGCTGCAGGCCAGTACCACACCGCCGAGCAGTGCGCGGCGCATGAACACGAACTCGTTGAACGGTTGCCAGAGGTGGCTGACGGTGAGCATCAGGCCACCTGCGTGTTGGGTGTTTGCTGGATCAGTTCGGCACTGGGGCCGAACACGCACTGACGATTTTTGATCAGCAATGTCTGCGGGATGTGTTGGCGCACCGCGGCGAGGTCGTGGCAGACCACCAGCAGTGTTCGCCCTTCGGCATGCCAGGCGTGGAGGTGTTGCCAGAGTAACTGCTGGCCCGGCTCATCGAGGGCAGCGTGGGGTTCGTCGAGGAGTAGTAACGGGGCGTCGGTCAGACTCAAACGGGCGAGCAGGGCGCGTTGCAATTCACCGCCGGAAAGGGCCATCAGCGGACGTTTTTCCAATCCGCTCAAGTGCCAGTTTTCCAGTGCACTGGCGAGTCGTTGCGCGCGCAGTTGCGTCGATAATCGGCGGCCCCAGAAACCCGCGGCCACCAGTTCTTCGAGGCTGATGGGGAACTGTCGGTCGAGGTGTTGCTGTTGCGGCAGGAACGCCAAGCCGCCCTGACGTGGAACACCCAGTGCGACTTTTCCCGATAAAGGCTTCTGCAATCCGGCGATGACTTTCAGCAGGCTGCTTTTACCGCAGCCGTTGGCGCCGATGATGGCGCTGAGGCTGCCGTGTTCCAGCGAGAGCGTCAGTGGCGAAGTCAGTGGTTGGCCGGGTGCGCCCCAAGTCAGAGTTTGGCAACGGATCATGCGAGTTCTCGGTGCCAGTGGCTTTCCGCGACAGCGTCGTGGGCGTGCAGGCTTTCGGCGTGGATTACCCGCAGGTGGAAACCACTGACGCCGGGGGAGCGGCGCAGGGCCAGATTGAGTCGTCGCGCGGCGTCTTCGCAGAACATCAGGTTTTGCCCATTGGCCAGAGCGAAGGCTTGTTCGTCGGCGCGTTTCACGGCGGTTTGTACGGCGGTGCCGAGTGCCGCTTCGGCATCATTGATGATGACGCTCAGGGGTAGCTCGTCGATGAACTCGTCCAGATGCATATGCAGTTGCGCGGTGCTGCGTTGGCTGTGCGGGGTGGCGACAATGCCTTGGCTCGATCCAAGCCAGGCCAACACTTCGGCATGTTGCAGTGGCTTGTTGGCGAAATCATCGATGAATTGCTGCTGGATCAACTGCCGCGCCAACGCTGCTGAGCAGGGGCAAGTTGAGGAGTAAGGCACTTCGATTTTCAGTTCCACGTGGAACACTTTGCTTTTCAGGCTGGCGCAAATGCTCACTGGATAGCTCTTCCAACCGGCCAGAGGGCTGACTAACGCAGGCCTTTTCAGCAGTACTTCGCAATGGATGTTCAGGTAGGCGCTGTCGGATAAACCTTCGTGACTGACCAGAAAATCATCGAGTACCTCGCGCAATAAGGCGGGAGAGAGGTTGTGCCGTTCAAGCGCCGCCAGCGCCAGATACAGCCGCGACATGTGAATACCGCGCGCCTCGCCATCATCGAGACTGACGCCTGCATCTGCTTTTGCGCTCAGACGTTGGCCTTCCAACAGAACAGGCAGAGCGATACCGCACATGCCCACCCAATCAAGCGGTAACGCCTGGCGAGCGACTTGAGTCGCTATATCCGGAAGTGTCAGCGAATTCATGTTCGGAACCATCGTGTTGATTGAATTGAATGTTACATTATAACAATTCAAATCACGATAGCTTTTTCATGAACGGGCTTTCATATGCACAGACGTCATCTGCTCAATCTGCTGCTGGCCAGTACGGCCTTGGCTTTCCCCTTCAGTGTCTCGGCTACACAGATTCGCAATGCGCGGCTCTGGCGTTCGGATGAAAAGCTGCGATTGGTGTTCGACCTGAGCGGTCCGGTGCGCTACAAAACTTTCTCCCTGAGCGCTCCGGAACGCCTGATCATTGACCTTTCAGGGGCGAGTTTGAGCGGTGATTTCAGCCAGTTGGTGCTTGCCGATACCGCTATTCGCTCCATTCGATCAGGTCACTTTGGTCAGGGTGATACACGGATTGTTCTCGACCTGAACCATCCAGTGCTGTTGAACAGCTTCCTTTTGGCGCCCGAAGATGGCCAAGGACACCGCTTGGTGCTTGATCTGGTGAACGCCAAACAGGCATCAAGTGCGGCAATGGTTCCACGTGAAACACCCTCGAATAAGACTCACCCCAAGCGCGACATCATCGTCGTCGTCGACCCCGGGCACGGCGGAAAAGACCCGGGCGCGGTTGGTGCCAAAGGTGAGCGGGAAAAAGATGTGGTGCTGTCCATCGCCCAGTTGCTCGCCAAACGGCTGAAGAGGGAGAAAGGCTTCGACGTGAAACTGGTGCGCAATGATGATTTCTTCGTACCACTTCGCAAACGTGTGGATATAGCGCGCCAGCACAAGGCCGACATGTTTATCTCAGTGCATGCCGATGCGGCACCACGTCTGACGGCGTCGGGAGCGTCTGTGTATTGCCTGTCCGAGGGTGGCGCGACGTCTGCGACTGCGCGCTTCATGGCGCAGCGGGAGAATGGCGCGGATCTGCTCGGTGCGACCAGTCTGCTCAACCTCAAGGACAAGGATCCGATGCTCGCCGGAGTGATCCTCGATATGTCGATGAACGCCACTATCGCCGCCAGTCTGCAACTCGGCAGCACCGTTCTCGGCAGTCTGGCAGGTATCACCACGCTGCATCAGAAGCGCGTGGAACAGGCAGGATTTGCCGTGTTGAAGTCGCCGGACGTGCCGTCGATTCTGGTGGAAACCGGCTTCATTTCCAACGCCCGAGACAGTCAGCGACTGATCACGCCTCGGCATCAGCAAGCCGTGGCGGATGGTTTGTTCGAAGGGCTACAGCGTTACTTCCAGAAGAATCCACCAGTCGACAGCTATATCGCCTGGCAGCAGGAGCAGCAAAACGCGCAGGTTTAGCAGCCAGTGATCCGGTTGCAGGTGAACTTCGCGCTACTGCCGCCAGAGCTGGAAAAACGATTGATCGTCGTCCAGCCGACGCGACGGGTGTAGCCCACCCAGGCTTCCCCGTCAGAGGCGATCCCGGTAAAGAACGTCAGTTGGCCGAAACGGCTGTTGGTCTGCGCCCAGTAGCGGTTGCCGTCCTTTTCAAAGCCCCGCAGATAAATTGTGCTGCCCACCGTGTTCACGCTGTAGGCATTGCCTTGCGCGTCGATGCAGGCCAGCAGATTGGCGCTGTGTGTGCAGTTGGCGAGTGCGGGAATTTGCCCCCAGGCGTCGGCCCCCGACAGCAACGCGAGACTCAGCAGCGAGCATTTCAAAGCAGTTTTCATCTCGGTTCCCAATGGGCAGATTGCATGCAGCTTCCTGCTCTTTATCGGTTTGGGCAAGCGCGGGGCTGGCTTATTCATATTGTTATACTATAACATCAATTTGAATTGAGTCTGAGTTCGCCGATTTCAAGCGTCTGCTTCTACCAGATCGCTGTTTTGAAGCCATAGAACGCGGTGCGCTACGCCAAACCAGGCCAAAGTGCACATCGGCCGCCATCTGATGAGGATTATCCAATGTCATCTCCGCTTCCCGTGACCGTTCTTTCGGGCTTTCTCGGTGCCGGAAAAAGTACACTTTTAAATTACGTACTACGTAATAGAGAAGGCTTGCGCGTTGCTGTTATCGTTAACGATATGAGCGAGATCAACATTGATGGTAGCGAAGTTCAGCGCGATGTCAGCTTGAACCGTGCTGAAGAAAAACTGGTGGAGATGAGTAACGGTTGTATCTGCTGTACGTTACGCGAGGACCTGCTCGAAGAAGTCAGCAAGCTCGCCCGCGAAGGACGATTCGATTACCTGCTCATCGAATCCACCGGCATTTCCGAGCCGCTACCGGTCGCCGAAACGTTCACCTTCCGTGACGAGCAGGGCCAGAGCCTCGCCGACGTCGCACGCCTCGACACCATGGTGACGGTAGTCGACGGCGTGAATTTCCTCCTCGACTACCAGGCGGCCGAGAGTCTGGCTTCCCGAGGCGAGACCTTGGGCGATGAAGACGAACGCTCGATCACCGATCTGCTGATCGAACAAATCGAGTTCGCCGACGTACTGCTGATCAGCAAAATCGACCTCATCAGCCGCCAGGAGCGCGAAGAGCTTATGGCAATCCTCAAGCGCCTCAATGCCCAGGCGGAGATCATTGCAATGGTGATGGGCGAGGTGCCGGTGGAGAAAATCCTCAACACGGGCCGATTCGACTTCGAGAAAGCCGCTCAGGCCCCGGGCTGGTTGCAGGAATTGCGCGGTGAGCACGTGCCGGAAACCACGGAATACGGCATCGCCTCGACGGCCTACCGCGCACGCCGCCCGTTCCATCCGCAGCGCTTCTTCAACTTCATCGATCGCCCATGGCCGAACGGCAAACTGCTGCGCTCCAAAGGCTTCTTCTGGCTCGCCAGCAAACCCTCCGACGCAGGCAGTTGGTCGCAGGCCGGCGGTTTGATGCGCCATGGTTTCGCAGGCCGCTGGTGGCGTTTCGTGCCGAAAAACCAATGGCCGCAGGATCAGGAAAGTACCGCAGCGATCATGGAAAACTGGACGCCGAGCGTCGGAGATTGTCGTCAGGAGCTGGTATTCATCGGCCAGAACATCGACTTCGTACAGCTCAAGTCGGAGCTCGATGCCTGCCTGCTGACTGACGAAGAAATGGCCATTGGCGTAGACGGTTGGCGCCGGCTGCCGGATCCGTTCGGCCCTTGGCACGAAGAGGCCGCCTGATGCTCGCGCTCAAGTTGCAGCAAAACCGGGCGCGCCATCAGCATCAGGGAGCGACGCCGAAAACGCTGACGCGAATCCTCGAAGACGACGTCAATCTTGCGGTCTGGCAGCGCCAACTGCCGCTGCACATCGCCGATTTTGCAGAATTGCTGCTGTCGCTCAACGAGCCTCTGGCGGAATCGCTGTGCATCGAACTGCCGGATGAAGACGCCGACCCTGATCTGAAAGGATTGGCCGCCGGATTCCGTGATTTGCAAGGCTACGAAGCCTTCATCGCTGACCTGCAATGGCTGGTGAGTGCCTTCGCCTGTCTGCTGGGGGCACGGCGTATCGGTTTGCGCCTGCGGGTGTTGGATAAAGCCATGTGCCCACGTTTCCATGTCGATCATGTGCCGGTGCGCTTGATCACAACCTTTGCGGGGATTGGCAGCCAGTGGCTCAAGGAAGGCGTGATGGATCGCGAGCAACTGGGCCAGGCCAACGCCGAGCCACAGGGCATGAGCCAAATCCAGCAACTCAAACGGGGTGATGTGGCGCTATTGAAGGGCGAGAAGTGGCTCGGCAATGAAGGCTTTGGCCTGATTCATCGCTCCCCGCAACCGGCGCCGGGTGAGCGACGGCTGCTGCTGACCCTCGACTGGCTCGGCTGAGAGCTCAAGGCTTGAGCCACTGGCCCTGGCTTTGGCCTTCGCAGTACGGCTGCAAATACGCCGCGTCGGAGGCGACACCGTAATAGTGGATATCCTGGCGATAGGGCATATTGGCGACTTGCGCGTTGCTGCACACGCCGAACGCGCCGCTCGGGCATTGATCGACGTACTGCACCTCGACTTTCTGCCCGGCCAGCGTCGGTTGGCAGAAGCCGTCGCTGAACAGTTTCTCGGGAATACTGCGGTTTTGCTGGCAGACTTTAACGTCAAGTCGCTCACCCTGGCTGTGCACCACGCAGGCCTGGGCCCAGGCTTCGCTCGACAGCAGCATCAACAGCAACGACCATCCCATCCAACGCATGCCCAATCCCCTCAGAAAACTCCCAGTCATGTTGCAGAACATTCCTACCCATGTCATCGCCGGCCCTTTGGGCGCCGGCAAGACCAGTCTGATTCGCCAGCTCATGGCCCAGCGGCCGGAAGGCGAGCGCTGGGCGGTGCTGATCAATGAGTTCGGCCAGATCGGCCTCGATGCCGCGTTGCTGACCCGCGACGCCGATGGTATCGCACTGGGCGAGGTCGCCGGAGGGTGTCTGTGTTGCGTGAATGGTGCGCCGTTTCAAATCGGCCTCGGCCGTTTGCTGCGCAAGGCCCGGCCGGATCGGCTGTTCATTGAGCCGTCCGGGCTGGGCCATCCGGCGCAGTTGCTCAAGCAATTAAGCGAAGCGCCGTGGCGTGGTGTACTGGCGGTACAGCCCTGTGTGTCAGTGCTGGATGCCCAGGCGCTGGCAGCCGGGAAAGCGCTGCCGCCCGCTCAGCAGGAGGCTTTGGGCAGCGCCGGTCTGCTGTTACTGAACAAGGCAGAAAGTCTGGATGAGGCTGTTCGGCAGACCATCGCCGAGCGTTTGCCGGCAGTCAAACTGATCTGGACGCAGCAGGCGCAACTACCGTTGCGCGAGTTGCCGGGTGTGGCTGCGCAAGCAATGGCAGGTGTGGATAACCTCGTCGTGCCACAGGGGGCGGGACCGATTCCGGCGATCTGGAGCGATCCGGCTGTGCCGATCTGCCTGAGTCAGGCACAGCAGGGCGGTTGGAGCATTGGTTGGCGCTGGCACCCGGGACAGAGGTTCGATACGCAACGCCTGAGCCAATGGCTGCAAAGCCTGGACTGGCGACGGGCGAAACTGGTTATCCACAGCGCACAGGGTTGGGTTTCAGCCAATGCCCTGGATAACGCTGAACTGAATTGGCAACCCAGTGAGTGGCGCCGGGATTCACGTATCGAGCTGATCTTTGCCGATGCGCAAAATGTCGATAATTTGCAGGCAGGCCTGGCGCAATGCCGGGTTCAGGCGGGTTAGCTCAAGGCTTCCACTTGTTGTGATCCTGACGCCACTGGCTCAGCTCGATCACTTCGGCCCGTGGGCGGGTGACCTCGACCACGGGTGGCGTGTCGTCGAACGGTGCCGGGTAGGGCGCCAGTTCGATCTGCGCGCTGTGTGCGCCAAACTGGGTGATGGTGCCGTTGTGCCGGGTTTCGCCGGTCACGGTGAACTCGAAGTTGTAGACCCGGGCCAGGCGCCGCCGGCCGCTGGCATCCTTGATCAAACCGATTTTTTTCAACGCGACGTTACCGTCCAGCAGTTCGACGCCGACATTGATGCAATGCTGCTTGACCCGTTCCAGCGCCCGCTCGCGCAAGCCGTGGTTGTGCCAAAGCCATGCGCCGGCAGCGGCGAACAGCATCAGCACGAAGATGTTTTCGAGGGTCAGCATCAACAGGAAACTCCAAAAGATAAGCTCAGCTTAACTGCGTCGCCGGTCTGTCGTACAGGCTGTGTTTCGTCGCATACTGCGCGGCTTGAATTTCAATCGTTTTACGGAATAACCCGAATGAAACGTACGCCTCATCTGCTCGCCATTCAGTCCCATGTGGTCTTCGGCCATGCCGGCAACAGCGCCGCGGTTTTTCCGATGCAGCGGGTCGGGGTGAATGTCTGGCCGCTCAACACCGTGCAGTTTTCCAACCACACCCAGTACGGGCAGTGGGCCGGTGAAGTGCTGTCGCCGCACCAGATCCCCGAACTGGTCGAAGGCATTGCCGCCATTGGCGAGCTGGGCAACTGCGACGCCGTGCTCTCCGGTTATCTGGGCAGCGCGGCGCAGGGCCGGGCGATTCTCAGTGGTGTCGAGCGCATCAAATCGGTCAATCCGAAGGCGTTGTACCTGTGCGACCCGGTAATGGGTCATCCGGAGAAAGGCTGCAGTGTGCCGACCGAAGTCAGCGATTTCCTGCTGGAAGAAGCGGCAGCCGTGGCGGACATCATGTGCCCGAACCAACTGGAGCTGGACAGCTTCTCCGGGCGCAAGCCGCAGTCCTTGTTTGATTGCCTGGGGATGGCCCGGGCACTGCTGGCACGCGGCCCGAAAGCGGTGCTGGTCAAACACCTGGATTATCCGGGCAAACCGGCGGACGGTTTCGAGATGTTGCTGGTGACCGCCGACGAAAGCTGGCACCTGCGCCGTCCGCTGCTGGCGTTTCCGCGTCAACCGGTGGGTGTGGGCGATCTGACGTCCGGTTTGTTCCTGGCACGGGTGCTGCTCGGTGACAGTCTGGTGGCGGCGTTTGAATTCACTGCAGCGGCGGTGCATGAAGTGCTGCTGGAAACCCAGGCGTGTGCCAGTTACGAGCTGCAACTGGTGCGGGCGCAGGACCGGATCGCGCATCCGCGGGTGAAGTTCGAGGCGACGGCGATCAGTCTGTAAAACCGCGTTACACCCATTCGCGAGCAAGCCCGCTCCCACCTTCGACCGCGTTCTCATGGGAGAACTGCGATTGAAGGTGGGAGCGGGCTTGCTCGCAACGGCTATCTATAAAGCAACATCATTCCAAAGGATCGATCAGGCGTCGCCCTTGATCTCCTGATAGCGCTTCTCCAGCTCCTGGCGAATCTGCCGGCGCTGCTGGGCCTGCATGTAGCGACGCTTGTCTTCGCTGTTCTGCGGTTGCAGTGGCGGTACGGCGGCAGGTTTGCGCTGGTCATCCACCGCGACCATGGTGAAGAAGCAGCTATTGGTGTGGCGTACCGAACGCTCGCGGATGTTCTCGGTCACCACTTTGATGCCGACCTCCATCGAGGTGTTGCCGGTGTAGTTGACCGACGCAAGGAAGGTTACCAGTTCGCCGACATGGATCGGCTCGCGGAAAATCACCTGATCCACCGACAGCGTTACCACGTAGCGGCCGGCATAGCGGCTCGCGCAGGCGTAGGCCACTTCGTCGAGGTATTTGAGCAGGGTACCGCCGTGGACATTGCCAGAGAAGTTGGCCATGTCGGGGGTCATCAATACCGTCATCGACAGTTGGGCGTTTCCGGGTTCCATAACGTTCTCACGGATCAAGGCTGGATGGCTGGACGCACCTCTGCGGGTGCCTGGTGGCTTTTTCAAAAGCACCGTTATCGGGACGCCAGACGAGTGGCTGCCGTCACGCCGCGACCGATCTGTTTCCTTATATTGCACCGCCTTCCAGCCGGAAGTCGCGGTGTTAACCTGCAAAAGGCCCTGCCCAAGGGCAATTCCCACACGAAAAGCGGATTTTTACCCAGCTCGCTCAGACCTTTCTGATGTCTGACGGCGGGTCACGTCATACAAGGAGCCCACACCATGCATGCCATCAGCTTTATTCAGGACCTGGCAGTGATCATGTTGGTCGCAGGTGTGGTCACCGTGCTGTTTCACCGCTTCAAGCAGCCGGTGGTGCTCGGCTACATCGTCGCCGGTTTCATCATCGGGCCGCACACGCCGCCGTTTGGCCTGATCCACGACGAAGAAACCATCAAGACCCTCGCCGAGCTGGGGGTGATTTTTCTGATGTTCTGCCTCGGGCTGGAATTCAGTCTGCGCAAGTTGTTCAAGGTTGGCGCCACGGCGTTTATCGCGGCGTTCCTCGAAATCGTCCTGATGATCTGGATCGGCTACGAGATCGGTCGCTGGTTCGACTGGAACACCATGGATTCACTGTTCCTCGGCGCGATCCTCGCCATCTCCTCGACCACCATCATCGTCAAGGCGCTCAACGACCTGAAGATGAAGAACGAGCGCTTTGCGCAGCTGATCTTCGGTGTACTGATCGTCGAGGACATCCTCGGCATCGGCATCATCGCCTTGCTGTCGAGTATCGCGGTCAGCGGCACGGTCAGCTCCGGCGAAGTGTTCTCCACGGTCGGCAAGCTGTCGCTGTTCATGATCGTTGCGCTGGTGGTGGGCATTCTGCTGGTGCCGCGTCTGTTGGCTTATGTCGCCAAATTCGAAAGCAACGAGATGCTGCTGATCACCGTGCTTGGCCTGTGTTTCGGTTTCTGCCTGCTGGTGGTCAAGCTTGAATACAGCATGGTGCTCGGCGCCTTCCTGATCGGCGCGATCATGGCCGAGTCGCGGCAGCTGCTGAAGATCGAACGGCTGATCGAGCCGGTTCGCGACCTGTTCAGTGCAATCTTCTTCGTCGCCATCGGCCTGATGCTCGATCCTATGATCCTGCTGCAATACGCGTGGCCGATTGCAGTAATTACCGTGGCGGTGGTGCTCGGCAAGATGTTGTCCTGCGGCCTCGGGGCGTTTATCGCCGGCAATGACGGACGAACCTCACTGCGTGTGGGGATGGGGCTGTCACAGATTGGCGAATTTTCCTTCATCATCGCCGCGCTCGGGATGACGCTGCAGGTCACCAGCAACTTTCTGTATCCCGTCGCGGTGGCGGTGTCGGTGATCACCACGCTACTGACGCCGTACCTGATTCGCGCGGCCGACCCGTTGTCGATCAAGCTCTCGGCGGCGGTGCCCAAGCGTTTAGGCCGGGTGTTCGGCATGTATGGCGAATGGCTGCGCAGCATTCAGCCGCAAGGCGAGGGCGCGATGCTGGCGGCGATGATCCGGCGGATCCTGTTGCAGGTCGGGGTCAATCTGGCGCTGGTGATCGCGATCTTCTTCAGCGGCGCGTTCTTTGCCGGACGGCTGTCGGTGTGGATGCAGGACTGGATCGGTGATCCGAGCTGGCAGAAGGCGTTGATCTGGGGCGGGGCGCTGCTGCTGTCTCTGCCATTCCTGATCGCGGCGTATCGCAAGCTCAAGGCGCTGTCGATGCTGCTGGCGGAAATGGGCGTGAAGCCGGAGATGGCCGGGCGTCACACGCAGCGAGTGCGTCGGGTGATCTCCGAAGTGATCCCGATCCTCTCGCTGCTGGTGATCTTCCTGCTGTTGGCAGCCTTGTCGGCCAGTATCCTGCCGACCAACAAGTTGCTGGTGCTGGTCGCCGTGGTCGCGGCCGCCGTTGCGGCGCTGCTCTGGCGCTGGTTCATCCGCGTGCACACGCGGATGCAGGTGGCCCTGCTGGAAACCCTCGACAACCACAAGGAGTCGTCGGGGCACTGACCGGCCCGGGCATCTGGCTAATCAGCTCTCCAGCCAGACGTCCCGCGCCCAGTGCCACACCGATTCCCAGGATTCTTCGGTGATCAGCTCTTCTTCGCCGGACCACAGCACCACGGTGCCGTCTTCTTCGACGCAGTAGTAGTTGTCGCCGGCCTGGCAGATCGGGATCAGGTCGCGCGGTACGCCGATGTCCCAGGCGTTGGCCGCCACGTCCGGCAGATAGGTGTGCGATTGCGGGTCGGTGACGGTCACCGGCTCGAGGCTGCCGTACACCACGTCACTGACGGTCAGCAGAAACTCTTTGAAGACGAACGGGATGTTGATGAAGAGTTCTTCTTCGATTTCTACCAACTGATCTTCGTCGGGCAATTCCAGGGGAACCGGTACGGGTTCGTTGGCTTCGCGCAGTTGTTCGATGATTTCTTCCACGTCCGGGATCCTCTTGCTTGAATGGCGCGGTTTATATGGGCCGGTTTATACAGTAGCTCGCTATAGATGCAACCGTGAAATAGAAAACCCCGGCCGAGGCCGGGGTTTTTATCACCACATGCGTAACGCGATGGGGATCAGCCGTTCTGGCGGATACCGGCCACCAGCCAAGGCTGGTTTTCGCCCTGTGGGCGTTCCATGTTCCAGCTTTCGCTGAACACTTCGCCCTGGTCGAAACGCGAGGTCTTCGACACACCGCTGAAGGTCAGGGTGGCGATGGTCTTGTCGGCGCGATCATCCACGCCGTCCAGCTGAACCTGCAGGTTTTCGATGTAAGTCGACTGGAAGCCGTCGCCCAGATCCGCACGCTCACGCTTGAGGAAGTCGAGCATCTGCGGGGTCACGAACTCGGCGATCTTGTCCATTTCGTTGGCGTCCCAGTGCTGCTGCAGCGCCTGGAAGTGGCTGCGCGCGGCGGCAAGGAAGTTCTGCTCGTTGAACCAGGCCGGTGCGTTGATCACCGGACGAGCGGCAACCGGCGCGGCCGAACCACCGAAGATCGAACCCATGGCAGCAGGTTTCTGCTCGAATGCTTCACGCTGCATCGGCGCGCCGGCCGGAGCCAGGTGCTCCTGCTGCTTGCGTCGACGAGCGGCGATGAAGCGGAAGATCACGAACGCGATCACGGCCATGATCAGGATGTCGAAGATCTGCATGCCCTGGAAGCCGCCGCCCATGAACATGGAAGCGAGCAGGCCACCGGCGGCGATACCGGCCAGAGGGCCGAGCCATTTCGAAGCGCCGCCAGCCTTGGCCGCGGCACCGGCAGCGCCGGCAGCACCAGCGGTCGCTGCTGCGCCGCCCATGCCTGGGGAAGAAGGAGCCATCTGGCTGGTCTGGTGCGTCGGCGCAGCGCCGGCGCTTTTGCCACTGCCAAAGCGATTGCCGCTGGGGTCGAGGCTCATCGTCGGGCCGATGCACAACGCCATGGCGATGCTAAGAAAACGTTTCATAAAGGGAATTCCCGTTTGTGGAGACACGCGCGCCATGTTGCACAGCTGAAGTGTTACTGGCTAGCGAGAGAGTGTTTCGGGCTTTTGCCTGACAGGTTATGTTCAGCTCCGTCGAAGCAATAAGGCCATGTACTTTTGTCTGTAGGAAAATGGGATAGGTTCAGCGGGAAACTTGCTTATCGACGCAACGCCAGCAGCACCACACCGGCGGTGATCAGGCCGATGCCGCCCCATTGGCGCAGGTCGAGTTTCTCGCCCAGCAGGATCACGCCGAGCACCGCCACCAGTACCACGCTGAGTTTGTCCACTGGCGCAACCAGCGAGGCCGGGCCGACTTTCAGCGCGCGGAAGTAGCATAGCCACGACGCGCCGGTCCCCAGACCGGACAACAGCAGGAACAGATAGCTCTTGGCGGAAATCGATCCCAATGACTGATATTGGCCCGTCGCGTACAAAATCAAGGCCAGACTGACCAGGACCACGATGGTGCGCAGCAGGGTGGCGAAGTCGGAATTGACGTTTTCGATGCCGATCTTGGCGAAGATCGCCGTCAGCGCGGCGAAAGTCGCCGAGAGCAGGGCCCAGAATGTCCAGGAAGAAAAGAAGCCTGAGCCCATGGAAATGTCCTTGTTAGATCATCCAACGCCGACCCCTGTGGGAGCGAGCCTGCTCGCGAAAGCCACACTGCCGTTTATCAGATCAACCACGGTGATGTCATTCGCGAGCAGGCTCGCTCCCACAGAAAAGCGAAACCGGCGTCAGATGGCTTCCAGCTTGGCGTACCCCAGCATCAGCCACTTGCTGCCTTCACTGAAGTTCACCTGCACCCGCGCCTGCGCGCCGGCGCCTTCGAAGTTGAGGATCACGCCGTCGCCGAAGATCGAGTGACGCACTGCCTGACCCAGGCTGAAGCCGGTTTCCGGAATCTCGCTGCCGCTGAACAGGTTGCTGCCGCTCATCGACTGGTTGCCGCCGAACGGTCGGCTGACGCTGTTCGACAGGCGTACTTCCTGAATCAGACCCTTCGGCACTTCACGGACGAAACGCGAGACCTTGTTGTAGGTTTCGCTGCCGTACAGGCGTCGGGTTTCAGCATAGGTCATCACCAGATTCTGCATGGCCCGGGTGATACCGACGTAGGCCAGACGACGTTCTTCTTCAAGGCGACCCGGTTCCTCCAGGCTCATCTTGTGCGGGAACAGACCTTCTTCCATGCCCACCAGGAACACGTAAGGGAATTCCAGGCCCTTGGCGCTGTGCAGGGTCATCAACTGAATGCTGTCTTCGTGTTCGTCGGCCTGAGTGTCGCCGGCTTCCAGCGAAGCGTGGCCGAGGAACGCCGCCAGCGGCGTCAGCTCTTCGTCTTCTTCGGTGTTCTCGAAGTTGCGCGCGGCGCTGACCAGCTCCTCAAGGTTTTCTACCCGGGCCTGGCCTTTCTCGCCTTTTTCCGCTTCGTGATAGGCGATCAGCCCCGATTGCTCGATGACGGTCTGGGTCATCAGATGCAGCGGCATCTCCATGCACTTGGCGGCAAGATTCTCGATCAGCTCGATAAACGCACCCAAGGCGCCGGCAGCACGACCGGTCAGGCCTTTATTGGCGACCAGTTGGCGCATCGCTTCCCACATCGACACATCGCTGTGGCGTGCATGGTCGCGGATCGCTTCGACGGTTTTCTCGCCAATACCACGGGCCGGGACGTTGATCACCCGCTCCAGTGCGGCATCGTTGCCACGGCCTTCGAGCAAGCGCAGGTAGGCCATGGCGTTCTTGATTTCCGCGCGTTCGAAGAAGCGCTGGCCGCCATAGATGCGGTACGGAATGCGCTCGCGCAGCAAGGCTTCTTCCAAAACGCGCGATTGGGCGTTTGAGCGGTAGAGAATCGCGATGTCGCTGCGGGCCAGGCCGGTTTTCAGCGCGCTTTCGATGGTTTCGACAACGTAGCGCGCTTCGTCGTGTTCGTTGAACGCGGCGTACAGGTTGATCGCTTCGCCGTCGCCGCCGTCGGTCCACAGCTCTTTGCCGAGACGCCCGGTGTTGTTCGCGATCAGGGCGTTGGCGGCCTTGAGGATGCCGGCGGTGGAGCGGTAGTTCTGCTCCAGACGAATGGTCACCGAATCCGGAAAGTCTGAGGAGTACTGATGGATGTTCTCGATTTTCGCTCCGCGCCAGCCGTAGATCGACTGGTCGTCGTCGCCGACCACCATCAGGCTGTCGCCGCCCTTGCCGAGCAGACGCAACCAGGCGTACTGCACGGCGTTGGTGTCCTGGAACTCGTCGACGAGGATATGGCGGAAGCGCTTCTGATAGTGCGCCAGCAGGCCCGGATGGTCGCGCCACAGGTCGAGCGCGCGCAGCAGCAGTTCGGAGAAGTCGATCACGCCGGCGCGCTGGCAAGCAGCCTCGTAGGCCTCATAGATGCCGCGCATGGTGGCCAGGTACAAGTCGCCGCTGGCCTGAATGTGTTGCGGACGCAGACCTTCGTCTTTCTGCCCGTTGATGAACCACTGAGCCTGACGGGCCGGCCAGCGCTGTTCGTCCAGCCCCAGCTCGCGGATCACCCGCTTGACCAGTCGCTGCTGGTCGTCGCTGTCGAGAATCTGGAAGGTCTGGCTCAAGCCGGCTTCCTGCCAGTGCGCGCGCAGCAAACGGTGCGCCAGGCCGTGGAAGGTGCCGACCCACATGCCGGCCGGGTTGATACCCAGCAACTGCTCGATGCGATGACGCATCTCGGCAGCGGCCTTGTTGGTGAAGGTCACCGACAGAATGGAGTGGGGCGAGGCGTTTTCGACCTGGATCAACCAGGCGATACGGTGCACCAGCACTCGGGTTTTACCGGAGCCGGCACCGGCCAGGACCAACTGACGGCCAACGGGGGCTGCTACGGCCTGGCGTTGGGCATCGTTGAGGGAGTTCAGCAGAAGGGAGAGATCATCGCGCATCGGGGCATTCTAGGGTGCGCCGCAGGCCCGGGCAAACCGAGCTTTGCATTAGCCGATGAAAGTGCCGTCAATGACGACCGGTCGGTCACTGGCTACAGGCTTCGGCCCGCCTCGCTCTGCGGGTTTTGTCGGCGCTGCGGGGGCGAAAAGTTTCGCTGAAATTATGATCTGGAGCAGTTTGGCAACTGGATCGGCTTGTGTATGCTCCGTGCACATTTCGGGCGCATGCCCGTCCTAATAAGAACAAGAACGTTGCCCATGACCCTCAGCTCCGAACTGTCGGGCCCCTCTGTGGAACCCCGGGTTATCCGCAAACACTACGCCACCGAGATGGCGGTCGAACGCACGCGTCTGCTTTATCAGGGCTCATTGCTGCCCACACTCTTCATGTTGATCAATGGTCTGGTCTGCGCCGGTTTGCTCTGGAGTCCGCAGCGCTATTTCGTGGTCAGCATCTGGCTGGTCTGGCTTCTGTCGCTGGTGGCGCTGCGGGTGATTCAGGTCGCGGCCTTCGATTCGGCGATCCCCGATCGTCAGGCCCAGCCGATCTGGTTCCGCATGTTCCTGCTCGGTTCGACCATGACCGGCCTGACGCTCGCCGGGGCCGGTATTGCGTTGGTGCCCGCCGACAACTTCATGCAGCAGGCCTGGGTCTTTGGCCTGATCGGTGCTGCGACATTGTCGGCCAGTGTTGCCTACGCGGTCAGTCTGCCGGCGTTTCTTTCCTTCACCTTGCCGTGCCTGCTGCCGGCGATCGGTTACCTGTTCTGGGGCGGCGATGAACTGGCGCGCGGTTGGGGCTGGCTCGGGCTGATCCTGCTGGGCTCGCTCAGCGTGGTGGCGTGGCAAGTCAATCGGCTGATTGATCGCGGCCTGCTGCGGCGCTTTCAGAACCAACACCTCATCGAACACTTGCAGCGGGCACAGAGTCGCAGCGAACAGCTCAATCAGGAACTGGGCAAAGAGATCGAACAGCGGCGCTGCGCCGAGGGCCAGTTGCGCGAGGCTCAGGTCGAACTGGAAGATCGCGTGGCCCTGCGTAGCCGTGAACTGGATGTGGCCAGCCAGGCACTCATCAAAAGCGAAGCCCGTCTGGCCTTGGCGTTAAAGGCCAGTGAGCTGGGGTTGTGGGACTGGAACCTGCAAACCGACGAAGTCCATCACACGCAGATCCAGGAACTGTTCGGCCTCGCGCCGGAGTACGTCACGGCGCTCCTGCGCGACCTCAAGCCCCGCCTGCACCCCGAGGACGTGCCGTCGCTCAAGCAGGCGCTGATCGAACACCTGAAAGGGCGCACCGAGGACTATCAGATCGAATACCGCGTGCGCCACGGCGACGGCCATTGGGTGTGGATCGAGGACCGCGGTCGCGCCGTGGAGCGCAGTGACAGTGGGCGGGTGATCCGCATGGTCGGCACCCGGCGCGACATCAGCGCGAGCAAAAGTCTTGAAGAACAGCAGCGACTGGCGGCCACGGTGTTCGAAGCGGCCAGCGAAGGCATCGTCATTCTCGATCCGAACTACGCGCTGATCGCGATCAATCAGGCGTTCAGTCGTGTCACCGGTTATGACATCGACGACATGCTCGGGCGCAATGTCGTCGAGCTGCCGTGCAGTCGTGATGCGCGGCGGCATTATGTTTCGATCCGTCATGCGTTGGAGCAGCACGGCAGCTGGCAGGGCGAACTGGTGGAAACCCGCAAGAACGGCGAACTGTATCCGCAGTGGCTGCAACTCAACGCGGTGCGCGACAGTCGGGGAAACGTCAGTCATATCGTCGGCTTCTTCGCCGATCTTTCGGCGCGGCGCGAATCCGAGGAGCGCATGCGCTTCCTGACGCACTACGATGAACTGACCGGGCTGGCCAACCGCTCGCTGTTCCGCGAACGCCTGCACGAAGCCCATCAGCGCGTGCGGCAGGGCGGGCGCCGCAGTCTGGCGCTGCTGCACATCAATCTGGATCGTTTCAAGCTGCTCAACGACAGCCTCGGTCACGAGGTGGCGGATCAGCTATTGCAGAAAATGGCACGCCGGCTGGTCAATGCGTTGCCGGAGGCCGACACCATCGCGCGGCTGTCCGGCGACGAATTTGCCGTGCTGTTCGATGCCTACGGCAACCTGTCGAGCCTGGCGCGGGTCGCCACGCGTCTGTCGAGCAAGCTGCGTCTGCCGTTGACGATCGAAGGGCATGAGCTGGTGGTCAGTGCCTCGATGGGCATCAGCATGCTGCCGGACAACGCCCGGGAGATTTCCGCGCTGGTCAGTCAATCGAACATGGCGATGCAACACGCCAAGCATCTGGGCGGCAACAATTTCCAGTTCTACACCGACAGCCTGCAGGCCAGTACTCTTGAGCGCTTGCAGCTGGAAAACCAGTTGCGCAAAGCCATCGAGGACAAGCAGCTCAAGGTGTTCTACCAGCCGAAGCTGTGCCTGCAGACCGGGCGCCTGAATGCGGCGGAAGCGCTGGTGCGCTGGGATCACCCAAGCATGGGCCGGGTGCCGCCGGGGGACTTCATCGGTCTGGCCGAGGAAACCGGACTGATCGGCCCGATCGGCGAATTCGTGCTGCGCCAGGCCTGCTGGCAGGCGTGCGAATGGCAGCGCCAGGGGCTGGAGCCGATTCGGGTATCGGTGAACCTGTCGGTGCATCAACTGCGTCAGGGCAAACTGGTCAGTCTGGTGCGCCAGGTGCTGGAAGAAACCGGGCTGGCGCCGCACTACCTCGAACTGGAACTCACCGAGAGCCAGTTGCTCGACAGCGTCGAACACATCATCGCGACCTTCCAGCAGTTGCGCGATCTGGGGGTGAAGCTGGCAATCGACGATTTCGGCACCGGCTATTCGTCGCTGAGTTACCTGAAACGGATTCCGGTGGATTACGTGAAGATCGATCAGGCATTCATTCGCGGACTGGGGCAGGGCAGCGAAGATGCGGCGATCACTCGGGCGATCATCGCCATGGCCCATGGGCTGTCGTTGAAAGTGGTCGCCGAAGGTGTCGAGCGGCAGGAGCAGCTGGAGTTTTTACGTGCTGAACGCTGCGACGAGGTGCAGGGGTATCTGATCAGCCGTCCGGTGGAGGCCGAGCGTCTGGCCGGGCTTTTGCGCGAACAGGGAAATTCGTTTTAAGGGCTACATGCAGTCCATCGCGCCTGATACGGGGACATGGAGTTACGCATTGAGCAGGCAAAAAGCCAATTCATGTAGTATAACTACAAGCGTGCTACATCCTTGCCCATAAGAAGAGTCCAGCCCCTTGAATCTGCTGCAACACATCGCCCAGTCACGTCACCTGTTACGCAAGTCGGAGCTCAAGGTCGCCGACCACGTGCTGCTTGACCCTGCGGCCGTGATGCACAGTTCCATGGCCGACCTGGCTCACAGCGTCGGCATCAGCGAGCCGACCATCGTGCGTTTCTGCCGGGCCATCGGCTGCTCCGGGTTTCAGGATCTCAAGCTCAAACTGGCGCAAAGCCTGGCCGCCGGTGCCAGTTTCGGTCAGTTCGCGATCCATGAAGACGACTCGGTCGCCGACTACAGTCTGAAAATTTTCGACACCACGTTGCACACCTTGATGGAGGTTCGCGAGAAGCTCGATCCGGTGGAATTGCAGCGCGCGGTGACGCTGATGTCTCAGGCGCAGCGTGTCGAGTTCTACGGCTTTGGTGCGTCGGGCGCGGTGGCGGCGGATGCGCAGCACAAGTTCTTCCGTTTGCTGCTGACGGCGGCGGCGTATTCCGACCCGCACATGCAGGCGATGTCGGCGGTGACGCTGAAGCCGACTGACGTGGCGATCTGCATTTCCCAGTCCGGGCGCTCCAAGGATCTGCTGATCACCGCCAACCTGGTTCGCGAGAGCGGCGCATCGTTGATCACCCTGTGCCCGAGCCAGACACCGCTGGCCGAGCTGTCGACCGTCAACCTGGCGATCGATGTGCACGAAGACACCGAAATTTATACGCCGCTGACCTCGCGCATCGCCCATCTGGTGGTGATCGACGTGCTGGCGATGGGCGTGGCCATGGCGCGCGGGCCGAGCCTGGTCAATCACCTGAAGAGCGTGAAGCGCAGTCTGCGCAGCTTGCGGCTGTCCCCGAAAGCTGCAAAAGCGCTGGATGACTGAAGCCGGCTTTTGTGGCGAGGGAGCTTGCTCCCGATGGGGCGCGCAGCGGCCCTGAAAGGCCGGGCCTGCTTCGCAGTCCAGCGGGAGCAAGCTCCCTCGCCACAATGAAACGCAATCGGCAAAGTTTCATCGCACTGTCATCCCCGCGCAGCCAAACCGTCATCCCCCACGCCTATCGTGAAACTCCCGT